>JABNAD010000291.1_pt1 | contig 30057 bp, 30 predicted proteins | sample 7240381 | NCBI WGS metagenome assembly JABNAD01 (sample SAMN11332834, study PRJNA596920) | anaerobic digester metagenome | biome: digested sludge; isolation source: digested sewage sludge-derived enrichment culture grown on H2/CO2 | place: Germany: Goettingen
TCACCGCTGTTCAGGAGCCCCTCGTTACTTTTGTTCGGAGCGGCAGCACAGTTTGGTATTTTCATGACCATGGTCCTGGCTTCTTTTCTCGGTTATGATTTGAGAGAAGCCGCCTCTATCGGTATTATCGGTGCGGCTGACGGTCCAACCTCCATCGTAGTTGCCTCCAGGTTTGCTCCCAACTTATTGGGACCTATTTCTGTTGCTGCCTATTCTTACATGGCGCTGGTTCCTATTATTCAACCGCCGGTCATCCGATTGCTGACATCAAAAAAAGAACGCTTGATAAGAATGTCGGGGACCGGACACGCCAATAAGAGGATCTCGAAAAAAGCGCTGATTGCTTTTCCTATAGTTGTTACGATTGTTGCCGGTATTATAGCTCCATCATCATTGGCGTTGATCGGTTTTCTGATGTTTGGCAACCTGATCCGGGAGTGCGGAGTATTAAATAAATTGTCGCTCTCTGCTCAAAACGAATTGGCCAGTTTAGTCACCATATTGTTGGGAATCACTATTGCCAGCACCATGACTTCCGACCGCTTCGTCCGCGTTGACACATTACTAATCATTGCACTGGGATTATTTGCCTTTGTCTTCGACACGTTCGGCGGAGTAATTTTTGCAAAATTCCTCAATCTTTTCCGTAAGGAGGGTAACAAAATCAATCCCATGATAGGCGCCTGTGGTATTTCTGCGTTCCCAATGTCGGCACGCGTTATCCACCAAATGGGACAGAAAGAAGATCCGTATAATTACCTGCTCATGCCGGCTATCAGCGCCAATGTGGGCGGACAAATCGGATCGGTTGTTGCCGGAGGTATTATTTTAACGCTGGTCCCGCTGTTTGCGTGAATCAGGGTGTAAAATGGTTCTCCTGTATCACTCAGCACCCAATATCAAAAACTAAACATAAAACATTATGACATCTACAATAGAAACTACTTTATTGATTGCCGGAATAGGCATAACGGGGATTTTTGTTTTTATGGCTATCTTTTATCTGCTGATCATTGGGCTGGATAAACTCTTGCCCTTTGAAGAGGTAAAACCGGAGGAGTAAGCCAATCGCATCCCTTCATCGTTATTTTCTCCTTACGTCCACGCCCCACATCAGTTTATCGCGTAGCGTTTCGTAAAAAGTATGCCCTTTGCGCTTTACCACCTTGAGCATATAGTCTGCTTTTTTCACTTCAATTTCGGTTCTCACATGACAAACTTGTGACTGACCGTCCAGGGAAACCAGAAAACTGTTGCTTCGGCTTTCTATTCTTAGTTTTATCTTTGCATCGTCCTGTACGATTAACGGCCTTGATGTCAAATTGTGGGGAGCAATAGGCGACAAGACAAAACTTGGAGAACTTGGAACAAGTATTGGCCCACCAACGCTGAGTGAATAGGCTGTTGAACCTGTTGGTGTAGCAACAACTAGGCCATCGGCCTGATAAGACGTGAGAAAATCGTTGTTTATATATGTATGAATAGTGAGCATCGACGCTGTGTCTTGTTTTAGTATTGCCACTTCGTTCAAGGCACGATTCGGTTCATCCACAGCTATTTCAAGCAGAGATCGCTCTTCAATCTCATATTCACCGGTAAAAATCTCATGAAGCGTTTCTTTTAAATCACTAAAGTTAACATCAGCAAGAAAACCTAGCCTTCCGGTGTTTATACCTAAAACAGGAATGTCTGAGTTACCTACAACAGCTGCCGTTCGCAGGAAAGTACCGTCTCCACCTACGCTTAACGCGAGATCTACAGGGGGTAGTTCATCGAAAAGTAAACACAACGGACGGAGGGTATCTTGTGTAAATCGCGATACCGAGTAGAATAAGGTATCAGACAAATAGAGCTCAACCGGATATTGCTTCACCGCCTCACAAACTTTAATCATTTGAGATTCGGCTTGGGGGGTATACTCGGGAAAAGTGCTCCCAAACAGTGCAATTTTCATTTTTTTCAGATTGTCAAACTTATGGGTTTACAGACATCAGAGAGTTAGGCCTTGGACCAAAAGGAGGAAGAGACGAAGCCACTCACATGTTTAGATAATACAACAACTCATCCAACCTCTCTTTATGAGTTTCGGTAACAACGCCCTCTTTCATCTCATAGTGCAAAACTTTGTAATTGAATCTTTCCAAACTCATCAAAACCGGAGAAATATCCAACAGGTTCAACTTGATGGAAATAATTAACGTATTGCCGTCAGCTACCGGGAGAATAAAAACATTCATGATGCGGGCATTGTTGCTTTCAACAATACGGGCAATCTCGGTGAGTGTATAGTCTACCAACGAAATCTCTATTACAACCAGTGAGTTTTCCGTATCGGAAAGACCGAGAAAATTCTCAACAGTAAACGATACGGACTGTTTTTCTATCTGATGTCTGATAAAATCTTTCATCTGTTACTAGGCAAAACCGTTATTTCGTATTAATTTTGTAATGTTTTACAAAGATGGGAATTTTTTAGGTAAAAAATTGCGTTAGGCTGTTTTTTATCAAGTCTCATCAGAAAAATGAATTTCAAACACAACAATCAAAGAGGGTAAGTTGATCTAAATGACAAAGTTAAGTGTAAATATTAATAAAGTGGCTACCATCCGAAATTCAAGAGGAGGGAATATTCCAGACGTAATTCAAGTAGCCGTTGACTGTCAACTGTTTGGAGCAGAAGGAATTACCGTCCACCCCAGACCCGATGAGCGCCATATCCGCTATACGGATGTAATTGACCTGCAACCCAGGATAACTACCGAATTTAACATTGAAGGGAATCCTTCCCCTGAGTTTATTTCGCTGATAAAAAAAATACGTCCTACGCAAGTAACACTCGTTCCTGACGCACACGATGTCCTTACATCGGATTGCGGATGGAATACGTTGGAACACAGGGATTTTCTAACCGAGGTAGTAAATGAATTCCAATCGATGGGTGTGCGTACTTCCATTTTTGTAGACACAAATCTGGAAATGATAAAAATGGCATCGAAAATTGGTACTGACAGAATTGAGCTTTATACCGGACCCTATGCCGAAGAATTCAAAACCAATAAGGAAAAGGCAGTGGCCCCTTACGTAGAAGCGGCAACAATGGCTAAAAACCTGGGTTTGGGAGTAAATGCGGGACATGATTTGAATTTGGACAATCTGAATTACCTTTACGTAAACATTCCCTGGCTAAAAGAAGTATCCATTGGGCATTCGCTCATTAGCGACGCACTTTATATGGGTTTGGAAAAAACAATTAAAGCTTATAAAAATTGTTTAAATACTCCTGTCAACAGTACTAATGCCTAGAATATTATTTATCTTTACAAACACCTTTTAAAATATCCGATTTGATGAACTTGTTACAAATTGCTCCTGTTCAAGATACATTGCAACAAATACAGCAGATTACAACTGCCGTTGAACCTCAAACAACTATGAACGCCTTAGACCTGGCATTTAAAGGCGGTTGGTTGATGATCGTATTGTTGGTACTTTTACTACTTTCCGTATACGTACTGATTGAGAGAACATTAGTAATAAATAAAGCCGGGCAGGAAGACAATTCTTTCATGAACCGCATAAAGGATTATATCCTGGATGGAAAAATAGAAACAGCGATGACTCTTTGTCGTAATACCAACACACCCTCAGCAAGAATGGTTGAGAAAGGAATCTCGCGGTTGGGCAGACCTACGGCAGATGTTATGTCAGCAATTGAGAATCAGGGAAACATAGAAATCTCCAAACTGGAAAAAGGATTGCCGCTTCTTGCGACCACCGCATCGGGAGCTCCTATGATCGGATTTCTTGGAACGGTTACAGGGATGGTGAAGGCCTTTATGAGCATGGCTAGTGCAGGAGCGAATGTGGATGTCAATATTTTATCAACAGGAATCTATGAAGCGTTGGTTACAACCGTTGCCGGCCTTATCGTGGGGATTATCGCATTATTTGCCTACAACTACCTTACAACGAGAATAAAAGGTATCGTAAACAAACTGGAGATGCGAATCATGGAATTTATGGATATTTTGAATGAACCGGTGGCATAAAACAAAAGGAAAATGGCATTAAAACAACGATTTAATGTAGAAGCAAATTTCAGCATGGCCTCCATGACTGATGTGATCTTTCTTCTGTTGATTTTCTTCATGATCACATCCACCATCGTAGTGCCAAATGCAATAAAGGTGCTGCTTCCCAAATCACAACAACAGGCACAGGCAAAGCCCATTACTCGGGTTACCATAGACAAGAGCCTGAACTATTACGTTGCCAATGCAAACGAGACCGAACGGATGGTAACTTTTGAACAAATTACACCGTTTTTGCAATCGGTCTACTCGGCTGAACCGGATATCTTCGTAGCACTCTATGCCGATGAGGAAGTGCCCTACCGCGAAATAGTAAAAATACTGGATATTGCGAATCAGAACCAATTTAAAATGGTGCTGATGACAAGACCGAACTAGAAAACCGGTCAATTACTTTTACAGGATGCAAATCACAAGAGAAAAAACAGCAGGAATAGCAGGGACAATCCTCTTTGCCGTATTGCTTCTGCTTGTACTTTTGTTCTCTTACTTCACACTGGTAATACCCCCGGATGAGCTGGAGGGTATCCCCGTTATGTTTGGAAATGTGGAAGAGGCTTCCGGCACAACGGAATCTCCCATGAATGAAATATCTCCTGCACCCGCGCAACGCCCATCCGTCCCTGAATACTCGCCCGAAGAGCCGCTGATCACTCAACAAACAGAACCAACAATAGACGTTACTGCACAACGTGAAGCAGAGCGACGTAAGGCGCAATTAGCAGAACAACGTAGGTTACAGGAAGAGGCTGCACGCAGACAACGTGAAGAAGATGCCAGGCGCAGAGAAATAAATCAGCAAATGAGCGGACTGTTTGGTGAAAACTCCGGCAGCCGGGGTGAAACCGAAGGCAGCGGAACCCAAGGAGTTTCTACGGGAAATGCTTCCCAGGGAGCCACATCGGGTACAGGTGGAATCGGGACCTTCGATTTGGGAGGCCGAAGCTTGGGTTCAGGCGGGTTAGCTCAACCCAACTATTCGGTAAACGATTACGGAACGGTCGTTGTCAACATTACGGTAGATCCCCGCGGAAACGTTATAAATGCCGAAATTGGCCGCGGCACAAATACCCCGAACACTTCACTGCGTAACGAAGCACTGCGGGCGGCACGCAGAACTAAATTCAATGCTATCAACTCTGCCAACAATCAGCAAGGGACCATTACGTACAGGTTTAACCTCAACTGATTGCATCTTTAAATTCGGCGATTTCGCCGCTTTCAATTATCATACGAGTACAACGTAAACAAAACATGAACAGATGAAAAAAGTAGCGCTATTCTTAGCCAATGGCTTCGAAGAAATTGAAGCTTTGGGAACTGTAGACATTTTACGGAGGGCAGGGATTCCTGTTCAGACTGTTTCGATAACTAACGAGAAAAACGTCACCGGAGCGCACCACATTACCGTTCTGGCAGATGTAATCTTCCGGGAGGTGAATTTCCACGATGTGGATGTACTGATACTTCCCGGCGGCATGCCCGGAGCAAAAAACCTTAACGAACACGAAGAACTTAAGAGAAAGGTGAAGGAATATGCCGAAAAAGGCAAGGTTGTAGCTGCTATTTGCGCTGCACCAATGGTATTAGGGGGATTAGGACTTCTGGAAGGGAAAAAAGCAACCTGTTACCCCGGTTTTGAACATCAATTGATCGGAGCTAAAGTCAGCGGCAACAAGGTGAGCGTTGACAAAAATATCATTACCGGAAAAGGGCCGGGATTAGTTTTCGAGTTTGCTTTGGAGTTGGTAGAAACCATTGCCGGAGCGGGGACAAGAAAAGAAGTCCAGGAAGGATTACTTATCTGATCTTCTGCTGGCCTGTCCTCACTTGCGGAAAGTTGATATTTTCCCAAAATTCCGGGTGCAAAGAATTGGTTATTAACAAAAAACCGACTATCTTTGCACCGTTTTTTTTCGACAATATAATGTCTAACTTATTTAATTATTAATTTTTCAAACAACAAATGACTGACAATTTAAAAACTGTAGCTCCCATAGAGGAATTCGATTGGGATGCTTACGCAAAAGGTGACGTCTACTCCAAAGAAAACAAAGAAAAACTTACCGAAAGCTATGACAACACGTTGAGCAAAATCAACGATAAAGAAGTGGTAACCGGTACGGTAACCTCCATGAACAAACGCGAAGTGGTTGTAAACATCGGCTACAAATCAGACGGCGTGGTATCGATGAACGAATTCCGCTACAACCCTGAATTGAAAGTTGGCGACGAGGTAGAGGTTTACATCGAGAGCCAGGAAGACAAAAAAGGACAGTTGATCCTTTCTCACAAAAAAGCACGTGCTTCGCGTTCATGGGATCGCGTAAACGCAGCATTAGAAAACAACGAAGTAATCAAAGGATACATCAAATGCCGTACAAAAGGCGGTATGATTGTGGATGTATTCGGTATCGAAGCGTTCCTGCCGGGTTCTCAAATCGATGTGAAACCTATCCGCGACTACGATATCTTTGTTGACAAAACAATGGAATTCAAGGTGGTAAAAATCAATCCTGAATTCAAGAATGTAGTTGTTTCCCACAAAGCCCTTATTGAAGAAGAGCTGGAACAACAGAAAAAGGAAATTATTTCGAAACTCGAAAAAGGACAGGTACTCGAAGGAGTGGTTAAAAATGTTACCTCCTACGGTGTATTTGTTGACCTCGGCGGCGTTGACGGCTTGATCCACATTACCGACCTTTCCTGGGGACGTATCCAACATCCGGACGAAGTGGTTAAACTGGACGATAAGATCAACGTGGTAATTCTCGACTTTGATGATGACAAAAAGCGCATCGCCCTTGGATTGAAACAGTTAACCCCACATCCGTGGGATGCCATGGACGACAGCCTGAAAGTAGGCGATATCGTTAAGGGAAAAGTGGTAGTTATAGCGGATTACGGAGCATTTGTTGAAGTTGCAGCGGGCGTAGAAGGATTGATCCACGTATCGGAAATGAGCTGGACACAGCATCTGCACAGCGCACAAGACTTTATGAAAGTGGGCGACGAGGTAGAAGCCGTTATCCTGACACTCGATCGCGAGGAGAGAAAAATGTCGCTCGGCGTAAAACAACTCAAGCCCGATCCATGGGATAACATCGAAGAGAAATATCCTGTTGGAAGCACCCACACAGCAACCGTTCGGAACTTCACCAACTTTGGTGCCTTCGTTGAAATTGAAGAAGGTGTTGAAGGATTGATCCATATTTCCGATTTATCCTGGACGAAAAAAATTAAACATCCAAGCGAAGTTACCGAAATCGGAGCTCCAATTAAAGTTCAGGTTCTGGAAATTGATAAAGAGAATCGTCGTTTAAGCCTTGGGCATAAACAATTGGAAGAAAATCCGTGGGATGTATTTGAAACCATTTTCACAGCTGGTTCGGTTCACGAAGGAACAATTCTCGAATTTGTCGACAAAGGTGCAGTAATCGCATTGCCTTACGGTGTAGAAGGTTTTGCTACTCCAAAACACCTGGTGAAAGAAGACGGTTCACAAGCTCAAGTGGACGAAAAACTGGAATTCAAAGTTATCGAGTTCAATAAAGATGCTAAACGCATTATTGTTTCTCACAGCCGTATTCACGAGGATGCTCAAGGAGGCGGTTCTGACGAAAGCAGAAAAGGCAAACGTTCGGGTAAGAAAGAAAACCAATCATCAACAATGGCAATTCCAGTAATGGAAAAAACCACGTTGGGTGATATCGAAGAACTCGCTGCTCTGAAAGAAAAACTCGACAACCAAAAGGTGGCAGCTTTCAAGAAAGAAGCTAAGGCAAAAGCTAATAAAGAAGAGGAAGCAAAAGTTGCTGAGGCAGAAGTGAAGGATGAACCTAAAATTGCAACTGAAGCAGAAGAAACAGTTGAAAATAAAACTGAAGAAACAAAGAGCGAAGAATAAAATTCTCTTCTTCACATGTTTCAACAATAAAAAAAGCTGCCCGTTTGGGTAGCTTTTTTTATTGTTGAAACATGTCTTGTTCTGGAATAGTGTTACGTAAAAAAAGATTACAGGATAACCACCGACTCTCATCATAGATTCAAAAAGTATAAGAATCTGGTGGAGGGTACGCAGCTAAACCATCCAGAACAGGTATGGGTTTCCGATATAACTTATATTGGTGGCAAAAAAACGATCATCAGAATGCACTAAATAGCAAAAAGATAACACCGGGTATGACCGAAAGCTATGATCCGTATGCGAATGCAATTGCAGAAAGGGTGAACGGTATATTAAAATAGGAGTTCTTAATCGAAGAGTATCAAGTTGATATAGAGACAATGAGATGGTTGGTTAAAGATGCCGTGCGCATCAACAATCAAAAGGCCTTATTGGTTTTGTCATGTGAAAACACCTGAACAGATGCATAAACAAGAAAGTGTAAACTTTTACATATAAAAAATCAGAGAGAAACAAGGTTAGCCTTGTTTCTCTCTGATGATTCAATTAATATTGTTCTATAAACCTGTAACGCTTATTTAGGACTAGTCAAGATTGTGTTTTGACCGCGGCTCAAATCAGTTTTTATATATCCTGACAGGCTGTGTAACGCTGGTTGGCTGTCCTGCATTTTCTTTGTAATAATTGAATTTTAACTGGATATCTTTAAAATCTTGTCCGTTAAAGTTAACCAGACTACGCAATGAACTCACGTCAAATGCTGCAAAACCATCAACATTCTTTCCAGAAGTTTCCGTGGAAGTGCCGGATTTTTCTAAACGCAATTCCAGTATATATGTATCCGTTGCATCTGGTTGAGTGGTTTCATTATAGAGTTTCGCCTGTACTTTTTCGCCTTCTTTCTTATTCCATACGTATTGAACAATCAGGAAATCACCAAATGAACCAGCTATGGGCAACCCCCCAACCATGTTAAAGTTAAGGACAGGAGTCATGGTTTCTTGAGGAGCCTCTTGTTGAGAATATACGCCAAGAGGTATTTGCTCTATTTCCGGTGTTATAGCGTTATGTACATTTGTACTGACCATACCGTTTTCGGTACTCCACGACCAGGTAATAAGGTACCACCTGTCCGGATCTTTCGATTTAATCTCATTGGAAGTCATCACAAAATCTCCGTTATGGGCAACTTGTGTTCCCTCTAATTGAGTAATATAAAACAATTGCCGCTGACCTGAAAAGTTACTATCTCCGGCCTCTAAGCATGAAGTCAAAAAGAGTCCAGCAATCACAACACTAAAAAATAAAATCAATTTTCTCATATACATAATTATTTGTTAAATTAAAAATCATTAGAAATCAAATCGGATCCCCGCATTCAAATCGAAACCGATTTTCTTGTCGGTATATATCGTTTTATATTCATAGTTTTTTGCATCAAAGTAATAAACCCCACCAACCTTGCCGTACAAATTAAATCCTCCGTAAATAGGGTAAAACACCCCTACCCCTGCATTTACTGAGATCTGTGGATTATTCTGACTGATTTTCGTAGTAATCACCCCCTGAGACGCACTGTTTAGTTCAGTTGAAACACTTTGTCCCGTACTCCTGAATTCCCCGTAAATATCTTTTTCCACCATCCCTCCGAAGGATGCAAACAAACCCAGTTTTCCTATATTCACGAAGTTATAATTTAGATTGACTGGAATACCTAAATAATGAAAATGTTGCGTCTCCTGATTTTGAAAATCAACACTGGTGTTTTTAGCCCGCGAGAACAGATAGGTATAAACCAATCCAGTTTCAATGGATAACCTGTCAACAATGGTTTTAGAAACGGTGATGCCGAACGAAACCGGCTGATCGTGTTCCATTTCGGCTACGTTATCAGCAATACTTCGGTTGTTGAATGGGATACTGCTGTAATCAGCATACATCTTATTCGATCCCGTTAATCCGGAATAAAGACCATCTCCGTTTTCAGATGGCTTGACCGCACTGGCACTGCGCAAAGTCATGGGACTATTTACGGTTTTCCGCGAAGAAGTAAGTCCACCTTTTGCGTTCAGTGCCAACATAATAGGTTTACTCTTCTTATCTTCAAACGCCAAACCTTCAAAGATTGTAGCTTTCCCGGCATTCTCAAACTCCTGAATGAGCCGGTCAACCTCTTCCTGACTGGGTTGAACCACCTGCCTTTCCTCAGGACGAATTATTCTTTCTCCCATTGCCTCGGCCTTAACTTCAACAGTTTGTTCAGCAATCACTATCTTTTCCGGAGTTTGTTCTAAGTCTATGTTTACAGACAACACCTTTTCTTTTCTTTTGGTGTACCTGGCCACCAAAACCTCTTGTTTTTGAAGAGAATACCCAACCTGACCGTCCTTGTTACTTTCCTTCTTTGTCGTTTCAGTTTTTGCTATTTGAGTATCCTGTGTATCTAGGCTTCCTGTTTTTTCAGGTGCCATCTTCCCGGTGAAAACAGGGAGATCGGGTTTGACCGGATGAGGCGAATTCAAAAAGAACAAACTTCCCAGTATTAATGCCGCAGTAGCTGCTGCGGAGCCGACATACCAATTTCGGCGGATAATTCTCGCCCGCCTAATGGCATTAAGCGACTGCTCTACCTTCTCCCAGCCATCAGGGGGAACAGGAGCTTCAAAATCGCTGAAAACCGACTTCAATTGTTCTTTAAATATATCTTTTTCGTTCATAGAAGATCATATGTATTTCTTCTTCAACATGGATTGGACTTTCTTTTGTAAAAAAGTCTTGGCTCTGAAATATTGCGACCGGGAAGCGTTTTCTGTTATCCCCAGCATTGCACCAATTTCCTTATGAGGTATATCCTCAAAAATCACTAAGTTGAAAACCGTTCTGTAGCCTTCAGGCATCTCACGAATAATATTCAGAAGTTCTTGACGCGGAATATCTCCTACTTCGAGAGAGTCATCCTCAGGAGTATCCCAAAAGTCTGAATTGTCTTTTCCGTAATCGTTTAAAAAGTTGAACCTTTTTTTCTCCTGACGATAATTTTCGAGAGCCAGATTAACGAAAATCTTGCGTAACCAACCTTCAAAAGAACCCTTGCCCGAATAAGAGCCAATTTGCGTAAAAACCTGCAGAAAACCGTCGTGTAACACATCACGAGCGGTCTCATTATCTTGACAATAACGCAGGCAAACAGCCATCATTTTAGGAGCATACAACTCATACAATGCCTTCTGAGCATTACGGTTCTGCTTCTTACATGCTGTTATCAACTGCGAATCATCCATGCTTATCGCTTACATTAGTAAAGATGGAAAAAATGAAAAAACGTTGCACGGTTTATCCATTTACCCCTATTCTTTATATTTTTTTAACTATTATAGGTTCTTTCGTGGTCTTTTGTTCTCAAAACAATTTATGAGGCATAAAACCCCGATCACTACAATAATAAATTATCTTACAAGTATAAAGAAACTAAATTGTAATTGTTTTCAATTGCAATATAATTCTTTTTTCTCTATTTTTGTGCTTATAATCAATTTAGAACACAAATTTATGAAAGATTTCTTTAAAATGATGTTTGCATCAGCATTGGGCTTCATCATCGCGAGTTTTATTTTTTCGCTTATTTCAATGCTGATCATGTTTGCTATGATGAGCTCAATCATGGGTTCTTTCGGCAAACAGGAATCATTTGTATTGCAAAATAACTCCATTTTAAATCTAAGGCTTGAAGGCGCAATACAGGAACGTATTGCTGAAAATGACCCTTTTACCGACCTGGTAGGCGGAGTACCATCGGCTATGGGTATGAACGACATCATTGGAGCCATCCGCAAAGCAAAAAACAATGACAAAATAAAAGGTATTTATCTGGATACACGTCTTTTTGCAGCTTCTACCGCTACATTGGCAGAAATACGGCAAGAGTTGGAGGATTTTAAAGAAAGTGGCAAGTTCATCGTTGCCTATGCCGATACCTACACACAAAACGGCTACTATCTGGCTTCTGTTGCTGACAAGGTGGCTATCAATCCACAGGGTATGCTCGATGTTCACGGAATCGCTTCGGTACCGTTGTTTTACAAAGACGCGTTGCAGAAACTCGGTATTGAAATGCAACTGTTTAAAGTGGGCACTTATAAATCTTTCGCCGAACCTTATACCCAAACCGAAATGAGTGAAGCCAACAGGGAACAGGTGAACTCATTCATTACAGATATTTGGAACACTATGAAAACCGATATGGCTGCATCCAGAAACATGGAAACTGCGCAAATAGACTCAATAGCCAATCAGTTTCCAATGCTCAGAAAAGCCGATTTCCTGTTGTCCCGAAATTTAGTCGACACCGTTCTCTACGAAAGTGAAATGAAAAATTATGTCCGGGAACTGCTCGGGATCGATACTGACACTAAAATTCCATCGGCAACAGTTGCGGAAATGAAGTCGGTAAAAACACCGGCAATCCGGAAATCGACAAACTCCATCGCCTTGTTATACGCCACAGGAGGAATTGCATCCGGCAATAGGCCTAATGGCATTCAGGATAAATATTTCGTAAACGAGATTGAAAAACTTCGGAAAGACGATGACATTAAAGCGGTTGTTTTTCGCATCAATTCGGGAGGCGGAAGCGCATATGCCTCGGAGCAAATCTGGAAAGCAATTTCCGGTCTGAAGTCGGAAAAGCCGGTAGTTGTTTCTATGGGTGACATGGCTGCATCGGGCGGTTACTATATTGCGTGTAATGCTGATAAAATTGTTGCTCAACCCACCACCATCACAGGTTCTATAGGCATTTTCGGTATGTTTCCTAACTTTAGCGGCACACTTGATAAACTGGGCATCGATACAGACGTAGTTAAAACCAACGAATTTTCTGATTTTGGTGACGTTTCCCGAGCTTTTAACGCTCAGGAAGCAGCGATGATGCAAGCTTATGTGGACAGCGGTTACGATCTGTTCCTGACAAGATGTGCCGAAGGCCGTGGAATGCCAAAAGACAGCCTGGCCAAATACGCAGAAGGTCGTGTTTGGACAGGAAATCAGGCCAGGGAAATTGGATTGGTAGATGAACTGGGCGGGGTCGATGAAGCTATCCGTATCGCGGCTGAAATGGCTAATTTAGGTAAAAGCTATGCTGTTTTCGAGTATCCAAGGATAAGGTCACCGTTTGAGGAAATTTTCAGCAAGAACAAAGAAGAATTGGCTGCCAAAACGTTAAAGAATTATCTGGGAGAAAGCTACGACAAGTTTATGTTCTTGAAAAACCTCAAAGATCAGGATTATATCCAGGCACGCATTCCGTATGAGTTGAATATAAAATAATACAGACTTTAAAATGCGTAATCTAAAGTTGTAAACAAAAGATGGATTCACCCCTTCCCGATATACGACGTTCGTTGCTACCACTATCATGGTTGTATGGGTTTGGTGTGAATTTTCGGAACAGATTATTTGATGCAAAAATCCTGAAGCAGCACAAGTTTGATATTCCCGTTATCTGTGTGGGGAATATCACCGTGGGGGGCACAGGAAAAACACCACACATTGAATACCTCATCAACTTATTATCGTCAAGATATAAAGTAGCGGTCCTGAGCCGGGGTTATAAACGGAAAAGCAAAGGGTTCAGGATTGTAGACGTCGATTCAAAGCCACAGGATGTGGGTGATGAGCCGCTTCAAATAAAGCAGAAATTTCCCGGGACACTCGTTGTGGTGGATAAAAACAGGAGAAGCGCCATAGAGAAAATACAATCCATCGACATAGAAGAGCGACCTCAGGTCATTCTGCTGGACGACGGTTTCCAACACCGCTACGTCACTCCGTCTCTCTCCATCTTATTGGTCGACAGTAACCGCCCGGTCTACGAGGACAAATTACTTCCCGCAGGAAACTTGCGAGAGCCGTTACAGGGAAAAGACCGCGCTTCAATCGTCATTGTCACCAAATGCAGCCGCGATATGCAACCCATCGACTTCCGTATTTATGAAAACGGCCTCGATTTATTTCCTTATCAGGATCTGTACTTCACCACTTTTGACTACGGTAACCTCATACCTGTTTTCCCCGAGTTGCAACCGGAAACTCTCGAACCCGATGATTTACGCAAAAAACACGTTTTTCTGATTACCGGAATTGCATCACCTCAGCCGTTAGTAGAAAAGCTGGAACTGAAAACGTACAATTTATATCCGAAATACTTCCCCGATCACCATTTTTTTAAAAAAGAAGATATTGAGGAAGTTGTACGGGAAATGAACGCCCTGGATGTGGACGACGACGATAAGATGATCGTAACTACCGAGAAAGATGCTGTACGCTTTCATGCATTGTCGTTTCTTGACGAAGAGGTGAAAAAAAGATTGTACTATATCCCCATAGAAGTAGTATTTTTAGAAAAAAACGAAAAAGAATCATTTAATAAAAAAATCAACAAACATGTTAGAAGCTATCAATCAAACAGCCGATTATCTAAAAAATAGAATCGGTGATGTTCCCAATACCGCTATCATTTTAGGAACCGGACTGGGAGAACTAGCCCGGGAGATTAATGATAAAACTGAAATTCCTTACACCGAAATCCCCAACTTCCCGGTTTCGACCGTGGAGGGTCATAGCGGAAAACTCATCATCGGAACACTCGGCAGTAAAAGAGTACTGGCCATGCAAGGGCGTTTTCACTTTTACGAAGGATACAACATGAAACAGGTAACTTTTCCCATCCGTGTTTTCAAGGCTTTGGGTGTTGAATATCTTTTCGTATCAAACGCTGCCGGCGGAATGAATCCGAGCTTCGACGTGGGCGACATCATGCTCATTGAAGATCATATTAACATGTTTCCCGAGCATCCGCTTCACGGCAAGAACTACAACGAACTGGGAACAAGATTTCCCGATATGAGCGAAGCCTACAACAAAGAACTCCGGTTAATGGCGATGGAAATTGCCAAAGAGAAAAACATCAAGTTACAGCACGGTGTGTACGTAGGCGTATCCGGCCCGACGTTTGAAACGCCTGCAGAATATCATTTCTTCCGCGTTATCGGCGGTGATGCCGTAGGCATGTCCACCGTCCCCGAAGTTATCGTTGCCAACCACGCCAAAATGAAAGTATTGGCTTTTTCCATCATTACTGACCTAGGTGTAGTCGGAAAAATTGTGGAAGTTTCACACGAAGAGGTACAGGAAGCTGCAAAAATTGCTCAGCCCAAAATGGCAGAAATTATGCGGGCAATTGTGGAAAGAATGTAAGCAGTTAATTTATGCGTACAGAAATTTCCACCTTAGGAGAGTTTGGATTAATAGACCACCTCACCAAAAATATAATACTCACGCAACCCACAACAAAAAAAGGAGTGGGAGACGATGCTGCTGTTATAGACAACTCGGACAAACGGACGCTTGTCACCACCGATTTATTGCTGGAAGGTATTCATTTCGACCTGACTTACGTTCCGTTGAAACACTTGGGATATAAATCGGCAGTTGTCAACTTTTCCGACATTTATGCGATGAACGGAAAACCACAGCAAATAACGGTTTCGTTGGGTATCTCTCAACGGTTTTCGGTTGAAGATCTGGAAACTTTCTACGCCGGGGTATTACTTGCATGTGAAATTTACGGTGTTGATCTCGTAGGAGGCGACACGACATCATCGCTAACCGGGTTTTCTATTTCCATAACCTGTGTCGGCACAGCTGATGAAGAAAAAATCGTATACCGAAACGGAGCCAAAGATACCGACCTGATATTTGTTTCGGGCGACCTCGGTGCGGCATACATGGGCCTGCAATTGTTGGAACGTGAAAAGGCGGTTTTCGGAGGAAAAGCGGATTTTCAACCTGATTTTTCGGGGAAAGAATATATCCTTGAACGCCAGCTCAAGCCGGAAGCCCGGAAAGACATTGTTCAGTTCCTGTCCGGACAGGAAATAGTCCCCACGGCAATGATTGATATCTCGGATGGATTATCGTCAGACCTCCTCCACATCTGTAAGCAAAGCAACACGGGTTGCCGTATTTTCGAGGAACGGCTACCCATCGATTACCAAACCGCCGTAATGGCAGAAACATTCCATATGAATGTCACAACCGTTGCGTTAAACGGCGGCGAAGACTATGAATTGCTTTTTACCGTTCCCTTGTCTCTTCACGAGAAAGTGTCTGCCCTGCCGGGCGTACATCTTGTGGGCCACATCACTAAACCCGAAGAAGGGTGCTACCTGGTTACCCGCGATGGACAGGAAATGGAATTGAAAGCGCAGGGATGGAATCCAATTGGAAAATAACCGGATAATTTCCGACTATTTTTGTTCCAAAAATTTTTTATTTGTAAAAAATCCTTTTATCTTTGCAGTCGCAATTAAAAAAGCGATGGTGCCATAGCTCAGTTGGTAGAGCAACGGACTGAAAATCCGTGTGTCCCTAGTTCGATTCTTGGTGGCACCACCTGAAAATCAGGGAGTTACAAAAAAGTAGCTCCCCTTTTTTATGCCAATTTCTGTTAAAATACAGGTGAAAACGGTGAAATGTTTTCCATATAGTTAATGATATTTCGTACAAACGGGGTAAAATGTGGGAAAGTGGCTGCTTGCGGCATCTACAAAAGAAAAGCCCCTCATTTAGACGAGCTTCTGGCGGTATGGACGGGTGCGGAACACCCATCAATTAATCCGCTGTATTTCAGATATATTACAGTCTCAAACAATACTTATCCCCTACGGATAAACCTACGATTGTATTTCTCTAAAATGTAAAGAACTTCTCCAAACATCTATTTCTTGGTCTTGCAAATATACATTTTTTTCGATTATGAACAAATAAAAATCAAACAAATAATTAAATATATTCGTATATAAACGAAAAAGAACTACTTTTGTGCAAAACATTCGATTATGAACGAAAATATTGCAATAATAGAAAAGTATAACTTATGGGGGGCTAAAACATTTGACTTTGGTTTTAAACGCGAAGAATATACAGAAAAAATAGTCGATTTTATAGGAAATAGACTAATTAAAGTGCTTGTCGGACAAAGGCGTTCCGGCAAAAGCTATATCTTGCGACAAGTGGGTAAACAGCTTATCGACAATGGTGTAAATCCTGAAAATACGTTGTTCATTAATCGTGAATTTGCCGACCTGGACTTCCTTCGTACATACAAAGATTTAGACGAACTTATAAAATCTTATAAGAAAGAACTTAAACCCAAAGGTAAAGTTTATATTTTCATTGACGAAGTCCAAATAATAGAACAATGGGAAAAAGTCATCAATTCGTACTCTCAAGATTATTCGGACAGTTACGAAATATTCATTACCGGTTCCAATTCTAAAATGCTTTCAGGTGAATTAGCCACACTCCTATCAGGACGATATGTATCTTTTGAAGTTTTCCCTTACAGTTATTCGGAATACTTGAGAATAACGGGGCAAGACAAGGGCAAACAAAGTTATATGGCTTATATGGATGGCGGCGGACTCCCCGAATTATTTATGCTTCAAAAGCAAGAACTTAAACGCAATTATATCTCTGCAATAAAAGACACTGTTTTGTTAAGGGATATAATTCAACGTAATAACATTCGTGATCCCAAGCTGCTTGAAGATATTTTTGTCTTTTTGGTGAACAACGCTTCCAACCTGATATCCATATCAAGTATTGTAAAGTATTTTAAAGGACAAGGACGAAAAGTAAGCTATGACGCGATATCTAACTATATCGGATATATCGAAGATACATTTTTAATTCATCGTTGCGACCGATATGATATAAAAGGAAAAGACACGTTATCGGGTAATGCTAAATTTTACATGAATGATTTAGCCTACAAAAATTACCTTTATCCGGGATTTGGTTATGGTTTTGGATATCTTGTAGAAAATCTAATATACTTAGAGTTGTGTCGTGCCGGATTTGATGTTTATGTCGGTTTTTTACGGAACAAGGAAGTCGATTTTGTAGCTAAGAAAGCTGATCGTGTGATTTATATACAAAGTACGTATTTGCTTTCGGATGAATCTACCGTTGAGCGTGAATATTCCGCTCTCGAGTCTATTGGTGATAATTTTGAGAAAATTGTCGTATCACTTGATGATGCAATATTGCCTCTTAGGGGTGGAATAAAGCATTTGCAGGCATGGAACCTAAAAGAAATACTACAGTGAGAAAATGACAATTCGGAATATTTATATCTTAAACGTATTCATTTCTGATAGCCAAAGATGATGAATTGGGCAGAAAACTGCAAGATACAGATTTACGTACAGGGTTGCGGGCGCCTAAAAAGAAAACAAAACAATTAAGTTCATTGAAAAAAATAAAATGAGTGTCTCTGCTTGGAAAAAGCAGTAATCAAATACAGAATACCAAAAATAGAACAAAATTTGACGAGGTCGGCTTTTAGGTGTTAGTAAAGGATGAGTAGAAATCCGCATAAAACTACTTTTCTGAGATGCAAAAGGGATGCTTTGAACCGTTAGCTGTATGAATTATTTATAAAGTTTTTTTCATGAGCATATATTTGCAATATATGTAATTAATACCTAATTTTATTCCGTTCTTAATTATTAAAGTCAACTCACTTTGTAAGAAATGAGATTCAAGATTACCTTAAATATTGATAACACTACATTCAGGAACCGACTTCCGCTCAGCTACCAATACGAAATGTCAGCCGCACTATACAAAATACTGTATAGTGCTAACGAAGAATACGCTGTATGGCTGCACAACAATGGCTACCTGGCGGACAAATTGACTTTCAAACTCTTCACTTTCTCGCGTCTGCAAATCCAAAGCTACCGAATCAAGCCACCTTTTATAGAAATTCAATCCGATACGGTGGAGTGGCTGATTTCATTCCTTCCCGAACGAAGCACGCAAGAATTCATTCAAGGTTTATTCAAAGAGCAAAGTTTTGATTTGGGTAACAGGCAGGCGAACGTGCACTTTCAGGTGAAAAGTGTGGAAACGGTTCCGCCACCGGAATTTGAAGAAACAATGATATTTGAAACTCTTTCGCCAGCTTGCATTGTTTTCAAACGGGATGACGGTGGGGAAGATTATATTGCTCCGGACAATCCGCAAGCATCAGAACAAGTGAAAATCAACTTGCTGAATAAATACAAAGCTTTTATGGGAGAAGATTTTCCCGAAACCGACTTTCCTTTCGCCCTCAAAGCACTTACCGCACCAAAATCTGCCCTTATCGCTATTAAATCCGGTACACCGCAAGAAACCAAAATACGTGGATTTATGTGCAAATTTCAATTGACTGCACCGGTGGAGTTGATAAAGATTGCGTATGAGTGTGGGGTTGGTGGGAAAAATAGTCAGGGATTTGGGATGGTGAGAATGGTGAAATAATTGTCAATAAGTCATTTAGAATTTAAATTATTTTGATAGAAAATAGTTATAGATTTGTTTTTTATGTTTGATAAAATAGAGATATATGATACGAGAAATAGAAATATCAATTTTACAAAAAACGCCATCGTTAGATACAAAAGTATTTATGGTAATAGAACCTTTAGCTCCATTGTCAATGGTAAGTGAACTGCCCGGTTCATATTATAAAACCAGAAAGATACCCGATAAGAAAATGATTTGTGGTCTATTTGAGAATTTATTGGGGTGGCACATTTCTGCAAATGACAGGAAAAACATCATTAGTGATCTTAAAGATTTGAGAAAGAAACAGTCAAAAAAAGAAATTGGATTAGAATTTATTGATGAAACAAAAGGATCAACATATTCCCCTTTATTGATGGATTATTTTGATGTTGAAAATGTGCAGCCAAATTTTTCTAAGGTAGTTTTTTATGATGACCTATGGAGTAAAGCATTTAGAAGGAGTGATGCCACAGGAAGTACTCCAACGCATGCAAAAGGCACTGTAAACATTGACCATTCCCTAATTAGACTAAAAAGAGATCTGCCCAGAGACGAGAAAAACGAGAAACAAGTTGACAATGCAGCACTTGGAAGTTTTTATGGTGACAATAAGGATAAGTTTCCATTTTTTTATTCTACACCTACGAATAGGGAATATATTTCGATGGAAGGAAAATATGAAATAAGCATCAAAATTGACTCTGCTTTATTAGCATTATTGGCTAAAGAAATACAGCATAATAACATCTGCTATCTTGGAAATAATGAAGGTTGGGTAGACCTCAAAATAATTAAGATATGAATACAAATCACCCATTTATACGTTATGCTAAAGCTTTGGTGTTTTTAGAAAATAATATTTCTAATGATGATCAGTTAACTGCCGACCACTTAATTTCTACGATTGAGCAAAGTTTGTTGACATTTAGAGTTCAACCGGTCACGGCTTTTGAAGGAAAAGAACAGGTTTTTTATCGTTTTATTAAGGTACAAAAAGGAAATCCAAGCAAAGGGCTTTTCCTTTCGCCAAACGTTATAACAAGCGATAAAGCTGCAGGAAATGCTTGGAAAAATGCTAATGATTTGATTTCCTCATTACGTTCAAATTCTTTGGAAAAATTGGAAAACGTAACAATGTCGGCCGCTTCAGTTGCTGGAGAATATTTGAGTTTTTCTGAAAACAACGCCTCGAAGCGTACCGCAAAGGGGACACTTCGTGAAATTAGTCTTGGAACAATTGCAACGCTTACAGATAAAAAGCCGTGTTTACAATATAGAATTGATAAAAAAGGTCAGTCAGAAACATTTAATGTTTGTTTAATACCCAATCTTGAAATTGCAAGGATGATAGATTTCATATCTTTTTTTAAAAGAATGTTGATTTCAAAATCCGGTTCAAACTTAATGGCAGGCAATATAGTGAAAGCTGAAAAAGGTAAAGGTGCAAACAAAAAAATTGAATATTTGCCAAAGCGACCATTATTATATAGGGGAAATTTCCCTAACCCGCCCCGAAGCAGTGCGTTAGGTGCTATTTCGCTTTTAGGAGCAATAGGTGAATTTGCGAAGGAAGCTGAATATTCTGAACAAGCTAAGAGAGTTTTGGAAAGTTTGAAAAATACTGAAATTTATATGATAAAGTATGGAAATGCCAAGGTATTCTCATTTAATCATCATGTCATTGAACTTGCAAAGGAAGGTAAATTAAGAACAATTATTGACAGTTTATACTATTCAAAACTTTATAATCAGGATAGAAGGTCGAGTACAAACAGTGATTATCAGAAATACGATCTATTTACGAGCCGTTTTCTCCAATTATTTAATCATTCTGCATTTAAGGATTTTCTTGCATTTAGAGCAGAATATCCATCTCAAGTAGCAACATTATTCATCACATATTTTACAAAAATGGAAAAAATAAATTTAGAAATAGTTCAATCTGCCAGAATTTTAGGCAAGTGGCTTAATAAAGTAGCATATTTTGCTGCTAAAAATGATGTAAAGGAAAGCTCCCAAAATTATTGGGAAGACTTGCGTAAAGCTAAAGCCAAGGTACTTGTAGAGCTGGAAAGTTCAACTTTCTCGGCAAAAACAGGAAATGCTCTTCTTGCACAAACCATTACCAGAGCCGGAAGATTATCCGGGATGGATGCGCCTGAAGGTGCGGCTTTGTTTATGGAGAAAACCGCAAGTGGTGAACTACCTCTTGATGCGGCAAAAAATCTGCTGATTGCATTTTCGAGGCTAATCAATAAATCGGAAAAAGGTGAAAAAATGGAAGCAGGTATCGAAATAGATATTGAAAAAGACGAGGAAGATTTAAGCGATCAATAATTATTAAAATTTTAAATATAAACAAAATGGAAATCAAAGGTATTCTAGTAACTGCACTGGCTCCATTCGAGAATCACATTGCCAATGGAGGAGAGAAATTATTGGGCAATGCTTCATCAATAAAAAGGAGACCTGATGGTCGGGTTTACATCTCTGGCCAGATGCAACGTCATGTGTTTTTTTCTGCTATTGATAGAATTAATTTAGCGGATGAAAATAGAGGAGAGACATTTGTTTCAAACGGTGATGGGATAAGTAATCAAATTGAAAATGATTTACGAGCAGATATGGGTGGATTTATGCATCCTTCAAAAGGTGATTATTCCGGAAGAAGAACTGCTCCGTTATCCGTTACTCCAGCTGTTGCAATTGATGAGAGTGAAGTTCGTCATGACTTGTTGATTCGTATAAAGAACAATATTAGAGGCGAAAAAGTATATTCGGATGGATATATTATTAGAACTGATGATGATGCTGAAGAAGGTGGAGAAAATAAACAAGCTTTTGCAACAAAAGAATTTAGCCAAAGAGACATTATGCACATGAATTTCTTTTTGGATATTAGCGCATTAAGTATTTCAAAAGCTTTCACATATGAAAACAGCTTCAACATTGCAACTAATTATTTCAAGCATGCTAACGAAACTGAACGGAAACGTCGAGCAAAACTTTATCTGGAAGGTACTCGATCGATGAACGATTATGCTAGCCAGGCAAGGAATGCTGTGAGCGGAGAACCACAAAAAGTATTGATTGTGTTTGATACAATATTGAGCCGTAAAGCAAGCAGATATTTTGTTGCTGACACACAAGAAAGAAAAAATATTCTGGCTGAACTTGATGCAAGAAACGCTAATTATTTTATCGGTGATGATACTACGGAAAATAGTGTTTACCAAGCATACCGCAAAGCATTGGATTTTCTGAACAATGAAGAGAATACATTATTTGACCCATCAAACAATAGCGAAGTAGTGACTTTTCAAGATGCTTTCGGGCGTGAATAATTATAAACATCCAATATTAGCAAAACCTTCCGGTATTACATTAGACGTACATCGTGAAAATGTAATATCGGAATGTAATTTATTACTACAATCAATTCCTTTCGTTGCTAAAAAATATGAAGAAATAACTGGCAAAAATTTAACAAATCGAGTTCGATTAAGTGCTAAATATCACGATGATGGAAAGGAGATTTCTACAACTTGGCAAATAGCTTGTCAAAAGGACTATGAAGCTTTTTTGTTTTGGCAAGAAAAAAATCCTGGAAAGTCATTTAAGCAATATGACAAAATGAATGACGCCGGTAAAAATCTAAGAATTGCAGGTGTACGACATGAGTTTCACTCATTACTGGCAAATAAAACCATGTCTTTAGTATTGCAGGCAGCAATTGCCTCACATCACGCAAAACTTTCTGAAAGTAGCGAAGAAAGATGGCAAAATGAAGGATTTATTGAATACTGGAAGAAATTTAAGACAGAAAGCTATATTGAAAGATCTCTTGAAGAAACTGCAAAAGTTCATTATGAATTTGCCGGAGTAAGAGGACTACTTCAACTCGCCGATCATCGTGCCAGTGCGAAAGAGGATGGAGAGTTTGTACCTGATATTACTCCTTTCAGCTATCACTTTCCACATAAAGAAAAAAGAGGTGTGCAGAAACTTATAGAAAAACATTGGCCGGATGATTTGCTATTAGTGAGAGCACCAACTGGTGCTGGTAAAACAGATGCTTCTTTATTGTGGGCTAAAATACAAATCGAAAATAATCGTGCAGAGCGATTAATAATTGCGATGCCGACTCGTTTTACATCAAATGCTCTGGCTATCAATGTTGCAGAGAGTTTATCTGAAACCGGATTATATCATTCCAGTGCTTGGTTTAACAAATTTCAAGAACAAGTTGAATCAGGAGAAATTGAGAAAAGAAATGCAGAGAAAATTCATGAATTTGCCAGATTATTACAAACACCAATAACCGTCTGCACAATCGATCATCTATTGATTGCATTGACCCTTACAAGAGAAGATCATCACATGATTGCTTTCAATTTAGCAAACGCATGTTTAGTTATTGATGAAGCAGATTTTTACGATGAATTTACCCAAGCAAACATTCTTGTTCTTTTGGAAATATTGCGATATTGGAAAGTGCCGGTTCTTCTCATGAGTGCTTCATTGCCTGAAATCGTTTTATCTGATTATCAAAGCATAGGCTATTCAGTAGAAAGGATTTTAGAAGATACATCTGACAATACTCGCAATCGTTTTGAAATAAAGCAAATCAAGAAATATTCGGAATTATCTGAAATCGAAGATATTTTGAAGAAATGTATCAAACAAGAATCCGCAATAATCTATACAAATACTGTTGATAGAGCCGTAGCTTTCTACAAATGGTTTGAAAAAAATGGAATAATTCCAATAATTTATCATAGTAGATTTACTGAACCACATAAAAAAGATAAGGAGCAGGAATTGATCAGAGCATTAGGAAGAGAAGCTTGGGAAAATGGCACCGCCAAAGGTATTGCAATTATGACGCAGATTGGCGAAATGAGCATCAATATTAGTGCAGATATCATGATTTCTGAATTATGTCCAATCGACCGATTAACTCAACGCGCTGGACGATTATGTCGCTTTGACAAATCTAAAATAGGCGAACTATATGTTTTAATTCCGCAAAATATTGGCGATAATTACCCTGCACCATATGGTGAATACAATCGTAAAGAAAAAAAGTGGATAGCCTGCGACGCTTTTGATAAAACAATGGATATTCTGGAAACAACTTGCTACAATGCTGATAAACTTGTACACCTTTTGAATCAGGTATATTCAACAGAAACTAAGTATAGTAGCGGTTCAAAATCCAATTCGAATGATTTAAGAGACCATTTTCGCTATAATTGGTTAATAAATCCTTTGCAAAAACTAAAAACCGATGATACTGAAACAAATTACTGGCGTAGCAGAAACATTCCACCACAAGATACTGTGTATGTATCCAAGCCAGAGACGAAGTATTTTCATAATTATTTGAGTTTCCAAAACTGGAAGATTCTTAACTCCCTCGAATTACCAGTTTACCTGATAGAAAAAGGGAAAAAGAATCATATGATTGATGTTGAACAAATAAAAATTAAAGATGAAGTTGAAATTATTTACGTTATTCGAGAGGGTTTTTATAATAGTTTCAAAGGTGTAACATTTATAGAGGAAGATATTTTTTTGTAATATTTTTGACATAGATGGTGTTTACTGATCCATTTCAATATAAATATGAGAGTTATTCTTTTGACAATATTAGTTTATAATTATTTACATTTTTTCCTCATGTCCAAATCCACCCTAAAAACCCACCTGAAATCCCTCACCAAAGAGCAGGTAATTGATTTCGTTATGCAGGTTTACGACAACGTGAAGCCGGCAAAAGAATTTATGGAGTATTATCTCAATCCCAACGAACAGGTGATGTTTGAGAAGTATAAGAAAATCATTGTTCAGGAATTTTATCCAACCACAAAATACGGTGATCCTAGAACTCGCTTCTCTGTTTGCAAGAAAGCCATTGCCAATTTTCGTACGTTACATCCATCACCACTTCTTTTGGCTGATTTGATGCTTACTCTTGCCGAAAATGCCTGTAAATTTACATACGATTGCGGCGATATGTGGGAACAGTTTTATGATAGCGCCGCAACAAATTTTCAATCGGCATTAAAATATATGCAGAAAAACAATTTATTGGATGACTTCAAACTGCGTTGCGTTGATTGCGTAAAATATGCTTCGCCCTGCGGATATGGTTTTGCCGATGAAATTGCTGAAATATTTTATGAATATTACGGTGAAGGTGCCAAGTTTACAAACAAATACGGAGATAAATATGAGTAACACATTAGACCAAATACTCGCCATCATCCGTTCGGTAATGGATGATAAACAGAAGCTCAACCGGATTTTGGAGTTTCTGGAAGAGGAAATTCTCATTGAGGAGGAATTTAAAGAAATTGAGATTCCTGAAAAATTTAAACCCTGCATTACCGAGATAGCCGGCAGTATTGATGCCGGCCTTGTATGTTTTTTCAATCCCGAAACGCTTGCGATAGACGCTTATCCTCGCGATCTTTTGCATGAAGTTGATTTGTTTGGTGACGAACCGGAGGAGGTGAAAAAGAACTTGTCGGAATTATACGGTTGGGACGACGTAAAAGTGCTTGATTGGCTAATCTTTATCGAATTTACTCCGCCCGACTCTCACGAAAGCTTCCGTATTATGGAAGCATTTGCTGAAAGACTGAAAAATGCAGACAAACTGAAAAATAAACTCATTGATGCTCTGAATAATAGCAAACCGTTTGCCAATTTCAAGAATATCATCGACAACAGCGACCATCGGCAAGATTGGTTCGATTTCAAGGTTCGATGGTTAGAGAATAGTGTGGCCGCACAATTGATGGAAGAGTTGGATAGTTTCCAATGTGGGGCTTTTGAAAAAATATAAAGTATTAAAAAAACAATACGGGCAATGACTAAAGCAAAAAAAACGCTTCCTCCCTACGAACATCTCTTTTCTGCTCAATCATCAAAAAGAGCTTACGAATATGTGAATTATGTTGAAAATGTGCAGTTTTCCCAAAACGGTATTTCCTGTAAAGTGGAAGGCAGTTATCCATACAAAGTAAAAATTGCCTGGAACGATAACGATTACACAGAGTTATCTTGCACTTGCCCATACGATTATGAAGGTTATTGCAAACACATTGCCGCCGTGTTAATGTATATAGAGGAAGAGGAGGAATTTCTCGAAATACCGACCACAACGAAAAAACAAAAAAAGCCGGAGTGGAAACAAATTATTGAAAAATTATCGAAAGAAGAGCTTCAAGCTTTCCTGATCGAATATGCTGCCGATGATGAAAGCCTGATAAACACGATAATGATAAAATATGCAACGCCAATTGACAGGGTGGATATTCAAAAATACAAGAAAATTGTCAACAACATTTTCAGTTCTGCTTCCGATGATTTCGGATTTATCCACTATCAAGACGTATATGGTGTTTCTCATTTAATTTCCAACTTATCAGACAAAGCGATTTCTGCCAGAGAAAAAGCCAAATTTGAGGAATCGTTCAGCATTAGCGCAGCCATGTGCGAAGTATGCATCGATTATATTCAAAACCTGGACGACTCAAGCGGATGGATTGGAGGACTTATTTATGACGCGTTCCGGAATATTGAAAATGTTTTTCACGAGTGTAAAAACGAAACACTCGAAAACTTGATTTTCGAATGGCTTAGCAAACAAATGAAAAATCCGGATTACAGCGATTACGGCTGCGATGAACGATTAGAATCCATTTATTTCGAGCTGGGAAACAATCCACCATACACAGAATCGACATCTCGGTTTATCGATGAACAGTTATCTCAATATGAAAAGGGAACCGGCTGGAGTTCTAAACACAGGTATAACGAGTTTCTAATGCAAAAATTAGTACTACTTGAAAAACAAGAAAAAACAGAAGAAGCTCAATTATTGATCGAAAAGAATTTGCAACTGTCCGATATCCGGAAAATAAAGGTAAATCAGTTACTCGAACAAAAAGACTTCTTTAAAGCAATTGAGTGTATCAAAGAAGGAATTAGGATATCGGAGCAAGAGAATCTTGCCGGCGTTACCCGAAACTGGAATAATCTGCTGCTTCAAATCTATCAAGAACAAAACATGCAATACGAGCTCCATTATTTGGCAAGAAGCATGTTTTTAAATCATTCAGACTCTATGGAATATTACCGTATATATAAACGAACCGTAGAAAAAGCAAAATGGAGCGCAGAATTGTCATCGATAATCGATGAACTGAAAAAACGGAGAAAAACAAACGCATGGCATTACCACTTCTCGTATGATTTAGCCAATATTTACATCGAAGAGGAAATGTGGGGAGAACTTTTTATCGAAGTAAAAGATGCAAACGATATCTCTGTAACAAGTAGATATGCCAAATATCTTCAAGACGGCTTTTCTTCGCAACTTATTGATATTTATAGAGACTCCATCGTTAAATATGCTCAAAGAACAGGCCGAAATATTTACGAAGATACTAAGAAATATTTGAAAGAAATGAGTAAGTTAAAAAATGGCTTGTTTGCGGCTAAAGCTTTGAAAGAGGAACTTCTTAACACATACAAGAATCGTCCGGCAATGAAAGAGATTTTAGCGCCTTTATTCCGCTAATCAATAAAAAAAGAGCAAAATGCACCCCACCGGCACCCATTTCAATTACTATCAAGTTTGCAAGCGAAAACTTTGGCTTTTTGCTAACGGCATCAATATGGAGCACACATCCGACTTGGTGTACGACGGCAAGTTGATACAGGGAACCAGTTATCCGCAACGTTCGGAAAGGTACGAGGAGCTGGAAATGGACGGGATAAAAATTGATTATTATGATGCCCGCAACAAGGTAATTCACGAAATCAAACGTTCCGATAAGGTGGAACGAGCACACGAATGGCAGGTGAAATATTACATCCACGTGTTGGAGCGGAACGGTGTCGAAGGCGTTACGGGAATCTTGGAATATCCTGCCCTGCGCCATACATCCCAAGTGGTTATGACCGACGAAGACCGCAAAAAAATATTGGAAATGGAAAAAGATATCGAAAAAATCATTTATTCTGATGAATGTCCACCGGTAATCAATGCTAAGATTTGCCGCAGTTGCAGTTATTATGAATTTTGCTACGTGAGAGAAACCGAATAATGAAAAAAACCTATTATTTATTCAATCCCGGCACATTAGAGCGAAAGGATAACACGCTTAAGTTTACTCCGTTTGAGGAAGATGGTAATGGAGAAATGCTGAAATCCGGCCAACCGCGTTATCTTCCGGTGGAAGATATCATGGAGTTTTATGTTTTCGGCTCGCTTAGAGCAAATAGTTCGTTATATAATTTTCTGGGGCAAAAAGGTATAGCCGTTCATTTTTTTGATTATTACGAAAACTATACCGGATCGTTTATGCCACGCGACAGTTTGCTCTCGGGGCGAATGATTTTGGCGCAAACTTCTGCCTATCAAAATAAAAAGAAACGCATTGAGCTGGCTCGCAAATTTGTGGAAGGAGCTTCGTTTAATATGACTAAAAACCTGCGGTATTACAACACACGTGGCAAAGATCTCGATGGTTTAATAGAAAAAATTGAAGAATATACTTCACAACTTCCGTATTTAAATGCGGTGGATGCACTCATGGGTATTGAAGGCAATGTCAGACAGATATATTACAAAGGCTTTGATTTGATACTGAATGATTTCAGTATGGATGGACGAAGCAAAATGCCGCCTCGTAACGAGGTAAACGCGCTTATATCGTTTGGAAACATGATGTGCTATAGTCAATGTTTGCGTGCCATTCATCAAACTCAACTTAATCCTACGATAAGCTATCTGCATACACCTGGAGAAAGACGTTATTCACTTTCGATGGATATTTCGGAAATTTTCAAACCAATTTTGGTCGATAGAGTCATTTTCAGACTGCTGAATAAAAGGGAATTGCAGGAAAAGCATTTCGATAATAAACTCAATCGCTGCTTACTCAACCCGACAGGCAAAAAGATTTTCGTAAAAGCTTTTGATGAGCGCTTATCTGAGACTATCCAGCACCGTTCGTTAAAACGAAAAGTGAGTTACAAACATCTCGTCAAGTTGGAATGCTATAAACTGAGTAAGCATTTGTTGGGAATGGAAGAATACAAGCCATTTAAGATGTGGTGGTAATAAAGTGTTTTTTATGTACGTTATTTTAGTTTATGATATAGGAGAAAAACGTGTGGGTAAAATGCTTAGACTTTGCCGAAAGTATTTGAATTGGATTCAAAATTCCGTTTTTGAGGGAGAAATTTCCGAAGTTCGCCTAAAAGAGCTAATTTTAAAAGCAGAGAAAATTATGAAAAAAGAAGAGGATGATAGTTTGATTGTTTTTTCGAGTCCTACTAATAAATTTCTTGACAAACAAATAATTGGAAAAGAGCGTAGTAGTATCGATGTTTTCTTATAATCTGTTGTCGAAACTTACTTTTTTGAAAAATTCACCACTAGTTATCCGATCTTAAGTTCTTTGACATATTGAAAATCAAGATATAAAATAGGTTGTCGGTAGTCGGCAGTTTTCTTACTATTGACTATCGACAACTTTTTACACTAAAAAAACAATCTTATATTCATCAAACAGCTGAGCATCAGCTGTATTTTTTGCTGTTATTAACGGCTTTTAATCGCACCGCTTATGGAATTGAAAC
>JABNAD010000360.1_pt1 | contig 30027 bp, 33 predicted proteins | sample 7240381 | NCBI WGS metagenome assembly JABNAD01 (sample SAMN11332834, study PRJNA596920) | anaerobic digester metagenome | biome: digested sludge; isolation source: digested sewage sludge-derived enrichment culture grown on H2/CO2 | place: Germany: Goettingen
AGAGGATTATTGCATCGTTCCTTCCACCGGACCTCATGCCCTCAAGCACCTTCTTCACACAGGGAGGAAAAGCCTTTGGGTTGAGGGGTGATGCTTTACCACCAATTCCACCGCCACCATACCCATAACCTGATGTTGCAGCAGATAAAACTTTAGATACCTCTTCTCCAAGAATTAGTAGAGAAGGATGCACTTCTATAGTTCTAGACATTTCACTTACTTTTTTAATGTAATCTTCTGTTTCTTGCATAACTCTTCTTGTTATACTTACTTTAGTAATTTCTCTGTTTATTACTGCTTCGTAAAGCCTTTCAGGGTTTCTATTTTTTATTTTATTTCCAAATAAATTTATGAAATCATATTTATTTGAGACAATTTTTCCATCATTTAAAATTAAATCTTTTAAATTTATTTTTTTGGATTTTAAAAGGTCTTCAATATCCGTCCATTTGATTTCACCTAATTCTTGCAGTGTTTTATCTATTGTTTCTTGACTAGCTGATCGACCTAATCTACTTTCAATTATAAATCTTTGAGATTCAATTAATGTTCTGCTTTCTCGGGAATTAGGGCCAAATTTAATACCTACAGCTTGACAAAGGAGATAAAATGCAATAACATCAAATTTTGTAATTTCGTCATTTAAGAGAAAAAGATAATTTTTGTGGTTATAATTAGTATTATTTCTCTGTAATTGCCACTCTAATCTTATAATGGCAAAATCTATATAATTAGAAGGTATAAATTGTGCTTCAGAAATTTCTTGGTTGCGCGTACGTTCAATAACCCGAATTAATTCGTCATTATAATCAAATACGTCATTGAGGGATCCCATCTCCCGTACTATCTGTTTACCATCCTCAGAGAGTGGGTTTATAAATGCTGCTGAAACCATGGTAATCCTTTGGACTTTATGGATAAAATAGTTAAAGTTTTATGATCAGAATATTCCTTTTATAACCTAATTAATTTAGATGAACCCAGTAATCCAGATGATGCTTTTTTTGGATCCAGATAACTCCCTAATTTTCATGGTGTTTATTTTATATATGGAATACTACAAAACTAGTTAGTGTCTGTATCACAATACATCCATGATAACCCCGTATGAAACGGGTTTTAACTTCAAATTTTCACTTTAAAAGGATTATAATTGTGAATAAGTCTTTTAAAACTAATTAAATTTTCAATCTTTACTGTAAGGAGGAATAGATTTGAGCAAGGTATTTATAACGTGTGCACTGCCCTATGCAAACGGTCCATGCCACCTTGGGCATTTAAGATCAACTTACATACCTGCAGATATATACGCACGCTACAACAGGATGAAAGGCAGGGATGTTCTCATGGTATGTGCAACCGATGAACATGGAACACCCATAGCAGTCCGAGCAGAACAAGAAGGTGTACCGCCTAAGGAAATAGCAGGCAGGTACCATGACATGATAAAGCATGATCTTGAATCCTGCAACATATCACTGGACAGCTTCACCAGAACAACAGACCCCACCCACTACGAGATATCACAGAACTTCTTCTTAAAACTCTACGAAAAGGGATACATCTATGAACAGGTAATAAAACAGCCCTACTGTGAAAAATGTAACAGATTCCTACCTGACAGGTACGTTGAAGGAACATGCCCACACTGCGGTGCTGAAGGAGCAAGAGGAGATCACTGCGAAGCATGCGGAAGACATTTAGAACCAATACAGCTTGTTGAACCAGCATGCCTCATCTGCAACTCAAAACCCGAGATAAGGGAGTCCAAGCAGTACTTCTTCAAGCTCAGCCACTTCCAGGAAGACCTCCAGGAATGGATGGAAAACAACCATGAACTTCCACCAAACGTTAAAAACTACGCACTCCAGTGGTTAAAAGAGGGCTTAAAAGACTGGATACTCACAAGGGACATGGAATGGGGAATTCCAGTACCCCTTGATGATGCAGAGGGCAAGATCATCTACGTATGGGGAGAAGCCTTCCTTGGTTACATATCCTCAGCGTCCCAGTGGTCAAAACGTGAAAACAAACCATGGGAAGACTACTGGAATGACAGGGCAATTCACTTCATAGGTAAGGACATAATCTACCACCACTCAATATTCTGGCCAGCCCTCTTAATGGCCTACGGATGCAAACTTCCATCAACAATAATAGCAGGGGAGTACCTATCCCTTGAAGGCAAGAAAATGTCAACCAGTAAAAACTGGGTTATATGGGCCGAGGACTTTCTTAAAACCTTTGATGCAGATCTTCTGAGGTACTACCTCATTGCAAACGCACCCCTGACAAGGGACACTGACTTCTCATGGGACGACTTCCAGAGAAGGGTCAACGACGAACTTGCAGACGTACTTGGAAACTTCCTCCACAGGACCTTCACCTTCACCCACAAGTTCTTTGATGGGAAGATACCAGAACCCTCAAAGTTCGATGAAAACGATGAAGAATTTGAAAAACGCATAAAAGAACTTCCAGCCACTGTCTCTGATTACATAGAAAAATTCAAGTTCAGGGAAGGACTCATTGAAATAATAAGGCTGGCTAAATTTGCCAACAAATACTTCAACGACAAAGAACCATGGAAAGCTGTGAAAACAAGTAAAGATGAGGCAGCAAACTGTCTTTACCTCTGCAACCAGCTTACCAAAACCCTTGCAGTTTTACTCGTGCCCTACATCCCAGAAAAAACAGGGGAAATATTCAAGGTACTGGGCATAGATGGTGAAATCACATGGAAGGATGCAACTGTATCCCTTCCTGCAGGTATGGAAATAGGAAAGGCAAAACCAATATTCAAGAAGATAGATGATGAAATTATTGAAAAAGAGAAGAATAAGCTTTACGAAAGTTTAGAGGATGTGGAAACAATGAAGGACATAATTACAATAGATGACTTTGCAAAGGTGGATCTCAGGGTTGGAAAGATTATAGGCGCAGAAAGTGTCAAGGGTTCAAAAAATCTCCTGAAACTCATTGTGGACATAGGTTCTAAAAAGATACAGGTTGTTGCAGGTGTTGCAAAGAAATACTCCCCTGAAGAAGTTTTAAACAGGAAGGTCATTGTAGTGGTGAACCTGGAACCTGCAAAACTATTTGGAATAAAATCTGAGGGCATGATACTTGCAACAGATGACAATATGAGTCTCCTAACTGCTGAAGGCGCTGATATTGGTGAACAAATAAAATGAACGAATCAGTACTCATAGCAAAGGCTGAACGATTCCTGGATAACATAAAACATAACAGGATCATCGCCGAGGAAATCTCCGACTTTGAGACATTCCGGGACACCTACAATTATCTACAGGATAATCTGGATGAACTTCAAGATCTTCGGGACACCATGGAGATCAAGGGGTACAAAGCCCCTTACAGATCCCTTATTCGTTACGGTGGAACTCATTCAACTGAGATGAAGGCAGAAGACATGTACGATGTAGGCCGTCACACCCAGTACTTCAGAATGAGGGCAGCTGCTAAAAAAAACATACTGGACAGGGTTAAATCATCCATAGCTTCCCATAAAATAGCAATAGGGCACTTGGAGGAATACGCAGTTTTAACCTGCAGCTCCTGCAGCAAAAAGTTCAAGGGACATGAAATATCCCTCATGAGGGAAAGATGTGAATGCGGGTCCAAGGATTTTAACTTTAACATCAATGATAATGGGGTTTACAGGTTAAACATCATTAAATATCTGCCATTATCCGGGGAGTACATGCTTAGAATGTCTGATCTTTCCCCAATGGGAAGGGAAGCCTTCAGAAACATAGTTCGTATCATAAAACACGAGAAAAGGGGCATAGTTAAAACCCTATCCCTGGTTGTGAAGGTTTTTGAGGATGGAAAATGGGTTAGAAAAAGGGTTAACATAGATGCCAAGGATGAGATGAACTACGAACGTGAAATAAGGAAGAAGTATGGTTCAAATGCCCGTATAGAATTCATGCAGATTCACAGAAAAAAACCTGCAATCATAAATGATAAGCACGTTCAAACAGCCCTTTCAATTGCATATGTTAAAATTGCAGAACACAACGCCCGTAAAATATTTGATGAAGTACTGAACGGTTTAATATCCAACCGTGAAAAGCTGGACAGATACTACGAAGCATTTGATGAGAGTGAAAAACGTGCCCATAGAATAGCTGAGGATGTGGGGGATGTTGAAGATCTCAGGGACGAGTTCCTTCACCAGATCCTTAAAAAAGAAAATCTGAACTCTGAAAATGGATCCTTAGATGAGGAGCTTCAAGGAGATATTGAAACCCATAACTGTCTTGAACAGAAGCTTTTCGTGGAAATGCCCAAGATACTGATTCTCTGGGACATCATAAGGTACTACCTTTTAACCTCCTACGACAGGCGAAGCAAATATTCAGGTCCATTTCCGAACCTTAGACCAAGTCTTGACACCAACCAGATGAAGGCCTTTGAGGATTTCGATAAATTCACGGTTGATATCCTGGGGAGATGCATCAAAGAGAATATCTGTTACATCCCAAACATCAAATCAGTGGTTTCAAGGAAGTTTGAAATAGAAAACAAGATGAAGGGTCTCCACGTACAGATGAACACTCCAGCTTCTGGAGCTGCAATTCTCCACACCCATGGAAAACTATCAATTGAAGATGCTGCAAGTGTCTTTTCAGTTGAACCTGCAGATGTTAAGGGAGAAGTGGAGAAATTTAAAACCTTTGGAAAACCCCAAACCACGAAGGCTAAAAAATTCCTTGAAATGGTAAAAAAATAGTTTCAGGTGTTATTATTGGCTAAAGAAGTTCATGTTTCCCAGCTGCTTTCCTCAAGGAAGATAATGGAATTACTGGATAAACATCCAGATCTGGAAAGGATAAAATGTCCCAGAAGCATATGCCTTCGAACATCAAAGAAATACCTCGACGCCCTTTCAGAACTTGGAATTGAAGTTGAACCCGTTGAAACAATGGGCAGGCCAAAAAAATATAAAAAGGAACCTGAATTAATACAAAAACTACTTGATGATGGTAAAAGTCCTGATGAAGTTGCAGAAGAACTTAATATTCCAGTTAAAACTGTTTATTATCTTAAATCTTCTAAATTCAGAAGGGGAAGAAGATCCAAATATTCTCCCGAGGTTCGTGGTGAAATTAAAAAGCTCCATGAAGAGGGTGCTCCAGTTAAGGAAATATCTCAAAAACTCCAAATCCCCCTGAGAACTGTTTATTACATTTTAAAGCAGGTATCTCCCTGAACCAGGTATCTCCCTGAAATACTTTTTTTATACTTCTTCTCTTTCCCTCAAAAACACTGCCACTTCAATCACACCCAGGCCACATCACACGTTGTGAAAACGTACCTTGGAGAGAATGCAGGATTGAAAACTTTGTTGGTTAAATTCTCGGTTTTGAAGCTCTGGGAGATGCTCATCCGCACATGGTAGTTTATCCTGTCTCCCAAACAGTTCCTGTCAGCAGGGTTTTTGACTGAGGGTGCTGAAGCATGGACCTTGATCTGGATCTTCTCCTTCCTGTAGGTGGGACTTAAACCCTGATTTTTGTATTCTATACTGATTATCCTCACAGTTGCGGGTTTTGTTAATGTGTTATGGGTTGATGTGTAGTTTTGAAATGTTTCTTCGGGGTAGAGTGCAAATGAATTCATATTTGCCCCTTCAATGGCACCGCTTCTTGCAGAGGCCAGGGCTGTGTTGAGTTCACTTTGGCATCCTGCTTGTGATAAAAAAAGCAGTGAGACAAGGAATATCACACCCATGGTCATGATGTATTCAATTGGAAGTTGACCCTTTGAATCCAGTTTCCCACATGAAAACTTCAGTTCCATAAACCTCCCCTTCTAAACCTCTCTTATGACTATTTCACTGTAATTCTCACTTTTCTGGACGTTTGAAATGTTGTAGGTTCTTTGTGGGTGCATTTCGAATTCATTTCCTGAAATGGCCTTTGGAACCATACATGCCTTCCCACGGAGCCCACCCACATCTATGAAGGCAGCTGAAGATCGTAGGGTAATACTATAAGTTTTACCGTTGATTGAGGGGGGAAGACTTATAACTGTGGAGTGGCCGTTTCCACCATTATAAACACTGTCAACAGTTTCAGCAACATTTTCAACCATCATCCTTGCATTTCCAAGTTCTTTTGCATCATCAACACCTCCCATTCTATCTTCTACGAGTGCAGCCATGCTAGTTATCGTCAATAGAATCAGCAGTGTTGAAAGTAGAAGATCCACACTCATTGAACCTCCACATCCAATAATACTAGAAACACAATTCATAATATTAATATAGTATTAATTACTATTATATTAGTACGAAGATGGGGGTGATTTGAATGTGCACGAACGAAAATTTCGATATGCTGGTTATGTTACACTACCATGATCCTGAGGACTTGGAAAATATACTCCTGAAAATTAGGGAGATGGAGACTGCAATGAAGAAAAAAAGACCTGAGTTTTATATAAAGGAATGTGAGGTTCTGAAGGTTCTCCTAGTGGAATCAAACCTTGATTCTGAATATCTTGCCCTTAAATTAAGGGAAAATCATGGTGAAACAGTCTCTTACGCTGTTCATATAGATGATGTTGTAAGGACAAGAATTGAATGCATCCTACAGAAGGTTGTGGAACTTGCAGATGATAAAATTGGTAAGGGAAATTCTTTCAGAGTAATATCTAATTTAATGAGCACAAATATAAAATCCAGTGAAGAATTGAACGCTGCAGTTTCAAAGGAGATAAAAAATAAGTTAAATTTAAGATGTGATGAGGAAAATCCGGACTGGGTTGTTCAGCTTGAAGTGGTTGGTGAAAATACAGGAATAATTATTTTCAACCCAAAGAATCTACTGAAAAATATTTAAACAGATTAAAAATGGTTTGGACAAGGGGTTTAAAATTTATACAAGTTTCTCCATAATAATATACAATGATTTAGGGAAGTTAAGGGGTTAATTCAGGAAACTGGAATGAAAAGAAAATCTGTTAACCCCACTCCCTACTTATGAACGTTTCTCTATGGAGGTGAAACCATTAAACCCACAGAAAGATTTAACCTGCTTGTAACGTTTCAGGGCCACAAAAACGAATCTGCAGGTGAAGAACTTCTTGGAATTGAAGAGATAGAAATGGCACTTCAAAACAATGAATCAATCGTTAGTATTGAGGGAACTGAGTTCATAAATGTTGTTCTGGTCCAGCTGAACATGGATCCTCTGGAAGCTGCAATGAAACTTAAGGATGCCCAGACCACGGTGATATCCAAGGTTGTACCTATAGAAGAAGTTGTAAGAACAAGGAAGGATGCCATACTTGAGAAGGTCCTAATAATTGCAGGTGAAAAAATAGAAAAAAATGAATCCTTCGTTGTAAGGTGCGATCTAAGGGGCAGAAGTTACTTTGAATCCAGCGAAGATCTGGTGAGTTCTGTTAGAGAGGAACTCCTTGAAAAATTGAATTTAAAGTTAAATGAACAAAATCCAGAATGGGTTGTTCAGTTAGAGGTGGTTGGTGAAAACACAGGAATCAGTATTTTAAGACCTGGTGAACTGTTCAAAAAACTTTGATTCGTGTACAGGGAATAATTATGTACAAAATCCTACTTTTCAGTGGTGGTGCTTACAAATTCAATGAACTGGTTGAATTTGTTGAGGACATAGGGGGCATTGTATTCAGGGAAGAGCGCCTTCAGATAAGTAGGGGAACCTATTTTTTAAGGGAAGAAGTTAGGGTCATGATAGCCCTTCCAGAAAATGAACTGGAAAATCTTGGAGCAGTGGTAAAGGAATTGAAGGGGCATCTCCAGGATTTAGAACTGGAACATGAACTAACTGCTATTATAAACTTTTACATCTCCATTTACAACATTTTAAGCACAGAGGGATGGTCAACAGCAGAATCAATTGAAACTAATATGAAATGTCCCTGTTGCATAAAAATTTGTTCTGAAATGGATTTCAATGTTTGTGCAGGTGAATTCAGGGAACTGTTGGATGGGATGTGTGGCATGGATCTTTTAGAGTACAGACTCTTGCATGGTGAAAGGGAGTACCGGTTGAAAACTTTTTAAGGTAAAAAAAACCAATATCTATCCTAATACCTTCTAAAAAAAACATCATCCAGGAAAAACCATGTTAAACTTCAATACACTTATTTTAACAGGTATCGTAATTGTTTTAATTGGAATGATTTTAATATTCATTGGAACAGCTCTACAAACTACTTCAAAATCCGGTGAAACAGGAGAAGTTAAAGCTGGAGGGGTGGTTATGGTTGGACCCATACCCATAATATTCGGAACAGATAAAGGTATGGTAACTGTTACAATTATCCTTGCAATCATTTTAATGGTTGTTTCATATATCTTATTCTCGAGATGGGGTTTCAGATAAAACCTTCAAAGAATTTATAGAACATGGGAGAGATGATGTTCCAATTAATCACATCTAAAATAAAACTTTATTAAGGAAACTCAATACATATGATTTAATGAAAAACCCTTTTAAAGCAGATTGAACTAAACTCCGGAAACGAGTTACCAAGATCAACGAGTTCAATCAATGAAAATGAATCCATAGTTTAAACATTAATTTAACCCAAATATTTTAAAAAAAAATTCAATGCCATTCCATGGCATATAAAAAAAAATGAAAGTGATTTTATGAAGATTTCTATTGTAATTCCAGCCCTAAACGAAGAAGGAATTGTCGGGCAAACAGTTAAATCAGTCCCTTTAACTCAATTAAATGATATGGGATTTGATACAGAGATAATCGTTGTTAACAATGCATCCACAGACAACACTGCAAAGGAAGCAGAGGAAGCAGGGGCCAGAGTTGTTTATGAGTCCAACAGAGGTTATGGAAATGCTTACCTGCGTGGTTTTAAGGAAGCAGAAGGTGACATAATTGTAATGGGTGATGCAGATGGAACCTACCCCCTTGAGAGAACACCAGAATTTGTCAGATACATACTGGATGAAGGGGTTGATTTTGTTATAGGCTCTAGATTCAATGGAGAAATACAGGATGGAGCAATGCCCGCACTTCACAAATACATTGGAAATCCAATGCTAACCAAGATGTTGAACCAACTCTTCAAAGCAGATTTTTCAGATACACACTGTGGAATGAGGGCATTCACAAGGAATGCACTCAAAAAAATGGATCTGAAATCTCCAGGAATGGAATTTGCAATTGAAATGGTTATTGAAGCATCAGTTAAAAACCTTAAAATTAAAGAAGTCCCAATAATCTACAGAAAAAGAGGAGGGGGACAGGCTAAATTAAACTCCTTTAAAGACGGTTGGAGACACTCCAAGTACATGCTGAAAAGGAAGTTCTCAAGTGAGTAACATCAGAATTTCCAATGAAAACAGCTGTGGAAATCATCAATAAATTCAAATGAAAAAGGCTGTGGAAATCATCAATAAACCAACTCTACTTTTTTTTATTCCATTTTTAATTATTTTAGAGGCAGTAAAATGAAAATAGCTTTTATATATGACTCTGTTTATCCATGGGTTAAGGGTGGCGCTGAAAGAAGGGTTTACGAACTGGCTAAAAGGCTTGTAGAGAATGGGCATGAGGTACACTGGTACACCATGGGCTTCTGGATGGATGAAACTTCTCAAATGCCTGAAAATATGGAATTAAATGGAATACATCTTCACAGTGTCTGTAAACCAGTTGAACTCTACACTTCTGGGAGAAGATCCATAAAAGAAGCCATATATTTTGCTCTGAAACTAACAAGACCCCTTATGAATGAACATTTTGATGTGGTGGACTGTCAGGGATTTCCATTCTTTTCATGTTTCACAGCAAAGATACATTCACTTCTTGGAAAATCCACACTTTTCATAACCTTCCACGAGGTTTGGGGTGATTACTGGTATGAATACTTGGGAAAAATGGGAATATTCGGTAAAGTAGTTGAAAAGTTAACCTTCAAACTCACAGATCATGTCATAACAGTTTCCAAAAAGACAATGAGGGATCTGGAAGATTTAAGTGGTGTTAAATCAACTGTAATACCAAACGGCATAGACTTCAGAGAAATTGAAGCAATAAAAGTAGAAGACACAGGTGATTCTCAAACTAAGCATTCTACACGTAGTTCTCATGTTATATTTGCAGGAAGACTCATAAAAGAGAAAAACCTTGGATTGCTAATGGAATCCATTGAAATCATAAGATCCAGAAGGCCTGAAATCAAGTGTTTGATCGTTGGTGAAGGTCCAGAGCGGGAAAAACTGGAAAAAACTGTTTCAAAGAAGAATTTAAACCAGAACATAGAATTTATGGGATTTCTGGAGAATCAGAAAACCCTGATATCCCTTATGAAGTCATCAAAAGTTTTTGTTCTCCCCTCAAAACGAGAGGGATTTGGAATGGTTGTTATAGAAGCAAATGCCTGCGGACTTCCTGTTGTTGTTTTTAAACATGACATGAATGCTGCATGCGACCTCATAACTGAAGATTTGAATGGTTTCATATCAACAGGTCCTGAGGACATGGCCGAAAAGATAATTCAAGGAATAGCTAGGCATGATACCATGAAGGATGCATGCATAGCCTCTGCAAAGCGTTACGATTGGGATGGAATAGTCAAGTCCCTTGAAGATCTGTACAGATCATCGTGCACCGAAAATTAGGGATAAATTAGAGTTTAAAGAGAAGAATAGTTTTATTTATATTAGGATTGATTAAAATCCATTGTTAGGATCATTATTGATTAAAATCCATTGTTAGGATCATTAAAAAAATTGTAAGTGATTGAATGAAGATAATCCAAACTCCAGTCAGATTTTATCCATTCATAGGTGGTGTTGAAAATTACGTGCACTACCTTTCAAAGGAACTTGTGAAACTTGGACACGAAGTAACTGTTGTATGTGCAAATGAGCCTGATTCAGAACGTAATGAAAGTGTTAATGATATTAGTGTTAAAAGACTTTCATACACTGGTAAAATTGCAAACACCAACGTTACTCCAGGACTTCCCTTCACATTGCTCCGGGAAGATTTTGATCTTATCCACACCCACATCCCAACCCCATGGAGTGCAGACTGGAGTTCAATCATATCCAAAATCCGTGGAAAACCATTGATCGTAACCTACCACAACGATATAATTGGAGAGGGATTTGCAGGAAGCATAGCAAATTTCTACAATTCAACATGCCTCAAATCAATTCTAAAACAGGCAGATAAGATTATAATAACCCAGCCCAACTACATGAACTCATCATCTCATCTCAAAGATTACAGGGATAAAATTGAGGTCATACCCAACGGTGTTGATATTGAAAGGTTCAAACCATTATCAGAACACAGGGCTGAGAACACAATATTCTTTTTAAGTCTTCTGGATGAATTTCACAAGTACAAGGGACTTGAATACCTATTGAAAGCTCTTATGCTGGTTAAGAAGGAAATTCCTGATGTTAAACTTTTAGTTGGGGGTAAAGGTGTTCTCCTGGATCATTACAAAGCCCAGGCAGATTCAATGGGCCTTGGAGATAACATTGAATTCTGTGGATTCATTCCCGATGAAAGAATAGTTGAATTTTACAGTACCTGCAACGTTTTTGTACTTCCATCAATCTCTTCTCTCCAGGAAGGCTTTGGAATAGTTGCCCTCGAAGCCATGGCATGTAAAACACCTGTTATAAGCACAGAGATTGTGGGTGTTGCAGATGATGTTAAAGCTTCCAATTCAGGGATAATAGTTGAACCCAAGGATTTTCCTGCCCTTGCAGAGGCTATAATACAAATACTGAAAGATGGAGCTATGCAGAAGAAGATGGGTGAACATGGTAGGAAACTTGTTTCAAAAAAATACACCTGGAATGGTGTTGCAGAGATGATGGAAAAGGTTTATAATGAAGTATTGTGATACTGTATTAAGGAATCCTTCCTCATTTTAGTTTAGCATACGGTCTTGGGTTTCAAAAATAAATCCAGGTAAACTAAATACTATAATCACATTTAAAGAGGTATAATGCTGAAAACTAAGGGAAGTAAGGTTTTTAGGAGAAATAGGGGAAATGTTCAGTAAAATAAACAGCAAAGCCAGGAACTATCTGCTAACCATAATTTCAATGTTGTTCCTTACAGATATCCTTGTACTGTTAAATGTACCAGTTTTAAGGGAGATAAGCTCATTTTTGTTCTTCACAGTTATTCCAGGACTTTTAATTTTAAACGTACTGAGACTCAATAAAATAGAACTTATAAAAAAAGTTGTTTTATCTGTTGGATTAAGTATAACTTTTCTGATGTTTACAGGACTGTTTTTAAACAGTCTTTATCCATTCCTAATAAAACCCCTATCTTTTGTACCTGTTATGGTTACCTTCAACTGTTTAACACTGGTTCTGGTTTTCTTTGCATACTGGAGAAACAAAGAGAACATGGGATCATTTAAATTACCCAGTTTCAAGATGGAAATGCAGGGTAAACTACTGGCCCCTCTGATCTTTCCAATTATCTTCCCTTTAATGGTGGTTCTTGGAACTTACCTCATGAACACCAACCAGAACAACATAATCCTCATGGTAATGTTATTTTTAATACCAGTGTACCTAGTTTCAGTTGTCTACCTTAAAGACAGGGTTCACAGTGCCACCTACCCATTCGCAGTTTGGATGATTGGAATGACCATGATCCTCATGCATGGCCTTACATCCTACCATGTGATAGGTAGAGATGTTCAATCAGAATTTTACTGTTTCCAACTAGCTCTTAAAAACTTTCACTGGAACCTAATGGACTATTACAATCCTTACAATGTATGTTTGAGTGTTACAATACTCCCGGTTATTTACAAAGTTTTCACAGCGTTGAACAGTGAGTACATCTTCAAATTACTCTTTGGAATAATAGGATCATTCATTCCCCTGGTTCTTTATACTGTGTCCCAGAAGTACGTTGGAAAGAGAGGTGCATTTATAGCATCCTTCCTTCTGGTATTCCAGACCTACTTCATATACATCCTGGGGTTGGTAAGGCAGGAAATAGCTTTTCTATTCTTTTTCCTGGCAGTGATGGTAATGTTTGACTCTGAAATTAATAAAAACATTAAAAAGCTGCTTTTTATCATTTTAATGATATCTGTGGTTGTTTCACATTACTCCACTTCCTACTTCTCAATGGCATTGATACTGCCAGTTTTAATCTTACCCTTCCTTAAAAGCCTATTTAAATTAATGAGGAAAACAGGATCTAGGGTTGGATCTTCAGGTAAAAATCTTTTAGATAAACTTGATTTCAAAAATTTTGATATCATAATAGTTTTACTGATATTTTTGGCTTTATGGTACTTTTTGGTGGCTGATGTACAGGTACAGGCTGGTAATGATGTAATGAGCAGTACAATAGTGGCTGCAACAGCCTCTCCAGGATCACATGGTTTATCTTCCATACCCACACGTGACAGTGCAGTTTTAACCATATTTGGAATAGGAACGAGTTCAGTCCCAAACATGATAAGTGTCCTAGTCAACGATCTGATCTTCCTTGTCATGGGCATTGGAATCATATCCATTTTTCGCAAATTTTTAAAGGGAAAAGAAGGGGTCATGGAAAAGGAATACTTCTTTGGAGCAATTTTATCCGTGTGTTTGTTGGTTACATTTGTAGTTCTTCCCTACATTTCAATGGCATACGGACCTCAAAGGTTGTTTCTGCAACTTTTAATATTTTTAGCACCAATGTTTGTTGTTGGAACTAGATCAATTGGAAAAACCATTAAAAAACCAGGTGCAGGAATTGTTATAGCTGTTCTTTTAATAATAGCACTGTTCTCAACAGGAACCTATTTACAGTACCATCTCTATGGAACATCCTACTCCCCTTACTACGAGAAAAATGGGCCCTTGAGGGATGAATATTTTGTTCATGATAATGAGATTGCAGCAGCTTCCTGGCTTAAAACCTTCGGCCTGGAAGATATTGGAATCCAGGCAGATGGAATAAGCTATTCAAGAATGCTCTTAGGTTACAGGGGAATGTACAATACAAATAAAACAGAATACATGTACCTTTACCTTGGCTATGCCAACGTTAAAAAGCTTAAGATATACAAAAACCCAGATACACCTATTAAAATAAGAAACTTCCCAGAATTTGTTAAAGGTAAAAACAAATTGTACGACAGCGGTGGATCTGAAATATTTCTGGGAAAGAGTGGTTTGAATAGTACCAGTTAACTATATGGCTTTAACAAGATTCATATATTAAATAAGCTAATTTTTTACCTATTTTTTTTTATTTCCAGCGGTCTATAAACCATTTCTCTAGTTCCTGTAGTGGAACAACTCTTTTAATATTTTTCTTCTTTTTAAGAAACTTTCCAATATTCCTGTAGGCATCCCACTTTGCCCTGAAAATTATGGGTTTTCTACGGACAAGATTGATACCTATCTGTGCCAGTTCTGCCACCAACACCCTGTGAAGGTTTCTTATAATGTAACTTGTGGGCAGTTCTTTGAACAAGGTCCATGTGTAATTCCTCCAGTTGTGGTAAACAGTGAAATCACTCTTAGCATCCTTTGTACCGCCTTTGTAATGATAAACAAGGGCATTGGGACAGTACCATGCAGACCAGCCTGCCCATCTCAATCTCAATGCAAGGTCAAAGTCTTCGTAGTATGCAAAGAAGTCTGCATCGAAGTACTCTCCATCATCCCCAATTTCCTCAAGGGCCTTTCTTCTGTACAAACTTGCACCTGCACAAGATCCAAAGATCTCTTCCTCTTCATTGTAAGAATTTGATGGTTGGTATTCTCCCCTGTTAAAACTCAGACCATTTTTTGCATATTCTATTCCAACAGAATCAAGCATATCCTGATTCAAACCCCAGATCATTTTTGATTGGATACTTCCAGCATCGGGATGTCTTTCAGCACAGTTCACCAGTTCCATTAAAAAATCCCTTTCAGAAGTGGTATCGTTGTTTAGACAGATCAGGTACCTGCAGGATTTATCTTCAAGGGCTTTTTGAATACCTATGTTATTTGCCCTGGCAAATCCATAGTTTTCAGGATTTTTTACCATTATTATTTGTTTATTTTTAATTTCAGGGGAGTAATTCTCTTTTATGAACCTGATTGAATCATCATTTGGAGAGTTGTCAACAAAAACTACCTTGAAATCATGATACGTCTGATTGAAGAGGGAATGGAAGTAACCCTCAAGAAATTTGGTTCCATTGTAATCAGGAGTTATTATGTAGGTTTCTGTCAAATTTATCCCTGTAAAACTTTTTTTAATTTAAATCTTGTATTATTCTTCCTAGGATTAAAATATCCACTGCAGATTCAATTCTTACAATTCATCCAGAACATGTTTCAATGAATCTTCAAATTTGGCTGCTGCAGCGTCCCATGTGAATTTTTGGGCTGTTTTAACACCATTTTCACTTAAAGTTTCCTGGAGTTCAGTACGATCTAAAACTTTTTCAATACTTTCTGCAAGTTTTAAAGGATTTTTAGGAGGTACCATAAGGGCGTTTTCGTTTTGCAGCACATAATCTCTCACACCAAGGCAGTCTGTTGTTACAACTGGGCATCCGCAGGCCATGGCCTCAAGGGGAGGTAATCCAAATCCTTCAACATGTGATGGGAATGCAAAAACATCTGCAGAACTGTAGAGCTCTGCAAGTTCATCATCATCAGGTCTTTCAAAGAAGGTGTACTCAAATTCAGGTTTTTCCCTTTCAATTAATCCCTCAAAGGTACGTTTTTTAGCACTGACAGCTACTAAATGGATGTTTTCAATCTTTTCTGACAGGATGTTCATGGCCTTTATCAGATCCACGTTACCTTTGTACTCTAATTCAGCAAATAATCCCATTACATTGGGGGTTTTAAGATTTAAACTGGTTTTACGTGGATAGAAAACATGGTGGTTTATACCATCACCACAAACGTAGGCATCTTTGTTATATTCCTGCTTTATCCATTCTTTAAGCCAGCCAGATATTGTGATTATATGGAGGGGTAGTTTCAAGCTTTCCCTGAATAGTTTGTAGCCATCTGGACCATCCATTTTAGCAAGTTCTTCAAAATCCTGGAAGAAGTAAAATGGAACACCCTTACCACTTTTATAAACTGCAAATGATGTGGGGTACCAAGTTGCAACGTTTACATCACATTGGGGTGTGGCAGCTGATAATTTCTTTACAAGGTCAAAGTTAAGACCCATTTTTCCTGTTACATCATCCATCATTGCATAACTCAACGGCCTTCTATATCTTTTCCTGATAAGGGGGTTTAATATTTTTAAAGGACGTGGTGGTTCTATGTAGTTAACTTCTGCATCCAGTGGAAACCAGGAATGATCACCATCCAGGGCTGTAACCTGCACATCATGCCCCCTCCTTGAAAGGCCGTTAATTATCTCAAAAGTGGCCCTTACACCTCCATTCATCATTGTGGACCATAATGTAAAGTTAATTTTCATATTGTATTGACTCCATCAAACTAATCAATGATCATTCTTTATATATTATTTTTTTATTATCCTTCCTAATTATTTATAGTTCCTAGCTGCAAAGATCTTCACAGTTCAATATCTGGTTTCACCTTAAAACCTTCTCTTGTTCCCCTTAGAAATGACATGAATTTGTTTCTGTCATGTCTATATATGAGGTAAACTCCGGACATAAACCAGAAATAGAATAAAAAGAAGTACAACAAAAATATGAACATGTTCCTTTTATCTGCATTCTTTCTCATGAAATACAATCTGTTACGGTTATGATAGTAAATTTTAAGCTCAGTTTGGCTTGATTTACCTACTTTATGCCATATCTGTGATTTGAAAACATAAAAAGATTTATATCCTGCCTTACGGCCCCTGAAACACCAGTCAGTTTCTTCCCAGTACATGAAGTGTTTTGGATCCATCAAACCCACCTCTTCAAGCACTGCTCTTTTGCAGAGTATGCAGGAACCACTTATGTAATCCAATTCCCTGTTTTCATTGTGCTGGCCATTATCCACTTCTTCCAGGTCAATTCCGTAGGGTTCCCCTGTTTTTAAGTTTATTCTACCCCCACCTGCCATCTGTATCATATTATCATTGGAGTAGTAGTAGGTTTTTGGACCTATAAAACCAGCATTTTCATTTTTCTCCCCAAAATCAACAAGTTCCTCCAGAAAATTTGGATCAACAACAGTGTCATTGTTTAGAAGGAGAACATAATCTGAATCAAGGCTCTTCAATGCATATTCAATTCCAATGTTGTTACCATCTGCAAAACCCTGATTTAAATCGTTTTTGATAAGGGTGATTACTCTGTTTGGAGGTAATTCAACTATTTCATCTGGAATTGGTTTTTGGGACGTCACATCTTCTTTAAATAATTCAAATATGGTCACTGGTTTGTTTTCAGCACCGTACTTAAAAAAGTTTGATTTAACATCTATTTTTCCCCTTGAGTATTCCCTGATCTTTTCTATGGAGTCATCTTCTGAAGCATTATCAACAACTACAACATGGTAATTTTGGTAATTTATCCTTTGAACTGATTCCAGGCATTCTATGGTGTCTTTCCAGCCGTTCCAGTTGAGTATTATTATTGTAACTTTGGGTTCCATGGGGCACTCACTAAATTTTTTATTATTTCAATGTGGTTTAATAAATTTAATCTGGATAATATTTGATCTGGACTTAAACATATATTTATTTTGAGTATCAAAGGATTTTTAAGAATAATTATTCAGCAACTTAAGATCATGCTCTAAATTCAAAGGATGGAACCATGGAATTCACGGAAAAAAATCTTAAAATAGCATTTTTAACAGCAGAAGATCCAAAGAATAAATCTTCATGGTCTGGAACTAATTATAGCATTGCTCGAGCACTGCAGAAGCACTGTGGTGATGTTCAGTACATTGGTCCAATAAACACCAATGTGAATAAGATCACAGGACTTTTAAACAGGTTATCCTTACTAATTACTAAAAAAGGATATGAAGGAGGTCACAGCACTCTGCTTTCAAAGCGTTATGCTCAGATCATAAAAAAAAGAATTTCAAAGCAGGATATTGATCTGATCTTTGCTCCAGCTGCATCTGCGGAAATAGCTTATTTAGAAACTGAAATTCCAGTGATCTACATTTCAGACACAACATTCCACCTTTTACAAAATTATTATGGAGATCTATCTAATGTCAGGGATATATCCCTTAGAGAAGGAAATAAAATAGAAAAAAAAGCAATAAAAAAATCTGTTCTGCTGATTTATTCCTCAAGATGGGCTGCAGAATCTGCAATAAAAGATTATGGTGCTGATAAATCTAAAGTTCATGTACTGCCCTTTGGAGCAAATATTGAATATGTACCCCTTCAGGAAGAAGTTTTTAAAAAGAAAAGATCGGATAAATGCAGATTACTATTTTTAGGAGTTGATTGGGAGCGAAAAGGTGGAAGTATAGCATTTGATGCTCTTTTAGAACTTGAAAAATTGGGTGTTGAATCAGAACTTACTGTCTGTGGATGTGTTCCTCCAGAAGAGTTTAAACACGAATCATTGATGGTGATACCCTTTTTGGATAAAAATGATGAAAAACAAGGCAGAGAACTGAACCAACTTCTTCTAGAGAATGATTTTCTGATTTTACCAACTAGGGGGGACTGCACCCCTGTGGTTTTTTGTGAAGCAAATGCATTTGGCCTTCCAGTTATAACAACGGATACTGGGGGAATCTCCTCAGTGATTTGCAATGGAAAAAATGGTTACATGTTGCCCCTGGATGCTGGGGGAAAAGATTTTGCCCAGATAATTCTGGAAATATATTCTGACGATGAAATTTACTCAAAACTTATTGAAAGCAGTAGAAAAACCTTTGATGAAAGCTTAAACTGGGATGTATGGGCCATTGAAGTTAAAAAACTTATAAAAAATTTATAAGAATCTTTCTCTTTACCTACGTTAAATAGAGGTTATGAATGTGAAAAAGTCCTGATCCAAACTTTTTTTAGATTCATTGGAGTTTTTTTAAAAGATACCTAGTTATTCTATTTAATAAAGGCAGTTTTTGAAGTTTTAAGGGGTAAAATGTAACCCAGTCACCCATTGATGTGGAAATTACTTTATAATCCTTTTCATATTTCTTTAATATTTTGCTCAATGTACTATCAAAACCTTCTGAATAGGAGTAACCTGGAGACCTATGATATATAAAACTTGGAATCACATAAACATCAAAACCACTTCTTTTTGCATTTAATGAATAATCCACAGCGTATAAATGCCAGTCATCACAAGTTTTTTCATCAAAATTAGATGAATCAAATAGATTTTTAGGGATTATAAAAAGACATTCATCTAATGTTTGAACCTTTACAGGTACTTTAACAGTGCTCTCTGATATTCTTGTTGGAGGTGTTCCATCTTCCATATTCGTTATGGTTCCCTTTTTATTTTTGATCCTACCAGCAACACCTGCAATTCCCAGATTATCAAGGGAATTCATGATCTTTTCTGCATCTTCAAGCCATGTATCTGATTTCAGGTCCACATCCTGATGTACGAACATTATGTAATCTCCTTTAGCTTTACTACCTCCGTCATTAAGGGCTTCAGCAGCAGAACTGAACCTGCCCTTTGTGTTGTCTATCAGTATGAGTTCATATTCAACGGACTGATTTTTTAAGCTTTTAATAAGAAATTCATCTAGAATATCCATTTTGTTGTAGACACATACAATTGAAATCATGTTAAATTCACCTTGGGGGATAAAATCTGTATTTTGAAGCTAATTTTTTTTTGGTTGAGGCCTTTACTAACATTAAATTTTATCTTAATTCCTTTATTAAAGCCATATCCACATCATCAACTCCCTTCAATATGTAAAGGGAGATGAAATAAACTATTATGGCCGTGATGGTTAGGAGGAACAGGTTCAAATTTTTAAAGAAAATCACAAACAGGCTCATGATCATGGTTGCAGCCAGGGCCTTGAGAAAATCTGTGAAAACTGTTTTTTTAGGAAGCCCATAACCTAACTTGTAGCTGGTTGAAATGATGTAACCCACAAGTACCACTTCAGTTAGTAGTGTTGCAAAACTTGCCCCAATGAAACTGTACCTGGGTATTAAGATCAGGTTCAACAGAATGTTGATTATAACACATATTGCAGATATCTTGGTTATTACGATCTGTTTATTTATGGACTGTAAAAGTTGTACAAATGATGCTCCTGCAAATGTGAAGACCATGGTCCATATGAGTATCTGCAGAGCAAGTACAGATTGGGTGTAGCCTGGCCCAAATACCAGCAGGATTATTTTATCTGCAAGTAACGTGGTTCCAAAGCCCATTGGAATACCGATTATCATCATGTATTTGAAGTACCTCTCATACATGAGGTTGAGAGAATCCCTTGAAGATGTATAAAACCTGGACATAACCGGGAAAATAGCAGTGTTCACAGTGTTTGGAATGAAGAGAGTTATTAGCATGAGTCTGTAGGCTGCACTGTACCATCCAACAACTGTGTTACCCTGAATTATGGAAAGCATTATTGAATCTATGTAGGTATACAACGTTCCACTGAGGCTGGTTATTCCAAAGGGCCATGCCTCCTTTATTGTTGGCTTCCAGAAAGTCCTGTCGATGTGGATATTGGGCAATGAGAATTTCCACAGGTACATGAGGAGGATGTAGATAAAAACGAGTCCACATGAAATTAGGTAAAGTGCTGCAAAATACACAACATCCATGTGGTAGTATATACCAACTCCAGTACCTACCAGCATTGAGATACTGTTCAGTATTGTACTTACTGAGATGTACTCCATTTTTTCATGTGCCTGGAATACAGCACTTAAAACTCCTGTGAATGCCGTTACAATAACTGAAAATGTGATGAGGTATATGACGGTGCTGACTGTGCCGCTGTAACCAATCACATTCACCAACAGGAACATAATACCTAATGTTAACGCAGATAAACCTATCTTCATAAGAAAGGTGTTGGAGATGTAGGTGCTGACAAGTGATTTATTCCTGGCAACTTCCCTTATCATCAGGGTGGTTAATCCGAGATCTGCAGTAATTCCGAATACTGCGGTTATAGACAGTGCAAGGGAAAGTATACCAAAACCTTCAGCTCCCAGATACCTTGCAGTGTACATGGTAATGAAAAAGCCAATTAAATAGGTCATGATTTGGGATATGAACATCACACCGGTGTTTTTAGCTATTCTCTGAACTGTGGTCATTACTTTTACACCCTTTGTATTCTATACACCCTTTGTATTCCATTGGATCTATTGTTACTTTAAAAAAAATCGTTTCAATTCTTCTCTTGCAAATAAATTTGTCTACAATAAATTTTTAAGAAAAATTATAAAATTAGGATCATTCAATGTTCCTGAAATTCAACTCAACCTGTAAACCACTTCACAGTTTCTGCAAGTTCCCCTTTAAAATCATCTTCTGGATTGAAACCAATGGATCGGGCCTTGGAAACATCTGCAAAGGAATGTTTAATATCTCCTTGCCTTGGATCTTCATGTATAGGTTCAACATCCTTTCCAAGAACTTCATTTATGATCTCAACGAGCTGGTTTATGCTGGTGCTCCGCCCTAGGGCTATGTTAAAGATTCCGGCTGCACTGGATTCGCATATATGGATGTTGGCATCCACAACATGTTTTACATAGATGAAGTCCCGGGTTTGTTCCCCATCACCGTATATAACTGGTCTTTCATTGTGGAGTATTGCATGGATGAAGTTGGGTATTGCAGCTGCGTACTGGGAATTGATGTCCTGTCTTGGCCCGAAAACATTGAAGTAGCGAAGTGCTGCAGTCTCGAGGCCGTAAACTTCCCTGAAGGAGTTACAGTAGAGCTCTCCTGTTGCTTTGGTAACTGCATAGGGTGACATTGGACTGATTGCATCAGATTCAGCTATTGGAAGTTTCTTTGTTTCACCGTAAACAGCTGATGAAGAGGCCATAACCACCTTTTCAACATCAGTATCCCTGGCAGCTAAAAGAACCTTCAGAGTCCCACCGATGTTAATATCGTTGTATTCTTCAGGGAGTTCAACACTCTCAGGCACACTTGCCATTGCAGCTTCATGAAAAACATAGTCTTTATCATCAAATATTGCCTTGAGATTCAGTTCAGTTATGTTTCCCTTTATTATATCAATATTTTCCTGTGGGAGGTGTTCTAGGTTTTCAAGTTTCCCTGTTGACATGTCATCTATTATTGTGACTTCATTTTCCTCAATCAAAGATTCTGTTATGTGTGATCCAATAAAACCAAGACCGCCGGTTACAACTACCTTTTTGTCCTTCATTATAATTTTCTCCACGTTATTGAAGTTTATTTCAATGATTCCATTTATGATTAATTTTTTTAATATCTTCCAAGTTGTCCTTCAAATTAGAATTATTAAGTAAGAATTATTAAGTCTCATTAAGTAAGAATTATTAAGTCTCAAATCTTATAATTCTCAATTTTTATAACTTAAAATAACTTAATATTTAATTGTATCCCTAAAAGTATCCTCAATAATCTATTCAATAAATAAAGGATATTTAAAAATATGTTTTCTTTGGTTTTTTAAGTTTAATCTCTTGAATGACTTTTAATTTTATAACTAATAATCCTTGTGCAACGAAAATAATTTTAAAACAATTTTTATACCAAAAAATTTTTAGGGAATTTACAGGTTTTTTTTGGCTTTAAATTTTCAATATTTTTAATAAAAAAATTCAAAATAAAACCTTACCTAGAAAGTAAATCCAGATCAATAAAAATCCAGATCAATAAAATATTGGATCAGGAGATGTTCACAGTTAAATAAACTGATCTGTAAACCTTAATTTCATCTGGAACTTTGTAGAGCAGGAATTCAACTGTGCTGTTCCCGGTTTTTGTCAGGCTGAACTCAACAGGAATCTCTATTTCTCCATTAGGTTGAAGTGTTACGTTGGATTTTTGGTAGAGTGTTTTGTTTCCAGATTTTACAAGTAGTTTGTAGGATGTTTTGTTGTATTCATGGTTCACAATACCAACAGTCACCTTACCAGTTTCACTGGCACTCATGTTAATTGGATAATTTCCTGCCTTCCCATTTTCACCGAGGATGTAGAGTTCTGTGAATCCTTCCTTTGGTTGAGGGTTAAACACTATATAAATAACTGCAGAAACCCCAAGGATAATTAAAACTATTAAGATTGTAGAAACGATTTTATCAGCTGTCATGGATATTAACACCTTCATTTTACCATCAAAATAAAAGCAGTATTTAATATTTTAAAGTATTTTATAATAAACCTATTGAATATTTACTTTCTTACTTTCTTACTTTCTTACTTTCACATTTTCACTGAATTCAGTACCTGGTTGAATATTACATTGAAATTACATTGAAACAATTAAAATTATTAGGGGAGTTTTTAAATTGAGATCCTAATCATCCTCCATTTTTTGTTCATTGTTCATTTTTTCTCCATTGTTATATTCCATTGTTCATCCAAATATCTTCTACATTCCACGGGTTGATCTTTGCAGGGGAGATTTACTTCTTTACCCCACTTTTTACCTTATCTTTTTCATAACTTCAATTAACTCTCATAAATCCAATTAATCGTCTGTTTTAGGTTAATAAGAAATTAAATGCTATTTTCATGAGTTTTAATGGGTTTTGTTTTATCCATTTTTACCATACTTCTACATTTATTATGAAACCTATTTTTTTAATTATTTGTGGGTTTATTCTGTTGAAATATTAATTAACCCCGTTAATTATTCTTTTTTTGAAATAAAATTTAATAGTTGGTACAATTAAACATATTTCTAGTTAACCATGGTGATAAGTAAAAACATTTATATATTGTGTTGATGTACCCTTTTATCATGATTATTCATGTTAATGTTGTGTATACAATGATGAGTTACATACTTGCCATACTCTCTGCAGTAATAGTGGGCTTAGTTTTAAGAATGCCTTTACTTCCTGAAAGGCCTATGAGGCAATCATGGACCATTAGTGTAATCTTTCCAACGGCAGTACTTGCATTGGGCTTTACAGCCATGATATTTGGACTTGGTTACGAAGGAACCAACGGAATGATCATAGGGGTCATAGTTGGAGTGTTAACAGCACTCTTCTCCAAATTCCTTCTTGAAAAAATTCTACCAAGACCCAAAGTGGAGGAATCAAATTGAACGAGATATTAGGAATTCTGATTGCAGCAGTGATATCCTGGATCAACTTCGTGGTCATAGACACATGGATGGGACTTCCTGAAGCTCCTGGTGTCAAGGGTGCAGAAGTCATAGGAAGGGATGTTCAATCAAGGGGAGGAGACCTTGCAGGAGGATTCTTCCAGGGAAACATACTGTGTTCACCTGATGCATCTGCAGGAACACTCCTGGCAGCAATTGGATGCTACGCAATAGGAATCCCAGAAGGGGGATTAATAGCTGCAACACTCGTATACTTCGGTAACAGACTCTGTGCAGACCCGGGATATGCTGGTACAACAGGCGCCCTTACAACAACATGCATAATAGCTGCAACATCATTTGTAGGTCTCACACCAGCAGAGTTCATTGTTGGAATGGTACTTGCAATCATCACAATTCAGGGACTCAGCCACACACATGCTTCAAGGCTCATTGGAAAGATCGCAGAGAAAATGGGAAGACACACCAAGTTAACCTGAGTCATGTAACTTAAAAATAAGAATCATTACTACACAAGACACTTAAAAAAAAAATTTTTATAAAAATCATACAAATCCTGTAAACAAATCTAAAAAGGTACGATAATAATGTTGATGGAGATCCTGGGCATCATAGTAGTATTGATGGCTTTAAGAACCCTATTTGCAAGGGACAGATCTGAAAGAATGCTTTACTTAAATGTAATAGGCTTTGCAATGTCTGCAATGATAGCCCTTTACATTCAAACACCATTCGGTGCCATAATGGCAATAACCTTCTTTGTAACCTCTACTTTAAGCTCAAATGCAATAGCGTACTCAATTGGAAGGGTGAAAGACGAAGATCATACTGGAGCGGATGAATAAAATTAAGGTGAAGTTGTCTAAAAATTCTAGTCTGTAATAGTTATCTGTATCCAATTGAAGATCTGCTGGAATTAAAAGACTCCTTTGAGTATTAAACAAAAAAAATATGCTTTGCTCATGGAGATTATGCTAAAACCAAAAAGTACTGAGATTCATATTGAAAATCCATAGGAATTATTACCTATTGAATAAAACAGTATATATGTGTAATAACAAAAACCCAAAAGAAACGGTGAGATGATGTATCCAATATTAGATCTCATAAATTTAACAACAGTATCTGCAGCAGTAGCTTTAATAGGAGCTGCAGGTATGATAATGCTTCCAAAACCAATTGATAAGGTTATAATGTTAGCTGTACTTGAAGGCGGTTTCATTGGAATGGTTGCAGCTGCCAAATATTTGGATGTTGCAATGGTTGCTGCAATATTCGATCCAATCTCAACTGTTATCCTGCTTATGGCCATCATAAAGATAAATGATATAAGAAGAAAAAAATCCCAGGAGGAAGGGGCAGTTGCTTGATATTTACATATGGTTCTACACAGGATGTGCCCTTGTAATACTGGGCTGCATAGCTACAGTTATAGGTCCCGGGGTTAAGGATCCAATAGTAAGAATTATCAACACGGAAATACCTGCGGTAGGTGTTTCAATGATATTTTTAACCTACAACGACACAATTGCACTTTTAACCTACGTTGCGGCAACAGTTTTAATAACCATGGTTCTTTTAAGGGCTGTTGTAAGGCTTGAAGAAATGGGGGCAGAACTTTGAAGAGCTTAGGACAAATGTGGAACTCACTTGCAAACCCTAAAAGTATTCCAAGGGTTTTTGCAGTCATTCTCAGCATTGTACTTCTTGCAGGATTTGTGATACCACTTTCACTCAACGATCATCAATTGTATCCAAAACCCACCCCTCAGTCACAGATAAGTGCCCAGAACCCACTGGCACCCTACGACAGGGGAGGCAGTCCTCTTCAGGAGAGGGGAACTGTAAAAGCCCAGTACCCAATGTTCTCACCTGAAATAGGGCAGGTAACAGCTTACCTGTCCCCCATAGCAATAGGTGTAAAGAGCACAACACTCTACTACGGTACATCCATCTATTCCTCCCCTGGTGGACTTATAGATGAGATACTTTACTACACCCGTGGTTTCGACACAGTGCTTGAGTCAACCATACTCATGATGGCATTCACCATAGCTTCATGGGTTGCAATCAACTTCACAATGAGGAGGGAAGAGGATTGATAGTTCCTGACGTTGTATCCCCAGTTGTGGTTGCACTCTACACACCTGCAATAATAGTTGGTATACTTGCGGCTTTGATAGGCCTTCTGGGAATTTCTTTCGAGAAAAATGACCTCCAGATATTAATACTAACGGATCTTGTGGGAATAGCAATGCTCATTGTTGTTGCTGCAGTTGGAACTGACCTTGCAGAATCCCTGATACTACCAGGATTGGTTGTTGAACTTGCAGAGATCCTTGCAATATCCGAAGTTCTAATGAGCAGGGAAATGAGGAAGAATGGAACGAAAAAGGGAAAATATGTTCCACTCGTACCTTTACCAATGAACATGAACCTGGAAATCCTTGACACAGCCCCGGCGTTCATTGCAGTGATCCTGATTGCACAGGGAGCCTTTATGAGCGGATTTACAGGAGGAGCAGTTGCAGGTGCAGGAATATTATTCTACGTACTCTCAAAGACTGTCAGAGGAGTTCCATCAGGCATGTGGGAAGGAATAGCAGGAGCTTCAGGTGTAGCATGGTGCCTGTGGCTTGCAGGGTTCATGGTGTTTTTTGTGTTCCCACAGTACTGGCTACTGGCACTCTTCCTTGCGGCCTTCGGAATATTTATAAAAGTCACATTTAAAGCAGGACTCATTGGTGTTTTAGGCAGAGAAGAATTCAAAAAGGAGTAAAATAAAATGGACGTATCAATACTTGGAGCACACCTACTGGGTTACATACCACTGGGGGATATTGTACTCTACATGACCCCATTCAACCTTTTCATGTTTGCAGCTGCACTGGCATTCACATTCCTGATTGCAATCAGCAAAACCGAAGCCCAGGTTGAGGCTGAATTTGGATCCCTCAAGGACAGGGAAGTCAGAGTTGGAAGGGCAGAATTCAAGATAAGAAGGTTCCTTGCAATTGTCTGTGGACTTGCAACTGCAGGAGCAATGATAACAGGGGATATATTCGATTTCACATTGTTCATATGCCTCATAGGTATCGTGAACATAGGTATAGTTGCAGCTGTAAAAGAGGTGGATGTACTGGACGCAGCATTCCAGTACGGACTTATAGCAATGATGGCAGCATTACCCCTTTTTGGAGGTGCAGCATTAATACTGGCTTCAACAGGAAGTATAAGCCTACTTCAAATTGCACAGATGTCCTCAACAACACCAATGATGCTTTTAGGATCAATACTTGTATTCCTTGGGGTTGCAGGTGAAAGTGGAGTTGCACCCTTTTTTGCAACCAAAGCAGAGATGTTCAGAACCCCAGGTTCACCATTCCTACTTATAATACACTTGAGCTCACTACTTGTAATTGTCAGAGCCATTGAAATAATGTTAATCATAAACAAACCCTTCTAAAATGGATTTAAGACAAATATAAAGATTCAAGACCAAGATGAAGGCAAAAAATTAGAAATAATAAATGATTATAAAACAAATAGATCGAGTATTAGGATCAATAATTCGAAAACCATGAAAAAATTCAGGTGAATTAAATGGACCAATTGAGGATAATAAGCTGGCTTACGTTCATAATTTCTGTTGGGGCTATACTTTACGCCCTGATATTCAACATACCTGACTGGATGGTGTATGCAATTTCACTCATATTTATACCCACAGTACTACTGTCCTTTGGGCTTTTAGCCATGGCAAGGGGCAGTAAGGAAGAGGAAGAAGCTAAAAGAAAGGAGCCATTTATTGGATACTAGATGTGGGGATCTAAATGGACATAAAATCAACAGAATCAATAATTAAATTTACAAATCGGTGATCAGATGAATACATTAATGGCAAAAATCCTGTTAAACGTTCTTATCGCATTTCTGGTGGGAAGCCTGCTCTTTGGACTTCAAAGAAAAATAATGGCAAGGATACAGATGAGACCGGGACCACCCATCATCCAGCATCTTCTTCACACAATAAAATTCTTCATAAAGGAATCTGCATTTCCCCGCACAGCAGCAATGCCATTTTACATTGCAATAACTGCAATGTTATCACTCATATGGATTGCTGCAGTCATAGTGGGTCCTGTGATGGGAGGTTCACTCCTCATAATCTTTGCAATATATGCAATTCACAAGATCGTTGAGCACAATGCAGGATCCTCATCAGGTTCACCCTACGGTAAACTCAGCTGTGTCAGAGCAGTTTTCTCAGCAGCAGCTGAAGTACCATTATTTGCAGTTATAATACTCATCTACCTGAAAACAGGTACCATGGGAATCAGTGAAATAGTAAGTTACCAATCCATTCACGGACCATTAATCTACAGCTTGCCACTTGTTGCAATGATGTTCTTCGTGCTGATACTTTCAAAGGCACCCTACTCCCCATTTGCAATAACCAAGGGAAAGGATATTATTTCAGGGTATGAAACAGAACACTTCGGACTCTTAAGAGGATATCTGATGATATCAGAGTCAATAGCATGGTACATGCTCCTATGGATATTCCTGACAGTTTTCATAGGACCCCTTGGAGTGATAGGCTACCTGGTTGGAATGGTTATTTTAACGGCGGTAACAGCATTCATATGTGCAACAACACCACTTCTAAATCCAAACCATTCAGTAATGCTCCAAGTGTCCCTAGCATTCATTGGAATTGTGGGTTCACTGTTACTCATGCCTGTACTTTAAAATTTCATATAACAAAAAAAATAACTTTAAAATAACTTTAAAAAATATTTTCATATTATTTCACGAAAAAATATTTCACAAAAAAAAATTCATTTGAAACATATATTTAATAAAATTCAACCAATTTAAAAAAAATTTTCATTGGTCACTTCAATCAAAAATCCAATTAACCAAAACTTAAAAATAGGGAATTCATCAGGATTTTTAAGGGGAATTCAAAATGGAAGAACAAGAAAAAGACACCATATTTTTCATGGCTCTGGCTGTTTCTGGAGCTGTACTTGCCAGTGGACTTGCTGCATTCCTGCAGTGGATGGTTGTCATACCACTGACTGTTGCAGTGTTTCTCATACTAATATTAACGGCACTTCAATACAAAAAGAATGCAAACCATTTCTCAGAGAATGCAGAAACTTGGGCCATGATCATAGTTCTTATAGGGTTCATATGTTCCTTCATATACCTTTACAGACCTGCATAACGGTGATAAAACATGGATCAAATAATTTATCTTGTCTACGTAACTTCATTTGTAATAGGATCAGTTGCTGGTCTTGTATTGAGCTACAAAAAATACAAGTCACCATTTGGAGCCCAGAAAATTGATTTTGCGGCTCTGGTACTTGCAATAATTGGTTGGGTGCTTGCAATGAACAGCCAGCTCCTGGCATTTGTGATTCCATCTTACGTATCCATTACAATAGGTGTTTTTTTAATTGCAATGGTTCTTGGAATGAGACCAGGATATGGAAGGTATGAAACAGTTTCAGGATTTGCAGTTGCAGCCATAATATGGATATTAGGGACGGTTTTAATATGAACGATCACATAAAAGACCCTGAAAATGATTCCAAAAACCAGGATCAGTCCTCCCCATCTGAAGATCTCATGGATAAGGATGATAAACTCTTGAGGGTCATGAAAGAGAGGATAATACGCAGTTACAAGTGGCAGGAAGATGTTGTTATTCCAATGGCAGAGGAACTTAAAATACCACCAGAACAGTTCGAGGAGATCCTCATGAAACACCTGGACATGTCAAGT
>JABNAD010000361.1_pt1 | contig 29987 bp, 34 predicted proteins | sample 7240381 | NCBI WGS metagenome assembly JABNAD01 (sample SAMN11332834, study PRJNA596920) | anaerobic digester metagenome | biome: digested sludge; isolation source: digested sewage sludge-derived enrichment culture grown on H2/CO2 | place: Germany: Goettingen
TGGTTACTCTTGAATTGAAAAAGATCAGGCCGGAATTGCCCGTTATTGCTCAAACTGCTTATGCAATGAAGGGTGAGAAGGAGAAAAGCAAAGCCGCAGGTTGTGACGACTACCTTTCGAAACCCATCAGGCCGTCAGAATTACTGAGAACAATCAGCAGGTATCTTTAAATAACTTTCGCGGTTTTTCCACTGAAATGCTGAATCAATATTCCTCCAATGATCAGGATAAGGCCTGCTATTGTGGAGATCAGAATCTTTTCACCGACAAATACTGAAACAAAAATCAGTGAAAGAAAAGGGGAGAGGTACACGAGGTTGCTTACCCTTGCTGTGTTTTCGGCATATTTCAGGGCTTTAAGCCAGAGTACAAAGGTGATCCCCATTTCAAACAAACCGATATAAACAACGCCGATCACACCTTTTATATCAGGCAGTACAAGGTTATTGGTCGAGATAGCGTATACAAGAATATAAAGAAATCCAAACGCGAAGTTCAAGAACAGTTTTTCTGTTTCCTCCCGTTTATCCTTCAGGTTGAGCAGCCAGTAAGATGCCCAGAAAAATGCGCTGACCAAAGCAAGTGCCACCCCGGTCGGATGAGAAAAGTGAAGTGACATGATCCGCCCTTCGGTAGCAATTACAAATATTCCGGCAAAACTGATCAACAATGCAAAGAAACTGATTAACGAAATCTTCTGACGGAGGAATGGAATGGACAGTAACACCAGAATCATTGGCCAGATATAGTTTAATACTACCGCCTCCTGGGCCTGAAGAATGGAGTAGGCTTTCAGAAGTATGAGGTAATAGGCAAAAGGATTAAGAAATCCCATGATTGCAGACATTCCGATATTCTTTTTGCTGAGGCTGAAAATATTGTTCATCTTTCCGCTTATCGTAAGCGTCAGCGCCAGGAAAATCACAGCAATAAAGCTGGCAAAAAACAAAACCTGGACAAAGTTCAGGTGATTCAGTGTCAGTTTAAAAGCTGAACCGATGGTAGACCAGAAAAGGACTGCCATCAGTGCGAACATCAGGGATTTATTGCTGGTTTTCATTTTACAAAGTTACGGATTGGTTTGACGTGTAGCAGGTTGCCGGCATCTCTGTTTCACTGCAATTATCTTCAGCGTGGTAAGCAGGTTATCATAATCGTTTTTGGAAGATATCTAGATTTAACGATTTAATTTAGTTAACTTTAGATAAAATTCGGGGCTTGTCGATCATTAAAAAGTATTTACTTTTGCTCCAAAATTAACCAACCAGACTTTTATGAAGAAATTAGCTGTAGTGGCCCTGGGAGGCAATGCGTTGCTCAGGAGTGACCAGAAAGGAACAATTGACGATCAGGAAACAAATGTGTACGAAACAGCAGAACGCCTGCTAACGCTTATCCGGTCAAATTATAATTTAGTGATAACACACGGTAACGGACCACAGGTGGGGAACATACTGCTTGCCAATACTGCCGGACATAAATTGTATGGATTGCCGGATATGCCTCTGGATATTGCAGTGTCATATTCCCAGGGATTCATTGGTTATATTATTGAGCAGCAGTTGCGGAATGTAATGATGGCCAATGATCTTGACAGGGACATTATTTCTATCATCACCCAGGTGTTGGTTGATAAAGACGACCCAGCATTTAAGAATCCTACCAAGCCTGTCGGGCCTTATTACACAAAAGAAGAGTCTGAAAGGATAACTGAAGAAACCGGCGCTAAGTTTGCAGAAGATCCGCGTGGCAGGGGATACCGCAAAGTTGTAGCCAGTCCCAAACCTTTGGTTATCAGCAATCAGAAGTCAATCGAATCGCTTGCACGCGCCGGCCAGATTGTTATTGCTGTAGGGGGAGGCGGAATTCCTGCATTTTATGTGGAAGAAAATAAGCTGCAGGGGATAGATGCCGTTATTGACAAGGACCTTGCTTCATCCCTCCTTGCAGTCCAGATCAGGGCTGATAAGTTTTTTATTCTGACTGATGTACCCAAGGTCTGCATTAATTATAATACGCCGCAGGAGAAAGCGCTTGACCGCATGACGATTGCCGAAGCCAAACGTTATCTGGAAGAGGGACAGTTTGCTGAAGGCAGTATGGCGCCCAAGATCAGGGCTGCCATAACCTTTGTGGAGGGAAGTGGCAAGGATGCCATCATTACAAGTACCGAAAAGCTTGGTATTGATAATGGCGGAACCAGGATCGTAATCGTTTAATCAATTTCAAAAACCATTAAAACAATCATAATATGGCATTTAATCTCAGAAACAGAAACTTCCTGAAACTTTTGGATTTTACTCCTCAGGAAATTAAGTATTTACTTCAGCTATCGGTTGATCTTAAAAAGGCAAAGTATGCCGGAACCGAGCAGCAGCGGCTGAAAGGAAAGAACATTGTGCTTCTTTTTGAAAAAGATTCAACCCGCACCCGTTGTGCGTTTGAAGTTGCCGCCCTTGACCAGGGAGCCCATGTTACTTATCTCGGACCTTCAGGCTCACAGATGGGTAAGAAAGAGTCAATGAAAGATACTGCCCGCGTGCTTGGGCGCATGTACGACGGAATAGAGTATCGCGGTTACGGACAGCACATTGTTGAGGAACTGGGCAAATATGCCGGTGTTCCGGTCTGGAACGGATTGACCAACGAATTTCATCCTACCCAGATTCTGGCCGACTTCCTAACCATGATGGAACATTCCGATAAACCTCTGCATCAGGTGGCTCTCTGTTACCTCGGAGATGCCAGGAATAATATGGGCAACTCACTGATGGTAGGTGCAGCTAAAATGGGAATGGATTTCAGGGCTGCAGCGCCCAAAGCCTGCTGGCCCGACGAGAAACTGGTTGCCACCTGCCGTGAAATAGCCAAAGAAACCGGAGCAAAGATCACGCTCACCGAAGCGGTTGAAGAAGGGGTAAAGGGTGTGGACTTTCTATACACCGACGTATGGGTATCTATGGGTGAACCTGCTGAAGTGTGGGCTGAGCGTATCAAGCTGTTGAGCCCTTACCAGGTGAATATGGATGTTGTGAAGAAGACGGGAAATCCCGCCGTGAAGTTCCTGCACTGTCTGCCTGCATTCCACAACCGCGAAACAGTTATCGGTGAGGATGTTTTCCAGAAGTATGGCCTGGAAGCCATGGAAGTGAGTGAGGATGTGTTCGAATCACCTATGTCGGTAGTATTCGATGAAGCAGAAAACAGGTTACATACTATAAAAGCGGTGATGGTGGCAACCCTGGGTTGCTAATAGCCTATACTTGTGAAAAAATTAAAGGCGATCTCAAAGGTCGCCTTTAATTTTTTTCTGAATCCAATATCATCATTTGAGTTTCATGGCAGCTATCATTTCTTCAAGCTGTGCCCGCATTCTGGCATTTACTTCGTCAAATTGTGATTTGTCAGGCAATTGACCCTTTACGCCAAAGTAAAACTTGATTTTTGGCTCAGTACCTGAAGGACGCACTGTTATTTTGCTGCCACCCTTCAGGAAAAACTGCAGAACGTCTGATTTGGGGAGATCAATGGGTTTTTCATCTCCGGTAATAAGGTTGAACGCTTTCTGAAGTTTGTAATCTTTGATTGTCTCTACCGGAATGCCGTTGATTTCACGGGGTGGCGAATTACGGTACCCATCCATCATTGCCTGAATCTCTTCGGCCCCCGATTTGCCTTTTTTAGTGATTGAAATCAGGTCTTCGAGGTAGAAGCCATACTCCTGATATATATTGATAAGCATTTCATACATCGACATGCCCATATTGCGCGCCCAGGCAGCTGTTTCTGCTAGCAGGGCGCAGGCCGCAACCGCGTCTTTGTCACGCACAAAATCTCCGACAAGGTAACCGTAACTTTCCTCTCCGCCTCCGATAAATTTTTTCTGACCTTCGAACCTGCGGATAATTTCAGCAATATATTTGAAGCCGGTGAGTACATCATACGATTCAACGCCGTGGCTCACTGCAATGTCCTTCAGCAATTCGGATGTTACGATTGTTTTCGCGATAAACTCTTTTCCGGTAAGTTTTCCTTTGATCTTCCACTGACGGATCAGGTAATAAATCAGCAGGGATGCGGATTGGTTCCCATTCAGAAGAATATAATTGTCATTGTTGTCTTTTACTCCGACGCCAACGCGGTCTCCATCCGGATCTGTTGCCAGGATAAGGTCAGCATTCACCTTTTTGGCCAGTTTGAGTGCCAGTTCGAGTGCTGCCTTTTCTTCTGGATTCGGGGATACAACCGTTGGAAAATTTCCGTCAGGGGTAAGCTGTTCCTTAACCGTTTGAATGTTTGTAAAACCAAATGCTTTCAATGCTTCCGGAACAAGTTTATAACCTGTTCCGTGAATCGGCGTGTAAACGATTTTCATATCGCTTTGCCGTTTGATTATATCGGGTGAAATTGATAAGGAAACAAGGGTGCTGATGTATTCCTTGTCAATGTCTTCGCCAATGGTGACAATGTTTTCAGAATGGCCGGAAAATTTAATATCTCTGACTGACTCAATCTTTTGCACTTCGGCAATCACATTCTTATCATGCGGAGGTACCAGTTGCCCGCCATCACTCCAGTAGACTTTATACCCGTTATATTCTTTAGGGTTGTGCGAGGCCGTAACAACAATGCCTGTATGGCACTTCAGATAACGGACGGCAAACGAAAGTTCGGGCGTGGGCCGGAGTGAATCAAAAAGAAATACTTTAATGCCATTGGCTGCCAGTACTTCCGCTGAAATTCTGGCAAAAAGTCCGCTGTTGTTGCGGGAGTCAAACGCTATCGCTGCCCTGATTTCACTTTCATGTTTCAACGCCGTTTTCAGGTAGTTGGCCAGGCCCTGGGTTGCAGCGCCAACCGTGTATTTGTTCATGCGGTTGGTTCCTACGCCCATGATGCCGCGCAAACCGCCGGTGCCAAACTCAAGATCACGGTAAAAACATTCAACAAGCTCGGCCGGATCATTTTCCATCATCTCCTTTACCGATTTTCTGGTGTCGGGATCGTAATTTTCTTCCAGCCAGACTTTTGCCTTTTCGATGATCTTCGGGTCTACTTCCTTAATTGTCATATTATGTAAGATTTTCCGGTTCCTGAATAAATTTGCTCTAACCTGATTTCTCTATAAATTGTTCATTACTTTCCGGTAACCTTCAATGACTCCCGGAGCGTTAAAGGTAATAATTATTCCCATTCTTTTACCTGAAATTTTCAGCTTCGATTGTAATGAATGCAGTTGTAGCAGTGAAATTTCCCGTTCCGGCAGGATTTCTACAATTGCTTGATTTTCAACCAGTATATCAACAATGATTTCTTTACTAGTTTTGATGTCCTTATAGTAAACGGGAAACGCAACATCCCGCTTGAAGAGCAGGCCTTTCAACCTGAGTTCATGAAGGAAACAGGTATGATAAATCTGAACATCAAGCCCCTGGCCGAGTTCGGAGTAGACTTCTGATGCTGCTTCAAAAATTCGGGTATGCAGTTTGTTGAGTTCAGCCCTGTTCATTCAGCAAAGCTATGCATTTTTTCAGGCTGTCGCACCACCAGGGTACCTCGCTACGCGTGATTGACAGATATTTGCTTTTGTCAAGCACACTATAATAGGGACGGGGAGCAGGCAGGGGGTATCCGGAGGTATCGGTCGGGACAACTTTGCATTGAATTCCGGAGAGTTCGATTATGGTCCTGGCAAAATCATACCAACTGCAGACCCCTTCATTTGAAAAATGATAAAAACCGCCATCTGCATTTTTGTCGATAAGGTTAAGTATGGCATTTGCCAGATCGTGTGCCCAGGTGGGCGATCCGATCTGGTCAGCGACAACTTTCAGCAATCCTTTTTCCCTGCCGGCACGGAGTATGGTTTTTACAAAATTGTGCCCGTAGGCTGAATAAAGCCAGGAGGTTCTTACAATGATTGAATCCGGAGCTGCTTCCATTACGTTTATTTCACCCCCGGCCTTGCTTTCCGCGTACACTCCTTTTGGTGCTGCCGGGTCGGTTTCACGGTAAGGTCGGTAATTCCGGCCGCTGAAAACATAATCTGTGGAAATATGCAATAATCTTACCCCGCAGGATGCTGCAGCTGCGGCAAGGTAACCAGGGGCGTCAGCATTGAGTAGTTGCGCCGCCTCAGGCTCTGCTTCTGCTTTGTCAACGGAAGTGTATGCCGCACAATTGATGATCCAGTCAGAATGGGCCTCCTTTACAAAACGATTCACCGCACCTTTGCTGGTGATGTCAAGTTCCTGGTAATCGGTAAATAAAAACTCCGTATCAGGCCTGTTGACAGCCAGTAACTGCAACTCATTGCCCAACTGTCCATTACTCCCGGTAACCAGTATCTTCATTTAATCCTTATTTGATAATGGTTTTGAAATATTCTATTGTGTGCTTCAATCCTTCGTCAAGCTGAATTTTTGGCTCCCAGTTCAGTTTTTGGCGGGCAAGGCTGATGTCGGGCTGTCGCTGCAGGGGATCATCGCTGGGCAAAGGCCGGGTGATGATTTTTGATTTTGACCCTGTAAACTGTATAACTTTTTCTGCCAACTCACGAATGGTAAATTCGTTAGGATTTCCGACATTTACCGGACCGGTGAAATCATCGCCGGTGTTCATCAGCCGGATCATGCCGTCGATCAGATCTGAATAGTAGCAGAAACTTCGGGTCTGTTGTCCATCTCCGTATAAGGTTATTTCTTCTCCTTTAAGGGCTTGAACTATGAAATTGGAAACCACCCTGCCGTCGTTCGGGTGCATGCGGGGACCGTAAGTGTTGAAAATCCGCATGATTTTAATTCTGACATTATTTTGCTTGTGATAGTTCACAAAAAGGGTTTCCGCGGCTCTTTTTCCCTCGTCGTAACAGGCACGCTCACCTATAGGGTTAACATGTCCCCAGTAGCTTTCGGTTTGGGGGTGAATCTGTGGATCGCCATACACTTCGCTGGTTGAGGCCTGCAGGATTTTGGCCTTAATGCGCTTGGCCAGCCCCAGCATATTGATGGCGCCCATCACGGAGGTTTTTACCGTTTTGATGGGGTTAAACTGATAATGAATGGGTGACGCGGGGCATGCAAGATTGTATATTTCATCCACTTCAATGTAGAAGGGCATGGTAACATCATGCCTGACCAACTCAAAATATGGATTGTTAAGCAAATGGACAACATTTGACTTTTGTCCGGTAAAATAGTTGTCGAGACATACTACTTCATTGCCTTCGTTCAGCAGCCTTTCGCATAAATGTGACCCCAGGAATCCGGCGCCGCCTGTTACCAGGATTTTCTTTCTCATCTGATGAATTTTATCGCCTGACTATGGATTCTCAGGCCGGAATTATGGTTTTTCAGTATTAACTCCGACGCAGAAATAAGAAAAGTCGAGTGACTTCAGTTCACCCGCATCATAAATATTGCGTCCGTCAAAGATCACCGGGTTTTTCATCAATTTCCTGATAACTACCCAGTTCGGATACCTGAATTCGGTCCATTCCGTCAGCAGGAACAAAGCATCCGAGTCTATCGTTGCTTCATAGGGGTCTTTGCAATATTCAATCACATCACCGATCCTTCTTTTGGATTCATGCATGGCCACCGGATCGTATGCTTTTACCCTGCACCCTTGCTTCAGCAGGTGGTTAATAATGACCAGCGACGGGGCTTCGCGCATATCGTCGGTCTGGGGCTTAAATGACAGGCCCCAGATGGCAACGGTTTTTCCTCTTACATCCCCTTTAAAAAAATTCATGAATTTGTTGAATAACAATGACTTCTGATCGTCGTTAACCGCTTCCACGGCTTTCAGAATCCGCATCGAGTATCCAACGGTATCAGCAGTTTTTATTAAAGCTTTTACGTCTTTTGGAAAGCAGGAACCTCCATATCCAATGCCCGGGTAAATAAATTTGTTGCCGATCCTTGTGTCGCTGCCAATACCTTTGCGGACCATATTTACATCGGCACCCATGATTTCGCATAGGTTGGCGATGTCGTTCATAAAGCTGATCTTGGTTGCAAGCATGGCATTTGCCGCATATTTTGTCATTTCTGCAGATGGAACATCCATAAAAATGACCGGGTGCCCGTTAAGGGTAAACGGTTTATAGAGCCTGGCCATAACTTCCTGTGCCTTTTCCGATTCAATCCCGACAACAATCCGGTCGGGTTTCATGAAATCATTGATGGCGTCACCTTCCTTGAGAAATTCGGGATTGGAAGCGACATCGAAAGAAGTATTGAGTTCACGCTTATCCAGTTCTTCCTGAACTGCTGCCCGCACTTTTGCAGCAGTGCCAACGGGTACGGTGCTTTTGGTTACCACCGTGATGTGCTGATTCATGTGCCGGCCAATGGTCCTGGCAACATCCAGTACATATTTAAGATCGGCACTGCCATCTTCATCCGGAGGAGTTCCTACAGCGATAAAGATTACGTCCGAATCATTCACACAGCTGGGCAGATCGGTTGAAAAATGCAACCTGCCCTTATCGGTATTCCGGGAGATCATTTCGTCTAGCCCGGGCTCGTAGATCGGAGAAATCCCATTTTTCAGGTTATCAATTTTTTTCTGATCAATGTCTACACACACAACATTGATCCCGACTTCAGAGAAGCAAGTTCCGGTAACAAGACCGACATATCCCGTGCCAACTATAGTGATTTTCATAGAGTAAAGAAATTTCCTTCTTGTTTATAAGAAAGTAGCAAATGTACCAAATAGAAGTCAGGCTGCAAAAAGCGCGCGATTAAAAATCACAGATTTGCTTCTTCCAGTGTAATCATGCCATTCAGGATGGCATAAACCGTGAGTCCCGCAGCAGTTTTGATTCCCAGTTTTCTGATGATGTTCTTTCTGTGCGTCAGCGCGGTATGTAAACTTAGGCTCAGCTTTTCCGCGATATCTTTGTTGCTGGCTCCAAGAGCAAGCAGCCTCACTACTTCTTTCTCGCGCTTGCTGAGTTCTTTTTCAGAAGAAGATATGTTCAGGTCTTCTTTCAAAGATTGCAGCATAGGTTGAATCCTTGATGCAACTTCAACAGGTGTCATGTATAGTGAAAGACTCTGCTCATCCGGGATCTTGCGTTTCCCGGAAAACAGAAAAATCCTCTCCGGTTTGCCTGAGGAGGCAATCTGGGGAAAGCCGGAGTCATTTATAAACTCTTCGCCGGCGATGATCAGCTGAATATCATTGTTCTCGGTAAGGTCGGCCGCAGATGACAGATCGGCTGCCAGAAAAATCTTTACGGGCAGGTTCAGATCGGAAAGGCATTGCCTCAATCCAAGTCGTACTATGTGCGATTGAGATAGAATCAGAATCCCTGTTCGTTTCATAGTTTCTGGTTTAATTCCGGTGCAGTCTCAATGCCGCTTCCATCATCCTGACTTTTGGTATCATGATTTTGTCTTCAATACGGGCATGTTCATTTAAATCTTTTTCGAGCCAGTAGAGTTCAGCTATAATCCGGTTAACCAGGTCAAAATCGAAAGGCTGCGGGAGGTACTTTATCATGATATTTTTTAGATCATACAGTTTCTCTTCAACATTGTCGTGCTCCGATTCATAATGATAAATGGTGTAATCCGGACTTCCGCTTCCGGCATTTTCCGGATGGTTGAAACGTGATTCGATATCCAGTACATAAGGAAACGTAACTTTTTCCTCCCGGCTGATGTGTTCCTTCAGTTCCCTGCAGTAGGCGGCAAAAAACCTGTTTACAACTTTAAGGCCGGGGTTTTCGGGTTGCTGGCCGGAGCACAACCGGTCGATTAACTCCTGAATATAGGGGATCTGATGGTTCAGGTAATAGTCATGGGTTTTCTGAAGGTATCTGACCAGTTGTTTCAATGAAAATCCGGTGAGATCATGCGCCGGGAAATAGCTTTCATCAAGAAATGAATTGAGGATTACAACCATAAATACCGGGTCAATGTCTTTTTTGTGGCAGATCTCTCCAACGGTGACATCTCCGAATCCGGGTTGAATATCAAATCTTCCGATGACCCTGAGCAGGTTGTGGTTTTGCAGAATGGCTTCTGCCAGGTTTGTATTTGTACCGATGGTTTTCATGTCCGGAAAATGGTTTTTGAAATCAAGGCGAATGTTGCAAAGATAATTCAGGAAGTATAGATGGTAACAAATGGCGGTGAGAAACGTGCAGGATTGCGGGGCTGCAAATGTAGCTCACGATACACAACTTGCAGTAGTACGAAACCTTCGAAAATTCACTAAAACAGTCATATTTTATGACCAGTTGTTGGGAGTTCACTACAATTATTCATTTTGTCAGTTGACCTAATAATTGCATAAAGAATCCAAAGAATACAAGAAATAATCCTGTCCAAGAAAGATACCTGTAACATTTGGCTTTACATACTTCATCATTGTTTATTTCGCCAGTTACACGATTAGTTTGACCTTCAATATCTAATTTAGGAGAAATACCAAATAAAAAAATGATGATAACACCAATCATATCAAGTGATAAACCGACAATGCTAAAAGCTGTATTAATTCCCATTTATTATTAATTGAATTTTCTGTGTTTGTTCACTGGTAGGTTTGAGTCTAGTTCAACTATGCCAACTCATTAATTTCGGTTCAAAATAATACCTAACACACTGTAAATTTAGCACTTTTTTCGGTTTCACAACAAACCATAAATTTATTTCGGTTTAGAAAATTGATCTATTCATATAATGGATTATCATCTAAAATTTCTTTCAATTTGTTAAGCGTATCTTTAAAATTAATAGCTTCTATAACTTTAGTAAAGTCTTTATCAAAAAGAAAAACATACTCATTCAAAATTAACGCTCCAAATGCATTCTTACCTCTGAATTTATGTGTCATCTCAAAACCAATAAATTCTGGAATAAAAGATTGATGAGCTTCAATATCAGCTTGGAATAAACTATCAATTCTTATTTGAGACTTATCATAAGAATTTTTAAAAGATTCAATTAATTCATTAGAAAAATCACGTTGAATAAAGCTTTCAATTTTTTCACTTAAGAATTCATTATATTTCTTTTCACTTTCAATCATTTCACTAAGATTCTTTGCCTCTTCTGAATCATAATATAATGTGAAACAACTATCAAGTTCAGAAAACTCAACCGACTCATAACTTGAGAAATCATTCATTGTTGTTTTAAGATATTCTTTTATTAATTTCTTAGCTTGACTTTCATTAGAGGTATTACAGGCAACAACAACCAGAATTATTGCTAATAGTGTAATTATCTTTTTCATATCAAATTATTTATTGGTTTACATTTATTCATTGTAGCTTCTCCTTAAACTTCGATTCAAAATAACACCCCTATCCCCTGTAAATATAACATTTTTTTGGGTTTCACTTCAAACTATATATTTTATCCCTTTCCTGATTGAATATATTTCATATATTAGCAATAGATTTAATATAAATCAATGTAGCAATTCAAAAGTTTAATTAGTATAAATTTCTTTGCAATGGAATTCATAATTGCTCCGCTGATAGCTGTTATTTATTTTTTACCTGCAATTGTCGGGAGGAAACATAAAAATGCAACTTCAATAGCACTTTTAAATTTGTTTCTTGGATGGACGGTAATCGGATGGATTGTATCATTGATTTGGGCAGTATCTGTTCCTAATACAATAGGTTTTGAACAAAATGAACAATTATTGATAGAGCAGAAAAGAACAAATGATTTGCTTTCAAAATTGGCTAATTCCAAATCTGAAGAATTAAAAGTCATTCAACAAATGAGAATGAATGGCACTTTATCAGAGGATGAATATGAGAAGTTAAGAAGTAGAATTATTGATGGTATAAATCCCTAATCACATGAATGTGAAAAGCGTGTTTTCGATATTATCAACAATAAAAACTTAAGCATTATGACAAGCATTGAAACAGCAATTATTGTAGGTTTATTGATTTTGATATTACTGTTTTTTGTTTTACGTGAAGTTTTTTGTTGGTATTTGAAAATAAACAAGCAGATAAAACTTCAACAAGCTATGCTGGAAACACTTTTAAAGATGTATGAACGTGATGGTGATGAAGTTAACTGGGAAATAGTAAATAAGACTTTGCTGAAGTAATCCAACTAAGGCAGATTAATTTATTGTTGCGGTAGTGGATTTTTTCATTTTCAGAACAGAAAAATAGGTCGGTAAATTTCCAAAACTGTATATAGCCTCGTATGTAAAATAAAATAACCGTTTATAAAGTGTTAACTTACAAACGGTTATCTTTGGTATTTGTGATCCCGCTGGGGCTCGAACCCAGGACCCCATCCTTAAAAGGGATGTGCTCTACCTGCTGAGCTACGGAATCGTTAAGGGACTGCAAAAGTACTGCTTTTATCTTTACATGCAAATATTTTTTTTCAGTTTTTTCAATGACAATTGTAATGGCTTGAAATTGTGAAAAATAATATTCATATCTTATTTTGAATGCGGCCATGTATGGCAAGCCAGATGCATTCAGGCGACTTGCTGGTGTATGTTACCCTGTGCCTTTCATAGGCGGGGATCAGCAGGTAATCGCCGGGTTTTAATGCGATTTCGCCACTGTTCTCAAACAGGATACGTGCTTCGCCGGTGAGCAGTATAACCCACTCATCCTTTTCCTGATTATACCATTCCGCTTCGGGAGTAATCTGACCCCGAGAAACAATGCGTTCAATCACGACATCACCGCTGGCAAGGGTTTCAAACAACTCTTCGTCATCAGGAACAGCATTAACGTGATTGAAAATATTTGCCGGCGAAATAATTTTCATATCAATATCCCTTTGCCTTCGCGCACAATCAGCGGTTCGTCGCTGGTACAATCAATGACCGTAGAGGCTTCATTGCCGCCATAACCACCATCGATCACTATGTCAACAATCTGATTGTACTTCTCATAAATTAGTTCCGGGTCGGTCGTATATTCTATAATTTCATCATCATCATGAATAGAAGTTGACATTATTGGGTGTCCGAGTTCTTTCACGATTTCCAGTGGAATATTGTTATCAGGGATACGGATACCTACTGTTTTCTTTTTGCTTTGAATAAGTTTTGGCACATTGTTACTTGCATTAAGGATGAACGTGAAAGGGCCGGGCATATTTTTACGCATCATTTTGAAAATCTCGTTGCTGATCGGGCGACTGTAATCGGCAAGCTGGCTCAGGTCATTGCAGATAAAAGAGAAGTTGGCTTTGTCAGCCTTAATTCCCTTAATTTGAGCGATGCGCTCCACCGCCCTGGATTTGAAAATATCGCAACCAAGCCCGTAAACGGTATCGGTGGGATAAATGATAATTCCTCCGTCCATAAGGCATTCAACTACTGTTCTGATCTGACGCGGACTTGGGTTCTCAGGGTATATTTTAAGTAACATAACACGACCATTTTCACAAAAATACGATTTTTTGCCGACAGGGCATAAAAAAAGGGTAAGCTACTTATATCGCACCGCTACAACCATTTACCCTTGCTTCATTCCTGACCTGGGGGAGTTCAATGGGAGCTGGTCGTATAAGACTTACCCGCTGCAAAGATACGAATTTTATCGTTTTTATGTAAAAATGATGCTCAATTTTTCCCTGCAACGCAGATTTACTACATTTGCAGGAAACACAAATACCATTAATCATGGAAAACTTAGTTGAAAACCAGGCCGGTGAGCCCAAAGTCAAAGCGAAAACTTCACTTGTGAACCATGCTTTTCGCTATGGACTATATACCGCTGCAGCTTTTGTTCTGTTTTCGCTTCTGCTATACAGCGTTGATGTAAGCCGAACCGGATGGGTCAATTACCTGTCTTTTGTCATCCTGATTGCTGGCATAATAATAGCAACCATTGCTTACCGGGATAAAATCAACGGCGGATTTCTGTCATACGGACGGTGCCTGTCCATTGGTGTGCTGATCAGTTTGGTTGTAGGAATAGTCATGGCTATATACAGCTATGTGTTTTTCAGTTATTTTGACCCCGGAGCGCTTGATAAATTATTGGAGGCCTCGGAACAGGAAATGATAAACCGGGGAATGTCAGATGAAGAGATAGATTTGGCTATGCCATTTACCGAGAAAATGATGTCTCCGGTTTTTCTGAGTATCTCTTCACTTCTTTCCATGGTACTTTACGGAACCGTGTTTTCCCTGATTACCTCCATTTTTATCAGGAAAGAGGATAATAGTTTTGAAGGAGCGTTTCGCGAATCTTAAAAAACTTCAGACAGGATGGATTTGTCAGTTTTAGTTCCGCTATATAACGAAGAGGAGTCACTTCCGGAGTTGTGCGCCTGGATAGAGCGGGTGATGTTGGAGAATAACTATTCCTATGAAATTATATTGGTTGATGATGGCAGCAATGATAATTCATGGAATGTGGTTAAGCAGTTGAAGACCTCCAATGAAAGGATTCGCGGGATTCGTTTCAGGCGGAATTACGGCAAGTCAGCTGCCCTCAACAAAGGGTTTGAAGTGGCCGGGGGAAATGTGGTCATTACCATGGATGCTGACCTTCAGGATAGTCCTGATGAAATTCCCGGGCTTTACCGGATGATCGCCGAAGACGGCTATGACCTGGTGTCCGGGTGGAAGAAGAAGCGGTACGATTCGAAACTTACCAAGAATATTCCTTCAAAGATATACAATGCTGCAACGCGCAGGATGTCGGGCGTAAAGCTTCATGATATGAATTGCGGGTTAAAAGCTTACAGGAAGGAAGTTGTAAAGTCGATAGAGGTATATGGTGAAATGCACCGTTACATTCCGGTAATTGCAAAGTGGGCCGGGTTCAGGAAAATCGGTGAAAAGGTTGTTTCGCATCAGAAGCGGAAATACGGAGTGACAAAGTTTGGTTGGGAGCGTTTTATCAATGGATTTCTGGATTTGATTTCCATTATGTTTGTTTCCCGTTTTGGTAAAAAGCCCATGCATCTGTTCGGTGCTTTGGGGAGCCTTTTGTTTTTAAGCGGTTTTGTAATTGCCGCATACCTGGCTTATGCCAAGCTGTTTCTTGCCGGATATAAAATGACTGAACGGCCACTATTCTATTTTGGCCTGCTAGCTATGGTGCTTGGTACTCAACTTTTTGTTGCCGGCTTCCTCGGAGAGCTTATCAGTCGCAGTTCAAGCGACAGAAATCATTACCTGGTGGAAGAAGAGTTGTAATTTTTCAAAGATAGAACATATTCTGATGGAGCGACCCCGGAAAAAAGTAGTGATCATTGGTTCGGCTTATCCTTTGAGGGGAGGACTTTCAAATTTTAATGAACGCTTGGGTGAAGAGTTTCTTGCAACAGGTTGGGATGTTGTGATCTATACTTTTTCACTGCAGTATCCGTCTTTCCTATTTCCCGGTAAAACTCAGCTCAGTTCGGAGTCCTATGCGGGGAATCTTGATATTAAAGTAGCCGTTAATTCAATAAATCCGATAAATTGGATCCGGGTTGGAAGAGAGTTAAGACACCTTAAACCGAATCTCGTTGTTATTAAGTTTTGGATTCCGTTTATGGCACCGTGTTTAGGTACAATAGCAAGGATTGTCAGAAAAAACGGAATAACCAAGGTTGTTACAATTATTGACAACATTATTCCTCACGAAAAAAGACCAGGGGATAAATTGCTTGCAAAGTATTTCGCGGGAGGTATAGATGGTTTTGTTGCCATGTCAAGGAAAGTACTTAACGATATTTCACTCTTTGACACTTCTAAACCCAGGATATTCAGTGCTCATCCAATCTATGATAATTTCGGGAAATCAGTATCCAAAGAGGAAGCAGTTAAGCTTTTGAACCTTGATCCTTCATATCGTTATATTCTGTTTTTTGGATTTATCCGGGATTATAAGGGTCTTGATATTCTTATCAAAGCCATGTCAGATCCGGATATTGCAAATTTGAGAATTAAATTGCTGGTAGCAGGCGAGTTTTACAGCGAACCAAAGGCGTATGTGGATTTAATCCGGGAATTTGGTGTGGAGGATAGAATTATTCTGTCAAATGATTTTATCCCTGATAATGAGGTTTATAAATATTTCTCCGCTTGCGACCTTGTTGTTCAGCCATATAAAAGTGCAACTCAAAGCGGAGTTACACAGATTGCCTATCATTTTGATAAACCAATGGTCATCACAAATGTGGGAGGGTTAGAGGAGTTTGTGCCTGACGGCAAAGTTGGTTTTGTTGTTAATCCTATGCCAACTGAGGTTGCTGATGCAATAGTCAGATTCTATAAAAGTAATCTTAGCGATTTATTTTTACAAAATATTAGAAATGAGAAAAAGAAATATTCATGGATTTATTTTTTAAACAATATTAAATCGCTCTTTAATTTGTAATCATTATTCCTTACTTTTGAAAAAAGATAGAATCATTATCATGGGCTTTTAAGGTCTTGTAAATCATATTTTACTCACATTTCAATCCTATTAATTATGAAAACAACATTATTTGTTAGAATGATTTTCATTTCTCTAATTATGTTTTCTTACCCAATGTTACATGCACAGGTGGAAATTAAAATCAGACCTGGATTAGAGGATAATAAGGATGTATATTTAAACTCATTATATGTATATGGGTTCTCTAATCATCAGAGCTTAATCGCTTCTGCCTGGACATATTACGACGAATTTGGTATAGGCAGAAGTTTTATTGATTTCCGCTTGCCGTTATTGCCGGATTCACTTACTAATTTTAGTGCCAGGTTAGACCTCTACTATGATTACTCTGCAACCCATGTTGGACATTATGGAGATAATTTCTGTCTAATCGAAAGAATCATTCAGCCTTGGGATGAAAATTCAATTAATTGGTTTAATCAGCCATACATTACAACAGCCTCTTCGGTCATAACTAATTCTACTCAATATGAAAATCAAGATCTTTTAGGAATTGATGTAACAGAGCTAATAAGGGATATGTATGAAGATCCTAATAATAGTTACGGATTAAGACTTAGCCTTCTTACTGAGGACTTATACCGGAGCCTGATTTTGGCTTCAGGTGATCATCCTGATGAAAATATCAGGCCATGTTTGGTTATTAGTTACGACACTTGTGATAAGCCGAATGATAGATTTCATTTTGAGTTAGACAATCTCCATTGTAACTTTCAGTATGACGACCCGTCAGTGACTTCCTGGAATTGGTTTTTTGGTGAGGGTTATGGATCATCTCTACAAAATCCGGAGTATACATTTACCGAAGAAGGAACATATTATGTTTGCTTAGAGGTAGCTAACAATTGTGATACGATAACTATCTGTGACTCAGTTACTGTGTGCCTGACTGTTATGCCATCATTTTCTTATAAAATAGTGGATAGCCTGAAAGTTAAATTCATTAATCAGAGCAACTGCAAATGTGATTTTTATTGGGATTTTGGTAATGGGTATTATTCTATTCTGGAGAACCCAGAAATTCTTTTTACAGAAGGCGGACTACAAAACGTATGCCTTTATGTAACAAATGATTGCGGAATGAGAATGTTTTGCGATACAATCAATTTGAATTCATCATTAGGTTTGGAGAATTTTAGATTGGGTGATGATTTATCTGTTTATCCAAATCCTGCAAAAGATTTTATTTATATTCAATCTGGTTCCAGAAAAATACTGAGAATTGAATTATACAATGATCAAGGGATGTTTGAGGAAGTTTCCTTCTCAGCAAATACTGACCTGAATTATAAGTTACCTTTGCAACACAGTGCACCCGGACTTTATTTCTTAAGGTTAATTACAAAGGATGGGTGTATAATAAAGCGAATAATAGTCCTTTAATTACAATTTTATGATTATCAGAAGCAAAGCACCGCTCAGACTTGGACTTGCTGGTGGAGGCACAGATGTTGCTCCGTATTCGGATATTTATGGTGGAGCTATACTTAATGCTACCATAAGTATGTATGCGTATGCTACAATTATTCCACGTTCAGATGGAAAGATATTTTTAAATTCAATAGATAAGGCAGAATCATATGAGTTTGAGGGCTCAAAAAATCTGCCTATTTCCGGTGCACTGGATTTGCATAGAGGAATCTATAACTCTATCATCGCAAATTTCATAAGAGAACCGCTATCTTTTTCCTTATCCACTTATGTTGATGCACCTCCAGGTTCCGGCCTTGGTACGTCTTCAACACTTGTGGTCGCTATTATAGGCGCTTTTGCGGAATGGCTGAAATTGCCATTAGGAGAGTATGACCTTGCTAAGCTTGCTTATGAAATAGAAAGGACAGATTTGCATATGGCAGGCGGTAAACAAGACCAATATGCCGCAACTTTTGGCGGCGTGAATTTTATGGAGTTCTCGGCTAATGATAAGGTCATTGTTAACCCTCTTCGCATTAAAGATATTTATCTTAATGAGTTAGCCCACAACCTGGTACTTTTTTACACCCAAACCAGCAGGTTGTCCTCAAAGATTATTGAAGCGCAGTCGAGAAATGTTGTCAACAATAACCAAAGCTCCATTGATGCGATGCATCAGTTGAAGCTTCAGTCGGTGATGATGAAAGAAGCTTTGCTGCGCGGCGATCTTGATAAAATCGGTGAAATCCTGGATTTTGGATGGAAATTTAAAAAGCAGATGGCAGATGAAATTTCCAATCCCTTTATTGATCAGCTCTATGAAACTGCCCGTGAAAACGGTGCTACTGGAGGGAAGATCAGCGGTGCCGGTGGCGGTGGATTTATGATCTTTTATTGCCCGGGGGAAACCAGATCTAAAGTTATCAACGCCCTTAAAAAGTTTGGTGTTGAAGCCAAACGCTATGAATTTACCGACTCCGGCCTTACCACATGGACCATCTGATCGGCTGATCAAAGCATTCCCGTTTGTGCTTTTACATATCTTTGCAAAAATATAATACTATGCAGACCAGAATTCGTGAGGTTTTCCGTTCTTCCATCGATGTAAAGGAGTTGATTTTGCAGGATGATCACCTGCTTAGATCAATTGAATCGGCCACGATTACCATTATAGAAGCCTTTCGTATGAGCGGAAGTGTTCTTTTCTGCGGAAATGGAGGCAGCGCAGCTGACGCCCAGCACCTGGCAGCCGAATTTTCCGGCCGCTTTTATTATGACCGTCCCCCCCTGAATTCGGAAGCACTGCACGTGAATACCAGCTATCTGACAGCCGTTGGAAATGATTACTCTTTTGATGAGGTGTATGCGCGGATTGTGAGGGCAAAAGGCAAAAAAGGTGATGTGCTTGTAGCCCTTTCGACTTCAGGTAATTCCGGAAATATTCTTAATGCCATTCAGGCTGCCGGTGATGTGGGGATGACCGTGATTGGAATGACCGGACAAAGCGGTGGAAAAATGAAGGATAAATGCGGTATCCTGATAAATGTGCCTTCGACCGATACACCCCGGATTCAGGAATCTCACATTACCATCGGGCACATCATCTGTGAACTTGTTGAATCAGCCTTATTTCCGCGCCACTAATGTTTATAGCTTATCCCGACATCATCATTCTGGCCGGCGGACTTGGTACCCGTCTTAATCAAACGGTTCCGGATACTCCCAAGCCAATGGCGCCTGTCAACGGGAAACCCTTTCTTCAGTATCTGCTCAATCATATCAATGAAGCCGGTTTCAGACGCGTAATCCTTTCAACCGGTTATTTGAGCGAAAAGATTGAATCTTATTTCAATATCAGGTATAAAGACCTGGAGTTGCTTTATTCGGTCGAAGATGAACCTCTGGGAACGGGTGGTGCTGTGCAGTTGGCTTTTGCACAGGTTCAAACACCTCATTTTATGGTTATGAACGGGGATACGTTTTTCCGGATTAACCTGGATTTGTTGTTTCAAAAGCATATTGAACAACTTGCGGATGTTACCATGGCCCTCCGGCGGGTGGAAGATGCATCCCGTTACGGCTCGGTTGAATTCGACCGGAATCACCGAATTCTGAAGTTTACTGAGAAATCGGAGGTGCCAGGACCCGGGTATATCAACGGAGGAATATATGTAATTTCTTCCCGTTTTTTCAAAGCGCAGGCTATGTCCGGAAAGTTCTCCCTGGAAAGGGATTTGTTTGAAAGAAAACTGAATTCAGGCAACATTTACGGCCTTATTTTTAATGACTATTTCCTGGATATCGGTATTCCGGCCGATTATCACCGGGCCCAAACCGAATTTCATGCATTTGAACATTGACCAATCCTGGACCTTATTTCTCGATCGCGACGGTGTCATCAATAAACGTCTTCCGGGTGATTATGTAAAAACCCCCGAACAGTTTATATTACTTGATGGCGTGCTGGAAGCCTTCCGTACCTTTTCTTCTTTATTTAAACATATTATTGTAGTAACAAATCAGCAGGGAATAGGAAAGGGGGTGATGACCATTAGTCAGCTTAACCTGATACATGAAAAGATGGTGAATGAGTTAATCCGGAATGGTGGCAGGGTTGACGGAATTTTTTTTGCACCTGCTCTGGCTTCCGATTGTTCTTTCCTACGTAAACCATCTGTTGGTATGGGGCTGATGGCCAGAAAGCAGTTTAAAGAGATCGCCTTTAAAAAGAGTATTATGGCCGGAGATTCTGTTAGCGATATGATTTTTGGAAAACGGCTGGGTATGAAAACAGTTATGGTTGGTGAAAAGATGTTGGCGCAACAACGTCCTGAACTTGTCGATTTTGTTTATCCTGATTTGCTTACCTTTGCAAACGAAATACATTCTAAAATAATGTTAAAAGACTGATAGTGAATCCTATACTGATCCTTACGGTTTTTATTTCCTATTCAGCTTTACTTTTTATTATTGCCGGGATTACCGGCCGCCGTTCCACTAATGATACCTATTTTACTGGTAACCGGAATTCTCCCTGGTACATCGTTGCTTATGGGATGATTGGTGCATCCCTCAGTGGGGTCACTTTCATTTCAATCCCCGGAGAAGTTGGCGCATCAGGCTTTTCGTACATGGTTCTCGTATTGGGCTATTTGCTTGGATATGCATTTATTGCCCGGGTATTGCTCCCCGTATATTATGGGCGTAAACTCACTTCTATTTATACTTACCTTGAGCAAAGATTCGGGCCATATACCTATAAAACCGGGGCCTCGTTCTTTATTTTATCGCGCAGCATCGGCTCATCATTCAGGGTCTTTCTCGTGGTTAACGTGCTTCAGATTTTTGTATTCGACAATTGGGGAGTTCCTTTTGCTGTGAATGTAGCTTTGTTTATGGGGCTGATTTTGCTTTATACTTTCAGAGGTGGTATAAAAACAATTGTTTGGACAGATACACTACAAACCACCTTTATGCTTGCAGCGGTTATCGTTTCTGTTGCGATTATTTCCAGGGACATGGAGGTGGGTATTGGCACACTGATAAATCAGGTTTATAAAAGCGATTTTTCCAGGATGTTTTTCTTTGAAATCAATGACAAGCGCTTCTACCTTAAACAGTTTCTCAGTGGTGCGTTTATTGCAGTGGTTATGACTGGCCTTGATCAGGACATGATGCAGAAAAACCTTACTTGTCGTAATCTTAAGGATGCAAAAAAGAATATATATCTGATGAGTTGGTCTCTTGTCCCGGTCAACCTTCTGTTTCTTTTCCTTGGAGCTTTGCTATACCTGTATGTTCAAAAAATGGGAATAACTCTGCCTCAGCGCTCTGATGACCTGTTCCCCCTGATTGCATTAAAGCACCACGGAGCTTTTGCCGGTGTGGTTTTTCTGATCGGATTGGTGGCGGCGGCATATTCAAGTGCCGACGGATCACTTACGGCATTGACAACATCATTTAGTGTCGATATTCTTGGACTTGGGAAAAACAATAACCTGTCTGACAGGAAAAAAGTTAAAATAAGAATGACCGTTCATTTTTGTTTTGCGGTTTTCCTGACAGGTTTGGTTGTTCTGTTTCGTTCAATCAGCGATCAGTCTGTAATAACCAAGTTATTTACGATTGCCGGATATACATACGGGCCCTTACTCGGATTATACGCTTTCGGTCTTTTTACAAAACGTAAAGTTGTTGACCGCTATGTGCCGGCAATTGCATTGGTTTCGCCGGTTTTGAGCTACATACTCAGCGTAAATTCTATCCACTGGTTCAATGGTTATAAATTCGGTTTTGAGTTACTGATATTTAATGGATTGATTACATTCCTTGGCTTATTGATTATTTCTGACAACCACAAATCAAAATAAGGAAATCCGAATTGAAGTTAAACCAGGAGTGGTAAAAGAACTTTTTTTGTGTTGAGTTGTTTGAAACATATTTGTTTTAACTTTTTTATATGAGCAACATCAGATTTAAGGCACTGGAACTTGCTATGACAAGGCCTCGCAGGCAGATGGAGGTTTTTCCTGATAAGGTTTCCGATTATTTCGGGGAATTAACTTTCAGCAGGGAGGTAATGCGTGATTATATGTCGCGGGAAGCATACCATTCAGTGGTGCGTGCTGCTGAAACCGGAGAGAGAATTAGTCGTGGTGTTGCCGACCAGGTTGCATCTGCCATGAAGGCATGGGCCCTGAGCAAGAAAGCAACTCATTTTACCCATTGGTTCCATCCGCTTACCGGAGCAACTGCGGAAAAACATGATGCATTTATTCAGCCATCCGGCGACGGAAAAGCAATTGAAATGTTTAATGCGAATGAGTTGATTCAGCAGGAGCCTGATGCGTCGAGCTTCCCCAGTGGTGGTATACGTAATACTTTCGAAGCAAGAGGGTATACAGCCTGGGATCCGACCTCTCCAGCATTTATTCTCGACCGCACGCTTTGTATTCCTACCATTTTTGTTTCGTATACCGGAGAAGCGCTTGATTATAAAACTCCTCTCCTGAAAGCCTCACTAGCATTGGATAAAGAAGCTGTTGAAGTGTGTAACTACTTTGATAAGAATGTTTCCCGGGTTTATGCAACTTTAGGCTGGGAGCAGGAGTATTTCCTTGTTGACACTGCACTTTACAATGCACGGCCTGATCTTGTGCTGACCGGAAGGACGCTTTTCGGCCATTCAAGTGCCAAGGACCAGCAACTGTCTGATCACTATTTCGGCATTATTCCTGAAAAGGTAATTGATTTTATGCGGGAGTTTGAGTATGAGGCGCACAGGCTGGGTATTCCTGTCAGGACACGGCACAACGAGGTGGCGCCCAATCAGTTTGAATGTGCTCCTGTTTACGAAGAGGTAAATGTAGCAGTTGATCATAACCAGTTGCTCATGCACTTGCTTGAGAAAGTCGGTAAACGGCATGGTTATACTGTTTTGTTGCACGAAAAACCTTATGCCGGAGTAAACGGATCAGGAAAACACAATAATTGGTCAATGAGCACTAACCTTGGAGAGAATTTGCTTTCTCCGGGAAAAACACCGAAATCTAACCTGAGATTTTTGACTTTTCTGGTAAATACCCTGAAAGCACTTGATACAAACGCCGATATCCTGCGTGCCTATATAGCCTCGGCGGGTAACGATCTGCGGCTGGGTGCCCATGAGGCTCCTCCAGCCATCATATCTGCCTTTATTGGTACACAACTTTCCGAGACACTTGACCAGATTGAAAAACTTGGTAAAAAAGCACTCTCAAAAACGGGAGAGAGTAATGGAAATAACATCAATATACCGAGGGTGCCTGAAATATTGATGGATAATACTGATCGTAACCGCACTTCTCCCTTCGCGTTTACAGGTAATAAGTTTGAATTCAGGGCTGTGGGTTCCTCGTCAAGCTGTGCAAAGCCAATGATCGCGCTTAACCTGATTGTGGCAGACCAGCTCAAGAAGTTCAGAAATGATGTCGATAAACTAATCTCTCAAAAAATCAGGAAAGAGGATGCCATTCTTAAGGTCATCAGTCGTTACATTTCAGAATCGAAAAGGATAAGGTTTGAAGGAAACAGTTACAGTGAAGAGTGGATTAAGGAGGCTGCAAAACGCGGTCTGTCAAATATTCCTGACACCCCGCATGCTTTGAAATCCCTGCTTCGGAAAGAGGTGATCCGGTTATTTGAAGAACACAATGTTTTAACTGAGCGTGAAGTAAGGGCCCGTTATGAAATCAAGCTGGAGAATTATGTAAGAAAGATTCAGATAGAATCACGGGTAATGGGCGACCTGGCTATCAATCATATTATTCCGATTGCAATACGTTATCAGAATCAACTGATTGATAATGTTAAAGGCCTGAAGGAGGTGCTTGACAACAAAACTTATGTTGCCCTCTCAAAGAACCAATTGGATACGATTCGGGAAATCAGCGAGCATATTGCCGTAATCCGCGACCGGGTTATCAAAATGACTGAAGCCAGGAAGTCGGTGAATCGTATTACTGATATAGAAAAGCAAGCTATAGCATACAAGGAAAGAGTATTGGTATTTTTTGATGAAATCAGATACCATGCCGATAAGCTTGAGCTGATGGTGGATAATGAAATCTGGCCATTGCCCAAATATCGCGAGTTGCTCTTTATCCGCTAAGGATTACCCGTTTATCATAATATTTCTGATAATAGCCATGCCATGCATCCTTGAGTGCAGGCATGGTTTTTTATTGCCGGGATGCAGAACTTGCAGGCTAATTTGATAGTCGGATGTGTATTGGTGATAAACTCCCGAAGAGTTTACAGCTTACTTGTGAGCCTTACGGTATGCACGTTTCCAGGCTCTTCTGGCCCAGTAATTCCTTCTCCAGTATTTACCCCAATTGATTCCTGACCATATCCTTTCATGAAAATAATAAATGGCCAGCTTTACCGTAAAATCGATAATGCTTATCAGAGATGCATCTCCGAGGCTTTCATTCAGTGTGCGTTGGGTAGTGCTGCGAAAAATTATAAAGAAAACAACAAACATTACCCCGGAAGCGAGTAAACGGTAAGTCAGTGCCTTTATAAAACTCCGCTGCGGGCTGTCGCGAAAAATAGTTTCAGCATCAATATTTTGTGTCTTATTTTGTTTCCGGCCGGTAAATGCGCTCATAGGTTCATATTTTGTCCTTGACAAATTTACAAAATTACCTTTTTCACGATTGAAATAAACCGGTTGTCTGTTTTTGATGTTTAAGTGCTCAGGCAAGTTTTAAGAGTTATTCCTCTAACGGAAATATCCGATCATTAAAATACAGGCCGGAAGTTCGCAATCAGAGGTAATAAATACATTCTGATTTGTGAAAATAGACTAATTTTGAGCAAAATATTCAGAGAGCATGAAATTTAGAGGCTTATCTTCTTTATTGATTATTCCTGCTATCTTTCTGGCTATCCTGCCAGGGGCGATAACAGGTCAGGTTCACGTGGTTCCTTTTGGCAAAGGAATGCCTTCTGTTGAGAAAAATGGCATTTTCTATTCCCTCCCGAGAAATGTGATCAAAGTGCAGCTTGCAGTTTCGAAAACAGAAACTTTTAAAGGACCTTATGCTGATTTCGCTGCAAAGTATTTAGGCCTTTCTTCTTTTATTTCGAAGAATTCTGTTGAATATTCCATCGTTGATGTAAGTATAGAGGTCCTTGCTGAAACAGACCCCGGGCAGTATTATTTTATAGAGTTGGATGAAAAGGCAAAGTCGGGAAGATCTCTTCTTTTTGCTTTGAACGAGCAGGGTTTTATCAGCGGATATTCTGATGCATCAAATATTAAGGGCCGCAGACAGCTGACCGCAGACGGTAAACCATTGGCATCAGGAACCGTTTCTCCTTTTATTGACCTGCTTCAGCCAAAAATACTTGAAAAGGTTGATACCATTATCCGACGGATCAGTGTTGATACAAGTACTTTTGAGGATATCTTCATTAAGCGGAGTATCTCCGAAAGGTCAACTGAACAGTTGGCAAAGGAAGCTGCTGAACTGATCAGAAAAATCGATGATAACAAATTCAATCTGATTACAGGATATCAGGAGGTGAATTATTCAAAGGATGCGTTAGAATTCATGATTTCGCAACTTGAAAAGACGAAGCAGGAATATCTGGCGCTGTTCAGGGGAGTGAGCCGCACCGCTGTCACAAAGCATGTTTTTTATGTCACCCCGGGCAATAATCCGGAAGGAATGCTTGAAACCATTTGCGGTTTTTCAGGATCAGAAGGAATTACTGCACGTAATACTCCCGGGGCTGAGTCGGTAAGCCTGTTGATTGAGTCGATGAATCAGATATCTTCAATAAGAGAATTTATCACTCAAAGGGAAGCGCCTTCTAAAGTGAAACGGGGGCTGTATTACAGGATACCGGAGAAAGCCCGGATCAGCCTGAAGTCCGGTAACCGGGTTTTAGATCAGAAAGAAGCGATGATCAGTCAGTTGGGTACGGTCACATTTCTTCCTGCAGGGATATTTTCTTACATTAAAATGAACCCGTTGACAGGGGGCATTGAACTTATCTCTTCTGAGTAATACCATTGGTCTGACAGATGAACCGGAATGCATTTTTTGAGAGGTTAAAGAACCTGTTGCTTTTTCCTGGTTACGAATGGAAGGTGATCAGCCTTGAAAGGAGGGCCCTCGGCGACGTTTTTTCATCGTATTTATGGCGTTTGATCCTGGCTGGCGGTATAGCCCAGTTTGCCGGGAGTTTTTTCTATGTAAGGAATGTGCTCGATATAGATGCCTACAGATTTTCATTTCCGCTGGTACAAGCCTTAATTTATGTTGCTGTCCAGCTACTGGTAATCATTGTTGGTTCACTTTTCATCAGGGGGATTGCTTTCAGGTTCCAGTCTGAAAAGAACCTGATTAAAGCGGTTAAACTTTTTGCTTTTTCTTACACTCCTGTTTTGATTGTTTTTATTATAGCAAACTTGCACCAGGTTTTGTTAATTGTCCTTTTGCCCGGAGTTTATGCGATATACCTCTTCTGGACCGGTTGTCAGCAGATGCTTTCTACTCCTAAAACCAGTAGGCTTTCATTTTCAATGATTTATATGATTGTTACCCTGGGGTTGTTATTTATTTTTACCAGATTGTTCGGATACCTGTCATCATTGATATTCACAGGCTTTAACGGAGTTTAATTTTACTTTTATTGGGTGCAAAGATAAGCCTGGCGTATAATAACCAGATCGCTTAATAGCTTTTCCAGTAAGTTGATATTCAGCATGTTTGCGCCATCTGATTTAGCATTGGACGGGTCAGGATGTGTTTCAAGAAAAATGCCATCCACACCTGCCGCCATGCCTGCTCTGGCAATTGTGGATATCATTGCCGGTTTGCCCCCGCTGATACCACCCGGCTGGTTTGGCTGTTGAAGGGAATGGGTGATATCCAGAATAACAGGGTGTCCGAACTCCTGCATTACCGGAATTCCGCGCATGTCAATCACCAGATCCTGGTATCCGAACATGCTTCCGCGATCAGTGATCATTACTTTGTTGTTGCCGGTTCCGGTGACCTTTTCCACAGCGAATTTCATTGATTCCGGTGCCAGGAACTGCCCCTTTTTAATGTTGACCCATTTGCCGGTTTGTGCTGCCGCTTCCAGCAGGTCGGTCTGCCGGCATAAGAATGCCGGGATTTGCAGTATATCAACATAACGGGCTGCGACTTCTGCTTCTTGCGCTGAATGAATATCTGTGATTACCGGCAAATCCAACTGATTTTTTACCCTGGCAATGCTTTCAAGGGCTGCAATATCGCCGATACCGCTAAAGGAATCCTGCCTCGACCGGTTGGCTTTTCGGTAGGAAGCTTTAAAAATAAACGGTATTTTAAGCCTGTCAGTAATTTCCTTGATCACCAAAGCGATTTCAAGGGGCATTTCATGGTTTTCAACCACGCATGGACCGGCAATCAGAAAAAAGTTACCGTTAGTATATTGCCTGATGCCAGGTATGTCGGGAGTTGTTTTTATAGTCATGGTTTAATTTTTTAATACTGGTATTTGTTTTTCCAGAGATTCTTCAGGTATTTTCTGGTTTCTTCCTCTCTCGGATTTTTGCCCGGGTCATAGAATCTGGTTCCGGATATTTTTGACGGAAGGAATTCCATTTCTGCGAAGTTACCTTCATAGCTGTGGGCATAGCGATAATCGGTTCCATATCCCAGGTTTTTCATTAAACCGGTGGGAGCATTTCTTATTGGCAGGGGAACAGGCAAATCTCCTTTACTTCTTACAACGGACAGCGCTTCCTCAATGGCCATATAGGTGGCATTGCTTTTGGGAGAACAAGCCAGATAAACAGCACATTGCGAGAGGATGATCCTGCACTCGGGATATCCGGTTTTATGCACTGCATCAAAACAGGCATTGGCAAGCAGGAGGGCATTCGGATTTGCATTTCCGATATCTTCTGAGGCCAGAATCAACATCCGCCGCGCAATGAATTTCGGATCTTCTCCCGATTCTATCATTCTGGCCAGCCAGTAAACCGCTGCATTTGGGTCACTTCCGCGCATCGATTTGATAAATGCAGAAATGATATCGTAGTGCATTTCGCCTTTTTTGTCATACATGGCAAGATTTTGCTGTATGATCTGCAGGGTGGTCCTGTTGTCTATTTCAATAATGTCATCCTGCCGGTTTTGAACTCCGGCAATTATTTCCAGGGCATTCAGCAATTTTCGTGCATCTCCTCCCGATATCCTGAGCAGGGCTTCATCTTCCCTGATTTTGATATCAAGGCCCGTCAGAACTTTTATTTTAGCCAGCGCTTTAGTTGTAATAATTCTAAGATCGTTTTCATCCAATGGTTTAAGAATATAAACCTGGCATCTTGAAAGTAGCGGAGAGATCACTTCAAATGAAGGATTTTCAGTAGTGGCGCCAATCAGCGTAACGATACCTTTTTCAACAGCACCCAATAGTGAATCCTGCTGCGATTTGCTGAAGCGGTGAATCTCATCAATAAACAATAAAGCATTTTGCCCGGAACTTCTGGCATTCTCAATTACTTCCCTGATGTCCTTAACGCCTGAGTTGATGGCACTTAGTGTGAAAAAAGGTTTCTTCAGTTTTCTGGAAATAATAAAGGCCAGTGTAGTTTTGCCCACACCGGGAGGCCCCCAGAAAATTATGGATGGAAGAGTGCCCGATTCTACCGCTTTTCTGAGAATGCCCTCACTGCCTATCAGGTGCTGCTGACCAACAAAATCATCAAAATCAACAGGACGAAGCTGTTCGGCCAGTGGAGGAAGATTAGTCATCAGGGAAAATTTAAATTGTCGCACACAAAGATAGGGCTTTGTACATTGTCAGAGAAAAATTGGCCAGGAGTTCCTTCAAATTGACCCCATATTAAAGGAATATTTCAGTTTTTGCTAAAAATAGCATAAAGTTTCGATCAGATTTAAGCCCATTTTAATATTATTTTAACACTTGTTAATGTCATAACAATATAAATGGCTGATATACAGCATTTAATATTCATTAAAAATAAATTAAATTTTTTTGTAAAAAACTTGCTTTTTAATACGGTATTTATCTATCTTTGTCACGTTTTAAAACCCAAAACAGAACATGAAAACTTTATCACAGATTTTAGTAGTTGCCGGTCTTGCAACTTTTGTTGCTTGCGGTCCCAGTGCAGAACAATTGGCTGAGCAGGCTCGCCTCGATTCAATCCGTGTTGCTGACTCTATCGCTCTCGTAGAAGCTGAAGCAGCTCGTATTCAGGATTCAATCAACGCTGCCCTTGCTGCAGATACTACTGTTGTTGAAGAGATTGTTGTAAAATAATCTTTATTGATTCCAGCAGAAAGGGAGGCCTCAAGCCTCCCTTTCTGTTTAAGTTGTTTTTAATTCTTGAATAGAGTCCCCTTATGTAAAATATTTGCTGCAAGAACCTTAATGTCAAAGTTGAATATGTAAGAAATTCAATACAGAGATAGTGCATATTATGTCTTATCGCATAATGATTAAAATATCCTGACAGCAAGCAATGCTTTTGATTACCTTTGGTGCTGTTATTTTTAGCTTTTCTTTACTATAGTTTCTAACATGGAAGAACTTCCTGAAATATCCGAATTATCATTCCGGCAATTTGGTTTTGAACAATCAATTCTGGATGGTCTTGATT
>JABNAD010000362.1_pt1 | contig 29935 bp, 30 predicted proteins | sample 7240381 | NCBI WGS metagenome assembly JABNAD01 (sample SAMN11332834, study PRJNA596920) | anaerobic digester metagenome | biome: digested sludge; isolation source: digested sewage sludge-derived enrichment culture grown on H2/CO2 | place: Germany: Goettingen
TTTTTTTACTATGGACCTCATTTGATATGCCGATTTTGCTCAACTCATGAATTAAGCCATAGTTTGTCTATGATTGCTGGTTCGGGGTGATAAATTATTAATGAGACAATTATTATGTGCTGTTGCGTTACGTAAATCTTTTATTGACAGCAGCAGAAAGTAATTATCCCTGAGCTTTTTATCGTTTATTGTTTCAGCACAGAAACGATAGACATTTATAAAACGTCCAAACGGTATTACTTCCATAAAAGCCCAAATTGGATAGTTATCTTTATATTTAGCAATAATATCACCGCAATAAGGATTATTCATATTTCGATTGAGTTCGTCATTCAGGATTTTCAACCGCACCTCATCAAGGCTCTTAATATAATCTTCGACTAGATCATATGCGTCAATATCGGAATTTTCAATAACCTTCAATAACTCTACTTTTGCGAAATGTTCAATATCAAGTGCCATATGCAGAAGTGTATAACGTAGTCGCATATCAATAATCGCAAGATCTTTAAGCATTTGAAAATCTAAACCAATGTATTGCCCTTTAAATTTTCCAGCGGGATGTTTTTGAAAATTCTTTCGATACGCCGTCAGTTTGAAATAGTTATTGTGCTTTGTTAAATAATCGGTGGCTTCTTCTCTTGAAATCAGAACAAATTTCACACCCTTTTTCTCCAGATGCTCAATCTGCTCTTTCGTCGAAAGTTTGGGTTTTATGGTTCCGTACATCGTAATTGTTCACCTCTTTCTTTTTTGACTTGAATCAGATCATTGAAAATTTACAAAAGCGAGGTTTTTCTGGTCTTATTGATATTAACGATAACCTTGAATACATCCACAGGATAAGAAAAATGCAGGGAAGAATCTCATCTCATAAGTTGAGTGTGCCTGGCACTGGTACCGAAACCGCAGTCCCCTTGTGTCCCTAGCATTTTTTCTCCTTCTTCCGCTCTCAGCCTGAATGATTTTTTTGTTTTTTTAGCAATTCTGTTTGGATTTCAACAACGATTAAATTAAGTGTGTCTTTATGGATATGTTTTTAGGTTTTATTTATCCTAAAATTATAGTACAATGGTATAAAGACTAGGAGGTGCTTGTAATGCAAATCAATACCAAAAATTTAGTTTCCATTTCCGAAGCCAACCAGAATTTTTCCAAGGTTGCCCGACTTGTGGATGAAAACGGCGCTGCCATCATTTTAAAAAACAATACCCCCCGCTATGTCCTGATTGAGTTCAGCCAGTTTCAAACCGAAGAAACCATTGGCGATGAAGAAGTGGAAATCATAGCCAAACGGATTTTGAAAAAACATCAGGCCGCCTTTGAGGAATTAGCCAAATGAAGCGACTGACCCGTCATCAGGTGCTACGGCTTCACACCATGCTGATTAACGAAACCGGCGGCTGTGATGGCCTCCGGGATGAAGGGCTGCTGGATTCCGCTCTAAATGCGCCCTTTCAAAGTTTTGACGGTGAAGATCTGTACCATAAGTTAAGTTGTGCCTGGCACCGGGGGCTTTCAAAATTCAATTCTGAAAATCAATTTACTATGACTCTCTTTTGCAACCTGGGAACTGATATCAGCACTTCCTTTAACCTTACCTTTGGCCCCCGCCTTCTTAACAGCCATATCCATAGCATATGCTGCTTTTTCAGACATTGTCGTCAGTGATGAACCTGCTATTTCTAAAGTTTCCGATTTGATCGCATTGTTATTTTCAAATCTCATTTCGATTAGCCGCTTAATGTTGCCGTCATGTGCAAACCACTTAAGTTCGGGTCTTTTGGGACTATTACTGCCCTCAAATTGTATTTCTGTCTTTCCTCTTCGATGACTACTTTCCCTTTTTGACATATTCTGTTCGAATTTTTCAGCTGTCGAAACTCCTTGATCTACAAAATTAACCTCTTCACTAAATTTCTTTTCTTTATTTTTTAAATTTGATTCCATGTTCGATTCACTTATTTCAATTGAACAACGCTTTGCGCCTAATGAAAAAGCAATATGTTTCAACTCAGCGATTCTTTCTTCATGTGCTCTCGTAAAAACATAATCCGCTTTGATAAATCGATTACTGTCAAAACTATCCACACAATAAACGGCGTCGCAGGTCACCATCGGGATGAACTGTAACCCACTCTTTTCTATTGCTGTATCATAAAGATAGAGAATTTCAATATCATTTTCTTTGCCAAGCCAACCAATTGAACCCTCACAGACATCAATACCACGTCTCACCGCATCATCAACAATCATAATTATGTTGGGAGTGTTAAAATCTGGACTACAATAAAATTCAGGGAAAATTGGACTATATTTTTTTAACCGGCGTAAATAACTGTCATTTACCGTTTTATCCGATAAAAACTTGGCACCTTTTTGAATGTTTTCGGTCGCTTTTTTCCCAGCATCGTATGTCTTCTGTAAACTATTTGAAACGATTTCTAGACTTTTTTTAGGATCGATAAATTTCTTCATGGAATAGTTCCTTTCGAAACAGAATTTTTTAATCATTAAAGCGGCCCGTACCGTAACCCCAGTTCAACACTTGCAACATCATGTCACAACACCTCCGTCCCTTTGTACTCACCGACCCCTTATACACCTCCGTCCCCTTGTGTTTTATACCTGAAAAAATCGGATCCGTGCCTTTTCATTGTTTGAGTTTATTTCGACATCATTAATTGGCTTAATCCCATTTTCTTCATACTTCCACTCGCTTACTTTTTTATCCCCTTGATTCCATAAAACCCCTGACGGCCATCTTTCTGGAATGGTGCGCTGAAAAAATGTCACTGCTCCAAATACGGGGCATTTCCATTGCTTTGATGCGCCGCCAAATCCACATTTAGCAAAATAAACATCGCCAGAGCTACCATAGCCTTTCGGCTCAAACCGATGTACCAGGCTGAGTATTCCATCGACATTAGGGTTTTTCAGTTTACGTTTATTCATTGCATACACATCATAGCAGATTGACAGATATAAACGTTTACTCTTAACTTCAACAATTCTTTCACAACCATTTTCCGGTGCTAAATAATCCTCCGCCGCATCAATGTAGTCTCTTTCACCATCAGTGGGATTAAACTTTCTGGCCATTGAAACAATCCCATTACGATTTATCGCCAGGCCAATCTGATCCAAACCATTTCGGCCATCAATACCCAAACAGACGGTTGTATCAAGATCCGCTTTGCGAAGCATGTCAACAATAAATGTTTCAACCTTGCTATATAAATAATCCGGTTTTTTTCTTTCTTTAAAAAAACCGGCTGGCAGAAGAATTACATCAGCACTTTCTCCAACCTTCTCGATAATATTACCTAACAGAGTTTGTCGCTCTTTATTGGTGGGTTGCTTAATTTCTGGTGATTCGATAATGACCGTCGCGATCTTGATTGACTGCTCACCTTGAAATGGCTTAACTGTTACTGTCTCTTTTACTTGCGAAACAACAACTTTATTTTTAATTTTATCTACTACATGCTTTTGAACATCGCTTTTTTTTAATATACCTTCAATGCTTGATATTTCAAACCCAAGATTCATGAGAAAGTCGTTTGTTTCCTTGCCGCCACTAAAATCATGGGAATTCAGCATTGCCCCATTCACAAATAGATTTGCCAAGGCTACTGTATATTTGGGCGGATACACCTTACCCATATATCTCAAATTATATTTTGTTGATGCTCTTTTCGGGGGAACACCCTCTCTATCAATTTTTGCGATAGCTTCTAAAATAAATTCACTGGTGATATTTTTAGGTATCATGTTGTAGTTACCCTCTTTCAAAATTTTCAGTTTTGTAATATTCTCTTTAGACCTGACCGCCTAATTGACATCTACACTTTATTTATTAAACAGAATCCAAACGAACCCACATATGACCATAAAAATCAACCATGGCAACAACATTGTTCCACCTCATTTCGTTCGTTCAACAAATGCTTAATCCATATCGCCTAACTTTGTATTCAGAAACGCTTTGATTTCTCCTTTTTCCACACATGAGCCGAAATAATCGGAACACCCTCGTTGATGCCACAACTTTCAACGTAATAAGTTTGTTTTAGGTGGTGACTGGGTGCCTTGCGGATGCTCCAGTCGATTTTGGGGAATTGGATCTTTGGGAAGGGAACACAAAATCTCCGACCCCATATGTTCGTACAGATCATCACTTAACCACAGTCATACTCAATCGTTCAAAGGTTTTAAAAATCTTCTCTTTGGCATTATCCCCAGTGATTGATACCAGCGGCATTTTTGTGGATACAATTTTTTGGACATCCCAATAATCTCTGCTGAATTTAATAGGATCCGTTGTCGGGTTTATACTGCCATGATAGACATCCTGTGAGGAGTCAAATTCAAATAGTATATCAGATTTGCGCAGTGGCCAATAAAATCGCCAATGATCCGCGGGTGAGCAGTGATTGATTTGATTATTTCTCTGTTTGTAAATAAACCGACTCAAAATTAAGATTGATTCCTCATATGTTACATTCCCATATAACTTGTTTTCATCAAAAGGACAGATTTCCAAAACATACACATCATAGGTTTTTTCTAAGCCATCCTGTTCATGATTCCTTTTTTTCGTGAATAACAGAATAAAAGAGGCAATATTCCAGCCATAATAATTTGGGTCACTTTTATATCTTAAAAACTTCGGTCCTAACAATTTGAATTTCACACCCTCAACGCATGAACAGTATTCTATCAGCTTATCGATACTATGGTGTGTTTCGTTGACAATTTTAAATGCATTATAAATATTTTTTCCAGAATCCATTTTTTCCTCCCATTCACTAATCTTCCATCATTCAAAACGCCACATCAAATCTGGTGCGATCAATTCTGTTTGCCCAAAACCATCAAAACCGGGCATTGCCCCAACTGTTCCTTGATCGGCTGAAAAATGCCAGATTGATGCTAAAATGACGGACACCGAGCACGATTTAAAGCTTTCAAATGGTTCAAAGTCTTTTCGCTGCAATAAAACAATCAAATCATCAACCACAACCTGTTCGAAGTCACTGAGACCATCTAGTTTTTTCAGTGCTTTCAACACATCCTGCCATTTAAAATAACCGAAAGCCACATCTTTTTCGATGATACCTCTTCCTTTTACATCTTCGTAAACCGGCTGACAACACTGCTGATCTGCCAAAAACAACAAAAGCTTGTCTTTCCCCTTACCCCATTGGGAAACCATTTGCGATTCTCTTGCCAATTGATTCCTACTTTTCGCATTTTCTTCGGCAACACTAAAATTATCAGGTGTTTCTTCCCGATGATAGCCGATCTCATCATCGGATGAAAGGCCGCTTAAGTATTTCACTTCAATCCCAATAACCATCTCCGGGAAATCGATCTTTACATCAATTTCGCCTTCCGTATGATACGGCCAGAAGATTATGTTGTCCGCCCAGTAATTATGCTCGATTTGATTCACAAGCGCAGCAATCTCCTGGGGGTGAACGCATTCCATCAGAATTTTTTTCAGACCCTTATTAAATGGCAGATACCGTAAATTACCAAAGACGTTTCCTGTCAATTCATCTTCCAACCGTTCCGAAAAATTTGAATAGGTGCGACTGATTTTACCGTTAATTTCTGCAATCATTTCAATCGCTCTTGTCGTAAATCGTTAATCACTACCAATAAGCAAGTTTTATTTATCGCGCAGTGCTTTAAAAATAATTCTCATCATTGATTCAGCCGTCTCACACCCCCACAATAAACCCGTCAAAATTATCCACCTTCTCAAAGCCAACCTCCTGTCCCAGGGCTTTGAAATGGGCTTTACCACATTTGATCTTGGCGGCTTCGGTGGGCCGCAGGGCCTCTGTGCTGATATTCCCCTTGGTTTCCACCACAAAATAGACCTTGTGGGCGCCGTCTTTTTCGATGACGATGGCCCAGTCGGGGTTATAGGTGCCGATCGGGGTGGGGATTTTAAACCAGTCCGGCAGCTTGGCATAGAGCTTGATGTGCTTGTTGTTTTCCAGCTTTTCGGCAAAGCTGGCCTCGGTATCGCTGTCATAGACCACATAATCGTAAACTGATTTATGGCTTTCCATCATATTTTTTGACAGATAGCCAAACAGCTCTTCACTTTCAAACAATTCCTGGGCATAATAGGCGTCATCGCCGATTTTGGTATATTTAATGCCGTTGACAATCATCAGGCTGAGCTGCCCATTGATGATGGCGGCGGCCTGCTCCATATAGCTTTGGGGGTTTTTCTTAAACTTTTCCAGGGTCTCGCTTTTGATCAGCATCGCAACAATGGTCTTGCGGGTCAGATTGGTTTCGTTCTGTAAAAAGGTGATGATATCCGGCAGCTTTTGGGGCTGATGATCGACCACATAGCCAATTCGGTCGTTTTCCCTGACGGCTACCCCGGCGATGCTGACATCCAGCTGGGCTTTGCTATAAACCAGTTTGGGCGCACTGATTTTCAGATTATCCTGTAGCTCGGTGATACAGGCCTCAATGAGCTGCTTACTGTCAAAATCGATGGCATAGGTGGTTTTGTATTTGATCCGGTCCCATAAGGCTTTAAATTCCGAATCCAGATAGACCGCTTTATTCAGATGGATCGGCCGTTTATCCTGATTGTTTTTGATGTTCAGACTGCTGCAGGCTTTTTTCGCCAGGGCGGTAATTTCCCCCTGGATGGGGGCAAAGGCAGCCGGAAGTTCAAGGGCGCCGGTTTTGATCGCCATTTTTAACTCATCCTGAACCCTGCCGATATGGTCAATATAGCCCGCTGTTTTAAAATGCTCAAAGATTGCTTCCGAAGCAGTCTGACCCAAAGGCGTCACCGTCCCATCCGGCTGGCTGACAGAAATATTCGCAAAGGAATGGGATTCAAGAAAACCAAAGCGGATGCCCTCTTCTTTTTCATATTCACCCTGGAGCTTTTCGGCAAATTCCTGATAGCTTTCATTGGCCATCACCGTCAGGGTATTAATGGCAAAACCGTGCAGCCGTTCTCCCTGCTGATTGACACAGAGCCGCAGGCCGCGGCCGATTTCCTGACGTTTTTTAACTTCTTTTTTGGTTTCGTTGAGGGTACAGATCTGAAAGACATTGGGATTGTCCCAACCTTCCCGAAGCGCCGAGTGGGAAAAGATAAACCGCAGCTTGGTATCAAAGGACAACAGCTTTTCCTTGTCTTTCATGATCAGACTGTAGGCATCTTCATCGGCCTGGGTGACCCCGCTGGTATCCTTGAGAATTCCTTTTTTATCAATCGAAAAGTAGCCATTATGAACCGCTTCCGCCGGTGCCGCCAGATGGGGAATGTTACGCAGTTCCTGATATTTGTTCTCCTGAATCAGTTCATGATAGTGCTGTTCAAAAAGCTTGGCATAGATGCCCTTCCGGGCCATGCCGTTTTCATCATATGTCCGGTAATTTGCGACCCGGTCAATAAAAAAGAGACTCAGCACCTTGATCCCGAGCTTCGTTAATTTCAGCTCCTTATCGAGATGCTCTTCGATGGTTTTGCGAATCTGCCGACTCTTGATCGTCCGATCATCAATGTCGCCCACTGCCTCGTTTAGCCGCAGCACTGTTTCCCGGCTGGTAAAACTGACAAATTCGTTGCCGGGTTCACAGCTGATTTCGTTGACAATATAGCCTTCGTAGACATCCCGGTAGCCGGAGCGTTCATAAAGATCGGTATTGCGTTGAACCGTGACGTTCTTCCGCTCGACGACGCCTTTTTTGCCTTTGATGTCCAGTTTAATGACGGCTGTCATTGGCGATTTTTTATGATTGACCGAGACCAGCTGCAGATAGCCCTGATTGTGATAGTTAAGCGATTCAAACGAAGCCACTTCAATCTGCTTGACCAGCCCCAGATCATAGGCATCCACCGCATCCAGCTTATAGACCAGGTGGTGTTTTTCCACATGGGTGGCCGAGTAGCGCAGGGTACAGAGGGGATTCAGGGAAGCGATGGCGTCTTTGGCCTTGGGGGTGGTATCCACCGACTGGGGTTCATCAATGATCACAAAGGGCCGGGTTTCGCCAATCAGCTCAATCGGTTTCATGCCGTTTAACTTATCATTGGTGCGATGGATGATATTGGCCTTGTTTTCCTTTTCGGGATCAGCAAAGCTGCGCCGGAAGGCGTCGATGTTGATGGTCATGATCTCGATGTGATCGCTGACGGCAAAGCTGCGGACCTGTTCAAGCTTATTGCTGTCATAGACAAAATAATTGTAGATGGTATTATCATAAAGCCCCTTGAAATGATCGCCGGTGATTTGCAGCGACTTGTAGACCCCTTCCTTAATGGCCAGGCTGGGCACGACAATGATAAACTTGGTAAAACCGTAATGGCGGTTCAGCTCCAGAATCGTCCGCAGATAGACATAGGTTTTGCCGGTGCCGGTTTCCATTTCGACATCAAAATCATAGCGGTGGTTTTTAAATTTCCTGGTCTGGGGCAGACCATTTTTCAGCTGCACGGCCTGGAGATTCGCCAGGATTTCTTCCTCATCCAGCTCCAGCTTGTTGCCAACCCCGTTCTTCGTATCGAGCATGCCCACCTGGGCACCAAAGGCCGATACCGTAAAATTCGATTGCATCGGCGTCTGGCCGCGGAACAGCTCGACCACGGCAGCAATGGCCTGCTGCTGATAGCCCAGATCTTTGTTGAACTTAAGTTTCATGAGGCCTCCTAAATGGTGATGAATTCGTAAACACCGCCGCATTTTAACATTTCTTTGATATTGGTTTTGTTGCTGTCGGTTTTAAAGCCATTGTCCCGAAAGACCACCCGGGTGGTTTCCGGCTTGATTGTTTTGAGGTGGTCAAGAATCCCCTGGGCGATGGCCGTGGTGATCTCATTGTCCATGCAGATGATCAGCGCCCCTAAGCCGATGGAATAGACTTTTTTAGAGGCAATCGATAGTTCCTCCACCGGCCAGGTCAGATCGAGGCCGAATTTGAGCATGATTTCATAGACCGCATCGGCATCACTCCGATCGGGCACCAGGTTTTCAATCTGATCAAGCAGGCTCTGCTCGAGATGATCGGCCCGGGGCTGCCATTTACGGATGTTGGACGAATCGAGTTTAAAGACCTTAAAACCGACATCGAGGTTTTGGGCCAACAGACCCTCTTCTTCTTTTATTTTTTCGCCAGCCCGGCGGATTCGTTCCTTGCCGATTTCACAGATCGTGTGGTAACCGGCTTTGGCGGCTTCGCTCTTTTCGTCGGTGGGCTCCGGCAGCTGGACCATGATGAATTGGCGGTTACCGCCATCTTCGGCATTTAACTGCATCACCGCATGGGCGGTGGTGGCGGAACCGGAGAAGAAGTCAAGGATGATGTCATCGTTTTTAGTTGTCAATATAGCTGACAACCTAACAAGTGATATTGGCTTTGAATAATCAAAGAACTTTTTATCGAGAATATTGTCGATGTCTTTTGTCGCATTATCATTCGAATATTCGTTACTTGCTGTTTCTAACGTAGACATAGATTTTGTTCTTTCTTGCAATAACACACAATAACCATTATCAATTTCATCAATCGTAGCTCTTTGATATGTTTTTGTATATATTCTTTTACCGTTTTTGCTGGATTTCAGCACAACAAAGCCATTTTCGAGACCAAAAGCAAATTTTCTCTTACTCCAACGCCACGCCCAATCAGCTCTATTGTGTTTTCCTTTTTGCCTTTCCATGTACTGTTCCTTTGATGTACCAGCATAAAAAATCTCACCATTCATTTCTAAAGGATAATCTAAGCTTTGACTATACTGCAAACTATCGTAATCCAATGTTTGGTTTAATTTATAATAACCACGTTCTTCGAAATATTCGTCTTTATATTTAAATCCTTCATCATTATGCTCTAAAGGATAGAATAAGGCTTTGTCAGACTTTTTAAAGACCAGAAGATAATCATGATTTTTGGCAATTATTTCAGTTGATTTACCACCTCTTTTAGTCACACGAGGTAATTCAGCCACAAAATTATCTTCCCCAAACACCTCATTGCAAACCTTCTTGAGATTTTCCACCTCATTATCATCAATGCTGATAAAGATCACCCCGTCATCACGCAGCAGGTTTCGGGCCAGCCGCAGCCGGGGGTAGATCATATTGAGCCAGTCGGTATGGTAACGGCCGCTGGTTTCGGGGTTGCTGCTGAGGTTGCGGCCGGCTTCATCGGCTTGGCCGGTCAGGGCCTTATAGTTTTCCAGGCTATCCTTAAAATTATCGGGATAAACAAAATCCTTGCCGGTATTGTAAGGCGGATCAATATAGATCATTTTAACCCGGCTGTGGTAGCTTTTCTGGAGCAGCTTGAGCACTTCCAGGTTATCCCCTTCCAGATAGAGATTTCCGGTGCTGTCCCAGTTTTTGCTTTCGGCCACACAGGAGCGCAGGGTACCGGTGGAGGGGGTTTGGGATAACCGCAGGGCCTGGCCTTTGCCATTCCAGGAAAAATTGTAACGCTCCGGGGCATCGTCAAGATATTCCCCCACCAGCTGTTTTAACTTCTCCCCATCAATTTTTCCGTCGCTGACGATATCGGGGAACAGGGCTTTGAGCTTGTCGAAATTTTCTCGGGCCAGATCCGGGGTCTGGCCGGATAGTTGGGTTTCTTTCATAAGTTCTTCTCCTCGTCGGTATTGTTATTGATTGTTTTTGTTCTTCGTGATGGACTATGCAAATTTTGCATATTGCTCCGGCTGATACAGTGTCCTGTTTAAAGTCGGGAAACGGTTGTAGCAGCATCCCCTTTGCGGTCTTCGTAAATGGTTCATTATTGATTTTTTATCTGTTTTCTAGTGTGCTATGTTTATATTGCTTAGTTAGCATGATCGAAACAGTCTTCTTTCATATTAAAACTAATTTTTTTTTAATCCTCACCCAATAATTTTCTTTCCATGTTTTCCAACGCATCAATAAAGTCTTTTTCGGCCTTCGATATCCCCGCTGGATTCAAAGCTTTATATTTCTTATATTCTTCCCTCGCCTTAAGCTCAGCAGTTTTCGCACTGATTGTTCCGGCATGGGTAAGGATTTCATGTCTTGATAACTTCAGAAAGCCATCCAGTGTTTCAATCCAATCAGTCATATACATCGGTATTCTTCGGCGTGCCTGCATTTCCGAAAATTCCAGATAAGCTGAAACAACACTGTTTAATGCAGATAATTCTTCTTCTGTGCAATAATTTTTGGCAACCAACGCCTCTGCTTGTGTTGGGATTTTACCCTTTATGCTGTGCATTCCCATATTCACTTTTTTTGCATCGGCCGAATAAAAAATTTTTTCTGCTGCTGTTTGTCCATGAGCGGCCCAATGCATTTTATTCTGGACAGTTTTAAAAAACAACAGCGAAGCTTCTGCGCCTGGATCATAGTCTAAACTCGTCGCATAAATATCCAAAACTTTTCGCCAGAACACTTTTTCTGATGAACGAATATCCCGGATGCGATCCAATAACTCGTCAAAATAAATCCCACCACCATTATTTTTTAATAGCTCGTCGTTCATGGCAAAACCCTTTTTCATGTATTCTTTTAAAACACTGCTCGCCCATATTCTAAACTGAGTACCTCTTAAAGACTTCACGCGATATCCAACTGAGATAATGACATCCAGGTTATAATGATCCACCTGATATGTTTTGCCATCTTCGGCAGTGTAGGCAAATTTTGCCCACACTGAATTTTTTTCTAGTTCACCTTCTTTAAAAATATTTCTAATATGTTTCCCAATTACGCTGCGATCACGCTGAAACAGCTCCGCCATTTGATCGATCGAAAGCCAAACGGTATCATTATCAAAGGTAACTTCTATTTTAATCAAGCCATCTTCAGTCTGGTACATTATAATTTCAGAGTTCATAATTATCCTCCAATACTTCCTTTTCCGCTTCCAGTCCTTTTATCTTCATGTTCAAGGCCATCTTCCGGTTGAATTGCAGTTCCTTTTTCAGTTCGGCTCTTAGTGTGCGCAACTGTTGATCCAGGCTTTCCAGTTGACCAAGCAAGGCGCGGGCCGTTTGCCCATCGATTTCTGGTCCGGTTTCCCCCAATGCCTGGGCCAGATTAAAAATGCTGATGGCATCGACGATCTGGCTGTACAGCTGATAACAATTGGACACCGCCAGAGTCTGAAAATCCAGGGTTTTAAACAGCGCCGCATCGCTGGCCAGAAAATTGCTATGGACAAAGCCTTCCAGGGTGTTTTTCGTTTCGTCTTTTAAACTGTTGCGCTGGTGAGCGGTCCAGAAGGCCCACTGCTGCTCAAAGCGGAAGATCAGCAGCATTGGATAGGGGATTGCGCGCATGATGATTTCCGCCAGTCGTTCAATTTTTTGAACGCCTTCCAGGCGGACTTCAAGGATTTCGATTTCCGGGTAAGTCCGGATTTCATCGGCATAGGGCTGGATATTGAGGGTTTCTTTTTTCAGGGTATAGAGCCAGGTCATTTTCGTGACCGCTGTTTTTAACAGTTTTTCATCCGCCCTGGTCAAATCACCGTTGTCGTAAAAATGTTTTTTGAAAATGGTATTGCCAACCGCACAGGATTTGGGGAGTTTTAAAAAAGCATAGTCTTCCATGATGCCCCCTTTACTTCAAGACCAAAAAGGTAATCAGTTCAAAATCTTCGATGCCGTCAAAGAGTTCTTTCTGCATGGTCGTCCCGCCCTTACTGAAGAGACTGTCCACCCCGATTTCCTGCTTTTTGCCGATCAGATTTTCAATGGCTTTTTTAAGCAGCTCCGAGTAAGGCTGCATGCTGCTGCCGTCGGCGGTCTCGTGATTAAAGGCATCCACCAGTTCCCGGATCACCCTGCTGTTGCCGGAACAGAGTTTTTTGTAAATATCGAGGATTTTTTTTGCATGGATAAAGGTCAGCTTCACGCCGTTATCCGTCACATAAGCCAGATAATAGGGAAACAGGGCGTTTTGTTCTTTGGTCTGGGCATGGCCTCTTAACTGTCGCAGGGTGAAGATCACGCCGGGTTCCAGCTCATCCCGGAGACTATCGGCAATTTTTACCACGGCATACATACCGTTGGGTGCCTCATCCAGGGTGGCGCGGTTTTCTTTGAGATAGCCCATTAAATCAATTTTAAAATCGTTGAAGGTCAGATCAGTAATCGAGATGCCCCCGGAAATTTCTTCTAGATCGACCACTTCATTCTGGAGCCGTTTGAGCTGTTTACGGCGATATTCCAGATCCTTCATTTCCTTTTGTTCGTCGGCTTCAATGATATTTTCTTCACCGGTGGCCGAAACATCCAGCAGCACCATCCGGCCCCGAACCCGTTGCTGTAAATTGATGTAGCTGTCCAGATCCCGGGTGGCCCAGAAATTCACCAGCTGAATGGCGGCATTGTGGGAGCCGATCCGGTCAATCCGGCCAAACCGCTGGATAATCCGGACCGGATTCCAGTGAATGTCGTAATTGATCAGGTAGTCGCAATCCTGGAGATTCTGTCCTTCGGAGATACAATCGGTGGCAATCATCACGTCGATGTGTTGGGTGACCTCGGAAAAGATCTTGTCGCACTCTTTGGAAAGGGGTGAAAAAAGCGTCAGCACCGTATTAAGATCAGACATTTTAATGTTTTTCTTCATTGCTTGAGATAGCGGCAGGGTCGATTGGTTTTCTCCGGAACCGGTGACCAGAGCCGTATAAACCCCCTGTTTTTTAAGCTCCTCGGCAAGATGCTGATACAGGTACCAGGCGGTATCAGCAAAGGCCGTAAAAATCAGCAACTTCTGGTTGCCGGGATTAATCGGATTGTCAATTTTATGCCAGATCTGCTCTTTTAACTGGAGCAATTTGCCGTCACGGGCAGGGGTAACGTTGATGGCTTCCAGATAAATGGTTTCCAGCTTGTCTTGATCGGCCAGCAGATTCTGTTTCCATTTGATCAGATCCATATCGGCCAGCAACACCTTGACCTTGTTGCCAAAGATCAGGTTATCCAATTCCGGGTCATCCAGATCCAGCTCGTTGATGTCCAGTTCGGCTTCACCCAGGCGGTTGTGGTCATCGACCAGCTGGATGGTCTGGTTGATTTTTTCCAGAATCTTGTTGACGGTCAGGGCAAAGGCATGGATCGAGCTTTCCATGCGCTTAAGCAGACCAACGCGGATTAAACCGATCAGGCTCTGCTCACGATCGGCCTGTTTGAAAACGCCGCCACCTCCTACCGGCATATCATATTTGGCTTCGTAGGCTGGCCGTTTTTCCGGCAGCACATAGCCCAGGGGTGAATAGACCGACAGGGTCAGCTTTTTGATCAGCTTATTAATGTTTTCGATGGGTGGGAATTCGCCTCGGGTATCGATTTCAGGATAAACGTTGATCGGCGTCAGCCGGGTGGGGAACTTCCCAATTTCATCAAGATTGTAATATTTTTCGATATGGCGGCGGGAGCGGGCAATGGTGACGGTGTCCAGCAATTTGAAGTAATCCAGACTCATCATCTCCACAAAACGGTCGGTGGTACGGTCTTGATCCGGCAGGGTGGACCATTTGTTGAAGACGGTCTGGGCCTGCTTGAGCGTGGTTTCCAGATTGGGCAGCCCCACCGCCGCAAAAGCATTATTTTTTCCCTCGGTGATAAAGGCGATCTGATTTTTAATGTCATTCATCCGGTTGTTCACCGGGGTCGCCGAGAGCATCAGCACCTTGGTCTTGACGCCAGACTTGATAATCTCCTCCATCAGGCGCTCATAGCGGGTAATCCGGTCTTTCACCGGCGGATTATTCCGGAAGTTGTGGCTTTCATCAATGACGATCAGATCGTAGTTGGCCCAGTTGAGGGTGGCCAGGTTGATACTGCCGGAATAGCCGATGGTTCGGCTGAGATCAGTATGGTTTAACACATCATAATTGAAGCGGTCATCCGCCAGAATATTGCGCTTGTCGTTCTGGGTATAAATACTCCAGTTTTCCCGAAGTTTTTTCGGTGCCAGGACCAGCACCCGGTCGTTTCGCAATTCGTAATACTTGATCACCGCCAGGGCTGAAAAGGTCTTTCCCAGCCCGACGCTGTCAGCAATGATGCAGCCGTTATATTTCTCAATCTTGTCAATGGCACCCATGACGCCATCTTTCTGGAAGGCGTAGAGCTTATTCCAGATCAGGGTTTCTTTGAAACCGGTGCGGCTTTTGACAATGTGATCTTCGGTGAGCTCATCCAGGTACTGATTAAAAATATTATAGAGGGTCACAAAATAGATAAATTCCGGGGTGTTTTCTTTGTAGAGGATTTTCATTTGCTCCAGCACTTTGGCTTTGACGTCTTCCACAGCCGTTGCATCCGTCCAGAGCGCATTAAAAGATTGCAAAAATGCCTGGGTAAATTCTTTGCCATAGAGACAGACATTGGCGTCTAAGCGGTTGGAGGGGGTAATCCCCAAACCATCCGAGGTAAAATCGACGGTACCATTAATCGACAGGCTCTCCGCTTCGTTTTCCAGATAGACCAGCCGGGGTTGGGCTGGATTGGCCGTCTTCAGGGATTTGATTTCGGCTTTGTCACTGAGCCACTGGGCACATTCCCGGGCAATAGCAGCCTGTTTCATTTCATTGCGGAGCTTTATTTCAAAGTCGTTGCCAGAGACGGCTTTTTCGTTTAAATGGTCAATATAAAACTCCCGGATCATTTCCCGATCTTTTTTGACAAAGGTGGGTTCGGTGAAAATGAAACGCAGGCTGTCAATTTGACCCAGCTCTTTTTTTAGTTCGGCATAGGCGTAGATGGTAAAATAAGCCGAAATAATCGATAACTTTGAGCCTGCTTTTAATTCGGCTTTTAATTCATCGACAACCTTGCCGGTTTTGTTGTCCAGGGATTTTGGTGCTCTCATCAATACAACCTCCAGTTCAATCGTTCACTGCTATCTTTTAATGCCTTGATGATTTGCCCAAGCCGTTTCATTACATTTGTCTCCGCATTAATTTCAGCTTCTTTTTTTCTCACTGCTTAATATTATACGCCCCCACCCCTCAAAAAACCAGTAAAATCACCGTTTTTCGCCACGTTCCTTCCCCCTATTCACTTTATTTAACAAATGTCAAATTTTTAAGCGCCGCCGCCGATTTCAGCTCACAAAAGCGCACCCCCTGATAAAGAAAGGCCAGCTCCAGCGGATAGTCCCGACAGTCCCGGGGGGTCACCCGCAGGGTCTCGCCGGCAGCGGCGGCCAGCTCACCAATCCCCTGGTAAACATGGACATCCAGCTCATTGTTGCACAGGATAATCTCGGGGTGGCGATTCAGCCCGTGGAGGTCTTTTTTCAGGGCCACCAGGCGGTTCAGATATTGGCCGGGGTTTAGTTCACCCGGTTGCTGACATAGCTTGTTCTCTTTTGTTTCCATCATTTTCTCCATTTCTTTTTATTGGGGCCGCTCCGGTTCCTGCCTGGGCAGCCCGGTGTGGCCACTTTTTTTGATTATAACACCCGGTCGTTTCAAAAAACAATCAGTTGGCAGCAGAAAGCCAATTTCAGCACAGATCGTGCGGGTGGATCGCACAATTTGTGCGAAAAAAATCACACGTTTTGTGTGTTTTTTGCCGATCACGGCAGCTTTTTTATTGGTGTAAACCGCCCCAACAGGGGCTTTGCGCCTGTTGATCGGGCCTCAGACCAGCGCAACCACAATCGCACACAATGTGTTGTTTTTGTTGCGTAATAATAGTTAAGCTGCACAATTTGTGCGATAAAAATCTTTTCAAACTGAAGTTGCCTTATTTTCATTTTTTAAAGATAGCTACTTGAATAAAATCCGCTTAAAGCGGTCTTTATGATCATGATAAAAAAAACAGCCAAACCGCACGTTGCGTGCTGAAATGATAAAGTTGCCGTTTTTCTATTGCAATCCTTTCCAAAATCACTATAATTGTTTTTATCGGAAAGGAGAACAATGAATCAAAAAGGAGTGTACCGGCAGTATTCGTTTTTTTAAACACTAAATCTAAATTAAAACTTTGAAATCTGGAGGAAGATATGAAGTTAGACCGTGTGAAAATTGGAATATTTTTGATGACGCTGCGGGGTGACCGCACCCAGAAAGAAGTGGCCAGGGCCCTGAAGATCAGCGAACCGGCGATCCGGTATTATGAAACCGGCAAGCGCATCCCCAACGATGACCTGAAGGTCGCCATCGCCAACTACTTCGATAAAACCGTGTCGGAAATATTTTTCGCTTTTTTTAAATGAGCTGAGTGTGATCAAATGAAAAGAAGAATGAGGAATAAAACCCTGCAAGAAAAACCGCTCCCGACGGGATTACCCCGCCCCAGGCGCAGGCCCCCATGGCACCTGAGTCCATGAAAGTCAATTTCATCACTGAAATCAACGGGTTTTATCGGTTTATTCAAACCCGGCAGCTCAGCAGCAACGCTAAACTGCTCTGGTTTATGCTGTTTTGTCTGTGGAACGCTGCCGGTTTTCCGGACTGGCTGCAGGTTGACATGAAACGGATGATGGCGATGATTCAGGTACCGTCCCGCAGCATCGCCGAACGGGCCCGCAACGAACTGATTAACGCCGGTCGGCTGCGCTCTTGCCGGGGTAAAAGCCGCCAGCCCAATCGCTACCAGTTTGTTCTTTTTGGCAGCACCCCGGCGACCGCAGCCCCCGGTGGGGCTGCGCATCAAACGCCACACCAAAGCGCACATCATCCGCACCACCAAAGCACCCCTCAAAAAAAGTCTGATACTTGGCAAAACCAAGCCACTCCCGAACTGCCGCCCCCGGCCGCCGCAACATCAAATGCGGCATCAAAGGCACATCAGACCCCACATCAAACAGCACCCTTATATAAACGAAACGAAAACAAACCACAAGAAAAAAAAGCCTACGGCCAATTCGGCAAAATCCTGCTGACCGATCGTGAACTGGCCATGCTCAAGGACGATTTTCCCGATAGCTGGGAAGACTGGATTCGACGTGTCGATCTGGGCAAGGCCCGTAAAGACTATAACTATAGCAACGACTACGCCGCCATCCACAGCTGGCACGAAAAAGACGAGGCTGACGCCCGGGACAAGGCATTTCAGGAAATGATGGACGACTGGACGCTCTTTCACGACTGAGGCCCCCCGGATAAAATTAAATCGGTATTTGCGAAATGAAAAACAACGAACAATGATTGCTTTGGGTGCGGTTTCCACAAACATTTTCGTAACGTGTAGGCGAACTGGCGATAGCCTGTACGCCGTACAGTGTAGAAATTCGCGAAGGCAACGAGCCAATCACAAGCTTGCTTGTAGTTGGCGACTGCCCGCGACCTTGAAGAAATTCGCATAGCGATTTCTTCTGGTGTTTCGTGCGAAACTGTACCCAAAGCTCACGGTACTTGCGAAAATGCAAAATAAAAAATTGGAGGAAACCATGACACAGGAATTATTTTTAGAAAACCACGGCCCCCTGATTCAGAACACCCTGGTAAAACAGCAGCAGGTCAAAGCCGAAGAAGCCCTGCTAAAAGGCCTGAAAGATAAGCTGCGGGCCAATCTGGAAAATGCCGGGCTTGACCGGATCGAAACCGACGGCTTTAAAATTGTCATCGTCGGTGAAACCCGCAACACCGGGATCAACCTGAAGGCCGTCGAAAAGGCCGAGCCGGAGCTCTACGTCCGGCTGCTGAACGACTATCTCAAGGTCACCTCGCGCCGCAGTTATCTCAAGGTTGAGTACCTGTCCTAGCCGATGACACGTAAACTTGAATTTAACAAAGCCATCTTTTGTGAAAAGCATTGGCGCATCAATGACCGCCACCGGGGGCTGGCCATCGATTCCGAGGCCTTCCCGGAAACGCTGCGCTACGTCGTCAAGGATCAGAACCTGATTCTGCTTAGCGGCGTCCACGGGGTTTTCGGTTTTGATATGGCCGCCGCTCCGGCCTTTCTCAATGAGATCCAGGCAATTATCGACTGCTACCATTTGGGCGAGCGCCCGGCAAAAGCCCCCACCTCACTGGGGAAACGAATCGGCCTGATTTTAGAAATTCCCGCTGACCGACCGCACGGTTTGTGCTGAAATGTTTAAAATTACCGGTTCTGCAGAACCTTTTGGGCACGCATCTGCTATGATTGGGACCATAACAAATGAATGGAGGTCTACATGGAAAAACCGATTAAACCCTGTCCCATCTGCGCCGGATCATGCCAAATCAGTGGCGGCGGCAAAAAGTTCGCCGTCATCTGCACCCGCTGCGGCAATGAGTCACCAACCCGAAGCACCCGACCCGCCGCCATCAACAGCCACAATCACAGCGGTTTTCGACTTCACAAACAATTGTTATAAGCCGCCGCATCCCCTCGGGGATGATGGCAACTCGCCAAACCACCCCGGGTGTATGCGGCAAAATTTTTTTGCGAAAGGAGAAACCGATGATTATCAGCGATTTTTTATCCAACAAGCTGGTGACCCGGCTCAATTATGGCCTGGTCGACGGCAAAGAAGTGATTAAGAACAAGTCCTACGGCAATGTCAAACAGGACGCCAGCCTGACCGCCCTGCACACCGTGGCCACCGCCATCACCGGCTTGCAGACCCCCACCCTGCAGGAGCTGCACCGGGTGGTCGAAGACCAGATTTTTGACGACGGCCAATAAGTATTAAAAATTTAGGTAATAGCAAAGCAACCATTGTTCGATTTTTTTCATTTCGCAATTACCTAATCTAAACGATTAAAGAGAGGAGAACCCCATGCCTGAATTTAAAATTGCCATGACCTTTAAGAATGCGATGAACAAAAATACCGCCATGACCATTGCCGATGCCCGGCCCGATGTCACCCAGGCCCAGGCGGTGGCCGCCATGGATGCCATTCTGGCCGCCGATATTTTCCGCCCCGGTGGCATTGCCCTGGTGGAAAAAGTGGACTGCAAGCTGGTGGAAACCACCCAGTCCGATTTCTATGATGCCCCTTAAGGGCTGATGGCCTATGGCTGATCTGAAACTGACCGCCCTGACGATTGTGGGGGTGATCGGCGGTGGCCTGGCCGAGTTGCTCGGCGGCTGGGATGCCGGGCTGCAATCACTGCTGCTGTTTATGGCCCTGGATTACGCCACTGGCCTGATGCTGGCCGGGGTTTTTGGCAAAAGCCCGAAATCAGCCCGGGGCGCCCTCGACAGCCGGGCAGCCTGGCAGGGCTTTTTTCGCAAAGGCGCCGCCCTGGGGGTGGTGCTGATCGCCTGCCGACTGGATCTGCTGCTGGGAGCCACCTTCATCCGGGACGCCACCGTGATTGCCTATTGCGGCAATGAACTGATCTCGATCACCGAAAATATCGGTCTGATCGGGGTGCCGCTGCCCCAACCGATTAAGCAGGCGATTTCTGCCCTGCATGACAAGGAGGAAAACACATCAACGACTATGTTAAATGGGTCCAGGAAACCCTGACCGCCCTGGGCTATCAACCCGGCCCGCTTGACGGCATTGCTGGCGCGCAAACGGCCGCCGCCGTTGGCGCTTTTCAAAGCGATCAGCGGCTGGCCGTCGACGGGATCGTCGGGGAAGCCACCAACAATGCCCTGCTGCTGGCCTTAAAGCAGCGGATCAGCGGGCCCGGCCCCGACGCCGGGCAGCGCTTAAAAAACTTTGGCCCCGCTGAATTTGCCTGCCCCTGTGGCTGCGGTTTGGACGTGGTGTGGCCCTTAAAGGAACTGGCCCAAGCCCTCCGGGACGCCTTTGGCTGGCCGCTGGTGATTTCTTCCGGGGGCCGTTGCCCGCCGGAAAACGAAGCGGTTGGCGGCGTCCCTGATTCCTGCCACTTAAGCGGCGAAGCCTTCGACTGCTATTTCCCCGGCCAGATGAACGAAGCGGTCATGGCGGCCATGGCCGACCTGGCCATCCGCCGGGGCTTCGGGGTGATCCGCTATCCCCAGCGGCGGTTCTGCCATTTCCAGATCCCTCTCCGGAATGATTTTGGCGAATAGTCCAGGGCTGCTCACCAAGCCCTGCCATCCCCCCATCATCCCACCCCTGCCCTCACTAAAAAAAGTGCCACAACTAACAGCGGTGGCACTTTTTTAATAAGCTGCGATTATTTTTTAGCCTTGTCTGATCTTTGGCACTCGCTAAAAATTAAAAATAAAGGTACTGAGATCGCTTCCCCCGGGACCGGCAAAAGTGACACTGAGCATTGAAGCCAAGCCCGGTTTAATCCAATAGCGCTCGGTTGTAATGGCCCCACCAGCACCTTCGGCCTCACTCACCACGATCCCGTCTTGTCCCAGGATACTTTTAACCTCGTCGTAGGTCATCCCTTCGATAATCTTTTCGGCTTGCTCCTCGGTTATCCGTTGATCATCCGTCGCTTCGGTAATATATTTTTCGGTCCCGATCAACTTTTTAGATAAAGCAACCTTGGGACTGCCATCGCCGAGACTCCGTTCCATAAAAATGACGGTCACCCCATTACCATTTTCATCCACATAATCAAACGCCCCTTCCACCGGGGATGTCGGGGTGACACCCAATGCCGCATCGACTTCCGCTTTGGTCTGGCCGATTTGCACCTTGTTGAAAAAATCACTGACATTTTCGCCAGCCTGATCAGTGCTCTCTTTTTCCGTCGTCTGTCCATCCGCTTGATCAGAGCTGTCTTTTTCCCCCGCCGGCTGACCGCAGCCGGTTAGTAGAACCAGTGAACAAAGCAACACAAACCCGATCAAACCCCAGTTTTTGGCACTAACCTTCATCATCGTCCACCTCCTGTAAAATTAGTTTATGGTGTTTATGTTATACCCCGTTTCCAGCTGATTAATCATCACCACCCCACCCATTCAAGCTGATTTTTTACCCAAGGCTACCTACCTGTGCTATAATCAGATTAGCATCTGCAACCGTTAAAGGGTTCCTTTACGGTGATTATCCGGGTGGTTCAGAAGAACCATCCCTGGCCTGTCAAAATTTATTTATGCGGCCCAGAGGATGGCTTCCCCTTCCTCCCGCCTGATGAAAGGTGGTAATATGTTAGCAAAACTGGAATCGCTTCTGCGCAACAATTCCCTCTGTGTTTTATGTACCGAAGCCACAGGCAACCCCTATTGTTCCTTGATGACCTATCTGTCCAGCGACGACCTGACCTCGCTTTATCTGGTCGCCACCCGGGAGTCCCGGAAATTTCAGAATCTGCTGGCCAATCCCCGGGTCAGTGTCCTGGTGGATAGCCGCCAGCACCAGGGCCAGGGCGCCAACATCGTCTCGGTGACCTTGGCCGGATTATTCCAGCCCCTGACCGAGGCCGAAGTCCCGCCGATCAAGACCACGTTCGCCGAAAAACATCCGGAACTGGCCGAAATCCTCAGTCATCCCGACAGCCTTGTCTTTGCGATTAAGTTACAGTCCTATCTGCTGCTGGATGGCCCGGTGGCCGCTGAGCAGGGTGAATTATAAGGTTTACCGCTTTATAAAAATAGCGAGGTCTAAGCTTAACCGCTTAAACCTCGCTATTTTTTAATCCTGATAATGCCCTTTGCGGGAAATTATGCCATCATTCACTTGTAAAGCCTGCGCTTTCAGATTTTAGAAAGGGGCCTTATTTCACAATCGTTTTCTCTTTGGGTACAATCGCCAATGTATACCCCAGCGGGTCAAGAAGCTTAAACAGGGTATCAATTTTGGGAATGGCTTTGAGATTCTCCAGACGTGCGATGGCCGGTTGTTTTAATCCAGTCAGATCAGCGAGTTGTTTTTGTGACATTCCACACTGCTCACGGGCTTCGATCAGTTTGCCGATCAGCGCTACCTCAAATTCAATTTCTGCCCTTTCTGAATCGCTCAAGAAATCAGAGTCATTATAAAGATCATTGAATTCTGTAAATTCTTCATTGCCAATTTTAATACTCATTGCTGGCACACCCTTTCTTTAAAATCATTCATATTATTGATTGCTTTTTCAATTTCCTTTCGCGGTATCTTTTGCGACTTCTTATGGAAATAGTGAAGCAAAACAAACGTATCATCTTGCCAATAAAAGAAAAATATCCGATCTGATAAGGGCCGGAGTTCCCAGATATCGCCATCAATATGCTTAACGGTGGGATTGCCAATTCTTGTGCCATATTCCTGTAACGATCGTATGTAACTAGTGATTTTTATAAATTTAACACGATTTTGCTTACTGCTACTGGCTTTGGTTTTTAAACTGGTGAGGTATTCCCTGATCGGCTCATTACCCTTTGCGTCTTTATAAAAAATTACTTCATACATTCCGTCCCCTTCATTGATTCAATTATAACATATTTGTTATATCTTTGCAATCATCCCTTTATAAGCTTCTCCTTTAATGCTTCGTTCAATAAAACCGCGCAAACAAAAAAAGGTATGGCATCAGCCATACCTCATTCTACTATTCCACAATCACCGCCACCCCATCGGGGATCACCGTGACGGTGGCCGCTTCATTGTTCAGATATTCCCGGGCTAAGCTCAACGCTTCATTGACATCTTTGGCCGGGGTCATCTGGAATTCTTTAATCATCTCATCCGGGGCAGCCGAGATATAAATGACCTTGGCTTTTAAAAGAATCCGGGCCAGGATCTGAGCTTCCCACTGATCGGGGATGGTTTCGTTGCGGGGGGTGTTGACGAAACCGGCCAGCATCCGTTCGAGATTTTTTTCATCCCGGAAGGTATTGAAAAAGGCGGCCCCGCCGTGGCCATCGCCTGACTTGGCCAGCATGATAATCACCCCGCCAGGCTTGACGGCGGCTTCAGCAGCGGTCATTCCTTTCACGGCCTGATAGATGTTCTGATCCAGCGGGTAGCCGCCGTTGCTGGTAATGACGATATCGCTGGGGGTGGCCTTGACCTTGCAGAGTTTTTCCAGAAAGGTCCGGCCCTTGATGTGGGCGGCATCGCAATCTCCGGCGACGGCATAGATCACCTCTTTTTCGGAATTGATCACGACATTGACCACAAAGGCCAGCTTGGCGGTGCGGGCAGCGTAGAGCATATCGATATGGAGGGGGTTGCCCTCAATCACCCCGGTCCGGGCCTTGGGATGGGCAATGAATTCACCGCAATGATTGGCCAGCACACTGATGCGGCTGGCAATACCCGGCAGCACGCTCTTCCGGCCGCCGGAAAAACCGGCAAAGAAATGGGGCTCAATAAAGCCTTCCGAAACCAGCAGATCAGCCTCCGCTGCTAACTTGTTGATGATCAGCGCCCCGCCGGAGGGCAAGGTGCCGATTTCCACCAGGCTGCTGTCATCACCGGAATCATGGACGACAATCCGCTCCTGATCGACGATGGTTTCGCCAAATTTGGCGACCAGTTCCTCCCGGGTAGTCAGGCGGTGAAAACCGGTGGCAATCAAGATGGTGATCTCCGCATCGGGATTGCCCCGACGGATTTCTTTTAGCATCTGCGGCATAATAATTTTACTGGGCACCGGCCGGGTATGGTCACTGGCAATAATTACGATCTTTTGTTTGCCCACGGCCAGCTGACAAAGCTTATCTGAGCCCTCGGGGTTGGCAATGGCTGCTGCCACCAGCTCGCTCTCAGTTTGCTCGGGATGATAGTCTTCAATCTGAGAGAGCAACACGCCATTTAGGCACGCCTCATCAAGCACCAACGCTTGTTTTTCTTTTCCATAAGGTATTTTGATTTCCATAAACGTTCCTTTCTGATTAGACGAAAGACATTAACAGAATTCTAATTTCTGCTAATGTCTTAACTTTCCAAGATGACTTCTCTTTATTTAATTTTTCTTTTATTTGATATCAGTTGAATTTAAGTACGTCATCGATTCATATGGCATTTGAGCAGTGACGGGCGATCAAGGATCGCCCCTACATTGCACTATTTCATTCAAATGATACGTTACTTTTTTCATTTGACATACGAATTATCCAAAGGTGCTCAACAGCCCGACAATCAGCGGTGCTCCGAAATAGACCACCAGTCCGATGATGATGACATAGACGGCGCAAACCTTCATGGTGGCCTGGAGAATCTTGCCCTCGCTGCCAATAATCCCGGTGGCGGCGGTGGCCACGGCAATACTCTGGGGTGAGATCATCTTGCCGGCGGTGGCACCAGCGGTGTTGGCGGCGGCCAGCCAGTAGGGACTCATGCCGATGGCGTTGGCGGCCTCGACCTGAAGCCCGCCAAAGAGGACGTTGGCGGATGTGTCACTGCCGGTAACAAAGGTCCCCAGGGCCCCGATCAGCGGCGCAATCAGGGGGTAGAAATCGCCGGTGACCAGCACCAGAATCTGGGCAATGACGCCAATCATGCCGCTGTAACCCATCACCTTGGCCAGCGCCACAATCGACATGATCGTAATCGCCGATTTAAACATCTGCTTGACGGTTTTACCAAGAATCGTGGAAATCGCCCCGAACTTGACGCCTTGAATCAGGCCGCCCAGATAGGTGGCGATGATAATCAGGGTTCCCGGGGTGGCCAGCCAATAGAAGGTCATCGGCTTGCCGTGGGGGCCGGTGTAAATCTGCACCGTGGTGCTGACTTGTTTGAGCAGCCCGTTGATGGCCGGGAACAGCGACGAACAGAGAATAATAATGGCAAAGACCAGAATAAAGGGAAGCCAGGCCATAACGGCGGTCTTGAGCGGAATCTTTTCGATATTTTTAGCAGCGGTATCCTTATAAAAGACCTTGGCCATGGTAATCACCACCGCCATACAGATGACCGAGCCGACAATCGCTGGCAGTTCGGCGCCTAAATACTTGGCGACAAAAATCTGCGGTAAGCCGAAGGATAAACCGGCCATTAGGGTAATCAGGAAGACCCCTTTGATGGCTTTGACACTTTTGCCGGTAATGCTGACCAGGATGAAAGGAATAATCACGATCATCACAAACAACTGGATGGCAATGGTAAAGGACAAATCGTTTACATTGAGGCCCGTCACCGAGGCCAGGGTGCTGACCGGCAAGCCAATGGCCCCGAACGCCGTCGGAGTGGTGTTGGCAATCAGACAGATTATGGCAGCAAAGACTGGGTTAAAGCCCAGTGCAGCCAGAATGCTGGCGGGAATCGCCACGGCGGTACCAAAACCGGCAATGGCTTCCAGAAAACCACCAAAACCCCAGGCCAGAATTAAAACCAGAATCCGCTGATCGGTGGAGACCGAGCTCATCATTTTTTTAATGGTTTCCATGCCGCCGGTGTGGGTGACCAGGTTATAGGTAAAAACGGCCGCAATAATGACCAGAAAGATCGGCCAGATCGCCATCGCCGCCCCTTCCAGGGCAGCCGTCAGGCTATCGAGTACCGGCATCTGCCAGACCAGAATACTGAGTCCAATGGTCATCGCCAGGGCAATTGGACAGGCCTTCTGGCCGGGGATCTTTAAGACCCCCAGCGAGACAATCAGCCAGATCACCGGGATCAGGGCGATAAAGAAGAGTAACAGGTTATCCATATGCCCTCCTACATCTGACAGACTTTTTTAGGATTTAAAAGGTTTTTCGGATCAAAGGTTTGTTTAATGCCAGCCATCAGGGCCAGATGTTCTGTGCCAAAATCGTTGAGCAGATATTGTCGTTTGGCATAGCCGATGCCGTGTTCGCCGGAAACCAGTCCGTTAAAAGTCAGGGCCTTGGCATACATCCGGTCCATCGCTTCGTTAAGCTTGGCTTCCCATGCCTGTTGGTCAAGCTGGTCCCGACAGACATAGATATGCAGGTTGCCGTCACCGGCATGCCCAAAGCTGGGAATCCGAACATTCATTTCGGCAGCCAGTTCATGGGTAAACTCAATAAACTCGGCAATCCGGTTTCGCGGTACCACCACGTCGCACTCATCCATTTCGGTGGTGGAGGCTTTAATCGCTTCCAAAAAAGCGCCCCGGGCTGACCAGACCGATTCTTTCCGCTCGGCGGTATCGACAATATAGACATCTTTGGCGCCTTCGGCCAGACAAAGGTTTGCCACCACTTCGTATTCGGCTTCCACCTGTTCCCTGGAGTTGCCATCAAAGGTCAAGAGGATGTAGGCATTGCTGGAAGAATCCGGGAATTTTTTACCGAGGAAATCTTCAGCAAAGAGAATCGTCTGGCGTTCCATAAATTCGATGGCTGTGGGGATCGCCTTGGATTTGATGATCTTGGGCACAATTCCGGCGGCATCGCTGATATTATCAAAGGGAATCAAGAGGCTTAAGGTCATCTTGGGCAGCGGCAGCAGTTTTAAGATCGCCTTGGTGATCACACAAAGGGTTCCTTCGGAGCCGACGACCAGATCTTTTAAGCTGTAACCGGAGCTGTTTTTAACGATTTTTCCGCCCAACTCGATGATTTCACCGTTTGACAGAACCACCGTTAGACCCCGGACATAGTCCCGGGTGACGCCGTATTTGACAGCCCGCATACCACCGGCGTTGGTGCTGATATTACCGGCAATGGTCGCCGATTTTTCACCGGGATCGGGGGGGTAAAAAAGATCGTGCTCTTCCACAAATTTCGACAGTTCCATTAAGAGGACGCCGGGTTCGACGGTAACGGTCAGGTTTTCTGAGTCCAGCTCAAGAATATTATTCATCAGCGTGGTTTCTAACATGATCCCGCCAAACAGTGGCACACAGGCCCCCACCAGGCCGGTACCGGACCCCCGGACGACGACTGGGATATTATGATCATAGGAATATTTCATGATTTTAGAAACTTCTTCGGTGGTGGTGACTTTGATCAGCACTTCCGGATAGGAATGAATGCTACCCAGCTCATCATGACTAAAATCTTCACCGATCTGATCGCCAACAAAAATCCGTTCGGCAGGAATCAGGGCCTTTAAAAAATCGATATCGTTTGTTTCCACTTTTTTGTAATTCATCTTAGCCAACCATCCTTTCTGGTGTTTCCATGGCTTCCGGCATTGCCACGGTTTTCCCGGCGGCAGCACTTTCCGGATCGGCAATCATTTTTAACAGTTCCGGAATCACTTCATAGAGATCGCCGACCATGCCGCAATGGGCAATGTTAAAGATCGGTGCTTTAGGATCATTGTTCACGGCAATGATATATTCTGAATTCTGCATCCCGGCAGCAAACTGAACGGCCCCGGAAATCCCCAGTGCGATGATCAGTTTCGGTTTAACGGTTCGGCCGCTGAGGCCAATCTGCAGGCGGGCATCAAACCAGCCAGCTTCGATACCAGGCCGGGTACAGGCCACGGTGGCGCCGATTTTTTCAGCAAACTCTTGGATCATCTCCAAATCCTTTTCGCATTTCACGCCCCGGCCAACGGCCACAATGGTTTCAGCTTCCGACAGGTCAATCCCTTTTTCTTTTTTAATGACTTCCAGCACCGAAATGGCGGATACCAGCTTGTCTTTGCCAATTTCCATCACTTCCACGCTGCCCCAGGGATTGGCGACCCGTTCCGGAGCCGAGAAGACTTTATAACGGACGGTACAAAACTGAGGACGGGTGTTTTCAGTAACAATCTGGGCCATGATATTGCCGCCGAAGGCTGGCCGGATCTGAACCAGATCGGTATTGTCTTTCATTTCCAGAATGGTGCAGTCGGCGGTCAGACCAGTGCGGTAACGGGCAGCCACCCGGGGGGCCAGCGACCGGCCGACGTTGGTAGCACCCACTAAAATCGAAGACGGTTTAACCTTTTCGATAAAGTCTTCCAGGACGTTGGCATAGGGCTCAATCACAAAATGCTTTAGCTCCGGCTGATCATAGACAAAGACCTTATCAACCCCGTAGCTTAGCAGTTCACTGGCTTCGCCTGTGATGTTGGTGCCCATAAACAGGGCGTAAACCGGATGACCGATGACGGCGGCCAGTTCCCGGGCCTTGCCAATCAGTTCAAAGGTAACCGGATGAATCACTCCTTCAATGTGATCGACATAGACGGTAATACCCTTGTAGAGGCTTTTGTCGATACTGATTTTTTCGTCTTCTTCGAGTTCCAGCACCCCGGCGGGGCCGTTTTTTAAACACATCTTGCACATTTTACAGGCGGCGGTGACTTCCAGACGAGCGTTTACATATGAAAAGGCATCAAAGGGGCAAATCTCTGCCAGTGCCTCAAAGGTTTTCTGATCGACGTTTTCGGTAATTATTTTAATTCCTGCCATGATTTTATTCCTTTCTAGCCTAATTATCTTTACTCAGATATTTTTTTTCAGTCAAAATGCCATGAAGTGCCTGGGCCAGCACGGTTCCATCGCCCTCAAAGCTTACTTTTTCAACATTACTTTCCGGTGGGAAGATCCGCTCCACCTGGGTCGGCGACCCGCTGAGACCATATTTTTTGGCATCGGTGTCGTACATATCCTTCAGGGTCAAAACGGTAATTTCGGGATTTTCGGAAATTTCCAGTTTTCGTTTATAAGATGGCAACCGGGGGGTGTAAATGTCCTTATCAACCGTAATCAGACAGGGGTATGGGACCCGTTGGATTTCTAAGGATTCTTCCATATTCATTTGCAGAGTCAGGCCCGCTTCATCGGCCACCAGAATTTTAATGACGTTGGTGACGTGGGGAATCCCCAAAAATTCGGCCATTTCCGGACCGACCTGGGCAGTGTCGCCATCAGTGGTCTGCTTGCCGCAGATGATCAGATCAAAGTCGCCCAGTTTTTTGGCGCCCTGAGCCAGGGTATAGCTGGTGGCAACGACATCGGCACCGCCAAATTTTCGGTCTGATAATAAACAGCCAGAGTCGGCGCCCATATAGAAGGATTCGAGTAGCACCTCTTTACTTTGCATCGGCCCCATCGACAAGGTCGTAATGGTGCCGCCCAACTCTTCTTTTAAACGGAATGCCGTTTCCAGACCATATAAATCATAGGGATTGAGCTTCGATTCAACCCCATCCCGAATCAGAACCCCTGTTTCCGGATCCACTTCGACGTTGGACGTGCCGGGAACCTGCTTGATACATACCAGTATTTTCATACTCACCCTCCATAAAATAA
>JABNAD010000364.1_pt1 | contig 29794 bp, 19 predicted proteins | sample 7240381 | NCBI WGS metagenome assembly JABNAD01 (sample SAMN11332834, study PRJNA596920) | anaerobic digester metagenome | biome: digested sludge; isolation source: digested sewage sludge-derived enrichment culture grown on H2/CO2 | place: Germany: Goettingen
GTAGGAAAACAGTGCCACCGCCGCCTAACAAATTGACAGCAATACCCGATAGAATGATATCGGTTTTCAATTTCAGCGCAAATATAGCCATTATCATTGCCACAAAAACACCTATTGCCACAGCACCGAGAACGCCAATGAGCCAACTGTTTGTCCAGTAGGAAAATAGAACACCGAATAATGCGGAAATCATCATAATTCCTTCCAGACCGATATTTACAACACCGCCCTTTTCAGCGACAACGGCCGCCAAAGCAGCAAATAAAATTGGAGAAGTAATACGAATGATAGAATAGCCAAAGCTGGCGGAAAATACCATATGAATTAACTGTTCAAACATTATGCATTACCTCCTTCCTTTGCTGTTTCAAGTTGTTTTTTCTGCAACTCTTCTTTTGCGTCTTTTACAACAATCTTTTGACGTGTGCCAGAGAGGAAATGTTCTGCCGCAAAGAAAAGGAAAATAACAGCCTGAATAATATCAATCATTTCAGCAGGAACCCCAGCGTAAATTGACATAAGTTCACATCCTCTATTCAAATAGGAAATAAAGAATGCCGCAAAAGGAATCATAATGGGATTATTCTTGGCTAGAATCGCAACGGTAATACCCGTCCAGCCATATCCAGGCAAATCCAGCCATAGGAAGGTATTATATCTACCAAGCATTTCGATGGCGCCACCCATACCAGAAAGCATGCCACCTATTACTTGAGATAAAACAATGATACCTCCAACTTTCATTCCCGAATATTTAGAGAAGGACTCATTAATACCAATCATGCGGATTGAGTACCCCCAACGTGTACGATGCATAAAATATGCGGCAATAACGGTTACAATAATTGCTATCGCAAATCCCCAAGACAACTCAGTGTTTGGAATCATTTTAGGAATTGTAGCGGTATCCAAGAAAGGATATGTTTGTGTAGCACCTTTACTTCTATCTGCAAAAACATTATTCAAAAAATGTAAAATGATAAACATAATAACGTAATTCATCATTAATGAGCATACCATTTCGCTGGCCTTTAGCTTGACCTTAATTACAGCGGGAATAATCATAACCAAACCGCCAATAATTGTTCCTGCTAATATTGCAACAAAAACATGAACACCAGTGCCCAAAGGCAGATAAATACCAATGACAGCAGCGATAAAACCGCCAAGCATTACCGCACCTTCGCCGCCCAAGTTAAACTGGTTGGCTGAGAACATAACGCAAACTGCCAAGCCGGTAAAAATAATCGGTGTCATCCGAGCTAAAATCGTAAAAATTGATTTTGCATTCAGTGCTCCATTGCTAACAATAGGTTTGATTAAAAGACATTCTAAAGCTTGCCCAGGGTCATCAGCACAAATTAAAATCAAAATAAAAGCAACCAGAATTGCTATGGCAATGGCAACGAATCCACGGAATAATTCAAACATGTTTTGACGCTTATTTTCCATATACAACTCCTCCTATCTCTTCAGCACTTTGTTGTTTTAAACCTAACATATATTCACCCATAATGGTGTCATTTAAAACAGCTGTATCTTCAAAATAAGCGGCAATTTTACCGTTATACATGATAATTAAGCTATCAGAAAGCTCCATTACTTCGTTCAAGTCGGCAGAAACCAAAAGAACCGCAGCACCTTCTCGGCTAAGTTCGACTAATTTCTTACGAATAAACTCTGTTGCTCCAACATCGATGCCACGGGTTGGTTGGTCTGCAATAATCAAAATAGGTTCACTGGAAAACTCTCTGGCTACCACCACCTTTTGAATATTACCACCAGATAGCATACCAACCTGCTGTTTGCGAGACTTGCAAAGTACTTTATAGTCTTTAATCAGTTTGTCACTATCTTCATGCATGGCTTTCAAATTGAATAAAGGACCATTGTTATATTTTTTATCAGCGGCACGATCACTCATCAGGTTTTCCTCGATAGTACCTGTGCCTGCAATACCAAATGTCATTCGATCTTCCGGAATTAGCGAAACACCCATATCGCGGATTTCCCTCTGGGGACGACCAAGAATGTTGTTTCCATTTACCGTTGCCGAACCATTGTCAGGAACGCTTAAGTTAAAAAGCATATCAACTAATTCTCGCTGGCCATTGCCTTCAACGCCTGCTATTCCCAATATTTCTCCTTTTCTTACATCAAAAGAGAGTTTATCAAGCATTTTTTTATTCCAGTCATTCGTATATTCTAAATCACGTACGCTTAATACGGTATCTGTGGGCTGTGCCTGCTCTTTTTCTACAGTGAGCACTACATCACGACCAACCATCAAACGAGAAATTTCTTCTTTTGAAATTTCAGCCGTTTCATGTACCCCCATGGATTTACCACTGCGCATAATGGTAAGTCTATCTGTAATTTGTTTGATTTCGTTTAGCTTATGAGAAATGAAAATTAAAGTATAACCTTGTTCTTTTAAGTGCATCAATTCTTTGAATAGCTCTTCTGTTTCTTGTGTTGTTAAAACGGCGGTTGGCTCATCCAGAATAAGTATTTTTGCCCCACGCACCAATGCTTTTAATATTTCGACCTTTTGTTTCATGCCAACAGGAATATCTCTCACTTTTGCATGAGGATCTACAAACAGATTATATTTTTTAGAAAATTCCTCTGTGATTTCTACAGCTTTTTTATAATTAATAAATAATTTGTTGCCTTGCTTTGGTTCCATCCCCAAAACCATATTTTCGGCTACAGTTAAGCTCGGTACCAACATAAAATGCTGATGCACCATACCAATTCCCTTTGAAATTGCCACAGTTGGCGATGAAAGTGATACTTTTTTCCCATTAATGATAATTTCACCTTCCGTAGGCTGTTCCAAACCAAAAAGCATTTTCATTAACGTAGATTTACCGGCACCGTTCTCACCCATAAGCGCATGAATCTCTCCACGTCTTACACTAAAGTCAACCCCTTGATTTGCGGCAATCCCATTTGGATAGACTTTGGTGATCCCTTTCATTTGAACAACATATTCGCTGTTGTCAGACATTTCGGTTCCCCTCCTCTTTTGCATTTCTTTAAATATTAAGCAGAAAGTCCATTACTTGTTTTTTACCATGCACCTTCAAAAAAATTCTTTTAAATCTATAAAGAATTTTTTTCAAATTACATGATTGTTAGCAAAAAAAATTTACTGATGAAAATTCCTTTAAAATATGTAAAAATACGACAATAAAAGTAAATATAAGGAATTTATCCCTTAAAGGTAAAAGGGGAGCATAAAAGCCCCCCTACATTTATCAGCATTCAAACGCATTGAAAAATCATCAAGGTTTTACTGCTTCTCTTAACTGCTGAACTTCGTTTGTCTCATTTCCAATTGCTGTAGGTACTACAACTTCGCCCTTGGAAATAGCATCAATTGCATCTGTTACTTTTTCTTTCACTGCATCAGGTGTTTTGCTGTCATAGTTTTTATCTGTAACAACACCAATGCCGCCTTCTTTCATGCCTAATAAAGTCTGCTGACCAAAATGTTCAACACCCTTATCCCATTCATCAAAGAACCATACCAAAGAATTACCAATATTTTTCAAACCTGATGTTAATGTGATTGCAGCCATTTCAGGAGAGAAAGTTAATTCCTGATCGGAGTCAACACCAATAAAGTAAGCTTTGCCTGTTTCCAAAGCGGCTTCTGCAGCGCCATTGCCGGAGTTACCTGCAACGCCCCAAATGATATCACATTTTTTATCGTTAATCATAGATTCTGCCAATTCTTTTGCTTTTGCTGGATCAACATAGCTATTAACATATCTTGTATCAATTTTAATATCAGGGTTAGATTTCTGTGCACCCAGGATAAAGCCATACAAGAAGTCATTAATAACAGGACTGTCAACGCCACCAACAAAACCAATTACTGCATCTTCGTTAATTCCTTCAAGGCTTGTCTCTGTTGTCATAGCGCCTGCGTAAACACCAACCAGATAGCCCAAGTCATTTTGTGCATAGCTCAAGTTTGCAACGTTAGGCAATGTGTAGGTTGTGTCATCATAAATGAGGTACTTTTGATCAGGGAATTGCTCAGCAACATTTTTCAGGTAATCTGGCATCTGGTATGTACCACAAATAATCAGATCATACTCACCGGAAGCAGAAACTTCTTCCAAATATCCCTGCCATTTTGCTTGATCTTCTGTTGTTCCACCCATTTCGATGGTTTTAAAATCAATTCTTCCATCGGCTTTCAATTTCTCCAGACCTGCTTGCGCGGAGTCAAAGAAGGATTTGTCACCCAAAGTACCGTTTACTAAGTTACAAACCTTGTAAACCTTTTTATCTCCCTCTGCAGCATCTCCTTTATTAGCGTCTGTGTTGGCTTTGCTACCACAACCAGCCAGCATAGAAACAGCCAGTGCAGAAGCAAGAAGCATGGAAAGCAATTTTTTCATAGTTTTTCTCCCTTTCTTTTTGCATATTTTTTAATACTATTTGCAAAAGCATCATATTCATACGAACTTCTGCATATGCATATTTTACCTCTATTGCTCAATTTTGTCAATAAATTACCACTATCCGGCCTAAAATTTGTATGAAATGTTTGTTATTTTACGACAATCACTTTGTATTTCTACGATTGTAATATGGCAGACATTGAATCAAAATGACTATTTGTGAAATATTGAGTAATTATTTACCAATTTATTATTTATGCCTAATTTAATTTTCAAGGGTTTCTTTGGGCATTAATCTGACATACAAAATAAAATAGAATACACAACGATATTAAATGCCTAATTTTCATAAAGAAAGCCCAATTTGCTTAGATATCACCTAATCAAATGGGGCTTTATTCGGTTCTTGTAAAAACGTTTCGGAAACAGCAATTTCATAAAAACATTCATCTTATTCAATACTGTAATGATCGAAATAAAAAGGATTGCTTTTATTAGTTTTACTCGCCACGGCTAAAAAGACTTTTCTTCTTTTTAGGTTGTTCTGCCTGAGGAGGCGCTTCATTCGATAAGTTGGGCTCTCTTTTTCCGAAAACCTCAGCCTTTGCAACGGGAACACGAACGCCCTTGTTCATACCAAATTCAATAATAAAACATTCGTAAGTGATATCTACAACCTTGCCAAACAAGCCGCTATTGGTCACGATGGAGTCACCAACTGCAATGGAGCTTCTCATTTCAGCCATTTGCTTTTCTCTTTTCTGATTTGGTCTTACAGAAAGAAAATACATAACGCCAACTAAAAGCACGCAGTAAAGTACAATTAACATAATCGGATTGCTGGAAGCAAGGGAACCAAACATATTACCCCCCGCAGAAGTGGTTGGAGCAGCAGCAGTACCGCCACTGCTAGGCATAATTGCAGTGCCTGTGTCTAACAAAAATGGTACAAATGACATTTGTATCTCTCCTAACATATTTTTCTTTAGGTTTGAAGTGTAAATATACATATAACTTCAAACTATGATTATGCAATAAAACAATTATATATAAAAATCAATTTTACGTCAAGGAATTATTTGGCTTTAGATTTTTCAAATCCCATTAACTTTGCTTTTTTGTACGCAGGGAAACGGTCTTCATCCAGCGCTTGTCTGATTTCCTCCATCATTTTGTTGAAGAAATAAAGATTATGCATGACGCACAGGCGCATTGCCAACATTTCTTTCGCTTTAAAAAGATGGCGTATATAAGCTCTGTTATATCTTCGGCACACAGGGCAATCACAGCTTTTGTCTATGGGTGCCTCATCGAGTTCATATTTTGCATTCAAGAGGTTCAATTTACCCTCATTGGTATAGACGTGCGCGTGTCGACCATTTCTTGCAGGTAAAACGCAGTCAAAAAAGTCAATTCCTCTTTCGACAGATTCCAAAATATTTTCTGGAGTACCAACACCCATTAGATAGGTAGGTTTGTTTTGAGGTAAATATGGAACAACCTCCTCTAATATGTGATACATTTCAGCATGGGTTTCCCCTACCGCAAGCCCGCCCACTGCGTAGCCATCCAAGTCCAAATCTGAAATACGCTTTGCGTGTTCAATGCGAATATCCGGATAAATTGCACCTTGGTTTATGCCAAAGAGCATCTGCTTTTTATTAATGGTATCATCCAAGCTATTCAGTCTTGTCATTTCCTTCTTGCATCGTTCCAACCAACGAGTGGTACGAGCCACAGATGCCTCTACATAAGGTCGTTCCGCAGGGATACCGATACATTCATCGAAGGCCATTGCAATGGTGGAAGCCAGGTTTGATTGAATTTGCATGCTCTCTTCAGGGCCCATAAAGATTTTTCTGCCATCAATATGAGAATTAAAAAGCACACCTTCTTCCGTGATTTTCCTAAGAGAGGTTAAGGAAAAAACCTGAAACCCTCCGGAATCCGTGAGAATTGGCTTGTCCCAAACCATGAATTTATGAAGTCCTCCAAGTTGCTTTACCACTTTATCACCGGGACGCAGATGCAAATGATAGGTATTTGATAGTTCCACCTGACACTTTATCTGATCCAAATCTTCTGTTGATAAGGCGCCCTTTATTGCCGCCAATGTTCCTACATTCATAAAAACTGGAGTTTGGATGACTCCATGGGGGGTGTGAAACTCACCGCGTTTCGCTCTTCCGCAAGTTTTTAATAATTTATACATAATTCTCCTCGTTTCTATTTTTACATACGTAAATACTATAATAACGTTTTTCCATTTTTTTATCAAGAAATTTTATTATTTTCTGATAAATATAATCCCAATTCTTTTGTTTTTTCCAAGATCATGATATAATAATCTGAATCATGGAATAAAAATGTAAATTTCGAAAATGTGGATCAGCAGTGCCAATCAAAGCATACATTTTTTGCCTACATGTCTGGATAAGAAATTTATTTCAATGGAAATTTATATCCAGTTAAATTTTTCTGTGTAATTGGGCTATTTTTATTTATGCAAAATTGGATATATTATAGTTGATATAACCAATTGCCCACCTTCTATTTTATAATTTGAGAAAATGAACGGAGTTAAAACAATGAGCATACAATTAATTGCAAGTACAACCTTTGGGCTGGAGTCTGTGGTAAAGCGTGAATGTCAAGCCCTTGGATTTCAAGATATTAAAACTGCCGATGGCAAAGTAGAGTTTACAGGAGACGAAAAAGACATTGTAAAAGCAAACCTTTGGCTGCGCTGCGCAGGTAGAGTATGGGTAAAAATGGGTACCTTTACAGCGGTAACCTTTACCGAATTATTTGATAGAACAAAAGCTTTGCCTTGGGGGGAATGGATTCCCGAAGATGGAAAATTTACTGTCGTGGGAAAATCCGTAAAGTCAACGCTATTTAGTGTGCCTGATTGTCAGGCCATTGTAAAAAAAGCCATTGTTGAGAAATTGAAAGAAAAGTATCAGACAGACTGGTTTGATGAAACGGGGGCTTCTTACACCATTCAAGTTGGTATTTTAAAGGATGTTGTAACCTTGGCGATTGATACCAGTGGATCTGGTTTACACATGAGAGGCTATCGTGCAAACGCCTTGGATGCGCCTCTTAAGGAGTCTCTTGCCTCTGCCATGGTACAGCTAAGCTATTGGCGTAAGGACAGAATTTTATTAGATCCTTTTTGCGGTTCCGGTACTATTCCCATTGAAGCTGCCATGCTTGCTAGAAATATTGCGCCAGGTTTGCAAAGAAAATTTGCCAGCGAAGAATGGGGACGTATTGGTAAAGAGATTTGGAAAAAGGCTAGAGCTGAGGCTTATCAAGCAATTGATTATGACGTTACCCCTGAAATTTATGGAAGCGACATTGACTCTGCAGCCATTGCCCTTGCAAAAGAAAATGCAGAAAAAGCAGGTGTGGATGATTGTATAACCTTTGAAGTAAAATCATCTCAAGAAATCACTTTGCAAGGAAAATATGGAGTTTTAATTACCAACCCACCCTATGGTGAGCGAATTGGCGAATTAAAGGAAGTAGAAGAAATGTATCGTGCCTTAGGTGCAACAATGAAAAGTGATCGTACCTGGTCTACCTATGTGATAACTTCAATGGAATACTTTGAATCCTTATTTGGGAGACAGGCTGATAAAAAAAGAAAACTATTTAATGGTCGAATCAAAACAGATTACTATCAATTTGAAGGGCCAAGACCGCCTCGCCCATAATAAAAAAACTGCTTTGCCCTATTGGCATAGCAGTTTTTTTATAGTGAAAATAGAAAAACCCTTCGTAAACGAAGGGTGTGAAATTATAAATAAAAATAATAGCTTAGCACAAAACAGCTGCCAATTCTTCAACAGCCAGTGCCTCATCTGCGCCATCTGCAATAATTGTAGCAGTCTGGCCCTCCTTCATGTTTAACGCAATGGTACCCATAATGCTTTTGGCGTTAATCTTTTTTTCATCAATACTCACTTGGATTTCCGCATTAAACTTACTTGCAGTCTGCACGAAATAAGCAGCCTGTCTTGCATCTAAAGATGTTTTGATTGTCACTGTTCTCTGTGTCATTTTTCTTCACCCTTACCCTCTCTGAGCGTCTCTGCTAAATTGCTGATTTTACGCAGTCTGTGATTTACACCAGATTTGCCTACAGGTTCTGTTAAATAGGTTCCCAATTCCTTAAGGCTAGTATCCGGATATTCCAACCGGAGCCTCGCAACCTCCTCTAACTGCTCAGGAAGCTTGTCCAGCCCGATAGTTTGTTGGATATATGTAATATCTTCCAATTGTTTGACCGCCGCAAGTACCACTTTATTGAGATTTGCTGTTTCGCAATTGACTTTTCTGTTAATGTCGTTGCGCATTTCTTTTACAATACGCACGTTTTCCAGATTCATCAGTGCAATATGAGCACCAATAACGTTCAACAAATCTACAATTTGTTCCCCTTCTTTTAGGTAAACAATAAAATGATCTTTCCGCTCTACCACTTTCGAGTCCAGATCAAAAGTATTTACCAAATCTCGAAGCTGTATCGCTAATTCGTAAGATGATAAAACAAACTCTAAATGATAGTTTTTTTCAGGGTTGTTTACAGAACCAACCGAAATAAATGCTCCCCGGATGTACGCACGTCGGCAACATATACTGCTGACTACCGTGGGATACATCTTGTTTCGAATGATTGTAGTACCATTCTCGGTCAACCAAATACCCGTTGCTCTAAGTAACCTCTCAACCTGGTCAGAATCTTTTAGTATAAGAACATAGACCTTAGATTTGCGTTTTCTGCCGCCGGATTTGATAAATATTTCACTCTTAATATTAAAAGTATTTTTCAATAATGTAAAGCATTTTTTCGCGACAAGGTAGTTCTCTGTTTGAATTTTTAAACAAAAAATATCTTTAAAACAACGAATTTGACCACAAATATTTATAATTGCTGCAAGTTCCGCTATATTGCAATGTCTTGCATTCCCAAATAGTTCGAATAACTCTTGCTTTACCTTAGATGAAAATGACAAATTTGAGCCTCCTAGCAAGTTTTTACACACAAGAAAATTTTACGATTGTTTTTTATGACGTCCATCCTTTTCAATATCATTATGCTTTAATAAAAGCGTGTGCTTTTCTTTATCCAAAGCATTATATAAAGCATTTGCCAATGTGACAGAACGGTGCTTGCCACCAGTACATCCTATGCTAATTACAAGACTATTTTTTCCCTCTCTAACATATAGAGGCAATAAAAATTCAACCATTTCAACCAATTTCTTCAAAAAATCTTGGCTTTCCTGGAAGGACATGACATAATCGCTCACAGGGGACTCGTTCCCCGTCATTTCCTTTAATTCCTGAATATAAAAGGGATTTGGCAAAAAACGAACGTCAAAAACCAAATCACTGTCAACAGGGATTCCATATTTAAAACCAAAGGAGCAGACTGTTACTACCAGATTATCAAACTGCTGATTTTCCACAAAGATTCGATTAATCTGAGCTTTTAACTCCCTCGTTAGCACGTTTGTTGTATCTAAAATATAAGTTGCCCTACTCTTAACTTCCTGCAGCATTTCTCTCTCCAGCAAAATGCCATCTTCGATTGAGCCTTTTTTGGATAGTGGATGGCTCCGACGAGTCTCCTTGTAACGCTTAATCAGGGCATGGTCAGATGCATCTAAAAATATAATTTCGTATTGATAGCCCTTCTCCTCTAGGGAGAACAAAACATGAAACAGGTCGTTAAACAGTTTGCCGCCACGTATATCTACCCCCATGGCCACCCTTTCAATTTCTCCTTCCTGCTCATAGCAAAGTTCGGCAAACTTCGGTATTAATGCAGGGGGTAGATTATCTACACAGAAAAAATTGATATCTTCTAAAAACTTAAGAACAGAAGACTTTCCTGCTCCGGACATACCCGTAACAATAACGAACCTCATATAAAATCTTCTCCTTTGTAATTACACTTAAAATTCCCCAACTATTTTCACTTCCGTCTCCAATGAGACACCGAATTTTTCAAACACAGTTTGTTGGCAAAAGGAAATTAAATCAAGGATATCTTGTGTTGTGGCATTGCCTTTGTTTACTACAAATCCAGCATGCTTCTCGGAAATCTGAGCACCTCCGATGCTCTTGCCCTTTAAATCCGCATCCTGTATTAATTTACCTGCAAAATAGCCCTCGGGGCGTTTAAACGTACTGCCAGCACTAGGAAATTGCAAAGGCTGCTTCTCTCTTCTTTGCTCGCCCAGTTCCTTCATTTTGTTCTTAATTTCATTTAAATTTCCTTTTTTCAAACGAAGGGTGGCATTTAAGAGAATATATTCTTCCTCAGGTAAAATACTGTGACGATAAGATAGGCGTAAATCCTCAGCCGTAACAGTTTTCACCTCTAATTCTTTTGTTAAAACATCAGCCGAAACTAAAACATCTTTCATTTCGCCGCCATAAGCACCAGCATTCATGGTAATGGCACCACCCAAAGAACCAGGAATGCCCGATGCAAATTCTAGCCCCGTCAGACAATTTTCCGCCGCTTTTGCGGACAAAGTCGACAGCAATACACCGCCTTGAGCATTAATGATCTCACCGTCTATTGTGATTTCAGACATTCTACTGCCAATATGCACCACTGCTCCACGAATACCCTTGTCACTTACCAAAAGATTACTTCCATTACCAATGACCAAAATAGGTACTTGATGCTTCTGCAAAATTTCAATGCTTGCTTTTACTTCCTCCAAGCTCTCTGGCATAATAAAAATATCCGCAGGCCCACCTGTACGAAAAGTAGTATGTCCACTCATTGGTTCCGCCAAAGCAACGGCGTCCTCTCCAAGTTTAAGGCGTAACGCCTCCACTACTGTATCCATTAAGTCACCTTCCTATTCTGTACTACGATTGTTTTGTAATATTTTATTCTCAAATTCTACTGCTGTACTTGTTCCCATTTTCTTCTGGCGATTGCTGATGGCTGCTGATTCACAAATTACCGCAACGTTTCTGCCTGGGCGAATGGGAATGGTATTACACAGTACTTTATTCCCCAAAATCTCAATATATTCCTCGCTTAAACCCAAACGATCGTAAGAGCATTGGTTCCCATCCCAAATTTCAAGTTTGATTACCAAGTCAATGGATTTCAGCTGTTTTACTGCACCAATTCCAAACAATTCTTTTACATTAATAACGCCAATACCTCGCAATTCAATAAGATAGCGAATAAGTTCCGGGCAAGTGCCCACAAGGGTTTGATCTGCGATTTTTTTAATTTCCACTGCATCATCTGCTATTAAACGATGCCCTCTTTTAATCAACTCCAAAGCGGTTTCACTCTTCCCGATACCACTGGCACCAGTAATCAGCACCCCTTCACCATAAATGTCAACCAAAACACCATGCATCATGACGCGATCCGCCAGTTCCCCACGTAACCACATAATCAGTTCTGCGGCAAGGTCCGTAGTGGTTTTGTTTGTCCTAAAAATAGGGATACCATATTTTCTCCCATAATAGAGCATTTCAGGAAAAACCTCTAAATTTTTACAAATAATCAGGCAAGGAATATGATATTCAAATAATTGACAAATGGCTTCATCCCTTGCTTGGGCGTTCAACGTTTGTAAATACCCATGTTCAACCCTACCAATAATTTGCAATCTATCATTATCAAAACGGTGATAAAACCCTGTAAGCTGTAATGCGGGACGATTGATTTCTTTGCGGGTAATCACTCTTCCTGCAATATCTATTTCAGGTAAAATCGCTTCCAATTGAAATTCTTCTACTATTTTTGTTAGTTTTGCACTGTACATAGAAACCTCCTAAGGCGACAAACTTATACCTACTGCTATCATAACCTAAAAAGGTCAATTTTGCAATTCATCCTGATGGAAAAAGGCATAAACCTGCTCCGCCGAAGGAATGTTCATTTCTGTTACTTCCAAAAGATCTCCCACCTCTGCACGGGCGATATCCTCAATAGATCCAAAATGCCGCATTAAAGCCTTTCTGCGAACTTCGCCGATTCCTTTGATATCCTCTAAAACGGAATGAAGCCCTGCTTCTTGCCTTAGTTTTCGGTGATAGGTGATTGCAAAACGATGAACCTCATCCTGAATTCTTGTAAGAAGTTTAAATCCCTCAGAGGTGTATGGTATTTTGATTTCTTCCCCATGAAAAAGAAGTCCTCTTGTGCGGTGCTTATCATCCTTTATCATACCGCAAACGGGAATATTCATACCAAAGGACATTAAGACCTCTTCGGCAGCACTTACTTGAATTTTACCACCATCCATAAATATCAAATCTGGCAGACGGGTAAAGCTGCTGGTCTTGCCCTCTGCTTTTTCTTTTAAAGCATGATTCAACCGTCGAGTAATGACCTCTTTCATGGAGGCATAATCATTTGCACCAATTACCGTCTTGATACGAAATTTTCGATAATCACTATTTTTCGATTTACCGTCTTCAAAAACTACCATAGAACCAACGGATTCAAAACCTTGGGTATTGGAAATGTCATATGCCTCAACCCGATGCAATGTCCCTTCGATATCTAAGGCTTGGCGCAGCTCTTCCATCGCCCCTTTTGTTCTCTGTTCTTCCCGCCTCAGCTTCTCGCCAAACTGTTCAAAAATCAACATAGCATTTTTGTGAGCCAGTTCAACCAATTTTTGCTTTTCTCCCTTTATTGGAACGGTAAAAATAACCTTTCCTTCTCTTTTTTCAGAGAAATACTCTGATAGAAGTTCTTTTTCTTCAGGTACTAAGTCCTCTTGCAAAATAATTTCCCGGGGAATATAAGCAGTTCCCGTATAAAATTGCTGTACAAAGGCAGTCAAAATTTCACTACGGCTTTGTTCTTCCGAAGCAGTCATGGTAAAATTCTCTCGCCCTGTCATTTTTCCGTCACGGATAAAGAAAACTTGAACCAAACACTCATGAAAAGCTCGCACCATTGCGATAACATCAGCATCTCCAACAGACATGTTTGCCATTTTTTGCTTTTGTGCTACACTCTGAACAGCACGAATTTTGTCTCTTAATGCGGCAGCTTTCTCGTAATCCATTTTTTCTGCGGCCTCTGCCATTTCAGCTTCCATTTTTTTTCGAATTCCATCATGCTTACCCTCCAAAAAATCCATAGCATCTTTGATAAATTCTTTATACTCGGCGGATGCTATTGCACCACTGCATGGCGCTAGGCATTGACCAATATGATGATTTAAACAAGGACGCTCTTTACCAATCTCTTTCGGAAGATTCTTTTTACATTTTCGAATGGGAAATAGCTTATGCAAAGTTTCCACAGTTTCTTTTACTGCCAAACCATCGGTATAAGGGCCGTAATATTTGGCTTTATCCTTATCCAAACGCCTAGTAATAAAAATACGCGGAAATTCCTCTTGAATGGTCACTTTGATATAGGGATATGTTTTATCATCTTTCAGCATGATATTGTAATAAGGCTCATGCTGCTTAATCAAATTACATTCTAAAATTAATGCTTCCAATTCGGAATCGGTGACAATATATTCAAACTCCACAATTTGAGGTACCATGGCTCTGGTTTTGGCCGTCAGATTTTTGTTGCTCTGAAAATATTGGCGTACTCTATTTTTTAAGTTAATTGCTTTCCCAACATAGATAATTTGGTCCTTATCATTCTTCATGAGATAAACGCCTGGTTTTTGGGGAAGCTTCTTTAATTCTTCGCTGATATCAAACATTTTATCACCTTCTCTGTAGCCTATGTATTTTTTCTATGAATTATAAAAAACTTAGAATACTGCTGAGTTATATTTTGTGTTACATTTTATTGTCGTCATAATTATTTTAATATACTCTTTTTCCTTGCATGTAATGTAACTTTTAAATGAAAAAAGACAAGCCGCAAAGGCTGTTTCTAGCTACCTTCTTCTCGCTTGCTTATTAAAACATTATAAAGGACTTCTTCTAAAATAGAAAGCGTTTTTGTAAATCCTTCGACATTTCATACAGATCTACTATAAATCTCTGTTTTTAACCAATAAATTGAAATTTAAGTATGAATTCTTTTCCATCTTTTTAAGGTACGTTTAATTTGTACGCGCTAATATAGTCAAAAAAGATTTGAAAGGATGATGAATGAATGAAACGAGCAATATCAACTTTGGTTTGTTTCACGCTACTGGTTGGAACAACCGGTTGCAATACCACCCAAGGAGCAGAAATTGATACCAACAAATACGCAAATGCCCTTTTTGACAGTAGCCATGTACATACCATAAATATTCAAATAGACAAAGACAGCTGGGCGGATCTACTGGAAAATCCAACGGAGAAGACGAAATATAAATCCACCGTTGTAATTGATGGTAATACAATTGAAAATGTTTCCTTTGCTACAAAAGGAAATTCCTCGCTATCCCAGGTGGCGGGCAGTGAAAGTGACCGTTACAGTTTTAAAATCAATTTCGGTAAATTTGTGGAAGGCCAAACTTATGGGGGATTGGATAAATTAAATTTGCAAAATATTTTTTCTGATCCTACCTATATGAAAGACTATCTGGCGTTTGAGATCATGAAAGAGTCCGGTGTAGCATCTCCGCTTACAAGTTATGTATCTCTTTCCATTAATGGTGAGGTTTACGGCTTGTATTTGGCATTAGAGGATATGAGCAACTCTTTCTTGGAACGGACCTATGGAGCAGATTACGGAGATCTATATAAACCGGAATCCGAAATGTTAGGAAATATGGGGCAACACAATATGAAAAATATGAAGCTCCCCGAGGGTACGGAAATGCCGGAAGGGATGGAACGCCCCGAAAACGATACGCAAAGACCAGTACCAGCTGATGGAGAAAAAACTGGTATGCTCATGGGCGAAGGACAACGTCCAGAAGGAGGCCGGGATATGGGTGGAACGTCAAAAGGTGCTGACCTGGCATATACCGATGATGAATTTTCTAGTTATTCCGATATCTTTGATAATGCCGAAACTGATGCTACAGATGAAGACAAGTCACGCTTAATTCAAGCATTAAAGCAATTATCAACGGGCGAAAACTTGGAAAAATGTGTAGATATTGATGCCGTGGTTCGTTATTTTGTGGCACACAATTTTGTGTTAAATGGTGATAGTTATACCGGCTCTATGCTACACAACTATTGGCTTTATGAAGACAACGGAAACCTATCCATGCTTCCATGGGACTATAATCTTGCCTTTGGTGGATTCCATATGAAAAACAATAATGATGCAACCAGCATTGTAAATACTGCCATTGATACACCCTTAGACGAACAAAATGTAGGAAACCGACCCATGTGGGATAAGGTAATGGCAAATGAAGAAAATTTAAAGCTATATCATGAATATTTTAATACTTTAATTACTGATTACTTTGAGTCAGGTAAATTTGAGAGTACAGTCAATCGTGTTTCCACAATGATTCGCCCTTATGTGGAAAGTGACCCTACTGCTTGGTATACAGTAGATGAATTTGACACAGCAGTAGATACCATTACCCAATTTTGTCTCCTTCGTGCTCAAAGCATTCGCAGTCAGCTTGATGGCACCCTTGCTTCTACCACGGCAAAACAAGAAACAGCAAATTTGATTGATGCCAGTACAATTGACATCTCCGCCATGGGAAGTCAGGGAAAAGGTAGAGGTGATGAGGGAAAAAGAAATCCGGAAGAAGAAAAATGATAAGCTAAATTTAATTGAAAAGTTTTGAATAAAGTTTATAAGGCTTGAAATTGTTGAGAACAGCAATTTCAAGCCTTATAATTTAGAAAACCTTCTATGTAGTAACAGCGTTTTCAGAAACACAATCTACACAGAAGGTTTAGATATAAAAGATAACCTATCTTATTGAAATTACAGACAAATATTCCATTACCCATGTAATCAGACACATTGACAAGAGTGCATTTTATATCATACGAAAGCGTCTTAGAATGCCGATGAGCTTCGTGCCCATAGGCAAGCTTTTCAAATCTTCCTCTGTAACGCCACCAATTAATAGCATTACCAATCCATATATGCCTACAGCAAACAAAATCGAAATTAGCGTCGCTAAAGTATTGCTTGGGTAGAGCATATTCACAATGTGATATATTGCAAGGGATGCGATTCCCATAACCGTTGAACCGGCAATAGGTTTTAAAAATGTGCCCATCATGTCAAATCTGACTCCGGTAATTCTGGAAAGCATGATTACATCAAATACACCTGCTATAAAATAGCAACCTGTTGTTGATAAAACTGCTCCCAGTACATTCAGCTGAGGAATTCCAATTAAGACATAGTTTAAAATAATCTTAACAATTGCCCCTAAAACTGCACCAATGACAGGAACTTTAATGTGCCCTATTCCTTGTAATATTCCTGTTGCAGTTTGACATAATGCCAAAAACAGGATAGAAACAGCGCCCACTGTTAAGAGTATACCACCGTCTTTTGCATTGGGAAACAGCAACTGAATAATGGGATCGCCTAAAATGCCAATCCCCACTGCTGCAGGTATGGAAATAATCATGGAAAGACGAAAAGTCAAATTCATCTTTCTGCGAACCTGTTTAAACTCTTTTAATTTCACAGAAGACGCAATGCTGGGCAAAGCCGCAGTAGCCAATGCTGTGGATATAGATACAGGCAAAGTAGTTAAGGTTACATATTTACCAGAAAGTTGACCATATAGATATAAGGCCTTTTCATGGGTATAACCTGTGTTCTCCAAAATATGCATTACCATCTTCATATCAATTAAGTTGGTAATACTAAATACCGCTGTACCGGCAATAATAGGCCAAGCTGTTTTCAAAAGCTGTATTACTGTATCTTTGCGGCTTTCTTCATAGGATTGATGACATCTTCTTACCTTCTTTTTAATTGTTGGTCGAATCAAAAGGTAGCTGAATAAAATCACTAAAAGTCCTGCCACAGCACCAATACCTGTACCCATAGTACCGCCGGCTGCACCTAAGGGAATGTTTTTCTGGCCCGCAGGCACACCATAGCTCAAAAATAGGTAGGCTAGGTAGACGCTGAAAAAAGCATTAAACACCTGCTCAACAATCTGAGAAATCGCTGTTGGCACCATGGTGTTCATTCCTTGAAAATAACCGCGGAATGCCGACATAATTCCCACAATGAAAATTGTGGGAGAAAGGGTTAAGATACAATAATAACCTTCCGGCGCATTGGAAAAGCTTGCAACCTCTTGGGCGAAAATAGCAAGTAAAACGGAAAACATAAGACCCAAAACGCCCGAAACAATCAAAGCACTTTGAAATACCTTATGCGCATTTCGGTACTCCTTTAATGCTATTCTTTCCGAAACCATTTTTGATATGGCTGCAGGCAAGCCCGCTGAGGAGAGTATAAGCAAAAAGGTATAAATATAGTAGCCGGAACTGTAAATACCATTCCCCGAATCCCCAATCATATTGGTTAAAGGTACACGGTATACAAAACCTAAAAAGCGTACAAGGATGCTGGCCGTCGCTAAAATGGCGGCCTGCTTGACAAAGGAAGTTTTTCTTTTTACTCTTTCTTCCATATCACACCTCATACTCACTCATAAAAATTAATTACTGCGTGCTTTCTGCTTTCTGCGAAGGTTATTGTCCAAAATCTTTTTACGCATGCGTAGGTTCAGTGGTGTTACTTCCAACAGCTCGTCCTCACCAATAAATTCCATGCACTGCTCCAAAGACATTTGAATTGCAGGGGTCAGACGCAAGGAATCGTCAGAACCGGAGGAACGTGTATTGGTGAGCTGTTTCTTTTTGCACACATTAATATCCATATCATCAACACGGGCATTTCTTCCCACAATCATTCCTTCGTATACCTTTACACCGGCACCGATAAATAAATTACCTCTTTCTTGCGCGTTGTATAAACCATAGGTAATTGCTTCGCCACTTTCAAACGCAACCAAGGAACCTTGAGAACGTATGGGGATTTCCCCTTTATAAGGCTCATATCCCTCAAAAATAGAATTCAGGATACCATTTCCTTTCGTATCTGTAAGAAATTCATTACGGTAACCAATCAAACCTCTAGCAGGAATAATAAACTCCAAACGTGTATACCCGCCCTTGGAGGGATACATATTTGTCATTTCACCTTTTCTTGAGCCAAGTTTTTCAATTACGTTGCCTACAAATTCCTCAGGAACGTCGATAGTAACGAGTTCCATAGGCTCACACTTCTTTCCGTCTATTTCTTTGAATAAAACCTCAGGCTTGGAAACCTGAAACTCAAAACCTTCACGGCGCAATGTTTCAATCAAAATAGAAAGATGCAGTTCCCCTCTGCCGGAAACACGCATACAATCCATGGATTCGGTATCTTCTACTCTAAGACTAACGTCTGTGTTCAATTCTTTATACAATCTGTCTCTTACCTGGCGGGAAGTAACGAACTTACCATCCTGTCCAGCAAAAGGACTGTCATTAACAGCGAAATTCATAGACAAAGTAGGCTCTGAAATCTTTACAAAAGGCAGTGCCTCTGGCTTTTCGGGAGAACAGATGGTATCACCAATCATAATGTTTTCGATACCACTGATGGCAACAATATTACCAACACTTGCCTCTTTCACTTCGACTCTTTGTAAGCCTTCGAAAAGATATAGTTTTGAAATACGTATTTTTTTCAATGAATCTTCATCATGCATATTTAAAACAACAACCTCATCATTCACATGAATCGTGCCGTTTTCAATTTTGCCGATACCAATACGTCCAACATATTCGCTGTAGTCAATGGTAGAAATTAACGCCTGTAAAGGCGCATCCAATATACCCTTGGGGCCTGGAACATGATTGATGATTGCTTCAAACAAAGGCATCATATCCCCTTCTCTAGCAGAGGAATCTGCGGAAGCATAACCCCCTCTTGCAGAAGCAAAAATAAAGGGAGAGTCTAACTGCTTTTCACTGGCATCCAGCTCCATAAAAAGTTCAAGTACTTCATCCACAACTTCATCGGGACGTGCTTCGGGTCTGTCCACCTTATTCACGCAAACCACAACGGGATGGTCTAACTCAAGAGCTTTACGCAATACGAATTTTGTTTGAGGCATAGGTCCTTCAAAAGCATCAACAACTAAAACAACGCCATCCACCATTTTCAATACACGTTCTACCTCGCCGCCAAAGTCCGCGTGCCCGGGGGTATCAATAATATTGATTTTGGTGTCATGAAAGTTTACGGCAGTATTTTTTGAAAGAATCGTAATTCCTCTTTCTCGTTCAATATCACCACTGTCCATTACACGTTCCTGAACTACTTGGTTTGAACGAAAAATACCGCTCTGGCGTAGTAACTGGTCAACCAGCGTTGTTTTACCATGATCAACATGGGCGATGATTGCCACATTTCTAATATTTTCAATCTTTTGTTCCATAACAAGCTCCAATCGTTTCTAAAATTTAAACATCGTTATATTGTAGCACAGGGTTTGTCGCTATGCAATTATTCTTTGTCAAAAAAAGTAGTTTTTTTTAACTTTTTTCAATTTTAAGGAAATTATGAATTAAAAATAGTAAAAGCCCCACCAAGAATTATTCCCAGGGGGGCAGTTGAATACTCTATGTTTTATGGTTTTGGTGCACTTTTATCAAAAGCTGCAACCACAATCTGCCACAACCATAATATTTAGAGTCAATTTTTCATAGTTTGCATGTGTTCACTTTCTTGCAGATAATAGATGATTAATCTTTTACCATTCAAAATTGTAGGCTTTGCCTTTAGATGCACTTTCATATCGGCGCTTTTTAAATACTTATCTTCCTCATATAGCGCATCTGAATAATCAATATTTTGGAAAGAAAAATCGAAGTTTTGATTCATCTCGCCGAAAATGTCTGAGCAATTGGCACCTATACAGCTTTCCCTTGATTTGTCAATTAATTTGCAAGCCGTATCGTTAATATAGATAATTTCTCCGTTTAATGTATCGCATATGAATACACCGTCAGAAACTTCATCCAGAAACATAAAGGTCTGTTGCTGTTGTTCTTCATTTAACGGTGCCTTCATGCCTTCGTCGTAAATGAGAAACCGTTTTTTGCGGTTTACCCTAGCATTTAGCAAAGCAATTTCCGCATTATTGTACAGATCTTCGTAATTTGTAGCATGGTCTGGTGAGAAACAAACACCTGCGGAACAAGTAAGGGATAATTTTAAGTTTGCATTATCATATGCAATGGCGTGACATATTTTTTCCAACTTTTGTTCCAAAATTTCCTGTTCTATACGGGAAGGGATAAATATTGCAAATAAATCCCCATCCATTCTGCTGATAAAGTTGGTTTCTTCAAAAATAGATTCCAACATTTCCCCAACGCCGCATAGAACTTTATCCCCCATGCCATATCCTAAAGCAATATTAATAGACTTGAAGTGGTCGATATCGATTAAAATAAATACCCCTGTAAATCCTTGATTGCGGTTAAAAAAGTCTTGAATTCTGATTTTTAATTCCGAGCGGTTTAACAGCCCTGATAAAAAATCAACCTCTGCGCGTTTTTTCATTTCTGCAATTGCGTCGTTAAATTGAACCTCTTTTTGAAACTGAGCAGTTTGCATACGGCACAAAGTATTGCTTACTGTGTTATCAAGGGTTTCTGATAAATACGGTTTTAAAATGCAATCCAAAGCTCCAAAAGAAACGGCTTTCGCTACCAATTCCGTTGATGCGTGAATTGTAATCATGGGTATATCAAATTGTTTCGCCAAATAACTAATTTCCTGTAAGTCCTCCGCCATTACGCTTTCAGTAACAGATAAAATCAAAATGGCTATATTAGATCTCTCTTCCTTTAAGATATCATGCAATTCAGGTAATTCTTTTACTTGTAAAATAGCATACCTGCGGGCAAAAACCCCCTGAAATCTTTCAAAATCTTCTGAAGTTGGGTCGAATATCAACATATATTTATTTTCGATATCAAGTTTTAAGATATTCTCATTGCTGGTTGCAATAAGTTCTGCTTCGGAATCAATCAGGCTCAAATTCACCTCATTGATTAACTCTTCAAAACTATGTAAGGGTAAGGGTTTGGAAAAAAAATACCCCTGCACGCTGTGGCACCCAAGAATTTTCAATAAGTTCACTTGCTCCTCAGTTTCAACCCCTTCGGCAATTACCTTTAGGTTCATCCATTTTGCAAGACTGATAACAAAGCTCATGACGCTTCTTTTATCTCTGAATTTTTCCTGATCCTGTACAAAGCGCATATCCAATTTAAGAACATCAATGGGAAGCTCAGAAAGCATATTCAAGGAAGAATATCCACTTCCAAAGTCATCCATTTCGATGGTAAAGCCCAATTCCTTTAACTGTTTAATTCCATTGATAATCTGTTCTGAATTTTCTGTATATGCACTTTCTGTGATTTCGATAAAAATATGATTGGGTGTTAAGTCGTATTTATCAAGCAAAGATAATAAAATCTCATCAATATTGGGATTATAAATATCAGCCCTTGACATATTAACGGAAACAGGAATCGCAGGATTCCCTCGATCCATCCAAGAACGAATCCAACGGCAGGACTCTTCCAATACATATAAATCCAACTCGGTAATAAATCCATTATCTTCAAAAATTTTAATAAACCGATTGGGTGGAATCATTCCTTTTTCAGGATGCATCCAACGAACCAGGGCTTCGGCACTACAAATTTTTTCATTCATTAAATCATACTTTGGCTGAAAATAAACAACAAATTCTCTATTGTTTAATGCAGTCTTCATATTTGATAAAATGAATTGTTCGTCTAATAACTTTTGGCGAATATCATCTTTATAAAAAGCCAGATATGAGGCATATTTACCTTTAATTGACTCTAATGCAAGGCAAGCTCTGGCACACATTATGCTAACGGGTAACGTGGGATCATCAATTGTATAAATTCCAAATTTTATTACGCTATGTAAATTTTCGTTAAAACGGTTGATATATTCAACGCAATCAAAAAAATCATTTTCGTTATATTCTTCCCTATGCTCTACAAGAACTGCAAAAATATCCCCACCAATTCTGCCGCAGATACCTCCCTTTTGAAACTTATCTCGAATCATAAGGGCTACATATTTTAAAAGGGCATCCCCTTCGCTAAAACCGAACAGCTCGTTGACCAATTTAAACCGCTCGATATCGCAACAGATGATGTCATATTTTTGTTCAGGATTTTGTTTTATTATTTTTTCTGCAAAGCTATAAAAGTGCTTTTTAGAATACAAACCCGTAAGGGTATCTCTCTGAACCAAATCAAGAATATTTGCAGTCTTTTTTAGCAAAACAGTGTTCTCTACCCTACGCTTAATTTCATCAGGGCCACATGCCATCTGAATAAAATCTTGTACGCCATATGAAAGAGCCTTTGCCTTAGCAGCAGCATCCAGAACCTCATTTTGAGAGATGACAACAACAGGAATACTGCGTAAAAAAGCATCTCTGTTTATTTCTGCTAAAAGTTCATACCCATTCATAATGGGCATAACCAAATCAAGCAGTATTACAGAAATGCCTGCATATGAATTCTGCAAAACTTCAAGGGCTGCTTCACCGTTTTCTGCTTCCATTATCTCATATTGAGAGCCTAAAATTAAGGATAGCATTTGTCTATTTACTTTATTATCATCAACAATAAGGACAGTCTTCGTGAAAGACACAGCAATATCCTCCTCAATTTTTTGGGGAAATCTGATTATCATTCTTTTTCTTCATAAATTCTAATTGTAAAAAAGCAATATAACCAATCATTTTTTTCAATTCCTTTACCTTAATTAATAGAAATACCATTTTGAAATCAATATTTTTTGTATTGATAAAACATGAGTTTTCCATTAAATTCTAGCATTATATTCGACAAAAGTCAACCAGTTTCAAGGTTATAATAATTCATCAGCATGCATTAAAAATAGGCATCATAGAAAAAGAATTTGATGAAGTCTTTTGTGAAAAAAATGCTCCAGTTCCCCATGGAACTTCAATTTTTTTCCTTTTTCATCATTCCTTTCTAGCTCTATTCAATATCACTTCCTACGAATTTATTAAAGTTCTCATTTATTATTCGTAGAAAATACACTTGTTTTTGAGTTTTATGGGGCAGCAATTCTCTTTCTTTAACATCTGTTAAAATAGAAATCAATTCAATATAAAGTAATTCAAAAAAAGAAAAACCCATACCAAAGGTATGGGTTTTAAATTTAAAATATGTACCGTTGCTTTTGGAATTACTGCAATAACTGCAATACGCCCTGAGGCAACTGGTTAGCCTGAGCAAGCATTGCCTGAGAAGCCTGAGTTAAGATGTTATTCTTTGTGAAGTCCATCATCTCTTTTGCCATGTCAACGTCACGGATACGGCTTTCAGCAGCTGTCATGTTTTCTGTTGTAACACCCAAGTTGTTAATTGTGTGCTCAAGTCTGTTCTGGATCGCACCCAAATCACCACGTGTTGAGGATACAGTGTTGATAGCATCTTTGATTTGCTGAATAGCTGCTGAAGCACCTTCCTGAGTACCAATGTTTACACTGGAAATTCCTAAGGAGCGTGTATTCATGTTATCTACACCAACAGTAACTTTATTAAAGTTATCTGCTGTATCACCAACCTGCAAAGTAAGACCAGCGCCTTTACCGTTAGAGGAGTTCTTAGTGTTGATGTCAATTGCACCAGCTACGCCGTTTACCGCGGCTTTAATACCGGTTTTTTGTTCAATTAGAGCTGCCATATCTCCAGCAGCAGCAGCGGTATTAGCGGCAGCGGCAATAACTACATTAACATCGCTGTCTAAACTCTTAGCAGCTTCAGCATCTGCTGCATAGGCAAATCTTTGACCATTAACTGTAATAATATTATTTTCGATAGTATTAGATTCAGCGCCTACAGCGATGGGTGTTAATTTACCAAAATCCACTGTGGTCTTAGCATCAGCTGCGGCTGTAGATTCTGTTACTGCAATTGCATCATTTGCAATTGTACCATCTGCTTTTGTAGTTACAATACCGCCAACACCAGTAATTTTTGCTGCAGAAGTACCAGCTTCTTTTGCAGTAAATGTCATTGCACCATCAGTACCTACTGCTATATCAAACAAGTTACCCACTTCAGTGTTCTTAAGTTGCTTAAGTACTTCAGCACCAATTCCATCTGCATCAGGAGCTGTTGCACCTTTTTGTGTGTATGTAGCAGAAGCAGTATAAGTTTTTCCGCCAAGCTCATAATTTACTGTATATTCATAAGTATCACCATCAGCGGCTGTTAGTCCTACGATTTTAGCAGCATCATAAATACCTTTTACGGCATCAACATCTGTAAATGTAGCAGCACTATTCTCTGTCTTGCTGATCTTGGCAGTTGAAGTTCCTAAAGAGCCATCCAACAGGTTGATTCCATTATAATTTGTGGATTCAGCAATACGGTCGATTTCGGACTTCAGGGATTCAACTTCCTTCTGTAGGTTGTTACGGTCAACATCATTATCATATGTACCATTAGCAGACTGTGTTGCTAACTCAACCATACGGTTTAACATGGAGTGAACTTCTGTCAAAGCGCCTTCAGCTGTCTGAACCAAGGAAATACCATCGTTGGCGTTCTTTGTAGCTGTTTCCAAGCCTTTAATCTGGGCTCTCATTTTTTCGGAAATAGCCAAACCAGCAGCATCGTCACCTGCTCTGTTGATTCTGTAACCAGAAGACAATTTTTCAAGGTTCTTGCTTACTGCGGTGTTGTTTGCGCCCAACTGTCTGTGGGAGTTTAAAGCTGCGATATTATGTTGAATTCTCATAATGTAAAACCTCCTTGTTTGTTAATGGAATGCATCCGTGCATTCCGTGATTTATTATCCAAGCAAAGTCCGTGCACTGGCTTCGCCCGTTAAATTGGTACTGATATCATTTACCAATGCATATACAACACTTTTTGTTGTACAACTATATTATCGGTAAAATTTTCTACCACTTAATAGTTTTTTTAAAATTTTTTTATTTTTTTTCAATTTCCTGCAATGCACTTCTATTATAGAATCTTTAAGAGGCTTATTTTATCCACATAAGAAAAAGACCCCATCATCCAAAGGTAATGAGGTCTCTTTCTTCTTAGATATATATCTTGCTAGAAAGCTTGCACAGCTCCATGAAAATTCCGTTTATTCTGCCTTATGATCGGTGTAAAAACTCACTTCAATAAAGTCCAGTTTTCATCTATACGGCATTTCTAAACTATTCATTTGTTGCTTTGAATTATTTATCTCTCAACTGCGCATCCAATTCTGTAGACAAACCGCTCAAAATTGCTTGCATTGCAGCAGCAATATCTGCGTCCGCCAAGGTTCTCTCGGCACTGCGGAAGGAAATGGAGTACGCAACGGATTTATATCCAGCTTCAATTTGAGCACCTTTATAAACATCAAACAGGGTTACCCTTTCCAGATATTCTCCGCCGTTTTTCTGAATAATATCGCTAATTTCCTTAACTGTAACATCCTCTTTTACAAGCATAGCGATATCTCTTGTCATGCCGGGGAATTTAGGCAAAGGCTTATAGGTTACATTTCTATCAGCGTAAGCAGTCATCTTTTCCAAATCTAAAACTGCCATGTATGCCTTTGTGCCGATTTCATAATTTTTTGCCACAACGGGGTGCAATTCGCCAAAGTAACCTACGGTTTCTCCGTTTATTTTCAAGCATGCAGTTCTACCGGGATGCATCCAAGGAGTTTCCTTTTCGGGCAAATATTCTGCTTTTCCAGCCAAGCCCAAAACATCAACCAAATGTTCCACAATTCCCTTTAAGTCGTAGAAATCCATGTTTCCATACATACCAACGGTTAGTGTGGGGATTTCGTGGGGCAATTCTGTCAAAGGCAACGCCTTAGGCAAATAAACCCTTGCAACCTCGAATAAGCCTGCCTGTTCGTTACGTCTATTGTAATTGGTGGACAGAGAGTTCAAAATTCCGTTGAAAGAAACAGTACGCATAATGCTATAGTCTTCACCCAAAGGGTTGGAAATGGTAACAGTTTTTCTCAATTTGCTGTCAGCGGGAATCAAAATCTTGTCGAATACCTTAGGGCTTTCAAAGCTATAGGTCATTGCTTCACAAAGACCATCAGCAATCATAGTATCCTTTACCAAGGAGGTAATGGTTTGCTCATAATTTTTCTTACCAACGGTAGGTGTGCCCGATGCTAAAGTATCGGGGATTTTATCATACCCAAAGAAACGCGCAACTTCTTCTGACAAATCTGCCTGTGCTTCCAAGTCAGGACGATAGGTTGGCACAATTACTGTATGCTTCATAGGGTCAACAACCATACCCAAGCGTTCAAAGGTTTCCTGCATTTCCTTCTCAGTAATCTCTGTTCCAAGGAATTTATTAATCCATTCTGGAGAATAGGAAAGCTCCCAAGGCTTACGCTGATTGGGATAGCAGTCCACCATGCCTGGAACAACCTCTCCAATACCCAGCATTTCAACCAACTGAACTGCACGGTTTACCGCATCAATTGCCAAATTAGGGTCTAAGCCCTTTTCATATTTACTGGAAGCATCTGTACGCAAACCAACATTTTTTGCAGTAATACGCACGTTAGGGCCATTGAAATTTGCAGATTCAAATAAAATTGCTTCCGCATCTTCACTAATCATTGAGTTTTCGCCGCCCATAACACCGGCAATGGCAACAGCCTTTTCAGGATCAGCAATCACCAACATAGATTCATTCAGTGTTCTTTCAACCCCATCAAGCGTTACAATTTTTTCATCGGCTTTTGCATTTCTCACAATGATTTTTCTATCTGCAATACAATCAATATTGAATGCATGCATGGGCTGACCCATTTCCAGCATTACATAATTCGTAATATCTACAATATTATTGATGGGACGAACGCCTGCGGCTCTTAATCTTTTGCGCATCCAGCGTGGAGAAGGTCCAATTTTTACATTCTTTACTGCTCTTGCAATATATCTGGGGCAAAGGTCAGGGTTTTTGATTTCAACAGAAATCATTTCTTCAATTTTGCCTGTTCCCTCTTCTTTTACTGTGATTTCAGGGTATCTGAATTCAGTTTTATAGGTTGCAGCAGTTTCTCTTGCCAAACCTAAAATGCTAAAGCAATCGGGACGGTTGGAGGTGATTTCAAATTCCACAACCACATCTTTGATGTCTAACAATTCTAAGACATCCTTGCCCAATTCAACCGCTTCGGGGAAAATATAGATGCCGTGTTCAGGTGCTTCGGGGAAATCATGACGATCACAGCCCAATTCTTCTACAGAGCAAAGCATGCCTTGGGATTCAACTCCACGTAGCGCACCAGTTTTGATTTCTTTTCCTCCGGTAATTACAGAACCATCTAAAGCAACGGGCACGTAATCCCCTACTTTGATATTTTGTGCTCCTGTTACAATGGTCAAATCCTTACCTTGACCTGCATCGATAGTACAGATTTGAAGTTTATCCGCATCAGGATGCTTTTCAATGGCTTTAATATAGCCAGAAACAACATTTTTAATTTCTCCCGCTAAAGTAGTGTAACCCTCTACCTTAGAGCCGCTCATTGTAATATCTTCTACATATTCTTTAATGCCTACGTTTACATCGGCATACTCTTTTAACCAGGACATCGGTAAATCCATGATAATAACTCTCCTTTCAAATAAAAGCTTTTGGGTTCCCTTAGAATTGTTTCAAGAATTTCACGTCGTTTTCAAATAATAAGCGCATATCGGTAATGCCATAGCGCTGCATTGCAACACGCTCAAGACCCATACCGAAAGCAAAACCGCTGTATTCATCGGGGTCAATCCCACTCATTTTTAATACCTTAGGATGCACCATGCCACAGCCCAAAAGCTCGATGTAGCCTTCACCCTTACATACACGACAGCCTTCACCGCCGCAAGCAAAGCAGGTTACATCCATTTCTGCACTAGGCTCTGTGAATGGGAAATGGTGAGGACGGAAACGCACCTTTGTATCTTCGCCAAACAATTCTTTTGCAAATACAGCCAAAGCGCCCTTTAAGTCGCCCATGGTAATGTTTTTATCAATTACAAGTCCTTCTAACTGATGGAAAACAGGAGAATGGGTTGCATCTACCTCGTCAGAACGATAAACTGTACCGGGGGAAATCATACGAATAGGCATTTTACCCTTTTCCATGGTACGAACCTGAATGGGAGAGGTTTGTGTTCTCAATAAAATTCCATTACCGATATAGAAGGTATCCTGTTCATCTCTTGCGGGATGGTTTGCAGGAATGTTCAAAGCCTCAAAGTTATAATACTCCTGCTCAACTTCCGGGCCTTCAATGACTTCATAGCCCATTCCCATGAAAATATTTGAAATCTCATCAATTACAATGCTCATAGGATGCTTATGTCCACTGGGTTGAGGTTTCCCAGGCATGGTAACATCAATCTTCTCATTTTCCAAGCGGTGGGTAATTTCAGCCGCTTCCAAGCGCTTCTTCGCTTCCTCCAATTTATTCTCAATGTCCTGTCTTACTTCATTGGCTAGCTGACCAATAATTGGACGTTCTTCTGCGGAAAGTTTTCCCATTTCTTTTAAAATGGCAGTTAATTCACCCTTTTTTCCCAGATATTTCACTTTCATATCTTCAATATCTTTCATTTCCGTTGCTTCATGGAAAGCAGCAATTGCCTTGTCATGGATTAATTTCAACATATCCTTCATAACGCTTCTCCTCTCAATTCTTTTTCCAAATAAAAATAGCCCTCATCCGACAAAGGGACGAAGACTTCCGTGGTACCACCCAAATTCCTGCAAACACAGGCACTCTTATGCGTAACGAGCATGAATCGGATTTTCCTACTATGGTTCAGAAAACCAGCTCCGGTGGGAACTTCTACAAGCTTCTGTGCCAAAAACGCTTTCAGCCGATGACGTTTTCTCTCTGCTGCCTTTTACTTGTATACTTTTCACCTTCATAGCCATTCATTCTTTCAATATCAAAATAATTTTATCACAACAAAATAGAAAGTCAAGGGTAAAATTTGATTACATTTAAATTCTATAAAAAAGAATAGTAAAATTTTTCTCAAATTCCATTGGGTGCTTGAGGGCAAAGCCCTCAAGGCTTTTATAATCTACACCTGCTTTGAGTTATATTTTCATATCAAACATTATTATCTTTGAAATTCGTTACTGCATCATAGATTTGTTCAACCACAGACTCAAGGCTACCGTTTCCGTGATATGAAACATAAATCACATCTTCCCCCGCTCTGGCAAACAGCATCTGAATATCCCCTGAATCAACCAAAGTTACTTCATCAAATTCTGTATTTTGCATTTTATGGTATCGCACTATATTATAG
>JABNAD010000112.1_pt2 | contig 29697 bp, 28 predicted proteins | sample 7240381 | NCBI WGS metagenome assembly JABNAD01 (sample SAMN11332834, study PRJNA596920) | anaerobic digester metagenome | biome: digested sludge; isolation source: digested sewage sludge-derived enrichment culture grown on H2/CO2 | place: Germany: Goettingen
GAGGTGATAATGTGAACGCTATAATGGTTGAGTATATAGATGGTATGGATCTTGGGGAAACACAGGTGCACGGTGGAATGTCCGTGATCCCACTCTTCGATGGTACAGAAGATTCAGGTTACATTACCTTGAAAGAAGCTTTGGACTTAGAATCAATTGTTATAACAGAATTAGATGAACATGGTGCAGTTCCTGAGTTAAAGGTTCATAACTTGGGTGATGTCCCTGTCCTGCTCCTTGATGGTGAGGAACTGGTTGGTGCAAAGCAGAACAGGGTCCTGAACACCACCATACTCCTTAAGGAGGGTTCTGAGACTGTAATCCCTGTAAGCTGCACAGAACATGGAAGATGGAGTTACACCTCGGATCGTTTTGCTGATTCTGGACACGTGGCAGCAAACCGTGTTCGCCGCAGCAAAAATGCATCAGTGTGCCAGTCCCTCAGAAACCACGAGGGTTACCGTTCCAACCAGATGGAGGTCTGGGATGAGATCAGTGAACTCTCCCATGAAGCAATGGTGATGTCAGAAACAGGTGCAATGAGGGATGTTTACAGCTCAAGGGAGAAAGATATGGAAGAGTACATGGAAGCGTTCCCACTCATGGATGATCAGAAAGGAGTTATGGTTCTCATAAAGGGAGAAGTTGCAGGTATGGATAGGGTGTCCTCATCTGCAGCCTACAAACTCCTACATGAGAAGCTTGTGAAAAGCTACGCCATTGAAGCCCTTCTAGATGAAGAAGATAACAGTGAAGAAAATATTTCTGAAGCTGTTGACAACTTTCTGGAGGATCTGAAGTCATCCCTGGAGGAAACACATAAATCAGTTGGTTACGGCTACGATCACCGCTTTGAAAGTCCAGGAACTCTGGGATCTGCCCTAATCCATGAAGACAGGGTTTTACATGCAGCTTTCTTCAACAAAAATGAGAAAAAACCGGGTATGTCCGGTTACAGGGAGAGGAGGAGCTTCAGGGATGTGAGGTAGGTCATTAGGAAGAGCTTAACTCGTTGCAGAAGTGATTCCACTAAAACAAGGATTGAAACAACTAGTTCTAAGAGTAAAGGCCATGTGCTATGAATTTATTTTACCAAAAGAAATATTAAAATTCAAATCAATAGGGTTCAATGGAGGAAAATCATGATCAAAGTTGTTGCCAAACATTTCATAGAAGAATCTAGAATCAACGATTTTTTAGAACATGCAGCTGAACTCGTTGAATCAAGCCTGAAAGAGGATGGATGCATCAGTTACGGATTGTACCAGGATGTGAAGGATTCTGAGGTTGTTGCCATGATTGAAGAATGGGAAGACAGGGATTCACTTGAGGATCATATGGCTTCAGAACACTTCAAAAGGATCGTGCCAAGTTTAAATGAATTCTATGAAAAAGAAGGTGAAATCAACGTTTACAGGAAAATATAAATCTATTTTTATCTTTTAAACTCTTTTTTTACCTTTAAAGGCCAGGAATATACTTTTTTTACTTAATAAGAACTTAAACAACTTTATTTTATACCACCAGAAGAAAACCATTATTAATGACTACCAACAAATCATGAATACGTATTACATATTTTAAAATCTTTCTTGAGGCGGGGGATGATTGAATTAGAAATAGAGATATAACTTTAGATATTAAGGGGAAGTCCATAATTGGTTTTCTTGCTTTACTGGCAATGTTACTGATTGTGATGCCTGCAGGTTTTGCTGCAAACAACACCACAAATGCAACACCCTACACCATTTCCACATTAGACAGCCATGTTGGTGCAGATGTAACCAAGAACCCTGAAATTGCATCCACAACCAACATTCCTAGAACAGATCTTGCAAACCAGATACTTGAAAAAGAGAAACAGGGTTCAGCTGTTCTTCAGTTTGGAAATGGTAGTGGTAATAAACTTTTAATATGGGCTGGAATTCATGGAAATGAAGAAGAGGCCAACATAGCCACAATGCAGTACTTGGAGTACATTAAAAACACGAACTTCAGTGGAACTCTTTACGTGGTTCCCTTTGCAATTCCAAAGGACACTTCACTGAATTCAAGGTACTACGGCCCAATGAAATACACTTACACTGTAAAAGTTAAATACAAAAAGGTATGGTACAAAAAGGCCTACACAAAGTGGTACAAAAAGGTTTACAGGTACCATGGAAAGAAGCACTACAAATGGGTTAAAAAAACCTACTACAAAAAGACCTACAAGTGGCTCTACAAATACGTGAAGAAAACAGGCTACAAATATGTGGATCCAAACAGGGTTGCCAATGTTCAGGGAACTCCAGGATGGAACGTTGTTCAATTCGCTAAAAACCATGGTATAACCAACATACTCGATGTTCACTCCGGCGGAGGTTTAACTTCCTACACCAAGGGAGTTATATACGCCACAACACCAACAGCAGCATCCTCATATTCTGGTGAGAGCAAATGGGCAAACTACGTTAAGAGTGTAACAGGCTGTGAAGTTGAGTACGGTTCTGGCCAGAATGGAATGGTCAGAAACCAGGGACACAACTACGGTATCAGCACCATAACCCTTGAAGTTGAAAGGGACTCTGGAACAACAGCAGGTTACGCAGCAGTTGAGCTCAAAATGATCAAAGCTGCATGTAAATTCTTTGGATTTCCAGGTTAAACGTTGATTTCATTCCAATTAAGGGATGAGACAACAAATATTTTTTTTTATTTTTAAATTTAAGTTAAAAAGAAAATTTATTCAAGTTTTTCTTATTTTAAAATAACAGTTTATAATTAATTTCTGCTTTTATTCTATGAAATTGGCTTAGATCTGCAATAGGTTACAACAGATCACTACAATGAATGTGAAAGTCCCTGGAATAATATCCAGGAACCTGTTTCACTCACCACATCCCTATCCATATAGTAAGGAGGAAAATGGATGAGAATTGGGTATCTCTTGTCTGTGGTAGGTGTCACTGTAAAAGTCATGTCCTAACTGAAGTGTTATGTGAAAAAAATCATATCGCTCATTGCTCACAACAGTTGTGATGGTTATAAATTTTTTAATAGTATTTCCTTTGTATTTTTTGGTTTTATCCAATTATTGCCTTTAATATTGTTATTGTATGGTCTTCAACTGATTTTATAGAGATCAGTCCCATCCAATTATTCGATTTTTAATAAGTTCTGATCAAGAGTTTTAGATGATCCCCTTAATAAATATATGGATATGTTAAGAATTGCAATTCATTGTCTGTAAAGATCCAGATATGATTGAAAACTTAAAAAATAGAATTTTTTCCTTTTTCTTCAGATCTCCATAACCAAACCTTCCTGGCATAAATGGAGTCTCTAAACCATCTTAATGTGTCACCTGCAGAGTTCAGGGCTGTAACTATCATCATGTGAAGATGAGTTCAAGCTGTTTTATTATTATCTTAAAATAGATATATTAACCACAGATTTCAAGGTTTATGATTGATTCTAGTTCCTGGAGGTAATCAACAAAAACTAATAAATCACATCCAAAACATAAATAATAAAAAGGATGGTGATTGTATGGCTGAAACCTGTATGAGTGAAAGTGAAGTGAAGGAGTTTGTTGAAAACTTCAAGGGAATGTTATGGGATGAACTGGATGATGCAGTTGCATGTATGAGTAAAGATGATATGGCGGCAGTTATAAGGGCATTGAAGAAGAGATTTGGATGATCTTTTAATTTATTTTTTTTATGGATTAAAATTTTAAAAAAAGAAACCTTTTCTTGGGGAGTGTTTACATCTATTGAAAATGAAAAAAAGGGAATCTGTAAGTTATTCCAACTTTCCTAACCTGAATGTGTATTTACTAATTTTTAATATTTTCAGGACATCTAAGCATAGAAACCAATAATTATCTTTAGATATGGAGTTAAAAAAAGATTTATGAGTTTCATATATCCGAGTTTCGATAACTGGAATTATGAACTCAAGATGCTAATAATTCCGCCAATTATCATGACTAACAATGCGATCCAAAGTAGCCAAATTGCGAAAGCCGGGAATAATAGGAAAATAATTAAGAAAATAATAGCAAGTCCCACCATTGATCCACCAGTTGCTTGTGTAGTTTCTACCATTTTTTTGCTCCTTATTTTTTTAATACTCTACAGCAATTCCTTTGTATTCTGATTAATATTATTAATTTTTTGACAGATATAGTTATGTTTTAATTCATTTAATTGATTAAATCGTTTTTGTTTTATCTTGTTGAAATATTGTGGGGTCTTATTTTGGCGTTTAAAGGCCGAAAGCCAACTGATTAAAATTCAATTTTCCAGGAAGATGAAAAAGAAATAAATCATGTAATAGGTGGGTGAATTTATGTGTGAATCAATAGGTTGTTTTTTTAAACTTCAATGATTATTTGGATGGATAAATTTATTTTCTATAATTAATAAATTAATAATATATAATGGAGTTATATGCATTATTTGGAGGAATTTATGCCAGACTCAACAACTAAAAACAGTGAAACTTCCAAATTAAATCGAGACGGCCGAAGGGGTGTGGTCGTTAATTTTTTTATCAGTTATCCTGGCTTTTATTGTGCTGTTAATTTCAGCAAATGATATATACTGGATCCATGGATGGATGTATTTTGGTTTTATGATAGGTTATGAGGTTGTATATACTCTTTTTTTAATGAGAATAAATCCGGGATTGCTCAATGAGCGTGCCAAACTTATTAAAAAAGGCGCCAAACGATTTGACAAAGTTTTTGCTGTTTCTTATATACCCATGTATTTTATGGTACTCATTATATCTGGATTTGATGCAGTACGTTACGGATGGTCAACAATGCCCTTGTGGTTAACTGTTTTAGGTTTGTTTATGGTTACATTTGCCTCTTACATATCTTTCTGGGCAATGTATGCTAATTCATACTTCGAGTGCACGGTTATGGTTCAAGAAGACCAGCAGGTTTGCAAATCTGGTCCCTACAGGGTTGTGAGACATCCGGGATATGTTGCTGGGATTGTTTCTGTGCTGGCAGCTCCGCTCATTTTGGGCTCGTGGTGGGGGTTTGTGCCCAGCGCTGTAATAACCATTATGTTAGTGATTCGCACTGTATTAGAAGATCGTACATTAAAAAAAGAGTTGCCAGGGTATATGGGATACACTAAAACAACGCGCTACCGTTTGATACCAGGGGTTTGGTAAACTAACAATAAAAAGAAGGTTTTGGATAAAAATAAAAAAAGAAGATAAAAAGAAAGATTTCAGCTTTTTGCCTGTTCTTCCTCAGCCTGTTTCATTTTGTAGTCTGCAATTGCAGCACGAAGGGCATCTGCAGCCAGGTTTGAGCAGTGCATCTTAACTGGTGGCAGTCCCTCAAGTTCTTCAGCCACATCGTTACGTGTTATCTTCAGGGCTTCTTCTATGGTTTTTCCAACTGCCATCTCTGTTATCATACTGCTTGTGGCTATTGCAGCACCGCAGCCGAAGGTTTTGAACTTCACATCCGTGATAACATTATCTTCAACCTTTATGTATATGGTCATAAGGTCTCCGCAGGTGGGGTTTCCCTCGGTTCCCACACCATCGGCATCCTCTATTTCCCCAACATTTCTAGGATTCTGAAAATGGTCCATAACCTTTTCGCTGTACATATTATTCCTCCTTACTACACCATAATGGTGACATATTCCTCAAAGTACTAACAACCTCTTTAATGGCCACAATTGCATGTTCAACATCTTCTTCTGTGTTTTCCCTTCCCATACTGATACGCAGGGATCCATGGGCCTCCACCTCTTCAAGTCCTATTGCCATGAGAACCTGTGATGGCTCGAGTTTGGTTGATGAGCATGCTGAACCTGTTGATGCTGCAATTCCCTTAGAATCAAGGTGAAGTATCAAAGATTCTCCCTCTATACCTGTGAAACGGAAGTTCGCATTCCCCGGCAGACGTTTTTCCCTGTCACCGTTCAGGTAGGCTTTTTCATTCTCTTCAAGAACTGCATCCACGAGTTTGTTACGGAGTCTGGTGAGTCTTGCAGATTCCTCCTCAAGATTTTCCTCTGAAAGTTGGCATGCCTTTCCAAATCCAACGATTCCTGGAACATTCTCTGTACCTGGTCTTAATCCCCTTTCATGACCTCCGCCGTGAATTATAGGTTCAAGGCGAACACCTTTTTTTATGTAAAGGGCTCCAATACCCTTGGGTCCGTAGAGTTTGTGGGAGGATATTGATAACATGTCAACATTTAAATCATTCACATTAACTGGAATCTTTCCAACGGACTGAACTGCATCTGTGTGGAATAATATTCCCTTTTCATGGGCTATCTTTCCTATCTCAGCGATTGGCTGTATTGTTCCAATTTCGTTGTTTGCATGCATTATGGTTATGAGTATGGTGTCGTCCCTGATTGCAGATTCAACATCTGAAACTTTTACAATTCCATCTGTACCTACAGGAATGTATGTAACTTCAAATCCCTTCTTTTCAAGGTATTTACATGTTTCATGCACTGCAGGGTGTTCTATGTTTGAAGTGATTATGTGTTTACCCTTGTTTTTGAGTTTGTAGGCTGTACCCTTAATTGCAATGTTATCAGATTCTGTTCCACCGCTTGTGAAGATAACATCCTTAGGTTCTGCACCAATTGTTGATGCTATCTGTGCCCTTGCATCTTCCATTGCCCTTTTACTGTCTCTTCCAAGTTTGTACAATGTTGAGGCATTTCCAAATTCCTCCTGGAAGTAGGGTTTCATTGCCTCAAAAACCTCTGGATCCACTGGGGATGTTGCTGAATGATCCATGTAAATCATGTTTAATCCACCTCTTAGTATTCTTATTTTTTATGATTTTGAATTAATTTTCCTGTGAAATTAAATGTTTTAATAATTTTTTTTAAATAAATTCAGTTTTAGAACGCATTTAACATTAATCTAACTTAATTATGTTATTTTAAGTAAAATACTTTTTTTATTAGTAGATATCAATCTTTGGCAATTAAAGTGCTCATGTGGTCGCTTGTCACAATTCCTATAACCATTTCGTTGTCATCCACAACTGGAAGGGATGAAATATTATATTCCTTCATTTTACGGGCCGCATTTTCAATGGAGTCTTCAGGTCTTGCCACAACAACTTCTTTAACCATTATATCATCCAGTTTATCATATTTTAAGGCCACAGATCTGGAAATGTCCCATGCTGTTACAATACCTCTCAATTGACCGTTTGTGGCTATAACTGGTAGGTGTGTTACCCTTTCTTTGAGCATCATCTCTGCAGCTTCCACTATACTAGAGTTTTCACTTATAACTGCAGCTTCACTTGTCATAACGTCTTCTACTGTTGTGTCTGTGAGGAATCCTGTAATGAGGTAATTGAGCTGTCCTGCTTCAAGTAGAAATGCATCGTGTCCGTAGCTTGATTTTATTTCACAGAACTGCACATCCACATCATTTGCACTTAAAGCCATTACTATGTCCTTTGACTGTGATGGTGGGTAAAGCCAATCTGAATCCACGGATATGACCATGAATTTGGCTTTCACATCTTTAAAGGCCTCTTGAAGGGATCCTCCCCCTGAAAGATCGAAGTAGTCCACTGCCTTGGTGATGTATAAATAGGAATTTGAATCGAATCGTTTTGTGAAGGAGTTTCCTTGATGGTGGAGGTAGCTTTCAACCTGAAAGTCTGTTTCAAAGTCGAAGCTGTACTCTTCTTTGTCCTGCAGTCTTCTACCAAACTTCTGGTACATGGATTCATTACTGAGGTAAGTTATATGGGCTATCATCCTTGCAAGGGCAAGGCCGTTGTCTGGAAGTTTTTTTCCATAGTAATTACCATGGTTCCAGTTGGGATCTGATATTATGGCCCTTCTACCAACTTCATTAAAGGCTATCTGCTGTGGAGAAGAATAAGCAGTTGTTGCAATGGGAATTGCAGATCTAACCATCTCAGGATGGGACACACACCATTGAAGTACCTGCATTCCTCCCATGGAACCACCTATAACTGCGAATAGCTGTTTAATTTCAAGGTGATCCACAAGTTTTTTCTGGGCATTGACCATGTCCTTCAGGGTGATTATTGGAAAATCCAATCCATACTGGTTTTTAGTTTCAGGATTTATTGAAGAAGGGCCTGTTGACCCTTTACAGCCACCTATGACGTTTGAGCAAATTATGAAGTACTTCTGGGTGTCAAGGCACTTACCTGGGCCTATTATTATATCCCACCATCCGGGCTTACTATCTTCTTCGTGCCATCCTGCAACATGTGCATCTCCTGTGAGTGCATGGCAGATTAAGATTGCATTACTTTTTTCTTTGTTAAGCCTGCCATAGGTTTCATAGGCAATGGTGGGAGTTTTAAGCTTTTCTCCACTTTCAAGGATCAAATCATCGGATAAAATGTATTCTTCTGTTTTAACATCTCCGATTGATTCGCTTTTCATTTTAAATCTCCTATTCTTTTTTATTATCTTAATTTTTGAGCAGTCTACACTCAAAGGATTTAGAACTGAATTCATCATTTGGAAATCTTTTTAGTTTTAAGGGCATTTTATACACTTTAAGTTATTTTAGTTCCATGTTACGTTGATTGAGTCAGATTCAGATTGGAACCCTCTTTTTTTATCTGAATTCATCCTATTCCTTGTATATCCATTGTATGAGTAAATGATTAGAAGAGCAAAGCATCCAATATCCATCTATTTATATGATCATACTTTGGATAATGCCTGTTCTATATCTGCTATGATGTCCTCAATATCCTCTATTCCAATGGATAACCTTACGAGGTCTGGTGTAACTCCTGTTGCTGCCTGTTCTTCAGGGGTGAGCTGCAGATGGGTTGTTGATGCCGGGTGTATAACAAGGCTTTTGGAATCTCCGATGTTTGCAAGGTGGGACAAGAGTTCAACGCTTTCTATGAATTTTTTGCCTGCTTCAAGTCCTCCTTTGATACCGAAACTTACCAGTCCACCGTAGCCTCCTTTGAGGTATTTGTTTGCAAGTTCATGGCTGGGGTCATCTTCAAGTCCGGGGTAGTAAACCCATTCAACTTTTTCATGGTTTTTAAGGTAATTTGCAACTTCAAGTGCATTTCTTGAGTGTTTTTCCATTCTTATCTCAAGGGTTTCAAGTCCCTGAAGGAACAGGAATGCATGGAATGGGCTGAGTGCTGGTCCTAAATCCCTTAAGAGTAAAACCCTTGCTCTGATTGTGAATGCAATGTTGCCGAGTTCAGGAAAGTCTCCAAATGTTTCCCAATATTTCAAGCCAGCGTAACTTGGATCTGGTTCTGTGAACTGTGGGAATTTACCGTTACCCCAGTCAAAGTTACCAGAATCCACTATAACTCCACCAATGGATGTTCCGTGTCCTCCAACGTACTTGGTTGCAGAAAGCACCACAACATCTGCTCCGTATTTTATAGGTCTTGCAAGCCCTACAGCAGAGGTGTTATCAACTATTAATGGTATTCCTGCTTCATGGGCAATTTCTGCCAGTTTTTCAAAGTCAGGAACATCTATTTTAGGGTTTCCAATGGATTCCACGTATATTGCTCTGGTTTTTTCATCAATGGCTTTTTTGAATTCTTCAGGTTTTCTTGAGTCCACAAATTTTACTGTACGTCCGAGACGTGGGAGTGTGTAGTTGAATAACTCGTAGGTTCCTCCATAGAGGTTATCACCAGATACTATGTTGTCTCCAAGTTCCGTCACGTTCAATGTTGCAAGGAATATTGCACTCATTCCTGAGGATACTGAAAGTGCTGTGTGGCCTCCCTCTACAGCAGCTATCCTTTTCTCGAAGACATCGTTGGTTGGGTTCATGATCCTGCTGTATATGTTTCCAAACTCCTTAAGTCCGAAACGATTTGCTGCCTCAGCAGTGTCTTTGAAAACGTATGATGATGTCTGGTAAATGGGCACAGCCCTGGAACCTGTTGTTGGATCAGGTTCTTCCTGTCCTACATGTAATCCTATTGTACTTAATCCAAATTCTCTTTTCTTTTCTTCTGTCACGCTATCCTCTCCTTCATGTAATTTTTCGCTATTTATTTTTTCCTTTTCTTCTTTATTCCTTCTAAACAAATCTTTAACTTTGACCATTTGTCTCACAATTTTTTATTTATTTCTAATTTTTCCAATTTTCCCACAATCATCCCTTAAATTTTATTATAATTTATTATATGGTTTATAATGATTCAACAAAACCTTAAAATGTTTTATAATGGATGTTTACTTTATATGTTTGATTGTGGAAGGTTTCATATTCCTCTGAGGATTTTTGCGTGTAACTTCAATATAAAAAGCTTGTTTCTGGACTTATTATATGAAATCAACTTCCCACGGGAAATATAACAATTGTTATATTTTTCTACTATTTATACTTTTGTTCTAGGGTTCCCCTAAAATTCCTTAGAAAGTTAAAACAGGTCCTTTCTGAGGCAAATTCATGTAATCCTATTTTTCAATGAATATTCCGAGATTCCCATTCTGGAATAATTAAATTAAACACAATATTTATATAATTAACAATTGTTATATAACTTTTGGTGATTAAATGTCAATGACGAATGAAATGATGGAAGCTGTAGAAAAGGATCTTGTATTTGTTGCAACTGCAAACACAGAGGGAATACCAAATGTTGTTCCAATAGGATTTGCAAGGCCATTGGATGGGAACACCATACTCATAGCAGACAACTACATGAAAAAAACCCGTGAAAACCTTGGAGGAAACCCAAGAATATCAATTGTCACAAAGGACTCCACAAAATGTCCATACCAGTTTAAGGGCAGTGTTGAGATATTCACAGATGGTAAATACTTCGAAACTGTAACTGAGTGGGGACAAAACGCCATGACAAAGCTCAACCCAAAGGCTGCAGTTCTCATGAAGGTTGAAGAGGTGTACTCAATTCAGCCAGGGCCAGATGCAGGTAAAAAAAATTGACTGAAGAGAAAATAAAAATGAACGAAAACCTGAAACTATGATACAATATTCTTGTGAGATGAGTACTGTAAATTAAATAAAATCAACTGGAATTTTTAATAGAAATTGGTGGCCATGATTAATCAAGTGGGATTAATGGAAAAAATAGTTCCATATTAAATCTCATTAATATTTACTAATTCCAATTTTTAAAGAATTTCAGACGTTTTTTAGTTAATCAGAATAATTTTCAAATGTTAAATTACCGAAAAATATATTTTAAATGGATTACATAATATCAAAGAGTACAGCAGGTCTGCACATCATACACAAACTATTTATATAACAATTGTTAACCTATGTAGTGTGAGCTGAATTTCAGCGATTTTTCTGCCAAGATGACCGAGCGGCTAGGTGCGTGGCTGCAGACCACGATACTTGGGTTCAAATCCCAATCTTGGCCTCAATTTATTTAATTTCAATCCTAATATTGAATCTTTTAATGGTTTTTTTATGTATATTAGAATTACTGAATCAGATACATCAAAAAAGGATTTAATGGAAATCCAGTTTGATGAATGTGGTTAATATAAAATTCGAATAAAATTAATTTAAATAAAAATTTAGAAATATATTATGAAATTAAATCAACTTATAAACTATTATAAAAATTATAGACAGGTAATGCCGTATGATAAAGATCTACAACACCATGACTCGTAAAAAGGAAATATTCGAACCTCGAAACGAAAACAGGGTAAAACTATTTGTCTGCGGGCCAACTGTTTATGATAACTCACACATAGGCCATGCAAGAACCTATATCTCCTTCGATGTGATTGCACGCTACCTGAAGTACAGGGGCTTCAGTGTGTTTTACATGCAGAACATCACAGATGTGGATGATAAAATTCTTAAAAGGGCAGAAGAAGTTGGGTCAGATCCACTGGAACTTGCAAGGGAGTTTGAAGAGAAATATCTTGAAGATATGAAGACCCTTGGGGTGGAAAACGTCAACCTCTACGCCAGGGCAACAGAACACATTCATGAAATCATAGCTCAAATAAAAACCCTCCTTGAAAAGGGATTTGCCTATGAAACCCACAAAGGTGTTTACTTCGATGAATCCATGTTTCCAGACTTTGGAAAACTTTCAAACCGCCAACTGGAAGATCTAACAGTTCACAGGATAGGTCCCGACACCGAGAAAAGAAACCCGGGTGACTTCGCACTCTGGAAAAAACGGGATGATAAAGAAGGGTTAAGCTGGAACTCACCATGGGGCCGTGGAAGGCCAGGCTGGCATATTGAAGACACTGCGATCACAGAAACCTACTTCGGACCCCAGTACGATATCCATGGTGGGGGTCTGGACCTTATATTCCCCCATCATGAAGCAGAAATTGCCCAGATGGAAGCAGCCTCTGGCCAAAAGCCAATGGTACGCTACTGGATGCACACAGGATTCCTGAATGTTAAGGGCGAAAAAATGTCCAAATCCCTTGGAAACTTCATAACTATCAAGGAACTCCTTGAACAATATGATCCCGAGGTTTTCAGGTTCTTTGTCATGTCAACCCACTACCGCAGTCCAATAGACTTCAGTGCAGAGATACTGGAACAGTCAAAGAATGGACTTGGGAGAATTTACAAGGTATTTGAAACCTTAAATGAAGTTGAAGACGAAGTTCCAGATACAAATGGTGCCGATGGAAAAAATCTTCAGAAACTTGATGAATTCAAATCTGAATTTCTGGATGCAATGGACAACGACTTCAACACACCACTGGCATTATCAACTCTATTTGAATTTATAAGGAATGTTAACAGGGAAATAAACAGTAAAACCCTCTCAAAAAAGTCCGTCACACGAATAAAAGATGTAATAATTGAATTTGGAAAGTTACTTGGGTTTAATTTCTCCAATACAAAAACAGGTGCTAATGATGTTCAAGATAGTCTCATTGATATCCTGAAGGATACAAGGGAAAAACTACGTCAAAAGAAGGAATGGGACCTTGCAGATGATATAAGGAGCCAGTTAGGAGATCTTAGCATAAACCTTGAGGATAAATGATCCCTCATTAAAAGTCTTTTATAAAAATTTTATTGTAATTTAATTCAATATTAACTTCATTAACATTTTCATAACCCTTAAGATTTTTAATAGGGGGTTATTATTAATTCATTTATAAAATAAATTCGTAAATAAGTTAATTTGTATTAGTAACATTTGAATTAAATTTTAATTAATAAGAAAAATTTAATCCATTCAAAAATTTTTTTTAATTTCACCTTGAACACAAAGTTTATATGAAAATTCTTATAACAATTGTTATTCCTGACTGATAAATTGAAAAGTGAAAGTATATGATCTACGATGTAATAGTGGTTGGAACAGGTGCAGGTGGAGCAACTGCTGCACGAGAACTTACAAACAAAGGCTTAAATATTTTAATCCTAGAAAAAGGTTCCCAATACCCTAGGGGAACTGCAGTTAAGCATATTTTAAATTCAAAGTTATCCCTGAAAATAGATGATGAATTAAAGGTATATGAAGAAGATGAACACTACAATTTCATGCATCAACCTGCAGAACTCATGCACATAGAAGCACTTGGGGGCACAACCCCAGTGGCCCTTGCAAATGCATGTTATGCCTGTACAAGTTGTTATGCAAATTCTGTGACAGCCCAGTTCAAGCTACACGACCTGGACCTTTTTGAGGAACTTATCGAAGCCAGTAAGGACCTCAAGGTGGGTGCACTTCCAGCTGATATGATGGGACCCTCAACCCGTAAAATCGTTGAAGTAGGTGAAAAGCTCGGACACTTCATGGAACCCATGCCCAAGTTCCTTGACTTTGAAAAATGCAACAAATGTGGAGAATGTATAAATGGGTGTAAAAGGGGCGCTAAATGGGATTCAACAGATTTTATACAAGATTTAATTGAAAAATCGGATGATTCATCAAAGAATGGTGAAACAAGATTAATAACTGATTTTAAAGTTACAAGGGTGCTTCACAAGGGCCAGGAAGTTGAAGGTGTTGAGGGATTTGATGATGCTGGAAATAAAAAAGAATTCAAAGCCAGAAGAGTTGTGCTTGCAGCAGGGGCATTAAACACACCAGTTATACTTAAGAATTCTGGTATAACAGAGGGAGTAGGTGAAGGACTTTTCACAGATATGTTCATAACTGTTGGAGGTTTCCTGAAGGATGCAAAGTTAAATAAAGAAATTCCAATGGGAGTTAAATCAGAATTCGGTCCCTACTTTATTTCTCCCCACTTTTCAACCCAGATATTACCTTCAATTCAAGGAAAAGGTTTTGATGCAAGTTACGATGATATCATTGGATTCATGGTTAAGATAGCTGATGAAGCCAATGGACGAGTGCACGATGATGGAAGTGCTGAGAAAACCCTTACAGCAAGGGATCTGAACCTCCTCAGGGAGGGATATCATAAGGCTGTTGAAATACTTCTGGAACTCGGTGTTGCCCTGGAATCAATCAGCTCAACAGCCATAAGGGGTGCACATCCTGGAGGAACAGCTGCAATGGGGGTTGTTGTTGATTCCAACCTTGAAACACGTATCAATGGATTGTACGTATCAGATGCAAGTGTAATACCTCAGGCACCTGGAAGACCACCAATACTTACAATAACGGCCATTGCAAAGAGGCTTTCAAAGAACCTATTGAAAGATATGGAATAGAGATATAAATTCCAGGAATTTAAGGAAGTATTCCCAGATGAAACAAGATAAAATAATTTCATTGGGTTAAATCAATAATCCAGGTTTTGTTAATAAGAAATAATAAAGTTCTAACAATCTTTTTAGAGATGGAAACATGCAGAGCAGATACTCGCGACAGATAATATTACAGAATATTAAAGAAGAAGGTCAAGAAAAGCTTTTAAAGAGCAGTGTGGTTATTGTGGGGTGTGGTGCCCTTGGAACAGTTGCTGCAAACAACCTTGCACGTGCTGGAGTTGGAAAAATATTCATAATTGACAGGGATTTTGTGGAGCTCAACAACCTCCAGAGGCAGATGCTCTTTGATGAGAGGGATGTTGGAGAACCTAAAGCCGTGGCTGCAGCAAAAAAGGCCAGTGAAATAAACTCAGAAATAGAGATAATCCCAGTTATAAAGGATCTGAACCACACCAATGTTGAAGAACTTTTAAGTGGTGCGGACATTGTACTGGACGGTACAGACAATATACAGACTAGAATGCTTGTAAATGATGTTTGTGTTAAAAATGGTGTTCCATGGGTGTACACAGGTGCTATAGGAACCTCTGGAATGATGATGAAAATACTTCCAGGAAAAGCATGTCTGCGATGTCTCTACCCTGGTATTCCAAAGCCTGGATCCCTCCCAACCTGTGACACCATGGGTGTACTGAACACCATAACTGTGATCATGGGGTCAATGGAAAGCACAGAGGCTATAAAAATAATTCTGGGCAAATACAATGAGGTTGAAGATACAAAAAGTGAACTAATAGTCTACGATGGTTGGAACAACTCCTACGACAGTATAACAGTGAAGAAAAATGATAGTTGTGGCTGCTGTGTTGATGAAAGCTTTGAATATCTGGAATCTGAAGAGAGGGAAATTATAACATCACTTTGTGGAAGAAACGCCATACAAATAACTCCTGCAGATCCAAAGGAGATGTTGCTTCGGGAACTAGCTTCAAAACTCGAGAAACTGGGGAAAGTTAAATGTGCAGATTTCATCATGATCTTCAAAACAGGTGAATTTGAAATATCAGTATTTAAGGATGGAAGGGCAATAGTAAAGGGTACGAATGATGAAAAAGTTGCAAGATCCATCTACGCGAGGTATATCGGTACATGAAAAAAATTCAACTTGAAAGTAAATCCGAGAGAAAAGGATCTGAAGGGCATAAAAGCCTTCCAGAAGAAGTTTTAAGCAATATAAAAGCATCTCCAGACTTAGGGCTCTTTAAATGTGTTCAATGTGGAATGTGCACATCCACATGTCCTGGAGCAAGGCACACCGACTACGACCCCCGGGAAATGGTCAAAAAAGTCCTTGAAAACGATAGAGATGTTATATTTGATGATAAAATATGGAACTGCTTCTACTGCTACACCTGTCAAAGTATCTGCCCCTCTGGAAACAGTGCCTGTGAGGTGAACCAGATCCTGAGGCAGATGGCAATTAAGGAGGGATCCGGTGTTGAAAAAATAGATTCCTTTACAACCTACGGTGACAGTTTCTTTGAATTTGGAATGGGATCCATACCCAGCGCATTCTTTGACGACATGGTAAGGGATGTTGGAACTGGGTACCTTGATCTGAAGATAAACCTTGATGACATACGTTCAGATCTGGGACTTGGAAGCTACATAATGAAGGGAGAGTCCCTGAAAGAGGTTGGAGACATACTTGAGGGAACACTCTTTAAGGACAGGCTCGAGGAAATAAAGAAGCATAAAAAGCAGAATAAATGAATGGTTTTATTTGTGTTTTAAAAGAAGAATCTATCCTAATTAAAATTTTTATTTTAAAAAAATTTTTTTCCAAGAATTGAATCCAATGAACAATAAGTCTAATGATTTTATTTTAAAAAAATCCGTAAAGAGATGTAATAAATGAAGAAGATACCCGATAAAGAAATCCTACTCTTCAGAACCTGCCTTGTGAATGTGGAATATCCTGGTGTTGAATCCTCAACCAAGTACTTGTTTGATAGAATTGGTGTGGAGTACCATGTGGATGAAAGGCAGTCATGCTGCACAGGACTTGGCCATTACTACGATCTGTTTGACCAGCTTTCAACAACAGCCCTCGCAGCTCGAAACTTTCACATAGCAGCTGATTCAGGCCATCACAACATAGCAACCATGTGTTCAACATGCTATGCAATACTCAAAAAATCAGCTAAACTCCTCAATGAAAACGATGAGGTTAGAGAAAAGATAAACGGCATCTTTCATGATGCAGGACTCCAGAAAATGGAATATGAGAGGGGAACCGTTGATCCAAGAAACAGCATATTCCATGTTGCAGAGATCCTCTTCAACAAGAGGGAGGATATTGCACCACTTGTCAAGGTTGATTTCTCAGATCTCAAGATTGCATCCCACCATGCATGCCACTACTGCAAGGTTCATTACAAAGACACAATTGGAGGAGTGGCGGATCCAAACCTTCTCGATGAACTTTTAAAGGCATGTGGGGTGGAAACAATTGGATGGTACGATCACAAGAGGGTTACCTGTGGTGCAGGTTTCAGGCAGAGGTTCACAAACAACGAAACATCCCTTGAAGTAACAGGGGACAAACTTCAGGCATTACAGGACAAAGATGTTGATGTTCTCATTCACATGTGTCCAAACTGCCATATGCAGTTCGACAGGTACCAGCCAAAAATAGAGGAGAAACTAGACACGAAGTTCAAGATCTTCCACCTGAACATTGCCCAGTTTTTAGCCCTTGCAATGGGTGCAGACCCCTACAAGGTGTTAGGTATCCAGACCCACACAGTACGAGTTGAGCCACTTCTTGAAAAACTGGGAATAGAATATGAACCACTAAACTGATTAGGGGATTGAACTGCTGCTGATGGAATATCAATAAATAAAATAATAGACTAATAAGTGGAATTAAATTTTAAGAATGTTATCAACATTGTCATTCTTAATTTTAATATTTCTAAAAAAATCATTAAAAATTAATATAACATATTAAGACTTATTAAAAAAATCATTTAAAAAAAAATTGAAGGTCATTAAAAGTCACTAAAACAATCATTTTTTTGAAGGTTACACCATGAAGGACAATTCTCTTTCAAAAGCTTCCACGGAAGCTCCAATCACCTCAAAGCCGCGTGTAGGTGTTTTTCTCTGCCACTGCGGTGGAAACATATCTGATAAAGTAGACATGGAAAAACTCAAAGCTTCATTAGATGCCACAGTCATTGAGGAATTTGAAAATCTTTGCTCAATAAACGGACGAAAACTCATAAGGGACAATATAATCCAGAACAAACTGGAAAGAGTGGTTGTGGCAGCATGCTCGCCCATAACACATGAAAAAACCTTTCAAAACTACATGACACCCCTCAATCCATATTTAATGGAGATGGCAAATTTGAGGGAGCAGTGCTCATGGGTGCACAGTGATGCTGAAAGGGCAACTGACAAGGCAATTTCTCTGGTTAATGCCGCTGTTGAAAGGGTTAAATATTCCCAGCCCCTTGACCCTGTGCTTAGGAAAACAAGAAAAAGTGCACTTGTAGTTGGTGGCGGTATATCAGGTATAACTGCTGCACTTTCACTTGCAAAACAGGGAATAAAAACCTGTATCGTTGAGGAAAAACCCACAGTTGGAGGATCAATGGTTCAAGTGGGCAAGGTATTCTCACCAGAGAAGATGGCAGAAGAATGTGCAATGTGCCTCTTGAACCCAATAGTGAATGAGGCTGTGCAGCACAAGAACATAAAAATTCTCACAAACACCCGCCTGAAGAAGGCAGAGAGGAGAGCTGGAAACTTCAACTTACTCCTTGAGAAAGAGCCAAAGGGAGTGATTGAAGACAGATGCATAAGCTGTGGAAGCTGTGCAAATGTCTGTCCAGTGAAGGTTCCAGACTCCTGGAATGAGGGAATGACCATAAGAAAAGCCATTTACAAGTCATTTCCACAGGCAGTTCCTGATATGTACACAATTGATGATGAGAACTGTAAAAAATGTGGAAAATGTCAGGAAGCATGTAGGATGGATGCAATAGATCTGCAGATGGAAACTGAGATCATACCACTCACTGTGGGTTCTGTGATCATTGCAACAGGCCACAAAACCTTCGATATGGAAAAAAGGCCTGAATACGGTTACAGCAGGTACCCTGACGTTGTGACCCAGATGGAACTTGCAAGGATCATGGGTGTTAACGGACCAACCAATGGAAAACTCCAAAAACCCTCCTCTGGAGAAGTACCAGAAAGGGTTGTTATGATACAGTGTGTTGGATCAAGGGATGAAAAACCAGATGGAAGACGCTACTGCTCCAAAGTGTGCTGCATGGTTGCAATGAAACATGCAAACATAATAAAAAGCCATTACCCAGACACAGAGGTTATAATCTGCTACACAGATATGAGAACCCCTGGAATGTACGAGAAGTACTACAAGTATGGACAGTCCAACGGAGTCAAGTTCATAAGGGGACGTCCAGGTGAAGTTGTTGATAAAAACGGCACACTCATTGTAAGGGTTGAAGACACACTTGAAAAAACACCCCTTGAGGTTGAAACAGACCTTGTGGTCTTATCAACTGCAATGGAACCATCCCCTGGAACAGTGGAGGTTTCAGAGAAACTTAACGTGGGCTTAACAGAGGAACTCTTCGTCAAGGAGAAACATCCAAAGATGAAACCTGTGAGCACGGATATCAAGGGGATATATGTTTGTGGAACTGCACAGGGACCTAAGGACATTACAGATAGTATAGTTCAGGCGAATGCTGCAAGTTCAAAGGTTTCAGAACTCATGAATGGAGGTCTGGAGTCTGAACCATTCATTGCAGAAATGGACAGATCAAAGTGCAACCTATGCGGAAAATGCAGGGATGTCTGTAAATACAAGGCAATCTACATCCCTGCAGATTCTGTACATGTTGATCCAATATCCTGCAATGGCTGTGGAGCATGCATATCAGTATGTGAAAGTGGAGCTGTATCCATCAGGGGGCAGAGTGATGAGGCCATGCTTGCAATGATCTCAGGAATGCTTGAAAATAAAAGGGAGAAAGAGGTAAGGATACTGGCATTTCTGGATGATGTTGGATACGTCTCAGCAGACAACATGGGCATAAACAAGGTTGAATGTCCAGATTCAATCAGGATCATTAAAATATCCTCAATAAACAGGTTAACACCTGAACACATTCTCCATGCATTTAAGAAAGGTGCAGATGGCATAATTCTTGGTGAATATCCAGACAATCCAATGTACCAGAAAAGTCAGGAGAAGGTTGAATTACTCAGGGATGAACTTGTTAAAAATGGAATAGATCCAAAGAGACTGGCATTCTACAAGGTTTACATACCCTACTTCAGGGGCCTTGCAAAGAAATTCAGGAACTTCGATAGGATAATAAAATGTATTGAATCAAAAACATGAATAAGTTATTAATTAGATCCAGATGATTCAAGTTCAGATAGATTCATAAACACATTTTTTTTAATGAATAAACCTTAAATTTGATTTAAAATCCCTTTTTTATATTTTTTTAAAGTTATGAAGTGATATTATGAGTTTTTTTAGCCTAAAACATGAAAATAAAGAATTTATGAAATAATTTTTCAATTATAAAAAAATTTAGATTCTAAAAAAAAGGATTTGAAGGTGAAATTTTCATTTCACCCTTCTATCTCTATTCTCCATATCCTACTCTGTGAAGTAGATTGCCTTTTGTCCATTCTGTCTTTTCGAGAGAATATTCATATAAACACTTGTGAATATGGAAGGATCCGTTAGGGAAGCATTGATACCTTCTATCTCGCTTTCACTGAGTTTTGTGTAATCTAAACGGCCAGATGTGTAGGCACTCTGTAGAACCTTGTAATTTTTAAGTTCAAAGGATTTGAAGGGACTGTTAAGGTATGGGAATATCAACCCTGAAACTGCGTAGTAGTATGCAGCAAAACGGCCGTACTGTTTCCAGCACACGTAGTAATAGAGTGGGAAACCACATCCCGGATTGATCATTGGATTTCCTGACCTTGCACTTCCATGCCAGACCATGGGTATAGGCCCCTGCTGGCCATGTGCTTGGGCTTCTTCCATTACCTCAGCCCAGGCATCATCGAAGTTATCATAATCCACGCCGTTTATTCTAAACTTCCATGTGCCATCTGGAACTCCAAAGATGGCGTACTGTAAGGCCTGACCCCAGTCTATCTCAGTTTCAGGGCCTGCAGATGATACAAATCCCAGTTCAATTATGTAAACACTACCGTCCTGGTAACTCCTGTAGTTTGAAGTACCTGCATAGTGCACAACAAGGGCACAGGCGGATCCCCGGTCTGCAGCATACTTCTCAAGAAGCTGGGAATGTGGATGATCCGGATAAAAATCTGGATTTAAAAGTTTAACGAATGAAGCTCTTCCAAGTGGCTCAACAGGGCCTGTTGCAGCCACGGCATAGGAATACATTGCAATGATTGCTATAATTCCCATGACTATGAGTATGATTTCTAATGATTTTTTCATTTAACATCGCCGTTTATTTTTATTGTTTGTACAATTGAATTATTTAAGTTGTGGTTATAACTTTCTAAATTAGATTACCTATTAATAAATTACTCATATAAATGCATCAAATTGATTAATTAAATCATACATATTCTTATAAAAAAATTAATGAAAATAAATTTTTAGGGGAGATTGTTGATATGAAACAGTTTTTAATAACACCTGCAGCTGGAAAACGATTGATAGCTAAGGGAATGAGCAAACATCCTTTAATTCAAAAATCTCTCGAATCTGGAAGGATAGTGATTATTGCAGGCACAACCAACGGATACATTGCAGAGGAAATATTATCCAGCATCCATCAGGAAGATGGTTTTTCAAGGAAAAGATTCTTCAGGGGGATAGTACTGCCACCTGGACAGCCCGTAACTGAAAGAGGAACCCTAAATGATGAAACTGGATTTCCAGGGGATGTAATAATTGAAGATGGTGTTTGGGATAAGGGGGCAACTATCTTCGATGTTGCAGATGATCTAAGGCCTGGAGATGTTATATTGAAGGGTGCCAATGCATTCAACAGAGAAAAGGGACAATCTGCAGTGTACATAGGTGACCCTCATGGAGGAACCATCGGTACAGCACTTCAAGCCGTTGTGGGGCGCAGAGTCAGTTTGATCCTTCCTGTTGGTGTGGAGAAACGTGTATGGACTGATCTCAATGAAATGGCCCTGAAGCTCAACAGCATTGAATCACATGGCCCCAGACTTCTACCTGTTCCAGGTGAGATCTTCACTGAAATTGAGGCAATTTCAACCTTAACAGGTGCAGTGGCTGATCTAATTGCAGGTGGAGGAGTCTGCGGAGCTGAAGGATCCATATGGTTGGGAGTTACAGGAAGTGAAGAACAGGTTAAATCAGCAACGAAATTACTGAACTCAATTGCTTCTGAAAAACCATTTGAGCTTTGATTTCAATCAATTTGATAAAAGTTTGATGCACTGCTTCTTATTTTATACTTCCCATTTTTTTTAATTTAAAATATATTTTTTTAAGTGTTTCTACTTCAGAATCTTAAAATTACCTTCCACATAATACATGATTGATCAGTAATGTGCATTTTCCATGTGGATTTCTCTTATAAAATCCAGGTTGAAGATATCTTCCTTTTTTAAATCCTTTTCAATGTATCCTAGTTCCTTTAAAATAGGTGTAAAATCAAGTGCAGATTCAATATAATCCTCTGGAAGACTTGCACAGTAATGTGGAGATACACTGTAGGTCTTGAGTACGAAGTCTTTATCAACAACTCCCATTTCAGATGCTGCTATTTCTGCTGCATCCTTTGGATATTCCCTTATAAAATTGGATGCATCTTCATGGGCCTTTAAGAATTTCATTATGAATTCTGGAGCTTCATCTATCAATTTTTCCTGCACAACTATTCCGTAGCTTGGATTGTAGGGCCAGAGCTTTTCTGGAGGTATCACCACCTTAGAATCAAACTGCATGGAAGCAACAGTTGCAAGGGATGGTGTCCCAACACCTGCTGCAATTTCACTGCTTATTATAGCATCTGGAATGAAATCTGCCCATGGATAGTTCTTTAGGTTTATATCAAGCCCTTTTATCATGCTGTGGATGATCACATCGTGTATCGATCCACTGGAGGGTGTTCCAATATTTTTTCCCTCAAACTGTTTCAATACTTCTCTCAAATTGCCTATTTCTTTATATGATCTGTATGATTCCGGTGCAACCATCACGGTACCTTCTATGTGTCCTCCAGCAATGCATTTTATTCTCATGCCCTTTGAAATGCCTATCATTGTTGGTGGAAGACCTATGTAACCTAAATCAATCTCCCCGGACTCAAAGGCCTTCATCATGCCGGGTCCTGTTGGATACAATGTCCATTCAATATTATCTGATCCTTGGAATTTGAATTTCCCACTTTTTAGTAGGAATGAGGTGTGATAAATCGTTGATAAGTACCCAATTTTCATTTAACATCCTCCTCAATTTTCTTTTTTCATGGATAATCTATTTCTGATTTTTTGAAACTGAATTTTATTTTTATGAAAACTCCAGGTAAACAATGTAACAATAGTATTATAACAATTGTTATATTTAAATTGAACTAAAAATTTGAATCGTATCATAATGAGAAGATAACCTTAGGATAAAAAAAAATAATGATTAATCTAAAAGGTTCAATTAATCTAAAAACCACTAAAAATTAGCATTTAACAAGATCTAAACTAAAAAGAAGAATAAAATGGGATAAATTGGATTAAAAATGAGGAAAACTAGAAAATTAAAACAAACTTATTTTTCTTTCCTGTAGGTTACAGTGAAATATCCCTTCAATGTGGTGCCGTTTTCAAAGATTATATGTCCATCTTCAACTCCATGGCCGCAGCAGGCATATTTAACTCCAGGTAACTCGCCAATGCAAGCATCATACCCTTCAGGGCTTGGTTTTTTCCCACATTTTATGCATGGTCTTTCCGTGCGATCAAGCACTTCACAACCATCATCTTCATAGTACTCCTTAGACAACTCTTTTTCAGGAGTTTTATCGCTGAAACAAACTTTATGACCTCTTATGTAATGATAGTTCACCACAAAACCACCAATTTTTATTTTTTTGTTTAATAAAATATTAAAAATCTATTTTAAAAATTTTAGGATACATAAAAGAGATTTAACGTTTTTATCCACCTGCAATCGTTTGGAACATTACGATCTGGTCGTTATCATTTAGGGGGGTTTCAAGACCCTGCAGTGATCTTACATCCTCTCCATTAACCACTACTTTAAGGTAATCTCTTATTTCTCCATTATCGTCAAAAAGAGTTTCTTTAAATCCGTTTGGATACTTTTGACATAGCAGATTAATTAATGTGGCCATATTTTTCACTTTTTCTATTTTTATGACTTTTTCTCCAGTGATATCTAAAAAACGGGTTAGAAATTTTACTTCAATCAACGTTACATCTCCATAGTGCTGTTTTTTTATCATTCTCTTGGAGAACAATAATAAGCTTTACTTTTATCTTTTAAATCTCATATTTTATTTAAAATTTTATAGCTATTATCTCTATAATTTAATTATTTAAATAAAACTTAACAATAATTTATTTTTTTAGATTCTTTGAAAAATATATAAAACCTTCCTTATAACTTTTGAACTTCAGTTACAAAAAACTCATATATAACTATTGTTATAATAAAATATTGATTATTAGGATATATGCTTGTTAATCTATTTGGGGTAAATTATTAAAAATATTAATTTAATTGAGGTGTTTCCAATTTCAATCAGGGTGGCAGTTGCAAAAGTGATGGTAAGTATGTTAACCAGCATTTTGGGCATGCAGAACAGTTTTTAATATTTGATGTTGATCGTAGTGGAAACTATGAGTTTCTTGAGCTGCGTGAAAATGTTCCCTCCTGCAAAGGTGGAGAAGCAAACGAAAGTTCAAGGATGGGGACATTACAACTTATAAAAGACTGTGATGCAGTTATTGTGAGCCGTATCGGTGAGGGAGCTGTAAATTTCCTTGTTTCCAATGGTATAAAACCCTTTATGATGACTGATTTTATAGATAATGCCCTTAGGGATTTAGCGGTTTTAATGGGGCAAAAGGATAAAAAGGGTTATATCCATCTCTATAAGATTTTATCTGATTTTTCAGGGCTTAATTTTTAAAGAAATGTTTCTTCAGTTTTTTTTTATCCTAAAATAAACTGAAATTAGCCATAGTTAACTATTTATATTAAGACAATAATTAACAATTGTTATATAACGATAGTTATATAAATGTGTAAAACATATAAGAAAAAAGAAGGTGAATAATATGGTAAATATACCAGAACTTACAAGGGGAATAGCAAAGGATATAACTGAAACAATAGGAAACACACCTTTAGTCAGACTTAACAAACTAACAGAAGGACTTGATGCAGAAGTTTTAGTAAAACTTGAATCGTTTAACCCTGTAAGCAGCGTTAAAGATAGAATAGGTGTTGCACTTATTGAAGAAGGAGAAAAACAGGGAAAGATTAAGGAGGGCACAGTTCTAGTTGAACCTACAAGTGGTAACACAGGTATAGCACTTGCATTTGTTGCAGCAGCAAAAGGGTACAGGCTCATATTAACAATGCCAGACACCATGTCCATTGAGAGGAGAAAACTCCTTGCTGTATTCGGAGCTGAAATAGTTTTAACACCAGGCGCTAACGGAATGAAAGGAGCTGTAGCTAAAGCAGCAGAACTCGTTGAAGAAATACCAAACGCCATCAGCCCACAACAGTTTGAAAACCCTGCAAACCCTGAAATACACAAAAAAACTACTGCTGAAGAAATATGGAGGGACACCGAAGGTAAAGCAGACATACTGGTCGCAGGTACAGGAACAGGCGGTACCATAACTGGAATTGCAGAAGCTCTAAAAGAAAAAAAAGCAGAATTTAAAGCTGTGGCTGTGGAACCTGAAACATCACCTGTACTGTCAACTGGACAGGGCGGACCACACAAAATCCAGGGTATTGGACCTGGTTTCGTGCCAGGAGTACTCAACAAAGATATAATTGACGAGATCATAACAGTTAAAGATGAAGATGCTGGAAAAACTCTGGTAAGACTCGCAAGGGAAGAAGGAATCTTTGCAGGTATCTCCTCTGGAGCTGCAACATGGGCTGCAATTGAACTTGCAAAAAGGCCTGAAAATAAAGGAAAACAGATAGTTGTAATTCTTCCAGATACTGGAGAAAGATACTTAAGTATTGATTGGGTATTTGAAGAAATATTCAAAGAAAACGAAGATGTTTTCATCTAAAGGTTCATCTAAATATTTAGTTGAACTTATATAAGGGAAGGCACATGGATATTAATCAGGCATTTAAAGCCCATTTAATCATGTGTCTTTAATTAAAATTTTTCAGGTGATTGATAATATGTTTGATGGTTTAAAAGAAGATATAGACACTGTTTTTTTCAGAGACCCTGCAGCCAGAAGCAAAATTGAAGTTATACTCTGCTACCCTGGATTGCATGCAATTTGGTTGCACAGACTTGCCAGCTGGTTCTGGACTCGCAATCATCTCCTCTTTGGACGTTTCATATCAGCCATCAACAGATTATTAACAGGTATTGAGATACATCCCGGGGCCACAATAGGGCGAAGGGTTTTCATAGACCATGGGATGGGTGTTGTTGTTGGAGAAACAGCAGAGGTAGGTGATGACGTACTCATATACCAGGGTGTTGTTTTAGGTGGAACAAGCCTTGAAAAAAAGAAGAGACACCCCACAATTGGCAGCGGTGTTGTCATAGGTTCTGGAGCAAAGGTCATAGGAGATATAGAGGTAGGTGACTGTTCGAAGATCGGTGCAGGTTCAGTTGTATTGAAATCGGCCCCATCAGGTTCCACAATTGTTGGAATACCTGGAAGGACTGTGCCTGAAAAACGTAAATGTGCAATAGACCTTGAACATGGAACACTCCCGGATCCCGTTGCAGAAGTTATAAACCTTTTACTGCAGCGCCAGGACGAACTTGAAAGACAGATAAATGAACTGGGAATATCTGCTGATGTTCTGAAGGTAAATGGATTCATGACCAAGAAATCAGAGATGGAAGAAATATTTTCAGAGGGAGCAGGAATCTAATTTTTTTATTAATTTTAACAATTACTATTTTTCCAACTAAGCATTGAAATTTAAAAAAATTATAAAAATGAATTAAAATAAATTAAAGGCATTTTAACCTTACTAAATTCAAAAAAACCCCAAAAACTTTGTGAGTGAATTACCAATTATTCAACCCATTAAATCTTGAAAGATTCTAGTGAATGCCAAGATATAGATACTTTTAAAACAAAATTCAAATAAACAATTGTTAATTAAAAATAACTGGTTAAAATATATTAAGATCATAAAAAAATCAATTAAATGAGTGCAAAGCCTAAAAAAACTTTGATTTATGATGAATTAAGAAATAACTTAAAAAATAGCATTATATCCTCAATACAATAATTTAAACTAAGTATTATTAAAAATAATCCTATAGGAAGATTATAAAAATTTAGGATTGTAAATTAATAGAGATGTGATTAAGATGAGACCACCATGTGAAATAGTTGTATGGTATGTTATTCCCACAATAAGGTCAGAACTTGCTAAGGAACTTCTGAACCTGGGAATGAAACAAAAAGAAATATCAGAACTTCTGGATATAACCCAGCCTGCAGTATCCCAGTACATAAGCGATAAAAGGGGTCATGGAATCAAGTTCAACCCTGAAACCCAGGAACTCATAAGGGAGTTTGCAAAGGATTTAATGGATGGAAAATTGGATCAAAGTGGTATAATCTCCAGAATCTGTGATGTATGTCGAAAGGTTAAAACTGAAGAAGTAGTATGCCAGTTACACAAGGAAAAGGACAACATACCAGTAAACTGCAACGCCTGTATGAGTTCAGAATCTAAAGACGGTTCACACCCCTGTGGATAAATTCAGCTTCACCCACAGGGTTTTTTATTTAAATCAACCCGTAAAAAAAAATTTTTATGCCCTAAAAAATAGTTTTGACGTTGATTTTTTTAAAAGGGCTAAATTAAACGAATAATTAAAATAATTAGTTAATATAATATAAATCAACAATTTTAAGAATTTTTAAGAATTGACTCTTTTTAGATGGGATTAGTATTTTAAAAGGGATTAAGAAACATAAACAAAAATTGCATTTTAAATTCGCCAAATTCAAAGAAAATACATCAAGATCATTAATTTAATATTGAATTTAAGAGTAAATGATAATTATGTGTGCAATAGTGGGTTTAAGGGGAAATTTCACAGGCCAAAACCTTAAGATGATGCTTGAAACCTTAAAACACAGGGGTCCTGATGGTTCCGGTGTTTTTGTGGATGGTAAAATCATAAAGGGCAACCTGGACAGTCTCAACATTCCTGATGGTTCCTTGGGTATGGGTCACAACCTGCTTTCAATAGTTGGATCTGAGGTGGTTCAGCCCCTTGAATGTGATGGATTCATCATGGTCTGTAACGGCGAAATTTACAACTATAAAAAACTTAAAGAAAAGTTGGATGAAGAATTCACAACAGATTCTGATTGTGAAATCATATTACATCTTGTAAAAAAGTTCCACAACACCCAACTGGAAAATCCTCTTTTAGAATCTGTTAAGGAGACTATTTCACACCTTGATGGTGATTATGCCTTTGCAGTCTACGATGGAAAGGACTGTGCTGTGGTTAGAGATCCCCTTGGTGTTAAACCCATTTACTATGGGGAAAGCAGTGATATTTCTGCATTTGCATCTGAGAGAAAGGCCCTGTGGAATGTTGGAATTGAAAAAGTTGAAACCCTACCTCCAGATGAAGTTCTCTACAATGGAAGACCCGTTGGCATTGGCAGCAGACTGAACATCAATCTCTACAATGAAGTTAGTAACAATTCAAATCTAGGTTCAGCTGGAACATCCAGAGAAGAATTTGAAAACAGATTGAAGGAGTTACTCATAAGATCTGTTGAAAAAAGGATAGAAGGACTTTCAAAGGTTGGAATAATATTTTCAGGTGGTGTTGACAGCACAATACTTGCAAAACTTTGCATGGACATGGGAGTTGAAACAGAGCTTTACACAGTGGGGAATGAAAATTCACAGGATGTGAAATTTGCAAAAAAAGCAGCTTCATATATGCAGCTTCCACTACACATCAAAACAGTTGACGAGTCAATGGTTCGAAGTTACACAGGGCTTGTGTTAAATGCCATTGAAGAGTTCAACATCATGAAATTAGGGGTGGGAATGCCATCCTACATTGCATCGGAGATGGCCCATTCCCATGGTTTGAAGGTGATGCTTTCAGGTCAGGGTGCAGACGAACTCTTTGCAGGCTACAACAGGTACCTCCAGTTCTACCATGAAAAGGGAGAAACTGCTCAGAAAGACCTTAAGGGGGATGTTCTCAACCTTTACCATGTGAACCTTCAGAGGGATGATTCAGTTACAATGAAAAACAGTGTGGAACTTCGTGTTCCATTCCTTGACTTGGAAGTTGTGGATCTGGCAATGCAGATACCTATGAAGTACAAAATAAATAACAAAGAGGATAAACTGCGAAAATGTATATTGAGGGAAGTTGCAGCTGATATTGGTGTTATGGCTGACATTGTTAAACGCCCAAAAAAAGCAGCACAGTACGGTTCAGGTATTCATAAAATTCTGGTAAAGAAGGTTTTAAATGATGAGACCTATAAAAATAAACTTGAAAGATCATTGGGGCCACAGCCCACAGACTTGATTTAACCAAAACTTCGGGGTACCTTAAATTTTAATAATCAAATATACATTGATCAAGGTTTAGAATCAATATTTAGAATCAATTTATCTTTAAAGGAATTATAAATTATTATGTGTAACTCCTTTTAAAGAAATTAACTTCAGGTTACTCATAAAAAAAATTAAAAATTACAGCTTAAAATTACTAATAGCATGATTTTGAGCATCTT
>JABNAD010000185.1_pt3 | contig 29672 bp, 26 predicted proteins | sample 7240381 | NCBI WGS metagenome assembly JABNAD01 (sample SAMN11332834, study PRJNA596920) | anaerobic digester metagenome | biome: digested sludge; isolation source: digested sewage sludge-derived enrichment culture grown on H2/CO2 | place: Germany: Goettingen
CCACAGGCATCCCTGAGAAAAGACTGAGCCTGGAGCAGCAGGCAACCTGATCAGGACATATTTAAAAGGCAAGGTCCCGGAAACCTGGTTTCCGGGACCTTGCCTTTTTATTGCACTGGTGGCTGAATCATTGGTTCGTTCCCTTGATTCACCAGATGCCTGCTTCCGTTGAATCTGGGTTGTGACCGATTGGTTCGAGGTTCCTAATACTGCGGTGTGGTATCCCTGATCCAGTCATTGAAGATGCCGGCAGTGGTCTGGGATTCGTAGGCCTTGACGAAGGGCGTGCCCAGTCCGAAGGGGATCGAGCCCAGGATGTACCAGCCGATGAAGGACAGCCCCAGAACAAACAGACTGGCTTTCTTACCGCTGGTGAGGAGCCGGCTCTGGGCAAAGGCCTCTTCCGTGGGAATCTCGGGATTGCGGCAAAGCAGGTACGGGATCATGCTGTATTCGTAGGTCTTGATGATGCCCGGAATGATCAGGAGAAGCGACCACAGGATTATGCGCAGCGTCATGGTAAACATGGTTTTTACGATGTTCAGGTAATGGGGTGAGCGGAATGCCCACAGCAGTTCCTTGATGTCACCTGTTTCCTGGCCCAGGTCATTGGCTCTGAAATACTGAATCGCACCCAGGGACAGCGGCGCCAGCACAAAGGCGTTGAATGCCAGTCCAATGGCCATCACGATGAGGAATAGGGGGAGAATGATACCGACCGCCGGGAGAATGTTTTCTCTCAGGAAGTTAGCCGCTCCGCCATAGGGAATGATTTGCCCGGCCTGGTTCATCATCCGGTCGCCTATATCCGGATCAGCCTGAAAGTTGCGGTTGTTTGTCCGAAAATTAATGACATCCTGGCCCGTGCTGATCATGAGAACGACGGCCACCAGGGCAGAGATGAGCCATTTCCCCTTTAAATTAATCTTGGCTCTGGTCTTATAGAAGATCCGATCAATCACTTTATTCCACCCCTTATTATCGATACTTTATATCTAAGCAGCGATGATTGCTGTTCAAAAGTAATTATAGCTATCATCAATTAAAAATACATGAACTGCAGATTATTTCCACATGAATCCACCCGTTGCCAGGCCGTCGATTCGTCAGGAAATCCCCCTTCCTGTCATTGGTCTGCCCTGGCTGTCTGAAAAACCGTTGGTTGCGCCTCTGAGTGAAACAGGGCCAGAACGATCTGCGCTATGATCATTCTGAGAATAAACTGATTTTTTTCATTTTGTCATGAAAATCCTCTGGATCTGTGGTATGGTAAAAAAAAACGCCTGCTTGCCGGATGCTGATGGATCCCTGGCATGATCTGTACGAAGTTGAGCCTGACCAAATCCTATGATAGCGACCCGGGCGGCAATACAAGGGGGCATTGAAGATGGATGATGTGAGAAAAACCAATTCAACAAAAGAAAATCTTCTGAAAATCATGCTGATCACCATAACTCTGGCAGCAGTGGCCGGATCCCGATTGGGCCTGCTGGACCTTCTGGTGAAGCGGGTTCTGATTGTACTGTCTCTGGGCGGCATGGCGGCTTTGACCACCCATCAAAAAATTCGAACGGAAGGCTTCTCCCTCTCGGCCCTCGTTCATCTGGCGGTTTTTCTGGTGCTGGTCGTGCTGTTAGTCCTGTAGCCTTATAAGTATTAACCAAGATCAATCCGGTCGTTCCGGAACTCACCCTGACACCAGCCGGAACGGAAGGCTCGCCTTCGATTCCGGCGGGTTTACCGGTGGATCCCAACACCTCAGAAATTCCAGCACAGAATTCCAGGCTGTCTTTACAATTAATTTCCATCCATTTTCTATTTACAAAGAAATTTCCCTTAGGCGGCAGGATCATTCTCCGACATCTTGATTTCACCTTTTCCCTCGTGTATCATAGGTAGGAAACCAGATAGCAAATGCGAAGAACGGAACGAGTACGTGAAGTCCTGCCTCCAGAGAGCCGGCGATGGTGGAATGCCGGCAGCAAGGATCACCGAAAGAACGACCGGGAGCAGCCATTCCGAACCAACAGTAGGTCTGGACGTTCATCACGTTACGAGTCAGAGAGGAATGACTTTTTTGTCATTTCAATTGGGTGGTACCACGATCAAATGCTTCGTCCCTTTAGCGGACGGGGCTTTTTTATTTGGTCCCGACCGTCCATCTGCTAATGATTTTAATCAGATATTTCGGGAAGAATCCCAAACAGGAGGTAAAACTAATGATCAGTGTCAAAGAACTGTATCGCGGCCCGCAAGAATTTGGCGGCCAGGTCATCGAAGTGTCCGGCTGGATCCGGACCATGCGCGTATCCAAGAATTTCGGGTTCATCGAACTCAACGACGGCACGTTTTTCAAGAATCTTCAGATTGTATTCGAGGAAGGACTGAATAACTTCGAGGAAGTATCCCGCTTCCCCATTGCCACCGCCATTTCGGTTCGGGGACAGCTGGTGCTGACGCCGGATTCCAAGCAGCCCTTCGAGCTGAAAGCCGAAAGCATTACCCTCGAAGGTCCGTCCAACTCCGATTACCCCCTGCAGAAGAAACGCCACAGCTTTGAGTATCTGCGTACCATCGCGCACCTGCGGCCCCGCGGCAATACCTTCAGCGCCCTGTTCCGGGTTCGTTCCCTGGCTGCTTTTGCCATTCACCAGTTCTTCAACGAGCGGGGCTTTGTCTATGTCCACACCCCGATCATCTCGGGATCCGATGCCGAAGGTGCCGGAGAAATGTTCCGGGTCACCACGCTGGACCTGGCCAACCTGCCGCACCGGGAAGACGGTTCCCTGGATGCCGCCCAGGACTTTTTCGGCAAGGAAACCAATCTGACCGTATCCGGTCAGCTCCAGGGCGAAGCTTATGCCCTGGCCTTCCGCAACATCTATACCTTCGGTCCCACCTTCCGGGCGGAAAACTCCAACACCAGCCGGCATGCGGCTGAATTCTGGATGATCGAGCCGGAGATTGCCTTCGCCGACCTGAAAGACAACATGCAGCTGGCGGAAGACATGCTCAAGTACATCATCAGCTACCTGCTGGAGCACGCCCCCGAAGAAATGGCCTTCTTCAACCAGTTCGTCGATCAGGGGCTCCTGGAACGGCTGACTGCGCTGGTTAACTCCACATTCCGGGAAGTTACCTATACCGAAGCCGTGGAACTGCTGCTCAAGAGCGGCAAGGAATTCGAGTTCCCGGTGGAATGGGGCATGGATCTGCAGACGGAGCATGAACGCTATCTGACGGAAGAGATCTTCAAGGGTCCGATCTTTGTCACCAATTACCCGAAACAGATCAAAGCCTTCTACATGCGTCAGAACGAAGACGGCAAAACCGTGGCCGCCATGGACTGCCTGGTGCCCGGTGTCGGTGAGATTATCGGCGGATCCCAGCGCGAAGAGCGTTACGATGTCCTGATGGACCGGATCAAGGAACTGGGTCTGAATCCGGAGGATTACTGGTGGTACATGGACCTGCGCAAATACGGCTGCGCCAAGCACGCCGGCTACGGCCTGGGCTTTGAGCGCCTCATCATGTATGTCACCGGCATGTCCAACATCCGGGATGTCATTCCCTTCCCCCGCACCGTCGGAAACTGCGAATTCTAATCAATCGGATCCAAACCGGCAAAAACCGCCGGAAGCAATCGCTTCCGGCGGTTTTCAATGTGTTTGGCTGACTGCTTGGATTTCTGCCGGGGCAACCCCGGCAGAAACGCTCCCTGAGAGGATCAGCCCCCTTTCGCAGGAACCGCTGAGCCGGAACGGCCCTGAGCCGATCCAACCCCCGGACTCCATAAGTTTCGTGGGCTGAATTGAAAATATCAGGTTCTTTCACCGGCCGCATCAGGAGGTCTGCTTGACAAAACCGATGCCGACACTGCCTGCGCCGATGTGGGTTCCGATGATTCCGCCGATGCGGGAAACCTCATATGGGACATCGGGATACGTCAGCTTAAATTTCAAGACGACTTCCTCAATATCTTTGCGGTCTCCGGTATAGCCCAGGAACGCCTTGTAACCGGGATCGATCCCATAGGCTGCCACCTGTTCAAACAGCATTTTAATCCCTGCCTTATGACCGCGGGCTTTGCCGGCGGTCACCAGGACTCCGTCCTTGAGTTCCACCAGCGGCTTAATGTTGAGCACCGAGCCAATGGCTGCCAAACTCTTGGGGATGCGCCCGCCCTTCTTGAGGTATTTCAGCGTATCAATCAGACCCACAATGGTTGTTCGATCCAGTAGCCGATTGATCTCCCGGACGGCTTCTTCCAGCGTCAGTCCGGCATCACGCAGACGTACGGCTTCCGCCACGATGACATTCTGGCTGAGGGTTCCCTGACGGGTATCGATGATGGTGACCCGCTCCGGATCTTCCAGCATTTTCTTCGCCAGTTCGGCGGAATTGACGGTGCCGGAGAGTCCGCCGGACAGGGCCAGAACGAGGATCGGCTCCCCCGGGTATTTCTGATAGAGATCCAAAAAGTCCTGGGGGGAAGGCTGGCTGGTCACCGGCAATTGCTCCGCTTTGGCCAGCTTGTCAAAGAACCGGGTGACATCCTCCTCTTCGTGCTGGATGATCACTTCATCGGCAAAGGTGATTTTTAGGTGGGCGATCTCAATCCCAAGTTCTTTCGCCCTGGTCTCTCGGAAATCGGATCCGGAATCCGTGATGATCTTAAACATGCCTTTCTCCTCTTGCTGCTAAAAACGACTGATGTCGAATTTGCGATATAATACATATTATAGAATTTGTCCACCGGTTTATCTATGACCAATTTGTTCGAAAGGTATTTTAACAGACGATTATAGAAATTCGTTGATAAATAGTGGTGTATGGGAGGCAGTATGGATCTGAGAGTAAAGCGAACGCAAAAGAATATCCGGGAAGCATTTATCAGCCTGGCTGAAAAAAAGAAAGTCGAACGGATGACCATCAAGGAACTGGCAGAAACTGCCATGATCAACAAGGCGACCTTCTATCTGCATTACCGGGATCTGGAGGATTTCGTCTCCCAGCTGGAGAATGAAGTCATTGATGATATTCTCAGTGAAATTGGCCAGGCCGATTCCTTCTTCCGCCGGGTCGATGAATTTTTCGAACGGTTCACCGTTGCTCTGATTCGCAATCAGAAGCTCATGGTGATCCTTTATGACAATGACCGGACCAACTCGTTCCAGAACAAGCTGGTGATCAGCCTGCGCGAAAAAATCCTGGCGGAGAACAATCATCTGGAGTTCACCCCGGAAATGAACATCATTCTGACCTTCATGCTTCGCGGCGTCATGGATATCAGTCTCTACGAAGAGTTTGAGGATCCGGACGAAGTGTTCCGGGCCCTCTCAAACACCATCCGTGTGGTCACTGATCACTATCGTGCCCAGGTTCACGCCCGACGCAGGGAAAAAGCCCGGCAGCAGTCCGGCACCGGACGTGCCGATCAGTAAATCGAACGGATGCGTCTGAAACTCATATCCGAACCGTTTATCCGAACCGTTTATCCGGGCAAATCATCCGACATCGTCCTTCGAAACGGCTGGGCCGGGTAAATGTGCAACCATCGATCAGAACAGTGTGTCCACGGAATATGCCCGGGCAGTACAACCAGGGCATCCGTCCAATCAAGCCAAATCGTTGCCGCTGCCCAGGCGCAGCAGAAGACCGGTCAGCGGTAATACACTGACCGGTCTTCTGTCTTGTGGTGATTGCTCAACGGCATCATTTTTTAGAGGACTGAATGCTCCCTGCTTTCTCAAGCTTTGTTCTGTTTCGTCACCTTTGGCAGTGGACAGGGAAAGGTTTCAGGGAGAGGTTTCAGGAAATGACCGAAGCTAGCAGCACCTGGTCTGATCGTTATCGCCCTTGCAGAAATAGTAGAGGGACTGAACCGGAATGCCGGTTGCACCGGCCGGACGGTAGCCGTGGGGCGCGTCGTAGGCTGAAGTTCCGGCGATGTCCAGATGGATCCATTTCTTGCCTTCGGTGAAGTTCTCCAGGAACAGACCCGCGGTGATGGAACCGGCTCCGCCCTTGACGGAGTTGAGCAGGTCCGCCCGCTTGCCCTTAACCATGTCGCGATAGTCGTCATCGGCCGGCAGCTGCCAGACCTTTTCGCCGCCCAGGTCAGATGCCAGCTTGAATTCGTCCATCATCGCCTGATCGTTGGTGACGGCTCCGGTGTAATGGGACCCCAGGGCGACGATCACGGCGCCGGTCAGAGTGGCCACATCGATGATGCTGGATACATTCTCTTTGGTTGCCGTGTAGTAAATGGCGTCTGCCAATGTTACCCGCCCCTCGGCATCGGTGTTGCCAATCTCAATGGATTTGCCGGACATGGACCGGATAATGTCTCCGTTCTTGTAGGCTTCGCCGGAGATCATATTCTCGCAGGCCGCTACAACGGCGGTCACGTTCCGGTTCAGCTTGCTGGCGGCAATGGCGCTCATGGCGCCGATGACGGCTCCGGCTCCGCCCATGTCGGTATGCATGGCGGCCATGCTGGCAGCCGGCTTCAGAGCATATCCGCCGGAATCATAGGTCAGTCCCTTGCCGACCAGTCCGATGGTCTCCTGATCCTCGGAGGCACCGCGGTAGCGCATGATGATAAGTTTTGGTTCCCGGGCTGAGCCTCTGGCCACTGCCAGGAATGCAGTCATGCCCAGTGCTTTGATCTCTTCCAGTCCCTTGACCTCAACTTCAACGCCCAGCGGGGTCAGAGCTTCCTGAGCCGCCTTGGCCAGAGTTTCGGGATAGATCGCTTCCGCCGGTTCATTCACCAGACTCCGGGTCAGATCAATGCCGTCCAGAATGTTGGAAATCTCCGCCAGGGCGGATGTTACCTTGTCTTCGGTTCCGGCCACGATCTGGAACGCAACCTCTTCGAGAACCGGCTTCTTCTTTTCCTGGCTCAGATACTTGTCAAACCGATAAGCGGAATGATAGAGTCCCTCGGCCGCTGCTTTTACCGCCGTGCGATAGCAGATCTGGGGAAATTTCGGCAGATCAACTGTCACCTGGGTCAGTCTGGCTTTGGCAGCTTCCGTGCCTGCCTTGTAGAAGGACTGACGGTATGCCTGGGCATCCAGCTTGTCTGCTTCACCCAGTCCAACCAGCAGCGTGTTGCTGCCGTGAAGCCCCAGGTCGAAGAAAATCTCTCCCTTGGCTCCGCTGAACAGCTCTCTTTCCTTGAGATAAGCAAACAGCTCTTCCATGCCCTGGGGCACGGTGTCCTTCAGGACCGGAAGAATCCGGGCTTCTCCGATCCGGCCAATTGAAAACTTCATACAACACCTCACTGTGTTTTGCAGACTGGTGCCTGATCCCGGCAGGATGCTCCGAACTTCCCTCAACCGGGGTTCGGCCCGCCGTCCGCGAAACAGCCTGCAAATATTTTTGACTTACTCTCTCAGTATACTAAAGGCGCCTGGGTTTGCCAGCATACAGTTACCGAAACTATGCTGTAGATTGCAGGTGAATCGTGACAGAACCGATTCGAGCATTCGAAGATCGACTGACACACCTTGGAAAGAGAGGAAAGATCACTTAGGCGAGTCCGACTGAGTAAAAACCGCGAATACGCTCGGTTACAATCTGTTTGCGTAAAATTTTCTTTACTATGACACGAACCTTCGCTAATATTGGATTATAAGCAATTACATGGTCCTAGTGTCTATTCGCACTACTGCTAACAACCGGCCAACGGCTGACAAAAGAAAATAAACGTAACGGAGTATGATTATGGAAAAGATTGGTATTATTACGGACAGCGCCTGCGACTTAAGGCCTCATCAGTACGACCCGGCCCTCGTCCGGATCCTTCCTCTGAAGATCGCCTTCTCAGACGGAGAATACAAGGACGGAGTCACCATCTCCGCCGAAGAAACTTACCGGCGCATGGACACCGAAGTTCCAAAAACCAGCCTTCCCGAAGGCTCCGATATGGATGCCGCTCTGAACTATTTTATTGACAACGGCTTTACCCACATCATCGGCATTTTCATCTCCTCCGGACTCTCCGGAACCTTCAATGCCTTCCAGCAGTTCCAGGAAGATTTCAAGGATCGTCTGGTGATTGAAAGCATTGACACCAAGACCCTCTCCATGGGTGAAGGCATCATGATCCGCATGGCGGAACAGATGATCCGGGACGGAGCCTCCTTTGACGAGATCGTGCGGCAGGTTCGGGCAAAACGCGAAAAAATTGAAGTCTATTTTGTTCTGGATACGCTGGAGTATCTGATCAAGGGCGGCCGCATCGGAAAAGTATCCGGAACCATCGGTCAGCTGCTCAACATCCGGCCGGTCATTCATGTCAATGAAGAGGGCATCTACCATACGGTGGATAAGGCCCGCGGCAAGAAGCAGGCACTTCAGAAGATGCTGGGAATTCTGGAGAGCCAGCACCTGAAGGAAAACGGGGCCAATGTCTATGTCATGCATGGCGGCGTCCCGGCAGAGGGCGAAGAAGTCTTAGCCCAGGTCCGGAAGCTTGCAGGGATCAAAGAATCCTATACCGATCAGCTCACCCCTTCCCTCAGTGTTCATACCGGAAAAGGACTCATCGGGTTGATCATCGAGGAACTCTGATGGACAAGTCAATCAAGGAAATGGAGAAGGAACTCCATGAGGAATACAAACGAAAGCTCAATCTCCTGAAAAAAGTCAAAGCCGAAAAGGAAGCCGTCGGACAGGTCTTTACCAAGGGCATTCTGCCCATCTACGTGTTCTACATCCTGACCCTTGGCCCCGCCAACGGAAACGATATTGCCAACCAGATCGCAGCCCATACCAAGGGCCACTGGGCTCCCTCCACGGGAGGCATCTATCCCCTGCTCAAGAAGATGGAAAAGCAGGGTTACGTGGAAGGTGTCGTATCCGAAGAGGGCCGGCTGCAGAAAATCTATACGCTGACCCCCCAGGGCTGGGAAGAATACGACCGAAAAAAAGAACTGCTCTTCGATAAAATCCATGACGCCCTGGAAGTCTTCCGCTCCGTCGCAAAGGAAATCTATGGCGTGGATGACGCCCATGCCCTGGGTCTGGAACCGGAGAACCGGTAATTCCAGTTTCCGTCAGGTCCTGATTCATTGAATTGCTCCGTGCAGGATCTAGACAAGATCCACTTGTTATTCACCGAAGATCCAAGTAAATACCATGAAGCAGACGATCCCCCGGATCGTCTGCTTGTTATTACAAAGTTTCTTTTCTTGCGCGGATCGCGACTCCTGACCCCCATCCCACTTCCCGGGACTCCTGACCCCCATCCCACTTTCCGGGACTCCTGACTTCTTTCTTTTGGCCGGAACGTCCAACTACTTTCTTCTGCCCGGAACGTCTAAGTGCACCCACCGGGTGCTGTATCGGTCACTGATTCTCCGAGGGCGTGGCACGTTTCATCAGGGTTACTTCAGCTCGCAGGTAGAGGATCTTTCTTCAAATATCGTCCTTTCCTGCGAGCCGGATCATAAAATTCCGATATGACTTAATAAGCTGTATGTTTATGCAAGCGGAAATCTTTCATCGAAATAACGATTTTTCGCTTCGGCGGCTCTCATAATGAACATATTTTATTAAATCCAGTGATTTTTATGATTCGAGAGTGGTTCTTCGCCTTTTTTTAATCATTCAATAAATGTGTTCTTTTTGTAAACGTATCATCAGTCACTTGCTAAAATTATCGGTACTTCAGCAGTTCATTATTCGTTTGATATCAAGACTTCTTTTGAAATACACATCTAATTTCTGATTGACAGTTCAGTTAATACAGTGTTAATATCCATTCATCACATCAAGTGAATGCATATCATACAGTGCCTTGACGAAAAACGACTGCACAACAGAACCATCCCCAGAGATCCGGAGAAGCTGAAAACCGGAGGTGGTTCGTGCTGATCGATCCTTTCCGAGCCGTTCGGCTGAACCTTTCAGTAAGCCGAACCGTCCGCCCCCGTTACCGGGCTGGGTTTGCCTGAACCCGTAAAGGCAGTTGCGGTGACGCAGCTGCAGCCTTAGAGTGGTACCGTGTTAAAAGCACCTCTATGCCGGCAATTCCGGATAGAGGTTTTTTTATACCCAAGTCAAAAAAATGAATCGGAGGAACAACCAATGAAAAAAAGTCTGAAAACTCTTGTTGCCGTAGTCCTTTCCACCATGACCCTGGCCGCCTGCTCAAGCGGAACCGCCGCAAGCTCCACGGTAAAGCTCGGACTCAACTACGAACTGTCCGGTGATGTCTCAACCTATGGCGCCGGCCTGGTTCAGGGCATTGAAATGGCCGTGGCTGAAATCAACGCTGCCGGCGGCGTGCTGGGCAAGCAAATCGAACTGGTCAAAGCGGACAACAAGTCCCAGACCGATGAAGCGGCCAATGTCTCGGCCCGTCTCGCCACCCGCGACAAAGTCGTCGCCATCCTGGGCCCTGCCACTTCCGGCAACGTCAAAGCTGCCCTGCCGGCTGCACAGGAAAATAAAGTTCCTCTGATCTCAGCTTCCGCAACCGCTGATGACGTAACCCTGGATTCCAACGGCAAGGTTCGTGAATATGTCTTCAAGACCTGCTTCAGCGACTCCTTCCAGGGCATCACCATGGCCAACTTCGCGTTCTCTGAACTGAAATTCACCAAAGCCGCCATCCTGCGCGACAACACCTCGGATTACTCCAAGGGTCTGACCAAAAGCTTCACCGAGACCTTCACCAAGCTGGGCGGATCCATTGTCGGCGAGCAGGCTTACCAGGCCAAGGATTCCGACTTCAAAACCCTTTTGACCTCCATCAAGGCGGCAAATCCGGAAGTCCTCTTCGTACCGGGCTACTATGAGGAAGTCGGACTGATCATCAAGCAGGCCAGAGAACTGGGACTGAACGTACCGGTCCTGGGCGCGGATGGATTCGATTCCCCCAAGCTCCTCGAAATCGCCGGAGCTCAGGCGCTGGAGAACGTCTACTACTCCAACCACTACACCTCCAGCGATACCACCCCGGAAGTCGTCAAGTTCAAGGAAGCCTTCAACAAAAAGACCGGCAAGGACCCCGATGCCTTCAACGCGCTGGGTTATGACATGGCCTACATGGTCGCAGACGCCATCAAGCGGGCCGGCGCAGCCGATCCGGTCAAGCTCAAGGAAGCTCTGGCTGCCACCAAGGATTTCAAGGGTATCACCGGCAACCTGACCATGGATGCTTTCCACAACCCGATCAAAGCCGTCACCATCCTGAAAGTAGAGAACGGCGTTCCCACCTATTTCCTGAAACAGCAGCCTTAAACCGGCCGCAGCCCTGACAGAATAAACACATGACCGATGCGGCTTATAACAGAAACACAGTCCCGCATGACGAAGACGGAGGTAAACCAAAATGGAACAATTGATACAGCAGCTGGTCAACGGGATTTCCCTGGGCAGCATCTATGCCCTGATCGCGCTGGGCTACACCATGGTCTATGGGATCATCAACCTGATCAACTTCGCTCACGGGGAAGTTCTGATGGTGGGTGCCTACATCGGGTTTGCCCTGACCGGAATCTTTTCCCTGCCCTTTCTGCCGGCTCTTTTGATCTCCATGCTCGTATGCGGCACCCTGGGCGTTCTGATTGAACGCGTGGCCTATAAGCCGCTGCGCGGCGGCTCCCGGATATCAGCCCTGATCACCGCCATCGCGGTCTCCCTGTTCCTGCAGTACGGCATGATGTACTTTGTCGGTCCCGAAAGCCGGACCTACCAGGATGTCCTCCCCGCTGCCCAGCTCAATGTTCTGGGCAGCGGAGCGGTCATCGACATCAAGAGTCTCTATATCATTGGAATCACGCTGCTGCTCATGCTGCTGTTAACCTACGTCACGAACCGGACCAAGGTCGGCAAGTCCATGCGGGCTCTGGCTCAGGACAAGGATGCCGCGGAACTGATGGGCATCAATGTCAGCCAGACGATCTCCATCACGTTCTTCATCGGTTCGGCTCTGGCGGGAGCAGCCGGCGTTCTCATCGGCGTTTATTACAGCACCCTGAATCCGCTCATGGGCGCGACACCCGGACTCAAAGCCTTTGTATCCGCCGTCATCGGCGGCATCGGCGTGATCCCCGGAGCCGTCTTCGGCGGATTCTTCCTGGGCCTGGTCGAGACCACGGTCAGCGCTTCCGGCTTCTCCCTGTTCAAGGATGCCGTCGCCTTCCTGATCCTGATTCTGGTGCTGCTCATTAAACCCAACGGCCTGCTGGGCTTCCAGCACAGTGAAAAGGTATAGGTGATTCCATGAAACAGCTTATCAATCGAACAAACCTGATCCGGACCGGCGGAGTGCTGGCGATCTATCTCGCCGTGTTTCTCCTGATGCAGGTCGGAATCATCGACTCTTATCTTTTCCTGAATCTGGTGACGATCGGGATCAATATCATCCTGGCTGTCAGCCTGAACCTGATTACGGGTTATACCGGACAGTTCTCCCTGGGTCACGCGTCGTTCATGGCCATCGGCGCATATACCTCCGGCATCCTTACCGCCCGCCTGGACCTTCCGTTCATTGTCGGAGTTCTGGGTGCGGCGGTCATGGCGGCGTTGGCCGGTGTTCTCATCGGCGCCCCGACGCTTCGGCTGAAAGGCGATTATCTGGCCATTGCCACCCTTGGCTTTGGCGAAATCGTCCGGATCATCGGCCTGAACTGGGAATATGCCGGAGGCGCCATGGGGCTCAACGACATTCCTCGCTACACCACTTGGACCTGGCTGTTTGCCTTAACGGTGCTGACGGTTGTCGTCATCTCCAATTTCATTCATTCCCGCCACGGCCGTGCCGTCATTTCCATCCGCGAGGATGAGATCGCCTCGTCTTCCATGGGGGTCAATACCAGCTTCTACAAAGTTCTGGTCTTTTCCCTGGGAGCCCTGTTTGCCGGCGTCGCCGGCGCGCTGTACGCCAACTATTTCTATTTCATCAAACCCTCCTCCTTCGGCTTCATGCGTTCCATCGATATCCTGGTGTTTGTGGTCATGGGAGGACTGGGCAGCATCCGCGGCTCCATCGTCAGCGCCATAGCCCTCACCCTGATCTCCCTGTCGCTGCAGGGAATCCCCGAACTGCGCATGGTGCTCTACGCGGTCATCCTGTTCATCATGATGGTGTACAAGCCGCAGCGGCTCCTGGGACGGTTCCGCACACTGATTAAGAAGGAGGCCTGATTCCATGGATATACTGCACGTTAAGAACCTTACGAAATTTTTCGGCGGCGTCAAGGCCGTTCAGGGAATCGACCTGACCATCGCCCAGCACCAGATCACCGGCATCATCGGACCCAACGGGGCCGGCAAGACCACTTTCTTCAACCTGCTGACCGGCATTTACGCTCCCTCATCCGGCGAAATCACTTATCACCTGGCGGAAACCGTCGGTTCCCGTCAGCTCAAGCCGCAAAAAATGGCCGCCTACGGCGTGGCCCGGACCTTCCAGAACATCCGGCTGTTCAAGGACATGACCGTCAGCGACAATGTGCTGCTCGGCTGCCACTGCGGCATCCACTACGGCCTGATCCCCTCCCTGCTGCGGCTGCCGCCGTATTTTCAAGGTGAGGACGAGGCCCGCGAGAAAGTGGCTGAACTCCTGACCATCTTCAACCTGTATGATCTGCGTGATGAAAAAGCCCGCAATCTGTCCTACGGCGACCAGCGCAAAGTTGAAATCGCCCGGGCTCTGGCCTCGAATCCGAAGGTTCTGCTCCTGGATGAACCTGCGGCAGGCATGAACCCCCGCGAGACGCATGAGCTGACCCGGCTGATCCAGTGGATCAAGGACCGCTTCCAGCTGACCATCATCCTGATTGAGCACGACATGTCTCTGGTCATGAATCTGTGCGACCGCCTCTATGTGTTCGACTACGGTCACCTCATCGCGCAGGGCACGCCGGAGCACGTCCAGCAGGATGAAAAAGTCATTCAGGCTTATCTGGGAGGTGATTACATTGCTAAAGCTAACTGATCTGTCCGTTCACTACGGGGCGATCCAGGCCCTCAAGGGCATTACCCTGACCGTCGGGGAAGGCGAAATCGTCTCCCTGATCGGAGCCAACGGATCCGGCAAAACCACCACGCTGCGGACCATCTCCGGCCTGGAAAAGAAAAGCGGCGGAACCCTGGAGTTCCTGGACAAAGATCTCTCCCGGATGGCAGCCAGTGACATCGTGCGGGCCGGCATCTCCCATGTCCCGGAGGGACGGCGGGTATTTCCCCGCATGAGTGTCTTTGAGAACATGGAACTAGGTGCCATCACCCGCACGGACAAAACCGCGGTGGAACAGGATTTTGAGCACTGCTTCGAACTCTTCCCCCGGCTGAGGGAACGCCGCCAGCAGATGGCAGGCACCCTGTCCGGCGGCGAGCAGCAGATGCTGGCGATTGCCCGCGGCCTGCTCTCCCGGCCCAAGCTGCTGCTGCTGGATGAACCCTCCATGGGGCTGGCTCCCCTGATTGTGGAAGAAATCTTCCAGATCCTCCACGACATCAACCAGTCTGGCACCACGATCCTCCTGGTGGAGCAGAATGCCAGCCTGGCGCTGAGCTTCTCCCATCGCAGCTACATCCTGAAAAACGGCCGGATTGACCTGGAAGGTCCGTCTCAGGAACTGCGCCACAACGAAGAAGTGAAAAAAGCCTATCTGGGGGGTTAACCGGTTATCCGGCAAGATCAGCCAACTTACACGAAAAAGCGATCCGACCAAATGGTCGGATCGCTTTTTCGTGTTTTCCGTTTTTTTATAATGGATCTCTTCACTTAGGCTGAAACTACCTCATCCTGAATATGAGCAATGGTATCGGCAATGTTCTTGGAGTGATCCCCGACGCGCTCCATGTTGGACAGCAGATCCAGGAACAGGATGCTGGCCAGCGGAGTGCACTGTCCGGCGTTGAGCCGGCGGATGTGGGTGTCGCGGTACTCTTTCTGGAGATCATCGATGCGTTTTTCCACCTGGACGATGGACAGCGCTTTCTTCGGATCATTGGTGCGGTAGCTTTCAATGGCGGTATCCAGCGCCAGGATGGTGTAATTGTAGATATTGGCCAGTTCGACCTTGGCCGTTTCGGAGATCGCGACATTTTTGCGATGCTTCTCTTCGGCCAGTTCAATGATATTTTCCGCATGGTCGCCAATGCGCTCAATGTCATTGATCACATGATAGGTATCGCCGATCCGGGCAAATTCATTGATGTCCAGATCGCTGCCCGAGAGCTTGACCATAAACTCCGTGATGATTTCAGTCAGCGTATTGATGCGCTGCTCATTCTGATAGATCTCATCCATTTTGGCCAGATCATTGCTGACAAAGGCATCGATGGCCATCTGGAAGTTCTTCTTGGCCAGTTCGGCCATTTTCACCGTTTCCTTGATGACCTGGCCTTCCGCAATACTTGGCGTCTGCAGCAGGCGGCGGTCCAGGATCTCGGACGGTTTTTCCTCCTCCGGTCCAACGATGGCGGCGGACAGACGGATCAGGACATTGGCAAAGGGCAGCAGCAGAAGGGTATTAAGCGTATTGAAAATCAGATGAATGAAGGAGATCTCCAGTGTCACACTGCCCGGCGAGATGATCTTCACCGCCTGAATCAGAAGCGGTCCCAGCGGCAGGAACACGACCGTTCCAATCACGTTGAAGAGCAGATGGATGACAGCGGCCCGCTTGGCCGTCTTATTGGCCGTGATGGAGGACAGCAGCGCTGTAATGCAGGTCCCGATGTTTGCGCCCAGAATGATCGGGAATGCGACCTCAATGGATATGCTCCCGGTTTTGGTCAGGGCAATCAGTATTCCGGTGGAGGCTGAGCTGGACTGAACCAGCAGCGTAATGCCAAGACCGATCAGAATTCCCAGGTACCAGCGATGTCCAATTTCTACAATGAGAGTCCGGAACGCCTGAGAATCTTTCAGGGGCGCCATGGCTCCGCTCATGGTTTCCATGCCCAGCAGCAGGATTCCGAAACCGAGAAGGATCATGGCCAGGTCCCGTCGTTTCTTGGCCCGGGAGAACAGCACCAGGACCGTTCCGACAAACAGCAGAATGGGTACCATCGCATCAACATCAAAGGTAACCAGGAAGGCCGTGACTGTCGTACCGATGTTCGCGCCCATGATGATGCCGGTGGCCTGAACCAGATTCAGGATGCCGGAGTTGACGAAGCCAACCACCATGACGGTAGTAGCCGAGCTGGATTGTATAATCGCCGTAACAGCAGCACCGACGGCGACCGCGCTGATCGGATTGCTGGTAACTTTCTCCAGGATGAATTTCAATTTATTGCCGGCGGCGCTTTCCAGACCGTCGCCCATCATTTTCATGCCATACAGGAACAGCCCCAAACCACCGAGCAGCCAGATAATCATATTAATGTCCAATGTAGTATTCCTCCACGAAATTTTTCCCTTTTCTATCATACAGAAAAATTACTGAATGTTAACATTGATTCACCAAACTTAACCTTGATTTAACAATGCCCGATTTCATCATATCACAATGGCAAATGACCTGCATTTAAATCTTCGGATTCAAAAAAAGCCAGTCTAATTATTGAATATGTTTTCACAAATAGTCGGATTCGCTGTTGATTTTGCATAAATCCGCCATATTGCCACATTGTAAATATTTACACGGAAAAATTCGTTAAATAACATTCAGGCCCGGAACGGTTCATCGGCTCATTGGTGCCGACCGCCCGTTCCGGGCCTGAATCATGGGATGTCTGAACTTTCTCTATCTCTTCATGAAACATGAAGCGAAGGTTTTGCAGAGGCGGCGGCTCCTCCCGGACGTACCGGCACAGGGTCATGCCGAACTACGGATTCCCGAGACTCTGGCACTTCTTCGCTGAGCGCCTGCTGTTAGAACAGCGGAATTGATTTCTTCTTATTGGCCTTGTTGCGAGCCATGATCTCTTCCTCATCGGAGCGGAAGGCTTCCATCAGCACATCATATTCCGGATTGCCGTGGGCATACTGCTCGGCCTGACCCTCCTCCAGGTATCTGGTGAAGGCGGGATCCAGCGGCAGTTCGCACAGCAGCTCCAGGCCCATATCCTCCGCGACCTGGGATGAGGGGTTCTGACTGAAGATATAGTGCTTCTTTGAGCATTCGTCGCACTTGAAGTAAGCCATGTTCTGGATGACTCCCTTGATCGGAATCTCCCGGGTTTTGATCATGTTGACAATCTTGTTGACGATCATGGTCACCATGTTCTGCGGCGTGGAGACGACCACAAAGTAATCCACCGGGAACTGAGTCATGATGGAAATGGCGACATCTCCGGTGCCGGGGGGCATGTCAATGAGCAGGTAGTCCAGCTCGCCCCATTCGGTCTCCTGAAACAGCTGCACCAGCGCGTTGGACAGGATGGGTCCGCGCCACATCACCGGCTGTTCCTCTTCGATCAGGAAGTTCATGGACTGGAGCCGGATGCCCAGGCGCGACACCATGGGCGCCATCATCATTACCTCCGGGTCCTCGGTCGGGATGTAACCCGAGCGTCCCTGCTCGGCGCCAAAGAATCGCGGAATGGAGGGTCCCGTAATGTCGGCGTCCAGGACTCCGACGGATTTGCCCAGCTTCGTCAGGGCAACGGCCAAAAGTCCGGTGACGCTGGATTTTCCAACGCCCCCTTTCCCCGAGATCACGCCTACGACGTGCTTAATTTTTCCGAATTTCGGCTTAAGCAGTTCACAGGGCTTGTCCTTGAGGCAGTTCGGCTTCATGGCACAGGTATTGCAAGTAGTCGGCATATCGATGTTCTCCTTGATGATTGAAATTGTGGGGGCTGTGCCCCCTGGGTCAAAATTGAAATAATGGGGGCTGTGCCCTCAGGGTCAGATGATGGAACTGACGGGGGGCTTCGCTCCATTGGTTCTATGATTGAGCTGGCTTACGGCTTACACCATGCGCCGGGATCCGGAGCGAGGGCAGCTCTTGGGTACAGCTTAGAATCCTTCCGGCAGTTCATCCGACACCTGGGTTGTCCAGGCCTCGTTGGCGTAGCTGGCGAGGATATAGTAGCGGATGGTCTTCTTGTTGATGTTGTCCCGGACTTCCACCAGGGCTTTGTAGAGGTTGGTTTTATAGCCCCTGGTCCGGATGTTCATCACTACGTCCGTTTCCCGGTCGGAATAGACCGGGTGGATGCCAAGACCGTTAAGTTCCAGGTTGAAATCCAGGATTTCGTAGGACATCTGGAATTTGAGCATTTCCTTGTCTTCATTGATCATGATGCCCAGCGACCGGTCCGGAAAGTCTTCTCGGACCTTGCGCGCCGCTTCCAGGATCGAGCCGTAATAGCCCTGGAAGAAGTCCTGCGGCTTGCGCAGGGCAAACAGGTTCTTGATCAGGCTGGCATCAATGCGGTTGAGTACCAGGTAGACCTTGTCGTCGTTATAGAAGTTCCCGCCGTCTTCCTGGGTTCCGACGCCGGAGGTGTAGTAGAACTTGCGCACTTCATTGTCATAGGTCGTAAATTCAAAAATGTAGTCCGGTTCCATGGTGTTGGTCTCTTCCATCGGCATGGCGGCAGCCAGGGACTCATGGAGCTCCCGGATCGTATCCGCGTCGGTGACCACAAAGCGAAAGCCGATGTCGCGGGTGCTTTGGACCACGATCTTGGCCAGATTTTCGGGTGTCACCCACTTGAAGTCCTCATTCTGATAGGTCAGCTTCAGCAGCGAGGTGCAGCCTGACAGGGTCAGGACAAAGACCAGTGCCAGCAAAAGGCTTCTATTGATTTTCTTCATGACCCAACCGCTCCTTTATCTCATCGCTGAGCCGGGCGAATTCTTCAATCGTCAGGGTCTCGCCCCGCCGTCCCGGATCGATGCCGGCTGCGGCAAAAGAGTCGGCCATGATGACCGGATCAATGCCCATAGGTTTCAGGGTGTTGTGCAGGGTCTTGCGCCGCATGGCAAAGCTCTGGCGCACCAGCTGGAAGAACAGCTGCTCATCCTTGGGGGCAACCCGCCTCTGGCTGCGGCGATCCAGCCGGATGACCAGCGAATCCACCTTAGGCTGAGGAATGAAGGAGACCGGCGTGACCAGGCGGATCAGTTCCGTATCGGCATAATAGGATATCAGCACCGACAGCGAGCCATAGTCCTTGGTCCCCGGCCCGGCGTTCAGACGCATGGCCACTTCCTTCTGAATCATAATGGTAATGCTCTGCCAGGGGAAATCCTCTTCCAGCAGGCGCAGCAGGATGGGAGTCGTCACGTAGTATGGCAGATTGGCCACGACTTTCACCGGAGCTCCCTGCGTCAGCGCCTTCAGATCCGTCTTGAGGACATCGCCTTCAATCAGCCGGAAGTTGTCATAGTTTTTCAGTTCTTCCTTCAGAATCGGGATCAGAGCCGAATCAATTTCGACGGCAGTTACCTGACCGGCTGCCTCGAGCAGTGCCCGGGTCAGCGTGCCGACACCCGGTCCGATCTCGATGACATGATCGGCCTTCGTTATGTTGGATCCCTCGATGATATCGCGTACCACGGTGGGATCCACCAAAAAATTCTGGCCCAGCGATTTGGTAAATCGAAAGCCATATTTTTTGACCAGTTCTTTTGTATTTAATCGTTCCATAGATACTCCTGTTTATTGATCTCCGGACAAGGTGCCGGCGACCCGTTCGAATTCTTCCCGGCTGATGCCGTAATTGTTCAGTCTGGACAAAAGCGTTGAGGCACTGCCATAGCCGACGCCCAGCTTTTTGCCCAGCGCTTCGCGCCGCTTCTTTGAATCGGCCCGCCCCATCAGGCCATGGGCCATCAGATCCCGGGTCGTGAACTCCTCGCGCGCTTCGCAGGTCGAGGCATGGGCAGTAGCCAGCGCCCGCCGGATGCTCTCCGGATTGGCGTTTTCCACACCGATATCGCCTTTTCTGGTGCCTTCTTCGCGCATGATATAGGCATGCCGGACTCCGGGACAAAGGGCTTCGATGCGCCGCCGGATCGTTTCTCCCGCATGATCGGGATCCGTCAGTACAATGACGCCCCGCTCCCTGCCGGCTTTCTGAATCCGCCGGATCGTTTCGCCCGTGATGCCAAACCCGTGGACCGCGATCACCTCTGCCTCAACGGCCTGTTTTACGGCAGTCACATCGTCCCGGCCTTCCACCACAATGATTTCTTTGATCATATCCTGCTTCCTTTCCCAAAGTCTCCTATTTATTATAGCGGATTTTTCCCTGCCCACACAAAAAATCGCAGTCGTCTCTCCTCCGGTCAGACAATTGCAATTCTGACAGGCAGCCTCTCCCTCCTGACCGGGTCAGACGAAAAATAACCGGGCAGCGGCGGTGAGCCGTGCCCGGATAGCTGATCTTTCCTATTTGACGTAGCCTTTGACTTTCTTCAAGCCCATGTTGTTTACTCTGGCCAGGTAGGTGCTGTTTGATTCTCCGCTTCTTCTGGGGATGAACACATCCAGGCGGGTGGAGCTGTAGAAGTTGCTGCCGCCGCGATCCTTGACGGTAAAGGTGCCCCAGCCGGAGAGATAGATTTTCTTTCCCAGCGAGTAGTAGTTGGAAGCTACCATGCCGTAGCGCAGGCTTTCACCGGTCGCTGTAATGGTATATCCGCCATTCTCGGAAGGCAGATTGGTGTAGAAGGACAGCGTGAAGGTCTTCCAGTTCTTGTCGGAATCAGAATCGGTATCGGTAGTGCTGACCTTTTTCGCCACCGGTTTTTTAACTTCCGGCGCTTTCCTGACTTTGACGACCGGCTTCTTTTCCACTGCGACGGTTTTTTTGACCACCACCGGTTCCTTGGTTCCCACCAGGATGGTCTCGGCAACGGGCAGGCTTTCCACATAATCTGAGAGAATTTCTTCGCCTGTCAGCTGGCCATCCACATATACCATGCGGCGGGTGGAAATCCGTTGTCCCATCTGGCCGGAACGCTCAACCTTTTCTTTGCCTTTGGGAAGATCTGCGGTCTGTACTCTGGTCTGGCCGTAGGCCACCGGAATGACTTTGGTCTGTTCCATGATTCGAACTCGCGACAGGATGAGTTTCATGCCCTCGGTGACCGGGGCAGTGAGTTCAGAACTGAGGCGGTCATGCTCGCCCAGGCTCAGGTTCATTTCCTTCAGCAGGGCTGCCACGTTGTCTGCCTGTGTGACTCTCTCATACAGAAGACCGTCGGCCATGACGCTGACTTTTCTGGCTTTTTCTATCATAATATGGTCGGTCTGGTGCAGCTGATCCGTCAGGGCGACATTCAGTTCGTCCTGCGGTCCTACTTTTACGCCGATTTCTTCCAGCAGTTCTCTGACCTGATCCTTTGAAGTGAAATAAGTACGGGATGTTCCATTGACATCGACCTGAACCCGATTCACCTGATTGTAGGGAACCTGAGTTGAGGTGATCATCAAGCCGGCGGACAGCGCCAGGCTGGTGGTGATCTTTAGGATATGTATCAAGGGGATTTACCTCCATAGTGAACAGTTTTTTCTGTTTCTGTCTCTATTTTTGCGTGCCGTTTTTCGACGGCTACAAGAATTCATTATAGGGAACACGCCTTGATCCGTCAAAAAAACAGGAAAAACCATTGGTGTACCTGGGTTTCTCCTGTTTTCCGACTCTATTTATGAATAAATTGTTAACGAAAAATTGAGGCTTCTTTACAACTTTCTTTATTTGTTCAGGTTGTCATTCCGAAAAACCGCAGAGCATTGTCATGCAGGATTCGGGCCGTCTCATCTACGGCCAGCCCTTTGATTGCGGCAATGGCCTCGATGACATAGGGGATATAGTCGCTGCGGTTACGCTTGCCGCGGTATGGGACCGGGGTCAGGTACGGCGCGTCCGTTTCGGTCAGCAGGTACTCCAGGGGCGTTTCGCGGATGACTTCCGGAAGCTTTTTGGCATTCTTGAAGGTGGCCACCCCGCCGATTCCCAGGAAGATGCCTTGGCGGACAGCAAGCTCTGCGATCTCGGGCGAACCGGAAAAGCTGTGCAGCACAAACTTCAGGTCCCGGTGCTGTTCCAGAAGATCCATGATGTCCCCATAGGCATCGCGAACATGCAGTATGACTGGCTTTGCGGCTTCCCGAGCCAGTTCGAACTGACGAACCAGGATCTCCTTTTGCCACTCCCGGGAAGGATTGTCTTCCCAGTAATAGTCCAGTCCGATTTCCCCGACTGCCACCACCCGATCATGCCGAAGCAGCTCCCGGAGTCTTTGCTCCACTTCATCCGTGTAGTCGCGCCCGTCTGAGGGATGAATGCCCAGGGCCGCATAGACAAACGGATACTCCTGCGCCAGATGTAAAGTCCGCTCCACCGATGCCCAGGAAGAGGCGCAGTTAACCACATGGGTCACGCCCTGGCGGTGAATTTCCGAGAGTACCACCGGACGATCTTCCTCATAGGCTTTATCGTCATAATGGGCGTGTGTATCAAAAATTTTCATAAGTTGTCTCCTTTACAGTGATGAACGAATTGTAAATAATTCGACCACTTTGTTCATTTATTGTTCATAATATCAGGTCCGTTGCTGATATATGGCCATTTCTGTCAGTTTTAAAGTTTTCTTCACACCTGTTAATTTTGTTTTTCCAGTTATGCCAATGCAAATTCCATCCCAATCACCATGCGGTCTCCGCTCATTCCGCCCCGAAAAGGTTCTTACATTATTCTTACAACAAAATGAATCGGTTCTGCTATGATAGGAATAACCAGACAGGAGGACTTACAAATTGATCACCGACTACTTGGACGTAATCATCTCTCTGCCGCTGTTCCAGACCTTTACCAGGGATGCCCTGCGCAGCTGGCTGAATCTATACAATTATAGCATAGCAGAATTCCCCCCCGGCTCGACCATCTTCAATGAGGGGGAAGAGTGCCGCTCCATCTTCGTCATCCTATCGGGAACAGTCCTGATCCAGAAGATTGATTCCTCGGGGCGCTACTTCAATGTCGGGGAAGCGGCCGTCGGAGAAATCATGGGCTCCAATGTCATGTTTTCGGATCATACATTTTACCCGCTTTCCACCACCGCCATTACCAATGTGAAGCTTCTGTCCCTGCCCAGGGAGCTTGTCATCAAGCTTTGTCAGGTCAATGTCCATTTTCTGGAGTCCCTGCTCCGGATTTCTTCCGGCAAAGCCTTTCTGCTGACCAAGCGGCTGAATGAAGTCACGGTTCAGACCCTGAAGCAGAACATTGCCCGGTTCCTGCTGAAAGAAGCAGACGCCCAGGACACTGCGCTGATCACCCTGCCCTTCACCAAGAAGGAGTGGGCCGACCTGCTGGGTGTCCAGCGGCCGTCCCTGCAGCGCGAGCTCAAGCGCCTGGAAGAACTGGAATGCATCATTGTCCGCCGCGATCAGATCCAGCTCCTGGATGAGGACCTCCTGCAGCGGCTGGCTGATGAATAAGCCCGCTCCGATCATCATCGCTGGAATCAGTCCTGAACATCTCATCCCAGACCCGGATAATGCGAAGTCAGACTTGAATAAAACTTGAATAAAACTTGAATAAAACTTAAATCAGACCAGAATCAGACATCACAACCACCTGGCAGCCATTCCGCATTCAGCGCCCGGTCAGCAGGACCGGTCAATCCCTGGAAATGAACCAGATCCGAACTTGAGAAACGCTCTGATCGAAATCAACCGTACGAGGGGGGGTATCATGGCAGACATTTTGGTTATGGGAGGCGCCTCCTATGACACGATTATCCAGCTTCCAAAAAATCCCGTCACCAAAGGGACATATTACGCAAAGGACGCCTATGACCGCTGCGGCTCCACCGGCATTGCCAAGGCAGTCGCCCTGCAGAAACTGGGGGCCAGTGTAACCTTGCACACCCTGCTGGGCGAAGACCTGGAAGGACAGGCCATCACAAAGCACCTGCGGCAATGCGGCATCCATCTGGTGACAGACCCGGACCCGTCCGGGACTGAGCTTCACTTCAATCTGCTGGATGAAGAGGGGGAGCGGATCACGATCCTGCTGCCCCGGGGCAGGGACCACCGCCGGATCAACGAAGTCCGTCTGCGCCGGCTGATTGCCGACGCCCAGCTGGTTGTCCTGAATATTCTGGAATATAACCAGCCCCTGATTCCTCTGCTGGAGGGCAAGGAGGTCTGGACCGACCTGCAGGATTATGTGGAGCAGGATCCCTACTATACGCCGTTCATTGAGGCATCGCAGGTCATTTTTCTATCCTCCGACCGACTGACCGATTACCGCGCCACCATGCGCCGGCTCGGTCAGGGGGGAAAGCTCATCGTGGCCACCCACGGCAAGGAAGGCTCCACCGCATTCTGGAATCACCGCTTCTATGAGCAGAGCGCCCATGATTTTCATCTGGTGGATTCCGAAGGCGCCGGTGACAACTACTTTGCCGGATTCCTGGTGGAGTATCTCAAGAAGCAAAATCTGGAACGTTCCCTCATGATGGCCTCCGTCGCCGGCGGCCTCTCCATCGAAACGAAGGAGCTGGTTCCGTCCGACCTGACCTACGATATGCTGGTCAGCACCATGATCCGGAAGGGCATCCGCTGACGACGTCAGCTGACGGCATCCGCGTTCTGACATCAAAATTGCATCCGAACCCCTGAAAAACGGAAGAAGGCCGCGCGGCCTTCTTCCGTTTTTCATTGTTATTGTGCCGCAGACCTGAGCCGCAGACCGGGATCGATTTTCCCGAGTCTGGCTTTGCTGGGCTTTCGCTTATCGGACCCGGCCTTACCGGGAACCCTTGTAGATGGCAGTTGCTGACTCAGCCAGTGTGACAATCAGAATGACCGCCGTGATTCCGGCAATCAGGCGCTGGAAAGAAAACGGCACGTAGCGCTCGAAATTCAGCAGCAGCTCCGGATGATAGAGGCTCATCCGGGTGATGGTGAAGACAATGATCAGAGCAGACACGATATTCAGCGCCGAGGTGACCAGTGCCAGCGGCAGAGTCCACCGTCCTTTTACCAGCTTCATCAGCTCGATCAGGATGTTCAGGGCAAAGACCGCCAGCAGCATGTTCTTGAAGGGAGCCAGTCCCTGATCGCTCAATAGCGGTGTGAACCCGGTGGCCGGTTTCAAGCTTTGGTAGACGCCCAGTTTTTCTGCCGAAACATAGAGCAATGGAACAAAGACGGCCGTCAGGATTAAGGCAACAATGGGTTCGGACTTGGGAATTAACGCTTTTTTCTCTGGCAGATCCGGCAGTTTTGCCGGGTCAAAGACCGACTTATCCTCCGCCTCGTTCAGAGAAACCTCGTTGTATTCCAGCAGGGCGAAAATACCGGTCACCCAGGCAGCGCCCTGCAGCACTGCTGAGAACACCGCGCTCAGGTAGTCCGCGACCATGAGCCCCATGGTCTGCGGGGCAAAGATCAGGCGAATCATGGTGGCAATGGAAATTCCCAGGAAAATAGCACCGGACACAATTTTCAGCACCATCAGGTATTTGCCAAAGTACGCCGGCCCGATGAGGAAGCGCTGGCGGCCACGGTAGTGGTCGGCCTGACCGGCCGGATCACCAAGCTCGCGCAGAACCTGATCAATCCGGGCTTCTTCGGACAGAGCCGGATCCAGCTCGGTCATTTTCTTTTGAATCAGTTCCCGCAAGTCCCGTTCGGTTTCTCCTCGCAGTTTGTCCGGAAGGCGCTTCAGGACTTCATGGATGTACCGGTCAATCATGTGGATTCCCCCTCAACACATTACAGTGTAAATTCCAGGCGATGAACTGTGAAGCCATACCCCCGTGGTCAGACGCTTCGCCTGCTCTCAATTCATTCATACTCCCGGGCAAGAAACTTGTCAATGCACAGTTTCTGTCGCTTCCCGGATTGATCGAAGAGGCGGACTTCCTCACCGGGATCTGAAAGACGGCACTGCCGAAGCACTGTCAAAGCACTGCCGAAACACTGCCGAAGCACTGCCGAAGGACTATTCCATCATATTATGCCCGGATCCAGAATCTGGGAAAAGGCCAAAAAGCGCCCGTCCCCGGTCTGATTCGGCGAATCGGACCGGGGACGGGTGATCTGAGGGGCATGGAACGCCTGTTTCTGCGCTCCCTGGCAGTCAGTGTGTCGTATTGCCGTCAGGCTGTCGCATTGTTGACAGACTGTCATATAACTCCCGGATTATATCCCACCCTTTGGGTTCACCTTGTGGTAGGCCCGACGGTGATCTCCGTCGGGGAGTGTGACTCGTCCGACATAGGTAAAGCCTTCCCGTTCCAGGAGCCGGCGCATGATGGCATTGGCTTCGTGGGTATCGATGCGCAGGCTGTCGGTCTGGGTCATGGCCCAGGCGATGACTTCCCGCAGTACCCCTTTGGCGCCGTAGGCTCCGATGCGGTGAATCACCCGATAGGGCTCCTCGTTGAGCCAGGTCCCCTCCAGAGTGGCATAGGCTTCCTCTGGTCCTTCGGTGAAGGCAAATCCGCCGACCAGATGATCCTCCTCCAGCACTTTATAGAGCTGTCCCTGGGAGATATCTTCCAGCAACAGCTCCGGGGCGGGATGCCCCTCCTTCCACTGTGTCGGATTTCCGCTCTCGCGCATGAGACGCCGGGCATGATCATAGATCACTGCCAGTTGGGGCAGATCCCGGACTTCCGCTTTCATGATCTTCATATGGCACCTCCTCGTGCTCTGTCTGCCGCTGCAGGGGGTCTCATCCTCCTGCTCTTCCGGCATCAGCGAACGGTACTGCCGGATGGAAGGTCGCCCACCGGGCTGACCAGGTAGAGTGCGGTGTCTTCCTCATCGGCGGCCGACAGAATCATGCCCTGGGAATCCTGTCCCATGAGCTTGGCCGGCTTTAAGTTGGCTACGACGATGACCGTCTTGCCCACAAGTTCTTCGGGTTCATAGAACTGAGCGATGCCCGAGAGGATCTGTCGTTCCTCGGTACCCAGCTGAACTTTGAGCTTCAGCAGCTTCTTTGATTTCTTGACCTTTTCGCAGGCCAGGACTTTGGCCAGGCGCAGGTCGATCTTCTCAAAGTCTTCATAGCTGATCTCCGGCTTAAGCGGAGCCATGGCCGGTACGGCTTCTGCCTGCGGCAGGCTCTGCAGTCTCAGGGCTTCGAGTTCCTCCAGTTTATTTGCGACATCGATGCGGGGGAAGATCACCTGACCTTTTGCCACGCTGTCCCCGGGCTGGATTCCGCCGAAGGATTCCAGGGAACCAAATCCGGTGACTGAACTGTTGATCTGGCTCAGCACCTTGCCTGAGGTTTCCGGCAGGAAGGGCTCCAGCGTCACGGCGATGAAGCGCAGGGATTCCAGGAGGTTGTAGAGCACCGTACCCAGCCGACCCTTCTGCGATTCCTCGCGGGCCAGAACCCAGGGCATGGTCTCATCAATGTACTTGTTGGCGCGGCCGATCAGCGCCCAGATTTGGGACAGGGCTTCCGGGATCCTCAGATCAGCCATGGCTTCCTCCAGCTTCGCCGGCAAAGCCAGGGCTGTTTCAATCAGGTTCGCGTCAAACTCTCCCGGCGTGTCGGGAACGGGCACCACGGAACCGAAATACTTCTCCACCATGGATACGGTCCGGGACAGCAGGTTGCCCAGGTCATTGGCCAGATCCGAGTTGATCTTGCGGATGAAGGATTCATTGGTGAAATTTCCGTCCGAGCCGAACGGGATCTCGCTGAGCAGGTAATACCGGATCGGATCTACTCCGAAGTGCTCCGCCAGAACCACCGGGTCCACAATATTGCCCTTAGACTTGCTCATCTTGTCATTGTTGAACATGAGCCAGCCGTGGCCGTAGACTTTTTCAGGCAGCGGCACATCCAGGGCCATGAGCATGATGGGCCAGTAGATCGTATGGAAGCGGATAATATCCTTGCCGACCAGGTGCAGATCGGCCGGCCAGAACTTCTCCACGTCGTGATATTCGTCATTGAGATAGCCCAGGGCGGTCAGGTAGTTCGACAGCGCGTCGATCCAGACGTAGATAACGTGCTTTTCATCAAAGGGAACCTTGATGCCCCAGTCAAAGCTGGTGCGCGATACGGCCAGATCCTGCAGTCCGGGCTTGAGGAAGTTATTGAGCATTTCATTCTTGCGCGATTCCGGCTGGATGAAATCCGGATGATCCTCAATGTACTGGATCAGGCGGTCAGCGTACTTGCTCATCCGGAAGAAGTAGGACTCTTCCTTGGCCCGCTCCAGCGCGCGGCCGCAGTCCGGACAGGTATGGTTTTCCCCGACCTGGGTCTCGGTCCAGAACGCTTCATCCGGCGTGCAGTACCAGCCTTCGTACTCGGACTTGTAGATGTCGCCCTGATCGTAGAGCTTCTGGAAGATGGCCTGAACCGACTTGACGTGATAGTCATCGGTGGTCCGGATGAACCGGTCATAAGAAATGTTCATGGTTTCCCAGAGGGCCTTGATGCCGTCGACAATCTGGTCGACATACTTGATCGGTGTGACGCCCTTTTCTTCCGCGATGCGCTGGATCTTCTGCCCGTGTTCGTCCGTTCCGGTCAGGAACAGAACCTCATGGCCGGTCAGGCGCTTGTACCGGGCCAGGGCATCCGCGGCCACCGTGGTGTAAGTGTTGCCGATGTGCAGGTTGGCTGACGGGTAGTAAATGGGGGTTGTAATGTAGTAGGGTTTCTTGCTCATCTTGATGGTCTCCTTGTCAGACCGGAATGATCCGGCTTATTGCGGTTTGCTGGATGGAAAAAACGAAAAATCTCCGGGACAAAAAGTCCCGGAGACGCGAATACGTGATACCACTCCGTTTCACGGCCCTCTCGCGAGCAGCCGCCTCTGGGGGTCGATCGATCAACCCCTCGGACCGTTAACGCAGTCCCTGCGTGCTCCCTACTGACTGGTTTCAGGAGTCAGCACTCCGGGGCCATGTTCATCCTGCGTCCGCCGGCAGCTTTCACCATGATCTGCCTCGCTGTTATACTGACCTTCAGAATTACTCTTCCCTTCTTCGTGCATAGTTTATCATAGCAAAAGAATGGAATGGATTCAAGGGCTGCGGGTCGGACCGGAACGTTCCGTACCGGCCGAGTCTGTTTCCTTAGCGGGCCAGAATGCGTTCGATCTCCTCGACGTCGCGGGGAATGTCGAAGGACAGATTCTCCATGCCGGTTTCCGTGACCAGGACATCATCCTCGATCCGGATGCCAATGCCCTCTTCCGGAATGTAGAGACCGGGTTCAACGGTAAGCACCATGCCGGGCGCCAGGTCCTGGTCGCGGGATCCCACGTCATGGGTATCCAGACCGAGGTAATGGCTGACGCCGTGGAAGTAATACTTGGAGACGCCGGAGGCATCCTCGATCAGACCGATGCGGACCAGTTCTTCGGCATAGGTCTCCCGCACGATCTCATTCAGGCGCTTAAAGGGAACGCCGGGCTTGATGGCGGCAAACACGCGCTCCATAGCCAGCCGGACAATCTGATAGAGTTCTTTCTGACGGTCGGAGAACTTGCCGTTGATGGGGAACGTCCGGGAAATATCGGCACTGTAGGAGTTCCACTGGGCTCCCAGGTCCAGCAGCAGCAGATCGCCGTCCTGGATGGGCTGATCATTGTTGACGTAATGGAGCACGGCGGCGTTTTTTCCGCCGGCACAGATGGTCTTGAAGGCGAAATCCTTCACTCCATTCTTCTTCAGGATGTAGTCAAACTCCGCTTCCATCTCATATTCGTAGGCACCGGGGCGACGGTTCTTCCAGAG
>JABNAD010000368.1_pt1 | contig 29279 bp, 29 predicted proteins | sample 7240381 | NCBI WGS metagenome assembly JABNAD01 (sample SAMN11332834, study PRJNA596920) | anaerobic digester metagenome | biome: digested sludge; isolation source: digested sewage sludge-derived enrichment culture grown on H2/CO2 | place: Germany: Goettingen
GGGATAATATGACGGAACACACGCAAACAATCATAAACTAAGCCAAGAATCCCCCCTAGCAACACAGATAAGAGAAACAATTGCGCCTGTCCTTGTAACGATAGTATCATTGCAATCTCCCCTTTTTATCGAAACAATTTTCCTAAAAAAGAGTGTTTCTCACCTAGCGTTCCATCAGAGTATGTAATGCTGTCGAACAATCCCTCAATTGTTACCTCTCCTGCATCTAAATCCAGTTTGCCCATATGTATTCCTGTGCCCTTAATCATCATCAATCCACAATCCGTTTCTAGCATTATCCCCTCTTCATCAAAGGATAGTACCTCCAAAACACCGCCCATACGAATGCGTTCCCGCTCCTCCATGGATACTGTATGTCTGTTTCGTTTTCTCTCCTCTGCCATTAGATCTGCCTCCCGCATTTTTTTGTCTGCTATCAATATATGTCCGTGAAAAGGCTTTTAGACTGCATAAAAAGCACTTCCCTCCCAAGAACACAGGCGCGCAGTTGTCAATAAAGTCTACTTCTTTGAAAAAAGCTGCGTTTCTACGAGCTTTTTAAGCTCTTATTTGACAAATAGGATGGGCAAATCACTCTGGGAGCTCATTTCATTTTCATTCGTTTCACGTTCAAAAACATAGGAAAAGATCTTCCCTCCCTTACCCAAAAACAAGAAAAAAAGCCTCTTTGCGCCGCTAAAAATTACTTTCTTTCGTCGCAAGTTTGGCTTTTCATGTTAAACAGATACTCTAAAACCATATATGAAATCCTTTTAAGTTTGTTACACACTGCGATACATTGCAGCTGCGTCTTCCTTCCGGGGAGACTCTTTTAGGCTTAACACTTCTAGGCGGGTAGTGTTGCTACCAAACTGAATTTCAATCATATCTCCCACCTTAACTTCGGCACCTGCCTTTACTACCTTGCCATTTAGCATAACTCTCCCTGCATCACAAGCCTCATTGGCAATGGTTCTGCGCTTAATCACACGGGATACCTTAAGAAATTTATCAATACGCAACGAGCTTCCTCCTTTTTGCAAATGCTTTTAATAATACAAGCATACTGCCAAACCAAATCATCAAAAATACTTTTCAACTGTCGAAAATTCAGCACTGTGAATACATAACTACAAAAACCTTATTGCTTCCTTTTAAGATACCCTTGGGCCCTAGTAGTAAAATAATGCTGTTTGGTTAAAAACCAAAAGGCAAAAATAAAACGCCCTTCTTACGAAAGGCGTGTTATCGGCATACAAAAATTATTTGTTGATTGCATCCTTCAGAGCCTTACCAGCTTTAAATCTGGGTGCTTTGGAAGCGGGAATGGGCATTGCCATACCTGTCTGAGGGTTTCTGCCTTCGCGAGCCGCTCTTTCTGCTACATCAAATGTACCAAATCCTACCAGCTGAACCTTGCCATTCATCGCGAGTTCTTCTGTTACTACATCTTCAAAAGCTTTCAGAGCCTTTTCAGCATCTTTTTTGCTCATTTCTGCCTTCTCAGCGATAGCAGCTACCAAATCAGATTTGTTCATTATAAATTCCTCCTCAATACAATTCATTAAATTTATTGGATTCTTTTAATCAGATAAAGACTTCGTTTTTGCCTCATCCCAAAGATGATCCATTTCTTTCAGAGTCATTTCAGAAAGCTTCTTTCCCTCTGAAAGCGCTGAATTCTCAACATACTCAAATCTATTTATAAACTTTTTACTGGCTTTTGTCAAGGCAATCTCTGGATTTATTTTTAAAAACCGGGAAATATTCACCACTGCAAACAAAAAATCCCCAAATTCCTCTTCATCTGTCCCCAAACCTTGCTCAATGGCCTCTGTCAGCTCAACTATCTCCTCCCTTACCTTATCCATAGCATCTCCAATTTCAATAAAATCAAACCCAACATCTGCCGCTTTTTTTTGAACTTTTTTTGCATAAATTAGGGATGGCAACGCCATAGGGATTTGCTTCATGGCCTCACTTTGGGTGGTAATCTGCTTTTCTTGTTTTTTCAGGATTTCCCAGTTTACCAAAACCTCATCTGCCGTGTCCGCCTTGGCATTTCCAAAAACATGAGGATGACGGTATATCATTTTTTTGCAAATTCCCTCAATCACATCCTCCAATCCAAAGCTTCCTGCCTCTTTAGCAAGCTCTGCATGGAACACCACTTGCATCAACACATCCCCAAGCTCTTCCTTTAAATTCACTTTATCTTTTCTCTCAATCGCGTCTACCGCTTCATATGCCTCCTCCAGCATAGCCTCTCTTAAGGATTCATGGGTTTGTACTCTGTCCCAAGGGCATCCACCCTCGCCCCGTAACTTTTCTATAATTGCCTGTAAATCATCTAAAGTATAACTTTTGTCCATAAAAAGTGCCTCCTATTATCTTTTTATATGCCCAAATTTTGTTTTTTGCAGTCTAAAAAACCAATAAACTTTTTGTCCCCAATAACTTAGAAAAACAGCGTTTTTATCCTTTTGTCCCCACTGTTTTTGTGTTATGATAATTCTATCAAAAAATGCCGCTAATTTAAAGCGGCAAAAAAAATCAAAAAAGAGAAAGGAAGTTTGCCCATGTTTCGAATTGTAGATAAAAGAGAGCTAAACAGTGCGGTAACTCTTTTGGAAATCGAAGCCCCTTTTGTTGCCAAAAAAGCGCAAGCGGGCCAATTTATTATTTTCCGTGTAGATGAATACAGTGAACGAGTTCCCTTGACCATTGCAGATTATAATAGGGAAAAAGGCACCGTTACAATTATATTCCAAAAAGTTGGTTTTTCCACCAGCCTTCTTGCGGCCAAGGAAATTGGCGATACCATTTTAGATTTCGTTGGGCCTTTGGGCACAGCAACGGAATATGAAGGAATGAAAAAAGTTGCTGTGGTTGGCGGCGGTGTTGGCTGCGCCATTGCTTATCCCCAAGCAAAAGCCCTCCATGCCATGGGTGTAGAGGTAGATGTTATTGTTGGTTTCCGTAATAAAGATATCGTAATTTTGGAAGATGAAATGAAGGCTGTTTCCACAAACTACTATCTTATGACGGATGATGGCTCTAAGGCTGAAAAAGGCTTTGTCACAGATAAATTGAAGGCTTTGATAGAGGCAGGAAATCAATATGATACCGTCATTGCCATTGGCCCTATCCCCATGATGAAATTTGTCAGCCTGACCACAAAACCCTTTGGCATTCATACCATTGTAAGCTTAAATCCTATTATGATTGACGGCACAGGTATGTGCGGCGGCTGTCGTGTTACCGTTGGGGGCGAAATTAAATTTGCCTGTGTTGATGGACCTGATTTTGATGGCCACTTGGTAGATTTCGATGAGTTGATGAACCGTAACTCTATTTATAAACAAAGAGAAGGGGAAATTTCTAAGGATCATGTCTGTCGTATGGACAAGCTGGCCAAGGAAGTTATTCATTAAAGGGGGATATGCATCATGGCTAATATGAGTTTGGAAAAAATTAAAATGCCTGAACAGGCACCTGATATAAGAAATAAAAATTTCGAAGAAGTATCACTGGGTTATACTAGTGAAATGGCAATGGAGGAAGCAACCCGTTGCTTAAATTGTAAACATAAACCATGTATCGAAGGATGTCCCGTAAACGTTCGTATTCCTGAGTTTATTGCAGAGATTGCAAAAGGTGATTTTATGGCTGCATATAAAGTAATCACCTCAACCAATGCCCTTCCCGCAGTTTGCGGACGTGTTTGTCCCCAGGAAAGCCAATGCGAAGCAAAATGCGTTCGTGGTATCAAGGGCGAAGCTGTTGCTATTGGTCGTTTGGAGCGTTTTGTTGCTGACTGGTATATGGCAAATGCTACAGAAACACCTGAAAAGCCTGTTTCCAATGGCAAAAAAGTCGCCGTTGTTGGTTCAGGCCCCTCTAGCCTTGCCTGTGCCGGTGACTTGGCAAAAGCAGGCTACGACGTAACTGTGTTCGAAGCCTTTCATAAAGCAGGTGGCGTTTTGGTTTATGGCATTCCTGAATTCCGTCTGCCCAAGGGCATCGTGCAAAAGGAAATTGACACCTTAGCAGCTTTAGGCGTAAAGTTTATGACAAACATGGTAATTGGCAAAGTTCTCTCCATCGATGAAATCATTGAAGATATGGGCTTTGAAGCGGTGTTTATCGGCACTGGTGCAGGTCTTCCTTCCTTCATGAGCATTCCTGGAGAAGCTTTGGTTGGTGTATACTCCGCCAATGAATACTTAACCAGAATTAACCTGATGAAAGCATATGAGTCAGAATATGATACCCCCATCCGTAACAGCAAGTCCGTTGCAGTTGTTGGTGGTGGTAATGTTGCTATGGACGCCGCAAGATGCGCAAAGCGTCTTGGTGCACATAATGTTTATATTGTATACCGCCGTTCCGAAGCAGAAATGCCCGCACGTTTGGAAGAAGTGCATCATGCCAAGGAAGAAGGCATCGAATTCCATCTTCTGCGTAACCCCGTTCAAATTTTGGATGACGGAAAAGGACAAGTTTGTGGCATAGAGTGCTTAAAAATGGAGTTGGGCGAACCTGATGCCAGCGGAAGAAGAAGTCCCGTCCCCATGGAGGGATCCAACTATGTCATTGATGTTGATACCGTGGTAATGTCCATCGGCACTTCTCCAAACCCTCTTATCAGAAGCACAACCAAGGGGCTGGAGTCTAACCGCAGAGGTTGTCTCGTTGTCAATGAAGAAACCAATCAGACAACAAGAGAAGGCGTTTATGCCGGTGGAGATGCAGTAACCGGTGCAGCCACGGTAATTCTCGCCATGGGCGCAGGCAAAAAAGCTGCTGCTGCCATTGATGACTATCTGAAAAACAAATAATTCTACCTTTATACATAAGCTACAGGGGTGCTGCTAAATTTGCAGGACCCTTTTTAAGACTTTGAGGGCTTTGCTCTCAAATACCCACAAGGATTATCTCCCTTAACCCTTGTGAAACCCCATAAATGCGGTCTAAGAATATTTAAAAGTTGGCAGACATCCTTAAAATTCAATTTCTAATAAGCAACTTATACCAAGAAGCAAAGTGATTAGTTTCAAATTTCACCAGCACAAAAAATAATAGTCCACCTTCCGAAACCCCATTTATGATTTTCATTAAAATTGTGGGTCTTGCTTTTTTTAAAAAGCAAGTGGGTGTGAGCAATCCCACGGTCTTAAACGCCTTTCCAGGTTTTACTTGAATCCTGTTTTTTCCCTTGGCGAAAGCTAGGGATTCTGATATAATCTAAAAAGATGTATACGGAACGATTAACCTATCGATAAAGGAGGCTATCCCATGAAAATCAAAACCCTAGCAATGGGCTCAATTGGGACAAACTGCTATGTGGTTTCCGATGATGCAGGCAACGCAGTCATCATTGACTGTGATGGAGACCCAAGACCATTGTATTTTTATATCTCTGAATTCAACTTGAAACCCACTCATATCCTGCTTACCCATGGCCATTTTGACCATATCGGTGCTGTTGAAGCAGTAAAAGAAAAGTATGGCTGTAAAGTAGTTGCGGGAAAGGACGAATTCCGCATTTTGACCGATCCAGCTGCCAATTGCTCTATCTACGGTGGCGGCGCAATCACCGTCCTTCCTGATGAATTGGTGTCCGATGGAGATAGTATCATTGTGGGGGATATGAAATTTGAAGTCCTTTTCACCCCAGGCCATACAGAAGGAAGCCTATGCTATATCTTAGGTGATAATATCTTCTCAGGAGATACCTTATTTCAAGGCTCCTGCGGTAGAACAGATTTAGCAACGGGAGATTGGTCTACTATTTTACGATCCTTGAAGCTGCTTCGCGACCTTCCTGGTGATTATACCGTTTATCCAGGTCACGGCCCAGCTACCACCATGGAAATTGAAAGAAGCTCTAATCCCTTTATGTAAATAAAATGACCCTGTGCCCTTTCTTCGGGGAACGGGGTTTTTCTAAGTAATTCCTCATAATTTTGTATGTCCAGATGCAACAGGCATTTGCACAAAAAGGAGGCTTTTTCTATGAAATATATCCTTTCTCTGGATCAGGGCACAACCAGCTCACGTTCTATCTTATTCAATCAGCAAGGACAAGCACTGTTTACTGTCCAAAAGGAATTTACCCAATATTATCCCCACCAGGGCTGGGTGGAACATAACCCCATGGAAATCTGGCAGACACAGCTGGAAACCGCCAGAGAGGTCTTAGAAAAATCTGGGGTTCCCGCCGAGGAGATTGGTGCCATTGGTATTACAAACCAAAGAGAAACTACCATTCTATGGGATAGAAGGAACGGCCGCCCCCTTTGTAATGGTATTGTCTGGCAGTGCCGCCGCACCGCTCCTTTTTGCGATTCATTAAAGGAAAAAGGCTTTGAAAATTTCTTCCGAGAAAAAACAGGATTACCCATTGATGCCTACTTTTCTGCAACAAAAATTAAATGGATTTTAGAAAATGTTCCTCATGCCAAGGATCTGGCTGAAAAAGGTAATTTACTTTTTGGTACTATTGATACATGGCTGATTTGGAACCTAACGGGAGGTCAGGTTCATGCCACGGATTACTCCAATGCTTCCCGAACCATGCTCTTTAATATCCATAGCCTTTGTTGGGATAAAGAAATATTAGATTTACTGGAGATCCCTGAAAGCATTTTGCCCAAGGTGGTGCCTTCTTCAGGCATTATAGGTCATACTCTGCCTACTCATTTGGGTTATCCCATTCCCATTGCAGGTGTTGCGGGAGATCAGCAAGCGGCGTTGTTCGGACAAGCCTGCTATTCCCCTGGTGCAGCAAAAAATACCTACGGAACAGGATGCTTTCTGCTCATGAACACAGGAGAAACTCCTGTGCAATCCAAAAACGGCCTGCTCACAACCATCGCTTGGGGCTTGGACAATAAAATTACCTATGCACTGGAAGGCTCCGTCTTTGTTGCAGGGGCAGCCATTCAATGGTTACGGGATGAATTGAAAATGATTTCCTCAGCGGCAGAAACAGAGGAACTTTGCTGTTCTGTTGATGATACTTGTGGTGTTTATTTGGTGCCTGCCTTTACAGGTCTAGGGGCGCCTTATTGGGACCCCTATGCCAGAGGGCTTTTAACAGGCTTAACAAGAGGTGCAAACCGTGCCCACATTGTGCGGGCCGCTGTAGAATCCATGGCTTATCAAACCTATGATGTGCTTCACGCCATGGAGCAGGATGCCCAACTGCCCCTAGCAGAACTTCGGGTAGATGGCGGTGCCGCCGCCAATGCCTTCTTACTGCAATTTCAGTCTGATATCACCGGAGCACCTGTTTTACGCCCTTCCACACTGGAAACTACAGCCTTGGGTGCCGCATATTTAGCGGGGCTAGCTGTTGGCTATTGGAAGAATCTAACGGAAATTAGAAGAAATTGGCAAGTATCCTGTGTTTTCTCCCCCAAACTATCCAAGGAAGTTGCAGAGGAAAAAAATAACGGCTGGAAAAAGGCTGTAAATCAAGCTCTAGGTTACAAATCACAAAACAACATATAGTATATTTTCAATTTTATATTGAAAAACAACACAATATATGCTACATTTATAGTCACTGATTATATAGGGCAAATTGCCCTTCTCATACTATTTTTGACTATAAAAAGGAGGAAGTCGCTTATGTATGTAATTAAAAAAGATAATACCCACGAACCTTGGAATATTCAAAAAGTTGTGGTGGCTGTCAACAAATCCGCCTATCGTGCCTTGGTAAAGTTCACCCAAAAGGAGCTGGACTTTTTATGCACCTATGTTGAGGAAAAAGCTCTTTCCCTAGGGAAAGAAGGCATCCCCATTGCAGAGATGCATAATATTGTAGAATCTGCTTTAGAACAAGTAAAGCCCGAGGTTGCAAAAAGCTATCGAGATTATCGAAATTATAAGCAGGACTTCGTAAAGATGTTGGATGAGGTTTATAAAAAAAGCCAATCGATCATGTATATTGGTGATAAGGAAAATAGTAATACAGATAGTGCCTTGGTTTCTACAAAGCGCAGTCTGGTTTTCAATCAGTTGAATAAGGAATTGTATCAAAAATTCTTTATGACCACCGAAGAATTACAAGCCTGCCGTGATGGTTATCTTTATGTCCATGATATGTCTGCCCGCAGAGATACCATGAATTGCTGTCTTTTTGATGTACAAACAGTGCTGGAGGACGGTTTTGAAATGGGTAACCTTTGGTATAACGAACCCAAAACCCTGAACGTGGCTTTTGACGTTATTGGCGACATCGTTCTCTCCGCCGCAAGCCAACAGTATGGCGGCTTTACCGTACCTTCTGTTGACCTCCTTTTGGAACCTTATGCCGAAAAAAGCTACGAAAAATTCTATCGTCGCTATATAGATATGGGGCTGACCCCCAAGGTAGCCGACCAAGAAGCAATGGCGGATATTTTGAATGATTTTGAGCAGGGCTTTCAAGGCTGGGAATATAAATTCAATACTGTTGCTTCCAGCCGTGGAGATTATCCCTTCATCACAATGAGTTTTGGCACAGGCACAGGTAAATTTGCAAAATTAGCATCTATTACCATGTTGAATGTCCGCAGAAAAGGTCAAGGTAAGAAAAATTGTAAAAAGCCTGTACTATTTCCTAAACTTGTTTTTCTCTATGATGAAAACCTTCATGGAGAGGGCAAAGCATCAGAAGATGTTTTCGAAGCTGGCATTCTATGCTCCTCAAAAAGCATGTATCCCGATTGGCTGAGCCTAACAGGGGATGGTTATGTGGCAGATATCTACAAAAAATACGGCAGAATCATTAGCCCAATGGGCTGCCGCGCCTTTTTGTCCCCCTGGTTTGAGCGTGGGGGTATGAAGCCAGCCGATGAAGAAGATATGCCCGTTTACGTAGGGCGTTTCAATATCGGCGCTGTCAGCTTGCATCTGCCTATGATTTATGCCAAAGCAAAGCAGGAAAGCAAGCCCTTTTATGAAGTTTTAGACTATTATCTGGAACTGATCCGCAATCTTCATGTGCGTACTTATGCATATTTAGGAGAAATGCGTGCTTCCACCAACCCCTTGGCCTACTGCGAAGGCGGATTTTACGGTGGCCACTTAGGTCTTCATGATAAAATCAAGCCTCTTTTGAAGGCTGCTACCGCTTCCTTTGGGATCACTGCTTTGAATGAATTGCAAGAGCTGCATAATGGAAAATCCTTAGTGGAGGATGGTCAGTTTGCCCTTGAAACATTGGAACATATTAATCAAAAAATCACCCAGTTTAAAGAAGAAGACGGTAATCTTTATGCCATTTACGGTACCCCTGCAGAAAGTCTTTGCGGCTTGCAGGTAACTCAGTTCCGTAAAAAATATGGCGTCATCGAACATGTTTCCGATAGAGCGTATGTAAGCAATAGCTTTCATTGCCATGTAACAGAGGATATCACCCCCATTGAAAAGCAAAATCTAGAAAATCGTTTTTGGGATCTATTTAATGGCGGAAAAATTCAGTATGTAAAATATCCTATTGATTATAATTTGGATGCTATCCGCACCCTTATCCGCCGCGCTATGAAAATGGGATTTTACGAAGGAGTCAACCTTTCTCTGGCTTATTGCGACGATTGTGGCCATCAGGAATTAGAGATGGATGTATGCCCCAAATGCGGAAGTCATAACCTAACCAAAATTGATCGTATGAACGGTTATCTCTCCTATTCCAGGGTAAAAGGCGATACCCGCCTAAACGAAGCAAAAATGGCAGAAATTGCAGAAAGGAAGAGTATGTAACATATGCGTTATCATAATATTACGAAGGACGATATGCTAAATGGCCAAGGCCTTCGTGTTGTACTTTGGCTTTCCGGCTGTGACCATGGCTGTAAAGGCTGCCATAACACTATCACATGGGATCCAAACGGAGGACTCCCCTTTGACCAAGAGGCAGAGCATGAGCTTTTTGATGCACTGAGTCATGATTATACCAACGGAATTACCTTCAGTGGCGGCGACCCTCTTTTTATGGGAAACCGCCAAGAAGTAACAGATTTGGCAAAACAAATTAAAGAGCGCTTTCCCGATAAAACCATATGGTTATATACAGGTTATCATTGGGAAGAAATCAGCGCTCTACCAATCATGGAATATATTGATGTGCTGGTTGATGGACGTTTCGTGGCAGATCTGAAGGATCCTAAGCTTCATTGGAAAGGCAGCTCCAATCAAAGAATTATTGATGTACAAAAATCAATCAAAAATAGTTCTCTATATCTTTATCACCCAAAGTAAGAAAGGAAATTTTATGGAAACCATCAGAATTAGATATATAAATGACAAAATTGAAAAACTACGCTATATAGATGGAAAGTCAGATTGGATTGACCTAAGAGCATCAGAAAGAGTTGAATTAAAACAAGGTGAATTCCGTTTAATTCCTCTTGGCATTGCAATGGAATTGCCTAAGGGCTTTGAGGCACACATTGTACCCCGAAGCTCCACCTTCAAAAATTTTGGCGTCATTCAAACAAACCATTGCGGCATTGTGGATGAAAGCTATTGCGGTAATAATGACCAATGGTTTTTCCCCGCTTTTGCTATGCGGGATACAGTAATAGAGCTAAACGACCGTATCTGCCAGTTCCGTATTTTTGAGCACCAACCGAAAATCGCCTTTGAGGAAACAGGGAATCTGGGCAATGAAAATAGAGGCGGTATCGGCTCCACAGGAAAGCAATAACCTAGAAAAGGGGGTGCATATATTGTGGGACGAAAGTTGTTTTGTGAACTAAGTCCTTTAACATACGAAATTTCAAGGCAAAAATGTATTCTTTCACGCCATATAACAAATTTTGCAAGCAAAGATAAATTTGCAAAAGCAAAGTCTATCTCGCCATTGCCCCACAAAATATATTCTCATAGCTCTTTCATGCGTCGAAAACTAGGCAGTGTCGATATGGCACTTCAGGAAAATAAGGTTCATAATCTATCTTTAGCGGTACCTCTGGTGAATGGCGTATTGATTTACCCGGGAGAAATTTTTTCTTTTTGGAACCTAGTGGGCAATACCACCAAGGCAAAAGGCTATAAAACAGGGCTTGCCATTAAAATGGGAAGCCCCTCTCAGGATGTGGGCGGCGGAATGTGCCAGTTTACAAATTTGATTCATTGGATGGTTCTTCACACTCCTCTCAATGTTGTAGAACGGCATCAGCATGAACAGCTGGATTTATTTCCCGACTGTAAACGTAATGTGCCCTTTGGTTTGGGTACTTCCATTGTTTATAACTATTTTGATTATCGATTTCAAAATAATACAACTGCTACATATCAAATTTTTATCTATCAGACAGAAGAATTTCTTTGTGGCGAAATTAGATCAAATCAATCTCAATCCTATCAATATCAAATATATACCCAGGATGAATTCTTTTCCAAGGAAGTGGACGGCGTATACCGCAAAGGTAACGTTTTTCGCGAAAAGCTTGATACAGCCTCCAAGGTTTGTATTGAAAAAATCCTTTTGCAGAAAAACCATGCAAAAGTAGCCTATGATACCTCAAGTTTAAAAATAGACGAATAATACATATGCTGCAAAGTAAGCAAAAAAAGACTTCCCACTTTTTATTATGGAAAGTCTTTTTTTTATAGCTTTAATGTCATTTGAATCACGTCATCTGTGATATTTCCAAGAATAAGGCCATTTTCTACTTTACCCACTTGAGAAAAACCCATGCTTTGGTATAATCCAATGGCTCTAACATTGCTCCCTCGAACCTCAAGATTCATTTGCTCATATCCAAATGTTCTTGCCTGTTCCAATATAGCACAAACCAATTGTTTTCCTATTCCCTGTCCACGATAGTCCTTCAACAAACCTAGTCCAAGATAGCCTATTTTCTCAGTCCTTGGTTGTGCATCGCACCAACCAACAACTTGGTTTGTATCCGTATTGACCGCCAGAAGAAAAGGTGTTTTCTTCTCTATGGTATTCCTCATAAAGGTTTTCGTCTCTTCTATAGGGAATCCCTCCAGCTTTGCCAGGTAAATTTTCTCTCTAGCCACAGTATCTAATACTTCACTATAAGAAATAATATATTCCTCAGTAGGTTCAATCAAAACTATCATGATACCACCTCTAGTAGAAAATGATCAGCTTAGTTTTTTGCTGTAGGAGCAACTGCGCCGCCGTAAGTATTATTGATATAATCAGCGATTGTCTGGCTGTTTAATACTTCAAGCAAAGTAACCAATTCAGGTCTTGTTTCATCCCCAGCTCTTACTGCAATAATGTTAGCGTAGGTTGTTGCTGCCAAGGAATCTGCCGCTTCAATTGCCAACGCATCTTCAGTTTTCAAACCATTCTGCATTGCATAGTTACCATTGATAACTGCGATAGACAAATCGCCAATGGATAAAGGCAACTGCGCCGCTTCCATTTCAATGATTTCAATATTCTTAGGATTTTCTTTAATATCAAGCTTTGTTGCAGATGTACCGGCAGCAGGATCCAATTTAATCAAGCCATTTGCTTCCAGCAATAACAACGCACGTCCACCGTTGGTGCCATCTGCTGGAATACCAACCTTTGCACCATCAGGCAATTCAGCTAAATCTTTGATACTCTTGCTGTAAATACCCATGGGTTCATAGTGCACTGCACCCAAACTCACAAGCTTTGTGCCATGTTCCTCATTAAAAGAATCTAAATAAGGTAAATGCTGGAAATAGTTTGCATCCAAGTCTCCGCTATCCAGTGCCATGTTAGGCAAAACGTAATCTGTAAATTCTACAATTTCCAAATTGATTCCCTTTGCAGCCAATTCTTCCTTTGCAGCCTCTAAAATTTCCGCATGAGGTGTGGGAGATGCACCGATCTTTAATGTTACCGCCTCCGTACCTGTTGTTTCAGGCTTTTCAGCATCCGCTGCTTTATCTGTTTTACTGCCGCAGCCCGCAGCACCCAGTGCCAAAGCACCGGTTAATAATAATGCAAAAAATTTCTTCATAGTAAATTCCCTCCTATTTTCTTTTTTCTATATTGAAACCTTGATTGGTTTACAAACGTTTGTCAGTTCTTTTTGCAGCCTGCATACCCACTTCCTGTAGAATCTGTACGATTACTACAAGTAATACTACCATGACATACATAATATCCGTCTGCCCTCGAAGATAACCATAGTTGATGGCTACTGCACCCAAGCCGCCGCCGCCGATAAAACCTGCCATAGCGGAATAGCCCAGAATCGTTGTCACAGCAATGGCACTACCCACCAGTAAGGAAGGTTTTGCCTCAGGAATTAACACCTTTACCAAAATCTGCAAAGGGGAGGCTCCCATGGACTGCGCCGCCTCAATCACTCCTTTTTCCACTTCCTTTAAGGAAGATTCCACCAGTCTGGCGATAAAAGGTGCCGCCGCAACCAAAAGGCCAACAATTGCAGCTTTGGGACCAATGGTGGTGCCAACTACTTTTTTCGTAAAAGGCATAATGGTAAGCATCAAAATCAAGAAAGGAACAGAACGTACAATGTTTATGATAGCCCCTAAAATTTGATGAACAATGGGCATGGGGTGAACCCCTTCTTTATCCGTCATAATCAATACCAGTCCCATAGGAATGCCAATTAAGTAAGCAAAAAAAGTGGAAATCAATGTCATATAAATACTTTCCCAAAATGCGGTGCCAATTAAGGCCATCATTCCCTCTTTAAACATACTGAACCTCCTCTATCTCAACATCTCTTTCCTTCAAATATGTCAGCATCTTTTCTCTGGTTTCTTTCTCATCAGGAAGTTGAATCATCATTTGCCCATACACCCTGCCGTCTAACATACGCGTATTGCCTGAAAGAATATTAGCAACAGCGTTGCATTCCAACATCATATTCCCTAAAATCGGCTCACCGGAAATACCACCACGGAATACCACACGATAACAATTTGCAATAGGACCCTCAATGGCCTCTCTGTTTTTGCCCTCGTGATAAACCAATTCTCTGCCTGCTTTTGTTTTAGGTGCACGGAAGATTTCCTCCACACCGCCCATTTCTGCAATCTGACCACCATCAATAATGGCAACCCGATTGCAAATTTCTTGTATTACACTCATTTCGTGAGTAATCACCACAATGGTAATGCCTAATCTCTCATTTATATCTTTCAAAAGCCGTAAAACCCCTGCCGTTGTGTTGGGATCAAGGGCACTGGTTGCTTCATCACATAGAAGCACCTTTGGCTCTGTTGCCAATGCTCTAGCTATCGCAACCCTTTGCTTCTGCCCACCAGAAAGCTGAGAGGGATATGCACCTAAACGCTCACCTAAACCAACCAGCTCCAGCAATTCCACTGCTCTTGCCTTTGCCTTTTCCTTGGATACACCTGATATTTCTAAAGGGAAACAAACATTTTCCAGGGCAGTTCTTTGCATTAACAAATGAAACTGTTGAAAAATCATCCCCATGGAATGTCTCTGTTGTCTTAAATCTTTTTCCGCCAGACAAGTAAGCTCCTGTCCATCTAAATAAACCCGCCCGCTGGTGGGTCTTTCTAGCAGATTGATACAACGTACCAACGTACTTTTGCCCGCACCACTCATACCGATAATTCCGAAAACTTCCCCCCTTGCGATCTCCAAATCAACTTCCTTTAAAACTTCTAAAGAACCTTTTTTTTGAGGAAAGCTTTTTGACACGCCCTCTAAGCGAATCATAATCTCCTTTTTTTCCATACCTTTACCACCTTTTCCTTTTGCATGCCATAAGAAATTTCTATGATACAACCCCCGGTAGGTTGTATTTATTCAGGGTGGAATAGCGTCCACACCCTATAAAAAAACTACGTACTTTCAATCTTTTTTTAAATAAGGAGATTAGATTCATTTCTAGAACTCAAAAGTCATGAAACAACCTATATCCTCCACTGGGTAAAGCACATTACCTTATTCTTACCAAAAATCACTTTACTGCATCATGTCTTTGGGGAATCAAGATTTTTCCAATAAAAAAGCTCTCTCCCTAGGACATTTCTGTCTCAGGGACGAGAGCATACGCTTCGTGTTACCACCCTAATTCACCATAGCCTCACAGCTATCGTCTCTGCAAGTACAGGCATGTTGTGCCGATACTCCGTCGCTATCACGGGCGCTCCCGTCGCAGCCTAAAGGTTAAACCTCTCGGTGCGCAGCTCCAAGACCATCTTCCACCATTTTCGAATTTCCTCCTTCTCAGCTTTATAGGAGGTTCTCTGTAAAATCATCCACGATGTACTCTTCTTTTCGCAGCCTTTTTCAATAATGTTAAGTTATTCTCCATTATACTAATTTCTCATGGTTTGTCAATTCCATTTTTTTGTATCTAACTTCCCATTCAATCTATTCTTAGCACTTTGCACAAAAATACCTACTAGTTTTAAATGTTTGTTTAAACTTTTCAAAGGAACATCCATCTTTAAAAATTTCAAATCGTTTTTTACCACTTATTTTCAAGATTTTTCTGCACAATGTTCATAAATAATTCACAATTTTTACTCTGCAGCATCTGACTCAGCCATATCCTTGCCATATTGGTCAAAAGGAATATCGTGATATATAAAATCTTCAATCATATCTGCCGCCTGCTCAATATCGTATACATAGTACCACACCCCTTTAATGGTTTGGCCACCGGCTTTGATATTTTCATTTGGCAAGCCTGCTTGCTCCAAAGAAACGCCGCTCTTCATTCCAGCAGAAGCAATTTTCAAAATCTCATCATTGCTTAAAGAGGTTTCCACCATAGGGGCAAACTTTCTTACATAAGAAGGATAGGCCAAAGGGTTGATTTCCAGAGCTTTTTTAAATAGACACTCCAGAACCTTACGCTGACGCTCACCTCTCATTACGTCTCCATCAATTTTTCTGATTCGAGAATAACTTACCGCCTGAGGGCCTGTCAAATGCACTTGACCGGATTCTTGCAATTTCTCACCTTTTAAAAGGTAATTGTTGATCTGTTTTCGCTCAGCTTCGCTGACCTCCAAATCAACACCACCCAATTCATCAATTACATCTGCTAATGAATCAAAATTAACAGAAACATAATCCTTAATATCTAAATGAAAATTCTCATTAATTGTTTGAATTGCCAATTCAGGGCCGCCATAGGCATAGGCATGGTTTATCTTTGTCTTCCCATGTTCAGGCACATCAACATATGTATCTCTTGCAATGGATATCAGCTTGATTTTTCCTGTCTTGCCATTGACAGAAGCAATTAATATGGCATCCGAGCGCCCTTTGTTCCCTTTGTCCTGAGAATCAATGCCATATAAAGCAATATTCATAATTCCCTGATTTCCATATACGTTTAAGTTCTCGTTTACCGACAGAGAACTTTCATCCACACTTTGACGGTTTAATCCGCCCACCATATACATAAAAATGCCGTACAAAATTGCTAAGACCCCGCAAAGTCCCATCAAGGTAAACAATAATGTTTTAAAATACAACCTCCATAATTTCTTATCCATAAGGGAAAAAACGTCCTTTCTACAAAAATCGTCAGAGTCGTTTTTCATTATATTCCTCTATGGGAAAAAAAACAATGAAAATTCTATTAATACGCCTATTGGTAAGAAATAACACTTAGGGCGTGGCTTTTGTTCAGCCGACGCCCCATTGCCCCCAAAGGGTAACTGTGTAGTGATTTCATTTCTAAAATGGAAATTTTATGCTATAATTTACAAATACAGTCATTTTAGAGAGGTAAACCATATGCCCAGAGAAAAAATAAAATCTATACTAATCCTTATAACCATCGCAATACTGATTGTCACCAGATTTATGGAGCACAAAAACATTTCCATAGCTATACCAGTAACTCTAATCACAGACGCATCCATGGTAATTTTGATAGTACTAGCCCTGTTAAAAAGTAATAAATAATCCAATGAAGAATCCTAGGGCTATGTGATACCTTCAATGGTTATCATCCCTGAATCAATCCCGCCTTACATATACGATTTTGATTGTAAAGTCCATTCCTGTTTTCCAGTTGCCTTTCTTGCTATACTAATCCCCTTTTTCAGTCTTTCACTTCGTCCCAAATTCCCGCTTTATTGTATAACTCGTAAAAATGGTTTGTGGGGCCAACTCCTTTGCCAATCTCCAAACTGTGGGCAATTGCCACAGTAATATATGCCTTCGCAATGTGCACTGCCTCCTCAACACTTTTTCCCTTAGCCAAATTGGCCGCAATTGCAGAGGAAAGGGTACAACCTGTGCCATGGGTGTTCTTGGTTTCTATGCGGTCAGAATGCAACAGCGTAATTTTCTCCCCGTCAAACAATAAATCCGTAGCAGTTCCCTCTAGGTGGCCACCTTTGATCAATACATTTTTTGCGCCCATCTCAAAAATTCTTCTCGCCGCCACCTCCATAGAGGATAAATCATCAATTTTCATGCCTGTAATCACCTCTGCCTCGGGAAGGTTAGGGGTTACTACATAAGCCAGAGGAATCAAACGCTGAATTAATATATCCTTTGCCTCGGGTTGCATCAAATCGAAGCCGCTTTTTGAAATCATAACAGGATCAACTACAATATTTTTTGCATGATGCTCCAGTAGCTTGTCGGCAATAATATGAATGGTCTCAATTTGAGAGACCATCCCAATTTTTACTGCGCTCACTGCAATGTCTGAATAAATGGCATCAATTTGCCCACCAATAATCTCAGGGGTTATATCCTGGCAACCAAAAACCCCTTGGGTATTTTGCACCGTCACCGCCGTGATGACACTCATGCCATAGGTTCCCAAGGCGGAAAAAGTTTTCAAATCTGCCTGTATGCCTGCGCCCCCGCAAGTATCCGAGCCTGCTATTGTTAAAACGTGCTTCATTCTATCAACCTCCAAAAGATTAAGATGTTTTTGAGACTGTCTTTACAAAATAAGCGGATTGCAATAGTAATACTGCCACAATACTGCCCCCGAAAGAGCTTAGTAAAAAAGCAGGAACGTAAGCCAAAGCTCCTACCGCTTTGCCCATGGTAAAAATGGCAATGGGTACAGCCAAAAAACCGCCTAAAACCCCCGTTCCAAATACTTCTGCCACTGCTGTTAAATAATTGTTTTTGGTTAATTTATATATGTATCCTGCCAAAAGCGCCCCAACCATACTGCCCGGGAAAGCCAATAAAGAGCCTGTTCCCATAAAATTTCTCAGCAAGGAAATACAAAAAGCATTTACCACTCCATAAGCAGGGCCTAGAAGCACCGCCGCCAAAATGTTCAAGGTATGCTGAATGGGAAAGCACTTAGACGCACCCACAGGTATGTAAATTAAATTCCCTGCCAGTACACCAATGGCGATAAACATTGCTGAAATTGTAAGCTTTCTTGTTTTCATGATAGATTCTCTCCTTTTTATAGTGTGGCTAAGGGTGTCTATCCTGGTGCAAGACTTTCCTATCCAGAAAGCGCACCCGAGAAAACAAGGTATTTTTCATAAAAAAGCGCAGCCACGATTTCTCGTTTGCTGCGCCTGATTTTGAAGTATAACGCTTCCCTACGCTGGTATAATCCAGATCAGGTAGAAAGGGTAACAAGCTACTTGCTTGATTCTCAGCCGATGACGGCACCCCCAGCAAAAATATGATTCGTTTCCATTAAAGTAGCACGTTTTACATCCCTTGTCAAGGGCATCCTTTATTATGCATTTAAGCCCAAAAGCTGAGTCATTGCAGCCAAAGGAACATATACCTCTCCATCAACTAAAATAGGATGAATTTTTGTTTCATTATTATTAAATGTCAAACGAAACTTCGCTTTTTCCATTATTAAATTTCCACTGTGATTCATAAGCAGTTCATTTCCTAAAGAAGAGAATGACCTACCCGAGATTAGGTTCATGGAATCACTTTGACTGTCAAATTGCACATCAAATTTTTTTCCTAGAGAAGCAAGTTGACGTAAAGGTACATAATCCTCATTGAAAATTTTAAGGGTATCTAAAGTAATCTCGCCGTTTCCCAGAGAAATCTCTTTTTTCTCCACCTTTCGGTTGTCGGAAAGACCAACCCATTTTAATTCATAAGGCTTAATGCGATCGGTATAAATACCGTCTATTCCCAAAGCCAGTAAATCTTGAAATTGCTTATAACGGTTAATGGTATGGGCATATACCTTAATCTCCTTTGCATGAAGAGTATCAACCACGTCCTTTGTGACGCGGGCATTCTCGATGGTTACTGTCCCAATGCCTTTTGCTTCACAAAATTCTGCAATCTTAGGATAATCGGGATAATAATTTAAATAAAGCGTATATATCCACTCTTGAAAAGGATAAATATCCTTCACCAAATCATACATTTCTTCGTTATAAATTTGAGGAATAATCCGATTCAAAATTTGTGGTTGTTCCATGGCCTCAGCAATTTGTTTTAGGTCTTTAAATTGTTTTTCCACAGTAGCCTTATCTGTATCCTTTGTGTCTGTAATCAAATAAACATCAGGATATTCCACCATTAAACTCAATACATCCACAGCGGTCAGCGGTGTCTGGTCAAAGCATATTTTACTGGTTTGGAAAGTATTGCGATCCATCACTAAGGGTGACTTTGCATCCTGTTCCAAACGGTAATAAGAGCCATCGGCTTCAAAATCATGACGAGCAACCAAAACGCCATCTGAGGTGTAGGTAAAATCTACTTCCATAGCACGAAATCCGCTTCCCCATGATTCCAAAAATGCTTCTTTTGCATTTGTCTCAATTTTCCCGCGGGATTCGCCCAGCGCATGAGCAACCAAAGGGTTGCCATCCTGCCATCCTGCAAATGCCGTAAGAGACATGGCTGAACTAAATACTGCCGCCAGAATCATAGGCACTATTTTTTTTGAAAACATTTTGTTACCTCCTAGTTAAGACGAAGGGCGTTTTTATTTTACTTTTAAACATTGTTTCAGAAAAAAATAATAATGATTTCCCTTCGTTCTAAATTTCAGATAAAGCCTAGGGTGCCGGCTAAGCCGACACCCCTACTGAGTCCATTTTATTCTTCGTCTTCGTCCTCAAACAAATCATTGAATGCAGCAGAAACTTTGTCAAACAGTGCATCCTCTTCGATGACTTCCAACTCGATTTCTTCGCCAACTTCTTTGTATTCATACAGCAATACGGTTTCATCCTCCAAAGGCATTAAAGCAATAAACTGCTTGTCCTCCACACCTTCAACCTCAAATACACCCAAAATGCCGCATTCCAATTCAGTATCATCATCCAATGTTAAAAACATTGTTTCCAATCCCATTTCTTCATGTTCATGGTCATGTTCGTGATCGCATCCACATCCGCATTTGTCACTCATAATTAGTACCTCCTCAAATAAATCTTTTTACCTATCTATCATACCCTATTCTAGGCATTAGAACAATTATTTTTTTTGGTTTTCCAGCTTATTTTTAGCTTTTTCTGCTTGTTTTTTTGCTTTTTTCGCAAAAAAACCTAGTTCCTCTTTTTGAGGCTCTTTTTTATCCTTCCCTTTCACTGTTGCCTTATGCGTAACTTTCGCCTCTTTTTTTGGTTTTTCCGCCCAAACATTAGATTTTTCGCTAAATTCTTCGTCTGTCATTTTTTTTGTTTTTTGTGGTCTATCTAAGTCTTTTTTGGTCATGGCACTGTCAACCAACTTTCCAAAAGACATTTCTTTCTGCACAAACCGAAGGCCCCACACCTTTTCATACTTATGCACCCATCGTCTTTCATAAGGTGTAACCAAGGTGATTGCCGTGCCTTCTTCACCTTTTCTGCCACAGCGTCCTGCTCTGTGGAGATAATGACTTGGTTCCTCGGGCACGTCCATATTGATAATGTGGGTCACCCCTTCAATATCCAAACCTCTCGCTCCAATATCGGATGCTACCAATACATTTGCTCTGCCATTACGAAAATCCTCCAAAGCATTTTTTCTGTCCAGCTTTGCCGCTTTGCCGTAAATTCCCGCTGCCTTTATGCCATGAAAACAAAGCTTATCCACCGTAACCTCAATATTTTCAGGATTGTTCAAAAAAACAATGGCTCTTTCCGGTTTTTCTCCAGCTAAAATTTTACGAAGCTGTAAAAACTTATCCCTTTGAGCTGTCAGAATATAATAATGGGAGATGCCTTGAGGAACCAGACTGCCTGTCTTTGCCTCAATAAATAGACAATCTTCCTTCATCAGCTTTTTGCTGCGCTCCCTTGTTTCCTCATCAACAGAGGCAGATAGCAAAACAATCTGCCTCTCCTTTAGCGTAGATTTCACAACGTTGGCAACATCATCAAAATTTCCATCCTCTAAAAGGCGGTCTCCTTCGTCCAACACAATGGTTTTCACCAAATGAGCGGGTAACTTCTTCCGCTTAATAAAATCCAAAATTCGCCCAGTGGAACCAATGAGAATACGTGGTTTCTCCTTTAATCTTTCCAATTGACGCTGAGGCCCCGCAGAACCAATAATGAGCATACAGCCAATATCCAGTCCGCTGTTTTCCTCCAAAAGTTGTGCCTGATGAAACACCTGTGCAGCCAACTCATGGGTAGGTGTCAAAATAATTGCTTGCGCACCCTTTACTCCCAAATCCAAACGTTGAAAAATAGGCAAAAGATATGCTAACGTTTTTCCCGAACCAGTTTCGGATCGGCCGATCACATCTTTGCCTGTTAAAATATAGGGTATCATATGCTTCTGTATCTCTGTGGGCGTTTCTATTCCTTGTTTCAACAATGCGTCCCTCAAAACAGAGGACAAGCCCATTTTTTCAAATCCATTCTCCATGTTCTATTCCTTCCTTATTTTAAAAACAAGGGTAATACCGTATCCTTCAGTAGGTAGAATACAAAACATCAGCTACGAAATATGCGTAGTTGCCCAAGCTCTTAAGCCTATAATAATAATTATAGCCTGTTTTGATCAGCCTGTAAACAAAATCATCAAACGCTATCCTTTTGTGAAAAATAATCATTAATACCCAAATAAATTGCCCAAGCCAGCTTTGTTTGATACGCCTCATCATTTAAAAGCTGCTCTTCCGTGGGATTGGAAAGAAATCCACACTCCACAATAACGGCGGGAATCTCTGTAGTACGTAATATGTAATAATCGCTGTTTTGTTTTGCCAATCGTTTGTTTTCGCCATCAACATTTGCTTTCAGACGTTCCTGTATCAATTCTGCTAAATTTTTGCCATCTTCGCTGGATTTATGGTAAAAAACTTGCGCACCTTTTGCTCCTGTGGAAGGAAAAGCATTTTGATGAATGCTTACCAAAATATCTCCATTGCTTTCATTGGCAATTTTTTTTCGTTCTGCCATGTCAGCTCTTTTTTTACTGCCCAAGGCCTCATCTGTGGCTCGGGTAATAAAAACTGTAGCACCTCCTTGCTCCAAATACTGTTGCAATTTTTCCATCACTGCTAAATTAATATTTTTTTCATCCTTCCCCAGAGCCCCGGTCTTGCCCGGATCCCATCCGCCGTGCCCTGCATCCAGAATCACTATCTTTTGATCAACAGGAAGCATTACTTCTTGCGTTTTTTTACTTCCAACAGCTGATACACAAATACATAACCCGATTACAGTACATAAACAGCCTATTTTAATGCCTTCTTTGACGGAAATTATTCCTTTCATTTGTCCGCCCCCTTTCTTAATAACCTTATGAGGAAACAGCGAAAAACTTTCTTCCAATCTTTCAGAAATAATGAAATTCTTCTCCAAATACAACAATTGTCTGGTCGATATAAAACAACTATAGCCCATCAACATTTTCAAACATAACATTTCTTGTAAAGCCTAGAAAAATAATATGTTATACTTTTTTTTATAAAGTCGCGCAAAACCCTATGATTAGGGGATTTTTCGTATAATGCAAGAACTATATTGCATTTTGAACAAAAACGTGCTATTGTGTTATATTATGTTTTCCAAACATTTTAAAACGAGTTTTTTCACATTTCTCTGTGCATTTTGCCAAAGATTTCACAAAACCCATCTTGCTTTTTGCCCGTTCCTCCAAAAAAGCTTCGCATCCAAAGAAATTCCCTCTTTTATGTTGACGGTTCCCGTCAAGGTGTTATAATTCTTCTAAGACTAAATTTGTACATTTGCCCGCACCATAGAGACAAGACGGCAAATGTCCTATAACAAATCATTTTAGGAGGCTTATTTATGGAAAAAAGAGTATTCAATTTCTCAGCAGGACCATCCATGCTACCCGTAGAAGTATTAGAACAAGCACAACGTGAGCTTGTTTGTTATCCTTCCTCTGGCATGTCAGTTATGGAGATGAGCCATCGATCTAAGATGTTTGAGTCTATTTTGGCAAAAGCCAAGGCTGATTTAAAGGAATTGATGCATATTCCCGATAACTATAAAATTCTGTTTCTTCAGGGTGGCGGTTCCACACAGTTTGCTATGGTTCCTCTAAACCTAATGAATAAAAATAAAAAAGCTGATTACGTCATCACAGGACAATGGGCGAAAAAAGCTGCGGAAGAAGCAAAAAAATACGGACAGGTAAATATTGTAGCAAGCTCTGCCGAAACAACCTTTGACCGTATTCCCCAATTGGAATCTTCTAAATTCGACTCCAATGCAGATTATTTTTACATAACTTTGAATAATACCGTTTACGGTACCCGTTGGACAGAGTTACCCGATACAGGAAATGTAAACTTGGTGGGCGATATGTCCTCCTCCATTTTGTCCGAGGAAATTGATATTACAAAATTCGGCTTACTTTATGCAGGTGCACAAAAGAACTTAGGCCCTGCAGGGGTTACTGTTGTCATCATTCGTGAAGATTTGTTGGGCAATGCTATGGATTTTACACCTACCATGCTTCGCTATGATATTCATGCAGAAAATGATTCCTTGTATAATACGCCTCCTACCTATGGCATTTATTTTATGGGGCTTGTTTTTGACTGGGTAAAGCGCCAAGGTGGTGTCAAAGCCATTCAAAAAATAAATGAGCATAAGGCTTCCTTGCTTTATGACTTTTTGGATGCATCTTCCCTGTTCAAAGGCACCGTTGTGCCAAAGGATCGTTCTTTGATGAATGCACCCTTCATTCTGCCCACAGATGAATTAAACGCAAAATTCATTAAGGAAGCAGATGCCCTTGGGTTTGTGAATTTAAAGGGACACCGTACCGTTGGTGGTATGCGGGCAAGCATGTATAACGCAATGCCTGTGGAAGGCGTGGAAAAACTGGTCGCATTTATGAAAAAATTTGAAATGGAAAACAAATAAGGAGAGTATCATGTTTACAATTCGTACATTAAACAACATTGCTCCCACAGGCTTGGGAAAGCTGTCGGAGAAGCACTTTCATATAGATAACACCTCAGAAAATCCCGATGGAATTATTCTGCGTAGCTTTGATATGCATAGCCTGCCCCTTAACGATAATCTACTAGGAGTTGCTCGTGCAGGCGCTGGAACAAACAATGTTCCTGTGGATCAGTGTTCAAGAAGGGGAATCCCTGTTTTTAATGCTCCCGGAGGTAATGCCAACGCAGTAAAGGAGCTTGTTCTCACAGGTTTGTTCATTTCCTCCCGCCGTATTGTTGATGGTTCGGCATGGGTGCAAACCATTGCAGAAAGCGAAGCTTTGGAAAAGGATATCGAAGCAGGCAAGAAGAACTTCACAGGTCCTGAAATTTTGGGCAAAACCCTTGGTGTTATTGGCCTTGGAGCCATCGGTGTATTGGTGGCAAATGCCGCCCTTGATTTAGGAATGGATGTTATTGGTTACGATCCCTATCTCTCATTGGAATCCGCTTGGCATCTTTCCCCTTCTGTGGAAAAAGCAGACTCTATTGAGGATGTTGTAGCTAAAAGTGACTATATTACATTACATATCCCTCTGAACGACAAAACTAAGCATACTTATAATGATACATTATTCTCCAAAACCAAAAGGGGCGCTCGTTTATTAAACTTTGCAAGGGGCGGTCTGGTTGATAATGATGCACTGAAAGCGGCTTTGGATCAAGGCATCATTTCCCGATATATTACCGACTTCCCTGAAAAAGAACTTTTAGGGAATGATAATATCATCGTCACACCTCACCTTGGTGCTTCTACACCTGAATCTGAGGAAAACTGTGCCATTATGGTTGCTGAAGAGTTGCGGGATTATTTGTACTACGGAAATGTGAAAAATTCCGTTAATTTTCCCAACTGTACTGTTCCATATAATGGAAAACCTCGCATTGCCGTTTCCCACAGAAATATCGTGAACATGATTGGTCAGCTGGGCGCTGTTTTCACAAAATATAGTGTTAATATTGATAAACTTGTGAATAACTCTAAGGGAGAGTTGGCATATAACATTATCGTCTGTGACAGTCTTCCACAAAATGAAGAGGAATTGATTAGAGACCTATATGCCATCAACAGCGTCATCAAAGTACGCCTATTGAAATAAAAGGAGGACAACATTATGGCTACCATCAGACCCTTTATGGGAATACGTCCCGAGGCAGACTATGCTCAGGCTGTAGCTGCTCTGCCCTATGACGTAATGAATAGTGAAGAAGCAAGAGAAATGGTGAAAGGCAAGCCTTATTCTTTTTTGCATATTGATAAAGCAGAAGTGGATTTACCTCAAGGTATCGATCCTTATAGCAATGCAGTATATGCAAAGGCAAAAGAAAACTTAGAAAGTATGATTGCAAAGGGCGTTTTTATGCAAGATTTACTCCCTAATTTATATATCTATCAGTTGACCATGAATGGCAGAAGCCAAACCGGTTTGGTTGCCTGCACCTCCATTGATGAGTATCTGAATGGTACAATCAAAAAACACGAATTGACCCGTGCGGATAAAGAGGCTGATAGAATTCGCCATGTGGATACCCTTAACGCCAATACAGGCCCTATTTTTCTGGCGCATAAAAAAAACGAAATAGCAAAGACCATTATAGATGGCTGGAAAGCTACCAATCCTCCTGTTTATGATTTTGTGTCTGAAGATGGCATTGGTCATACCGTTTGGGTGATTGATAGCGACACAGAAATTGGAATTTTGGTGGATTCCTACCACAGGCTAGATAATTTTTATATTGCCGATGGTCATCATAGGAATGCATCCGCAGTAAAGGTTGGGTTAAAAAGACGAGAAGAGAAGGAGTTATATAGCGGAGAAGAAGAATATAACTATTATCTTTCCGTACTTTTTCCTGCAGATGAACTGAAAATTATGGATTATAATCGAGTTGTAAAAGACTTAAACGGTCACTCCTCCGAAGAATTTTTGGCTCTTTTAACAGAAAAATTCGAAGTTACTCCTTACTCTGGTGAGGGTCAATTGCATCCTGAAAAACCCCATCAATTTGGTATGTACTTAGATGGAAAATGGTTTTCTCTGGTTGCCAACAGCAATCTGATTACCAATGACCCCGTACTAAGCTTAGATGTTTCTATTTTGCAAAAAGAGGTTTTGGAACCCCTACTTGCCATTGGAGACCCTCGAACAGATAAACGTATTGATTTTGTGGGCGGTATTCGTGGCCTATCGGAGCTTGAGAAACGTGTTAACAGTGGCGAAATGAAGGTTGCCTTTTCCCTTTACCCTACCTCCATGGAGGAATTGATGAATGTGGCAGATGCAAATTTGATTATGCCACCAAAATCAACATGGTTTGAACCAAAATTAAGAAGCGGCCTTTTTCTTCATGACTTAGGCGAATAAATCATTTTTAATACTTTATAAAAAAATAAGAGCTCCATTGCGAATCTTTTTGCAATGGAGCTCTTTTAAAAATTTTTATTTCCAATCATTACTACTCCTTATTTATACTACTTTCATCATAAAAATTTCTGTTTTTCACATACTAAGTCAAAAGGAGGGATAAATATGATGAATAAATTTACAACAGGTCTTTTCATTGGTGGCATGGCAACAATGGCGGGTATTGCTTACATGGTGCAAGATCAAAAAGCTTACCGCAAAGTTATGAAAAAAGGTAGAAAAATGGCAGTCAAAGCCGAAGAAGTTATCGACGATATGATGGATGATTTGGTTGAAAGATAATCTAAGCACCAATAAATTCTAATTTCCTTTCACAGGCTGCTTCATGGTTTTAATGAATGCGTTTAGAAAAAGCCCGATTGCTCTTAAGTAGATTTGTTTCACAAATCGTGCAATACGGGCTTTATTTTTACATACTACTATTCTAATCATGAACACAAAAAAAGCACACATCCCTCGCTCTATAACGATAAAATGGGTGCTTTTGAGTTGCAAAATTAACTTTACTAAATTAGGGAATGTCTATATTAATTATTCCCTTCAGACTCTGTTTCCTTAATCTCCTTTGGCTGATCTTCCTTAGGCGCTTCTGTCTCATTACTTTCCGCCTTTGGTTCTTCCTTCTTGGAAGCTTCTTCTTCATCATCCTCCCAAGAACCCATATCTGCATCACCAAAAGTTGATTTTAAGAAACTTTCCGCATCATCAATTTGACTAAGTTGCATTTGCAGTGAATTCAGAACAGATTCCACATTTTTAGCATATGCCTCTTCTTCTTCTGTAGGTGCAGCAGCTTCCATTTCGTCTTCAACATCCCAGTCCTCAGCCTGATCTCTTTCCTTTTTTTCTTTCATTTTATCACGGTAATTTTTAACATCCGCCATAAAACCATCCATCATTTCTGCCATACGAAATGCAGCACTTCTAACAGTTGGCTCTATATCTTCCGCCTTTTCAGAAACCTTATTGGCCATATCTTTCATAGCAGGCTGAATTTTTTCTGCCTTTTCACCTACTGCCTTAGCAACGGAATTTAAAGCTTCTCCCGCTTTGCCAAAAACATCTTCTACTGATTTGCCAATGCCATCCTTATCAAAACCGTTGCTGCTTTGAAGTATTATCAACAAACGTTCTGCCTCGTCTGCATTAATAATGCCTTTCTCCAGCATGCCTAAAATTGCCATACGTTCTTCCTTCATCGCCTGTTCCTCCTCATTCTTGGGATTGATGCAAATATTATATTCATCGGGTCTTTTCCCTGTTCTGCCAAAGGCGAATAAAATACTTTCCACAATACGTCTGGAGGCCTGCCCATCCCCGAAAGGATTTTTGGCTTGAGCCATCTTCTCATATGCAGCCTTGTTATCCAAAAGTTCCTTTGCAGCAGAATAAATGGTAACCTCATCGGTGCCAACAAGCTGTAGTGTGCCAGCCTCTACGCCCTCTGGGCGCTCGGTTACATTACGTAGCACCAAAACAGGCTTGCCCATAGAAGGAACCTCCTCTTGCAAGCCCCCACTGTCGGTCAATACCAAATAAGAACGACACATCAGGTTATGCATGTCTTTTAAATCCAAAGGCTCCGTCAAGTGTATTCTGTCCGTTTCTCCAAGGATTCTATTCACTGGTTCCATTACTGCAGGGTTTTTATGCACCGCATAAACAACCTCCACATCGGGATACTCTTCTACCAACCGTTTTACACTGCGGCAAATATTCTCCAATGGCTCCCCAAGGTTTTCTCTTCTATGGGCAGTCATGGCTAAAACACGTTTATTTTGAAAATCAATGTGGTTCAATTCCTCCACAGAAAAGGAATACTCCTCCTCTATGGTATGAGCCAAAGCATCAATCACTGTATTTCCTGTAATAAAAATACCATCTTCATTGATATTTTCCTTCAAGAGATGCTCCTTCGCCAACGGAGTAGGCGCAAAGTGCAAATCTGTCAAAGCTCCTGTCAGTCGACGATTCATCTCCTCGGGAAAGGGTTGATATTTATCGTAGGTGCGCAGTCCCGCTTCCACATGCCCAACCTTCGTTTGGTTATAATATGCAGCCAAAGCTCCGGCAAAAGTAGTTGAGGTATCCCCATGAACCAAAACAATATCAGGTTTTTCATTAGCAACAACCTCTTCCAAACCGGATAAGGCACGGGTAGTAATCCCGGCCAGAGTCTGGCGTGTCTGCATGATGTCCAAATCATATGCTGGCTTCAAATCAAAAATCTCCAAAACTTGATCCAGCATTTCTCTATGCTGTGCCGTTACGCAAACAATGCTTTCAATTTCATCGTTTTTTTCCAATTCCTTCACAAGGGGGGCCATTTTGATTGCCTCAGGCCTTGTGCCGAAAACACTCATTACTTTCAATTTATTCATTCTATGAGCCGCGCTCCTTTATATCTGATTTACACCAAATTTACTTAATAAAATTGGTGATTTTACCGATTCCATCAATCTCACATCTTACCACATCGCCTTTTTGCAGGAACTTAGGTGGATCAAAGCCCATACCTACCCCTGTCTCTTTATACACATCT
>JABNAD010000371.1_pt1 | contig 29063 bp, 19 predicted proteins | sample 7240381 | NCBI WGS metagenome assembly JABNAD01 (sample SAMN11332834, study PRJNA596920) | anaerobic digester metagenome | biome: digested sludge; isolation source: digested sewage sludge-derived enrichment culture grown on H2/CO2 | place: Germany: Goettingen
GTCCGGTTTTTACCCCGTCGGTACCACTCCATACCCTGCCCTGGCCCAGGCTGTCGACCAGCGCCTCAGGCATTGACCTTCCTTCTGATACATGGTTGACGAAGACTTTGTAGATACGCTCCACATCATTGGTGATCACTTTTTCCTCGTAAGGGGTCATGGGCCTTGTTACTGAAATATAGTCGGCGTGATCATTGGTCTTCACAACGTCGAAGGTAACCCCGAGCTTATTGTTGAAGAATTTGCTGAAATCCGGGATTACGCCGAAAACGCCGATGGAGCCGGTAAGTGTGGTGGGATTGGCCAGAATGGTATCGGCGGCACAGGCAAAGTAATATCCCCCGGATGCTGCATAGTCACCCATCGAAACAACAACCGGTTTTTCGTCACGGGCCAGTTTGATTTCGCGCAGGATAACATCAGAAGCCAGGGCGCTGCCTCCGGGTGAATTCACCCGGAAAACAATGGCTTTTACCGTGCTGTCGGTTCTGGCCTTCCTGATTGCCTTGGAAATACGCTCCGAACCTATAGACTCATCGTTTCCTTCGCCATCACCAATGCTGCCGACAGCATAAATTACGGCAATTTTATCTTTGGCCCTTTTCCTGAGAGTTTTGGCCGGTGCATCCTTGTAGCGCTCCAGCTTCATCATCTCAATCTTGTCGTTTTTGCCGATTTCAAGTTTCTCTTTCAGCAAATCAATCAATTGATCCTTATAAATTACCTGATCCACAAAATGATAATTCAATGCATCTTCCGGGGTCTGAATTAGCAGTGAATCGGCAATTACCTGCAGCCTTGCGGGATCAATATTCCTGGCTTTGCTGATGCCATCAGAAATATGCATCCAGAGAGAATTCATGTAGGCCAGCGTCTGTTCCTTATTGGCCTCACTCATACGGTCGCTGACCAACGGCTCGATGGCGCTCTTGTATTTGCCATGCCTGATAATCTGGGGGTTGATGTCAAGTTTGCCCAGCAGCCCTTTGATAAACACAAGTTCACCGGCCATTCCCCTGAAATCAAGCGCCCCTTCGGGATTCAGGCAGATAATGTCAGCTGTCGTGGCCAAATAATAGGCTTTCTGGGAATAAACTTCTCCGTATGCAATCACAAATTTGCCTGATTCCTTAAACTTAAGCAGGGCATTTCTTACTTCTTCCATCGTGGCCATCCCGGATCCTATTTCACTCAGGTCCAGTAATATTCCGCTGATGTTTTCATCTTCTGACGCCTGTTTGAGCAAGTCGGTGGTTTCAAGCAGCCCCGGAACATCTGAAGTGCTGAAAAGCGTGGTTTCGCTGAAAGTGAACGGGCTTGCCTGACTTCGTTCAGGAATGGCTTCCTTAAGCGTAAGATGGAGTACCGTCTTTGGCTTGACCACAACCTCCTCTTTTTTGGTAAAGGTCAGCAGTGAGGCAATCAGGATGGCAAAAAAGAAAAACAGGACAATTAAAGTCAGGAAAAATCCTGCCATGGAAGCCAGCATGAATTTGAAGAACTGTTTCATATACGATCTGATTTTGAAAATTGGTTAAGTTCAATCTGGATTGATGATGCGGTAATTAGCCGTTAGAAGCGGACAATATTTATTGTCAGATAACAAAGCCGACAATTATTTTTGACGTCAAACAGACTGTAAAGTTACAATTGTTTCTCCGGATAGTTCTGAACGCTCATCCACTTTCCCTTATACAGTAATACAAATCTGCCACTGACAACGGATACAATGAATGCCGGGTGTTATCACAGATGGTTGTGACAGGTAAAGTAATGTTGAAATTTGTTGACAAATAAGGGTACTCAACAGGCTTCCGTTGGATAAAGGTCAGTATTTTTGTGTTCATAAATTGGTTAAATGGAAGAAGTTTACCTTTTACTCGGGAGTAATCTTGGCGACAGGGCTGAACTGCTGAAGCAGGCACTTGACCTGATCCGGATCAGGGCTGGCAGGGTGAGGGCATCTTCATCCGTCTATGAAACAGAGCCCTGGGAATCCAGCCCCGATCTCCCTTTTCTGAATATGGCAGTCTGTATTGAAACAGCGCTTGAACCAATGCAGTTGATAAGCGTCTTACTCGATATAGAATCTGAAATGGGCAGGGAGCGGGATGGAAGTTTCAATGCTCCCCGTACCATTGATATTGACATATTGCTTTTCGGTAGCCTGATTGTCGATGAACCGGTCCTTCAGGTACCTCATCCCAGGATGCATCTGCGCAGGTTTGTGCTTGTACCACTTGATGAAATTGCCCATGTTGTTGTGCATCCTGTCCTTGGGAAAACTGTCGGACAGTTGCTGGATATGTGCATCGATAAACTAGCTGTTGACTTTTATAAACCGTTGAAAAGCATTGCCCCTGATCAATGAAATATAATTTTATAGCAATAGAAGGTACCATAGGCGCCGGGAAAACTTCTCTGGCAACGATGCTTTCAGAAAGACTGAACGCCAGGCTGATCCTTGAGCAGTTTGAGGATAACGACTTCCTGCCGAAATTCTACCGCGATCCGTCAAAATATGCTTTTCCGCTGGAGCTTTCTTTCCTGGCAAGCCGGTTTCAGCAGTTAAAAAATGAATTGTCGGTTACCGACCTATTCAGGCCCCTCACCATTTCTGACTATTTTATCACCAAGTCGCTGATTTTCGCCCGTAAAACCCTTGCCGATGATGAATATGCGCTCTATGCCAGATTGTTCAACATTATAAATCTTTCGATTCCAAAGCCCGATTTACTGGTTTATCTGTATGTTTCTGTTGAGCGGCTCAAATCAAACATCATCCAAAGGGGACGTTCGTACGAGATGGATATTGAGCCGGCATATCTCGAAAAAATTCAGAGCGGCTATTTTGACTATATCCGGCAGCAAACCGGTATGCGGATCCTGATCATTGATACAAACCGTCTTGATTTTGTTAATATTCCTGATCATTTTGAATTGCTGTACAAGCTGATCCTCGATGATTACCCGCCGGGAACGCATACAATTACTCCCTGATACGGGTACCCTGAGGAATTATTTTTACGTTTTTTCGGCTAATCGAAATATTAGCATTAAATTTGATGAAACAGTACGGCATTGTAATCCTTTGCCCGGGGCTTGTATTATTCAGGCAAACGGTTTACTTTTTTTAGTTATCCAGTATTGATAATATCAAGATGGCAAGCGAAATTCCATTTTATTATTTTCTGATTACTATTCTGTTGTCACTGATGATCCTTGGCGGTGTGCTCATTTACTATTTAAGGGCTTCCCGTGAAAAAAACCGGATGATCAAACTGCTGAGCGATCAGAATAAATCGATTCTCAATACGCAGGAAGAATTGCGGAAAGCCAAGGAAAAAGCCGAGGAATCAGATAAACTGAAGTCCGCTTTCCTTGCCAACATGTCGCACGAGATAAGAACCCCGCTGAATGCCATCATGGGTTTTTCATCCCTGCTGCTTGATTCAGGCACCGAACAGGAAGAGCACAGGCAATTTATCAGCATCATTCACAACAACAGCAACAAATTGCTTGATCTGATGGGAGAAATCTTTGATATTGCCCAGATAGAATCCGGGTTGATCATCATGCAGCGTGAACCTTGTCAGATTAATGAAGTGCTGATGAGTCTGATAACTTTCTTTAATCTTGAAAAAGGCCTTTCGGGTAAGGAGCATATCAATATCCGGATGCAAAAGGCGAATAAGGACCACTCTTTTACAATATTGACCGATGAGCGTAAACTCAGACAAACCTTATATAATCTGATAGAGAATGCGCTGAAGTATACCAATGAAGGCTTTATTGAGGTGGGTTATCAGTTTCGCGAGAACAGCATGGTTGAGTTTTATGTCAGGGATTCAGGTATCGGCTTCCCTCAGGAAAAACTGGATGTACTGTTTCAGAAATTCAGGCAGGTTGAGGAAGGACATAACAGAAATTACGGGGGAATAGGACTGGGGCTTACGCTTTCGAAGAAATTTGTTGAATTGATGGGTGGGGAAATGTGGGCTGAGTCGAAACCGGGAGCCGGTTCTGTATTTTATTTTACACTTCCCTGCTAGGTTGCGGATAAGTAAAATCACCCAACTTGAATATTAATTTACCGCTTTTTTCTTTCTTACTCACTCTCTCTGCTAAGGCTGCTTTTTCCCTTTTGTGTCGGGTTGAATAAAAAAGCCGGATACAAAACAGTACCCGGCTACCAATGCTGGTTTTATTTTGTTAACTCTGAAACTCTTTCAGAGATTCCATAAGTTTTTTGCGGGTGAAGAATATCCTGCTTTTCACTGTGCCAATTGAAAGGTTTAGGTTTTCGGCAATCTCCTTGTATTTGTAGCCTTCGGTATGCATTTCGAAAGGCAGGCGCTGATCTGTTTCAAGTTTGGCAATCCCCGCTTTAATTTCCTTGGTGCTGATTTCCGACTCGGGTGAAACAAAGTCGGATTTCCTGGGGATGTTGAGATAATACAAATCTTCGGTGTTGTCAACTATGGTGTTTGCTTTCTGATTCCTGCGGTAGTTGTTGATGAATGTATTCTTCATGATGGTGTAAGTCCATGCTTTCAGATTGGTGTCACTCTCAAATTTGTCCATGTGCGTCAGAGCTTTCAGATATGTATCCTGAATCAGGTCTTTCGCTTCTTCGCGGTTATTGGTTAAGGTGTTGGCAAAATAGGAAAGGTTGTCGTGAAGACTAATAAGTTTGTGGCTGAACTCAATTGCTGTCATGATATATTGGCTTTAAATTGGTAAAATATGTTTAACAAACATGATGCAGAATTAAACACAAATCATCATTTTAATACAATTTTAACATTTAAGATTTGCATTGCCTGGAGTAAAACATATAAAACACTTGATAAACAGTTAATTAGAAACGTTAAACAATTTTTTAAAAATGTTTATTGTTTGCGAATAAAAAGTTAAACAAAAATTTTACATAAAAATGGCCCATTACAGGACAAGTGATGTCCTGAAATGGGAATATTGTGCCTGATAGTTTTACTATATTTCCTGAATCAACGTTATTATTGGATTATAGTCAAAAACAAACATTCTTCTCCTTGAAAAAAAGTGCACCATTTTGGGCCAGAAAATTATTAGAAAGGTTATTATAGATAATGATAAATTTTAATAAGCGCTTTAATTGTTTGAAAATGTATTGATTGCGTTTGTCCATGAGGTGTCAGAAATCAACTGAATTACTGTCATGTCAGGATGTCGGTATCCCTGAAATTTTGATATCCGGCTTCCTGAAAATGAAGAAAGATTAAAATATTGCATCGCAACCGAAAAGCATCTTCAGGAATTGATTGCAGATTATTGCAAAAAGGGTGGAAACCCTTTGCGAACAGGGATAAACAGGGAAGACTTAAATTCCGGTTAAGGAAACTATCAGGAAAGAAGCAATTTCAGCTTTTCCGTGAAATGCTCAGGAGATTCAATCCTGATAACATTTCCGGGCAGTTCAACAGGATATTCCCTGGTTTGATACCCTGTAACGAATATCTGTTTTTCGTTGAAAGCCAGAGATAACTGCTGAATATATTCGGAATACTTTTTCTGTGTCAGAGGCGTCGTCATTGAAGTAAAGAAAAGATCAACGGTTTGTTTCCTGCTCACTTCGATCAGATCTTCAAAAGGAACCGACTGCCCCAGGTAAATAACCCGTAATCCAGCTTTCCTGGCAAGGTAATAATAAAATAACAGTCCAAGTTCATGCCATTCTCCTGAGGGCAGGGCCATCAGAACGCATTTGGTATCCGGTTTCAGAGGGTTGTTCTGTCCGTCGATCGCGATGATCAGTTTTTGTCTGATAATGTTGGAGACAAAATGTTCCTGGCCCGGAAATATGGTACCAATCTGCCAGAGTATGCCAATCTTTTCGAAGAAGGGATAAAGCAGGTTGATAACCGTATCGTCAAATCCCGATTTGATGATAGAAGTAGTGAGCACCCGTTCGAACCTGACTTCATCAAAATCGATCATGGCGACAATCAGCTGTTCAATCTGGTTGTCGTGGTCGTAGGAAGTCTCTGATATTTCAATAATCCTTTCGTTAATTTCTTCATTGCCCATATTGACAATGTTGGAAATCTTAAGGCCATTGCGGTTAAGTATGGAGACGTTCAGCAGTTTTTTCAGGTCATTGTCAGAATAGTACCTGATGTTGGTCGATGTTCTCTCAGGTTCTATCAGTTGATACCTTTTCTCCCAGATCCGGATCGTGTGGGCCTTGATGCCGGTAAGTTTTTCCAGATCTTTGATTGAGTACCTTATCATGGGTTGTGCTGTGTAAAACATTTTGTGTCTGACTTTCTAATCGTCTTATTAACAATGTTCGTTGTTAAATTGTTTAATTTTTAAGCGCTGAAAGTGACACAAAAATACTGAAGATGGATCGGGCGGAGCAAAAATATTTTCAGGAGGCTATACCGGCAACAAGTGCAGCAGCTTTCCCGAGGGCACTTTCGATTCCTCCCGGATTCTTGCCTCCTGCTGTGGCAAAATGCGCCTGCCCGCCGCCACCGCCGCTAATTTCTTTTGCAAGTTCCTTTACGATTGCGGCAGCGTTGTATTTTCCGGTATTCACCAGCGGGCCTGAGATGGCCACGGTAATTCCGGGTTTATCTTCATGCAATGTACCCAATATAATAAGGTGATTGTCAGAGGCATCCATAAGCCTGAAAGCAAGATCTTTGGCAGAGCCGGCATCCAGGTTTACTTTTCCGGTGATCAGCCTGCACCCGTTTATATCCTGGCTTCCGGCCATCAGCTGATGGTAAAGTTCATTCACTTTTTCCATCGAAATTTGTTCCAGCTGCGCCCTGAGTTTCTGGTTTTCCTCCAGCAGGTTTCTGAGTCCTTTTACCGGATCAACGGGGTTTTTTACCAGTTCTTTGATTTCGCTGATCAATGACAACTGATTGTGGTAAAACGCTTCCGCTTTTCCTGCGGTGATCGCTTCAATTCTGCGAACACCGGCGGCGATGGCCGATTCAGAAATGATTTTGAACAATCCGATCTGACCGGTAGCATGCACATGGGTTCCCCCGCATAATTCAACAGAATTGCCAAACCGGATCACCCTTACCGAATCTCCGTACTTTTCCCCGAAGAGGGCAAGTGCCCCGGCCTCTTTTGCTTTGTCAAAAGGCATGTCACGCATTTCATCCAATACGATATTCTGCCGTATCATCCTGTTTACCTGTTTTTCAATCTCATGAATCTCTTCTTCGGTTACTTTCTGAAAGTGCGAGAAGTCGAACCTCAGGTAATCAGGATGCACATATGAACCTTTTTGTTCAACATGTGTGCCGATAATGTTGCGCAACGCGTGATGAAGCAGGTGCGTGGCAGAGTGGTTATTGGCGGTGTCCGTTCTTGCTTCTTCAGATACGGTTGCCACAAGGCTTTCAGCAGGATTGGCAGGGATTGCTTCGGTAAGGTGAATGATAAGGTTGTTCTCTTTTCTTGTGTCCAGTACCTGAATAATCTGGTCTCCGGATTTCAGCATTCCCCGGTCGCCGACCTGGCCCCCCGATTCGGCATAAAAAGGCGTACTGGCAAGGGCAATCTGATAGGCATCCCTGCCTTTGGTGCGCACCTTGCGATAACGGGTGATTTTTGTTGTGACAGACAGCGTGTCATAACCCACGAATGTTTCAGCGGTCTTGTCATCAAGTATAATCCAGTCTTCAACCTCGATACTGGCGTCTTTTCTTGATCTTTCCTTCTGAAGTTCAAGGCCTTTGCTGAATCCGGCCATGTCAACCTCTTTACCGTGCTCCCGGGCCATCAGGCCGGTGAGGTCAATCGGGAAGCCATAGGTATCGTAGAGTTCAAAGGCAAAGGCCCCGTCGATAAACGTGTTTCCCGGGTTTGAATCAATATAATTATTGAATTTTGTTATTCCGTGCGAAAGCGTTCTGAGGAAAGAGGCCTCTTCTTCATGGATCACCTTTTCGACCAGTGTCTGCTGACTTTTGAGTTCACTGAAGTAAGTGCCCATTTGTTCGCTGAGCACAGGAATGAGTTTGTAAATAAAGGGCTCATCCGTTTTCAGGAAGGTAAATCCGTATCTCACTGCCCTTCTGAGGATGCGTCTTATTACATAACCGGCTTTGTTATTGGACGGCAGTTGCCCGTCGGCGATGGCAAAGGCAATAGCCCTCACATGATCGGCAATCACGCGCATGGCAATATCGGTTTTGTCGGCGGCACCATAGCGGATTCCGCTGATTTCAGCTATTTTTCCGATAAGCGGTTGAAAGATATCGGTGTCGTAGTTTGATTGCTTTTGCTGTAAAACCATACACAGGCGCTCGAATCCCATACCTGTATCAACATGTTTTGCCGGAAGTGGCTGCAGGCTTCCGTTGGCCAGGCGGTTGAACTCCATAAACACCAGGTTCCAGATTTCAATTACTTTAGGATCGCCGGTATTCACCAGGGTGGCGCCGTCAACTTCAGCCCTTTCTTTCTTGTCCCGGATATCAACATGGATTTCGGAACAGGGACCGCAGGGGCCGCTGTCGCCCATTTCCCAGAAATTATCTTTTTTGTTTCCTCTGAGAATACGGTTTTCTGGAACATGCGCCTTCCAAAGGTCATGCGCTTCCATGTCCGGTTGCAGATTGTCGCCCTCATCACCGCCGAAGATGGTCACGTATAACCTGTCCTTGTCGATCTTATAAACTTCAGTAAGCAATTCCCATGCCCAGTTGATGGCGTCTTTCTTGAAATAATCACCGAACGACCAGTTGCCAAGCATTTCAAACATGGTGTGGTGGTAGGTGTCGTGTCCGACTTCTTCAAGATCGTTGTGTTTCCCTGAGACCCTCAGGCATTTCTGTGTGTTGGCGATGCGCGGAAACTTCACCGCCGAATTGCCCAGGAAGATATCTTTAAACTGGTTCATTCCGGCATTGGTAAACATCAGGGTTGGGTCGTCCTTGACCACCATGGGTGCCGAAGAAACGATATGATGGGATTTTTTTTCAAAGAAATCAAGAAAAGTCTGTCTGGTCTGCTGAGCGTTCATGGGTATTTTTAAGTTGAAAACGGGTCTTGTGATTAAGGATTTTTAACATGCAAAAGGTTTGCAAATTTAATTGAAAATGTTAATTTTGCAGTCCCCCGGAAAAAACAAACCAATAATCTGCCTTTCACCTGATTATATTTTTTTTCTTTGCTCTATGGCAAAAGTCAGATATCATTTCAATACCAAATCACTTAAAATCGAAAAGGTTAAGGTAACTTTTAAGCAAAGGTTCCTTCGTCTGTTATCGGTTGTTGCAACCGGAATGGTTTTCGCCGCGGTTGTGTTGCTGTTCGCATACAATTTTATTGAATCTCCCAAGGAACGCATAATGCAGCGTGAAATAGATCAGTATAAACTGCAGTTTGCCATATTGAATGACCGGCTTGACAAGGTACAGGCCGTTGTGAGTGATTTACAGGACAGGGATGACAATATTTACCGGGTAATATTTGAATCAGAGCCTATTCCTTCTTCGGTGAGGAAGGCGGGTTTTGGAGGCACTGACAGGTATGCCAAACTTGAAGGTTTCAGGAACAGCGACATCATTGTAAATACTACCCGCAAACTGGATGTGCTTACCAGTCAGTTATATGTTCAGTCCAAGTCATTTGATGAAGTTTTTGAACTTGCAAAAAGAAAGGAAGAACTTATTGCTTCAATACCTGCCATTCAACCTGTTTCAAATTCTGATCTGCGCCGCATCGGTTCATATTTCGGGTATCGCACCGATCCGTTTTATAAGGTAACAAAGTTCCATGAAGGAATTGATTTTACCGCTCCGGTGGGTACTGACATTTATGTAACCGGAGATGGAGTGGTTACTAAGGTTGAATATTCGCGCAGCGGATACGGAAATTGTATTGTAGTAAATCATGGCTTCGGCTATGAGACTCTATATGCGCATCTCTCAAAAATGGCAGTAAAAAAAGGTCAGAAGGTAAAACGGGGACAGGTGATCGGTTTTGTCGGGAATACAGGAAAATCTACTTCGCCACACCTGCACTATGAAGTGCACAAGGGGGGCAGGGCTGTTGACCCGATAAACTTCTTCTTCAATGATATCACGCCCGAGGAATATGCCCTGATGATTGAGCTTTCGCAGCGTCCGTCACAAACCCTCGATTAAACATTTCCTGCCTTATGCCATACCGGAAAAAGGAAATTGAGAAGGTCTATTACAGGATAGGGGAGGTGGCGGAAATGTTCGGTGTAAATGTATCACTGATCCGGTACTGGGAAAAAGAATTTGATATTATCAAGCCTTTCCGGAACAAAAAAGGCAACCGGTTTTTCACAAAGCAGGACGTTGATAACTTTCACCTGATTTACCATCTTGTAAAAGAGCGCGGTTTCACGCTCCAGGGTGCCCGTGAAAAGCTGAAAGCGAACAGGGATGATGTTACCGCCAACCATGAAGTTGTGAAAACCCTTCAGCAGATGCGGGCTTTCCTTCTGGAACTAAAGCAAAACCTCTCTGAAGACTGATTATTACCTGTAACTGTTGCTTGCTAGATAATTGCGGACATAATCCGATACACCATCCTCCAGCGAGGTGAAAGAACCGGTGTAGCCGGCATCTTTCAGTTTATGCATGTCAGCTTCGGTAAAGTACTGATATTTATCCCGGATATCTGCCGGGGTGTCGACAAATTCAATATCGGGTTCAAGATTCAAGGCCGAAAATGTAGCCCTGGCAAGGTCGAAGAAGGTTCTTGCCCTTCCGGTCCCAAGGTTGTAAAGTCCTGGTTGTGGTCTTTTGTTCATCATGAATTCCAGCACTGCAACGACATCCTTAACATAGATAAAGTCGCGCAATTGCCCGCCATCGGCGAAATCGGGCCGGTGTGAGCGAAACAGCCTGACTTTCCCGGTTTGTCTGATCTGATTGAATGAATGGAATATCACCGAGGCCATTCTCCCTTTATGATATTCATTCGGCCCGTAAACATTGAAGAATTTCATCCCGGCCCAGAAAGGAGGCGTTTCTGATTGCCTGAGTGCCCATTTGTCAAACTCATTTTTGGAAATTCCGTATGGATTCAGCGGTTTGAGCTGATCCACAATATCGTGGCGGTCATGGTATCCGTATTCGCCTGATCCGTAGGTGGCTGCCGAAGAAGCGTAAACAAGCGGGATATTGTAATTGCAGCAGGCTTCCCATACCTTCCGGGAATACCCTGTATTCAATTCCTCAAAAATCTGCATATTGAATTCCGTCGTATCGGTTCTTGCGCCGATATGGAAAATAAAGCTGATTTCCTTTTCATGCAGGGGCAGCCAGTCGAAGAACTCATAACGGCTGATCCGGGCTGCGAGGGATTTGCCGCTGAGGTTCCCGGCTTTGCCGGATTTTGAGAAATCATCAACAGCAACAATTTTCTTGTGTCCTGATTCCATTAGTTTGCTGATCAGGCAACTACCTATAAAACCAGCGGCACCGGTTACTATAATCATTTTTTTTGTATTTGTTTTTGCAAAAGTAAGTTACACTGACGGGTTTTCAAAACCTGCCAGAATTCCTGGCGAACCGATCAGATCAATCCAATATTAAGAAAGAATACAGCGAAAGTCATTGCCTCCATGGTATTGCCGGAAAATTTCCTTTTTACCGGTTGTGAAAAATCTGCCTTCGAAGAACTACATTGACAGGTTGAGCAATTTGCGCATCAACCGGAAGATATCGGTATTGTCGATCATTCCCTTAAAATTTCCTGATCCGGGGCCATAGGCGTATAAAGGTACAGGAATTCCGCTGTGATCATCAGTCGTAAACCGGCCGCCGGTTTGCCCGGTTTCGAAATTGCCTTCCATATTCGACAGTCCGCCGGTTTCATGGTCGGCAGTGACAATTACCAGGGTCTCTCCGTTCTTACGGGCAAACTCAAGCGCGATACCAACAGCTTTATCAAAATCAAGGGTTTCATTGACAATGTATTCCAGGTTATTGTCATGGCCGCCCCAATCTATCTGGGAGCCCTCAACCATCATGAAAAACCCCTTTTGATTCTTACTGAGCAACTCCAGGGCTTTTTCAGTTGAAAGGCTCAACATATCACCCCTTCCTTCACTGAATTTAGGGGGATGGGCAGGATAAAGCAATGCGGCCAGTTTGCCCTGGTTGACATTGAGCATGGCGGGTATGGTAGAGGCTACCGTGTAATTATGTTTTGCCAGGCTGTCGAGCAGATTGAGACTGTCGCGCCGGTTGGCAAATGCGTCGCGTCCGCCTCCGATAAATACATCGATGTCCGTTTTCAGATACTGTAAGGCAATATCTTCAGTCTGCTTGCGGCTTTTAACGGAAGCAACAAAAGCGGCCGGCGTTGCATGGGTAACATCACAGGTTACAACTATTCCGGTGGAAAGCCCTTTATCTTCAGCCAGTTTCAGAATGCTTTTTACAGGGATGCTGTCAGGCCCCATGCCGATCATTCCGTTATTGGTTTTGATGCCACAGGCGATGGCTGTGCCTCCGGCGCCCGAGTCGGTGATGTAATCGCTGGCCGAAAACGTCTTTACCAGAGCAATCTGGTTAAATTCAGCCATGTGTAAAGTTCCGCATGATGCCGTGTAGGCCGCATACATTTGTGCCAGCCCCATTCCGTCGCCGATCATCAGGATAATATTTTTCGGCAGATGTTCCCTGCCGGATTCTTTCGCGGTTTTCTGTGCTTTTAATTCCGGAACTGATGCAGTAATCTGTAATAGAATCGCTGCGAAGACAAAAATTTTTTTCATGTTGAGATTTGAATTATCATTGTAATCCGCTGCAAAATTATAATTTCCGGACTGTAGCGGCATTAATTATTTATGAAATAGTATTTTTTCAGCAAAAAATGAAAAAGTACGCCATGGCATTTGTCTTTGGAAAAATTAGCTACATTTACCCGCCCTAAAGCAGGGCTGATATCGGAAACGGTAATAATATTTCAGATATCAACAGAAAACTTTAATCCAAATTTCTAACCTAAGCTTTATGAAAGAGAAAGCCGTGACTTTGTTAAATGAGTCAAAAACCGCCAGGTGGATCGCGTTGGCTCTGATTTCAACCACCATGTTTTTTGCCTACTTCTTTGTGGATGTTGTGGCGCCTTTGCAGAGCATGCTTGAAACCGATTACAAATGGACGCCTGAAGTGTTTGGTATGCTTGGCGGATCTGAATTTTTCCTGAATGTGTTTGCCTTTTTTCTTATCTTTTCCGGTGTTATCCTGGATAAGATGGGTATCAGGTTTACCCTGATCACAGCCGGACTTACAATGGTGATCGGTGCAGCGCTCAAATACTATGCACTTACACCTGGTTTTACAGATACCGGTTTAGCTGCATGGCTGGGCTCTTTCATAACCTGGGTTCCTGCTTCTGCCAAGCTGGCCTTTGTGGGATTTGCTATTTTTGGTATCGGGGTTGAGATGGCCGGAATCACTGTATCCAAGACCATTGTAAAATGGTTTAAAGGAAAGGAAATGGCTCTTGCCATGGGCCTTGAGATGGCGGTTGCCCGTCTTGGCGTCTTTGCCGTATTCAGATTAACCCCGATTTTTGCAGAGAACGGCGGGCCATCCAATTCAGTGTTGTGGGGGTTGGCATTCCTTTGTATCGGATTCCTCCTGTTCCTCACATATACTTTTATGGATGCGAAACTGGATAAGCAGATGGGCGTGTCAAAGCTGACTACCAATCCTGAAGATGAGTTTAAACTCAGCGACCTGAAAAAGATTTTTACCAATCCCGGGTTCCTCGCGATAGCCGCACTTTGCGTTTTGTTTTATTCGGCCATTTTCCCATTCCAGAAGTTTGCAACAGATATGCTGGCTTCAAAGCTGAATGTTGACATTAAAACGGCGGCCGCTTATTTTTCCTACTTCCCGATTGGCGCTATGGTTCTTACCCCGTTTATAGGTTATTTTCTGGATGTCAGGGGAAAAGGCGCTACTATGATGATATACGGAGCTGTACTGCTTACGGTTTCACATCTGATTTTTGCACTTGTTCCTGCTGAATCCTTCGGCGTGGTGACCGCGATTCTTACCATTGTTATCCTCGGAACTGCCTTTTCGCTGGTGCCAGCTTCCATGTGGCCTTCCTTGCCGAAAATTGTTGAGGATCGTTACCTCGGATCGGCATACGGCGCAATTTTCTGGATTCAGAACATCGGTCTTCTTGCAGTTCCAATTCTTATCGGCTGGGCATTGTCAGCATCCAATCCCGGGGTTTCAGAGCAGATTGCAGCCGGCGTGGAAGGCGTTAAATATAATTATACCGTACCTGAACTGATTTTTGCCGGCTTTGGTGTTCTGGCATTTATCCTTGGCTTTGTGCTGAAGTTCGTAGATAAAAAGAATGGGTATGGACTGGAACTGCCAAATAAAAAGAAATAAGTATCCTTTCTGATTCATTGAGCGGTATCATCAGATGCCGCTTTTTTTTTGCCATGAAGCACAAAAAAAACCTGCCGGGATGTGCAGGTTTCTTAACGACATGAAAGGAGGGAGTGATAATTGAACACTGGGGCCGGGAAGCCCGGTGTTCATACTAAAGTATGTCTTTAGTCTTGTGCAAAGATGCAACAATAAGAAGGCCTTTTTTGGGGAAATGTACAAGCGTATGGATTTATTTATCAAGCGTAGTTGTTTTTCGAATATTCGTATTATCCGGCAGGCACATTCGTGTATTCTCACGTCTTTTTGCCTGAGCCCGAATGCCGGAGGCCACAACATTACTGGAAAATCAGGCACCGATGTGTTGATGGCTTATTTAACCCTTTGCAGGATCAGTGTGTCACTTTCTTCTTTTAAGCACCCTTGCCGATAAGCTTCCTACGGCCACTTCAGCACCGGAAAATTCCTCCGCGGTCAGCAGGTCATCGTAAGTTCCGTTTTCAGCTAGCCGGAACATGTAAGGCGAATCGCCCAGATTAAAAACTACGGAAATCAAATCGCCATTGTTGTCCCGGCGGTTGTAGGCCAGTATTTTATCTTCCGCAATGGTGAAGTCGAACGTACCGGAAACAAGTACCGGATTCTCTTTTCTGATGCGGATCAGTTTCTTGTAGAATTCCAGGTGTTCCCGGTTAAAACCGACCTGATCATAGGTTTTCTTACCCATTTTGATATTTGTCCGGGTTTCGTCATCAAACTTCAGCTCTTCCCACCACAGCGGCTTGCGTTCGTCAGGATCGTCGCCGCCCCACATACCAAACTCATCGCCGTTCCAGATGTGGGGCGAACCGATTGATGTAAACTGATGCACCAGATAAAGCCTGACCCTGTTGTATGTGTCCTCATCCGGCCTACCGCTGATATATGCAGTATCTTCATAAGGAGAAGCCCGGTACTTGTATTTACCCTTATTCGCGAAACAAGACAGCAGCCTTGGGCTGTCATGGGTTGCATTAACATTCATCATCCCATACCGGAAAGGCTCTTCCAGCCTGCCCCATTCAGAAAGGAGCTGATCCGCGAGCTGACGCGCATTGTATTCCGGCGCTGCTCCGGCAAAAAATCCCCTGGCCGGCCGGTAAGCCTGATAAAACATTACGGCATCAAATACTGAATCATTGGTATATGGAGCGGGATCCATCAGGTCGTCGGGCCAGGTTTGCCACCAGATTTCGCCCACCAGGTAAGCTTCCGGATTGACCGACTTTACCATCTGACGGTATTCGCGCCAGAATCCCATGGGAATTTGCTCAGCTACGTCAAGTCTGAATCCGTCAATACCTTTGCTTACATCCCCGTCAGGCGCCAGCCAGCGGCGGGTAACATCAAAAACATGTTTTTTAGCACCTTCGTTCAGGTTGCCTTCATAGGGAAAACCGTGTTTTCTCTCACCGGTTACGCCGGTCTTTTTTAGTTCCGGCAGGCTCATGATGTTCAGCCAGCCTTTATAGGCAAATTCATCGCCGGCGGTGGCCGGATCGTCCCAGGCGGTGACTTCATACCAGTCCTTATAGGCCGATTGTTCCTGGTTCTTTATCAGATCCTGCCATGCCCAGAACAATACCCCGGTATGGTTCCACGAAAAGTCAACTATCACCCTGATGCCCCGGTTATGCAATTCTTCGACCAGGCTGAGGAACAATTTATCTGCCGAGGTCCATTTCCATGTTGCCGGGTCGGCAGGGTCTTCTGTTGCCATGATGGCAAGATCACCTTCAGGGTCTGGTCCGAAATTAATATCGATGTGATGATAATTCCTGGCATCATATTTATGCAGTGAAGGCGCATCATTAATAGGATTCAGGTAAATCGCGGTAATGCCAAGGTCCGAGAGATAATCCAGCTTGTTGAGTATGCCCTGCAGGTCGCCTCCGTACCGCCGGTGTTGCATGGTTTCGCGCAGGCCCAACCCGGTTTTTGCGGCCCAGGGTTCCTGGGTGTACCAGTCGGAAGTCCATGGGGTGACTGTCCAATCGCCGGGAACAGGGAATGATGCTGTCGGTGTGCTGATCGATGCGATGGTGGGATCATTGGTAGGGTCGCCATTATTGAACCTTTCCACGAAAATCTGGTACCAGATCACCTCTTTCGACCATCCGGGAGGAGATGCGATGTTTGCATTTTTTGTTTTGCCATTACAGGAAGCCATTATCAGTATGGATGCAAAAAAAAGAATGTGTTTGATTTGTTTCATGGTATTGTTGTCTCTTGATCGGTTGGTCAGTAAGTTGGTCAGGAAGTGCATCGCAGACCGGAATCAGGTGGATGCGCGCTTCTCAAGTGTTACTGGTATTACCCTTGTCTGAAAATCAATAAAGGTTGAAGGATTTTCAATTCTTTTAATCAATATTTCAACTGCCTGCCGCCCCATTTCGAATCCGCTTTGTTCAACAGTTGTAAGCGGCGGGTATGCAATGCTGGCGATGGGGTCATTGCCGAACCCGGTTACAGCAATGTCTTCGGGAATCCGGCTTCCGTTTTCCTGCAGAATCTGCATGGCAGCGATGGCGGTGAAATCGTTTACCGCAAAAATGCCGTCAATTTTGGGCGCGATCCGTAAAATTTCTTCTCTGAGCTGATATACCTCCTGGCGGGTGTCACATTGGATAATCAGGTCCGGATCCGGTTCAATTCCGTAATTCTGAAGGGCTTTTATGTATCCTTCCAGTCTTAACCTGCCAACATGCAGGTGTTTTGGTGAGGCCAGGTGGAGGATCCTTTTCCTTCCGGTTTCCAGGAGGTGGCTGGTTGCAATCAGTGCACCTTCAAAATCGGCTGTAACCACACGATCGGTTTCAACATCTTCGCTCACCCTGTCGAGAAACACAAGCGGAATCCCGCTGTCGATCAGGTCCTTGAAATGACCGTGATCATGGGTGGTTTTACTGATGGAGATCAGTATTCCGTCGACCCGGTTATCGAGTAAAACCTGGGTGTTGATGACTTCCCTGTTGTAATCTTCGTTTGATTGGCAGATAATCAACCGGTATCCTTTTGCATAGGCCAGCTCTTCAATCCCGCTGATCACGGATGAGAAGAAATGATGCGTTATTTCAGGGATGATCAGTCCAAGGGTATTGGAACGCTGTCGTTTCAGGCTTAAGGCCAAAGCATTCGGTCTGTAATTCACCTGTTCGGCATATTCTTTTACAATACGCTTTGTTTCCGTGCTGATGTCGGGGTGATCCTTGAGCGCACGTGAAACCGTAGACGGAGAAATTCCCAGGGCACGGGCAATGTCATTGATTGAGATCAGGTTTGACTTCATTGAAATCTTGTTAATTGTTAGGCTGATTGATTGCATAAAGATAACTTGTTGATGAATGCCAATGCCTTTAACCGGATGATTTTTAATAAAAATTCCTGATATTCCGTCCCTGATGACTGATTTTTCAAAGAATCTTTTTAAAAAGATATCATTTGCAATCGTTTCCGCAATCGTTTGCGGTGATTTTTTTAATTCATTTCATGGATTTTTGTTAATAAACCTTAAATATTGAATTAATTTTTTCTTAACATTGTAGCTGGAATGCGACCATTTTTAAGCAGATAGGCAAGTTTCGGGGGATTTTTTTTAAAAGTTTTTTTTCATTTTAATTTCTGACACTTTAAATGTTCCTGTCGGGGTGATTAAAAGTGTAATAAATGCCCGTCATTTTTGAATTGAATTTTCTGCATTGAAAAGTGGTCGTTTTGACATATATTTGAATGAGTAGTTTCTGATAGAACGCATGCCAATTTACGTTTGAGTTAACATAATTTAAACCACCAACCAAAATCAGAATTATGAAGAAGCATTATGCATTGCTGAAAGTTCTGTTTCTGTTACTTGGCCTGGCAATCGGTTCTCATGGATTTTCCCAGGGAGTCAGGGTTTCGGGTAAAGTAACAGATGCAAATGATGGACAATCCATACCCGGGGTGACCATCTTAGTTAAGAATACCTCTACAGGTACCATCACAGACATTGATGGAAAGTATTCACTTGAAGTAGAGCCGGGTGCTACCCTGGTCTTTTCATTTGTTGGGTACAACACACAGGAAGTTGTTACCGGCGCCCAGACTACCCTGAATGTGGTACTGGTGCCATCGGTAACAGAGCTTGAAGAGGCTGTGATTATCGGTTACGGAGCGGTAAAGAAAAGTGACGCAACCGGATCTGTAGCCGTGGTTTCGTCGAAGGACTTTAACCGCGGGGCCATCACGACGCCTCAGGAACTGCTGGTAGGGAAATCTACCGGTGTGGTGATCACCAGCAGTGGTGGTGCCCCCGGAGCCGGAGCCACCATCCGGATCAGGGGAGGATCTTCTCTGAATACATCCAATGACCCGTTGATCGTTATTGACGGTGTCGCCATTGACAACACCGGCGTTTCAGGTACCAACAACATCCTGTCAACGATCAATCCCAATGATATTGAATCGTTTACGGTACTGAAAGATGCTTCCGCAACTGCCATCTACGGTTCAAGGGCTTCCAACGGGGTGATCATCATTACTACGAAAAAAGGCACATCAGCTGGTAACAAGAAACTGAAAATCAGTTATAACGGCACGATTGGTTACAATACCATTCCCAATACCATCGAAGTGCTTTCGGGTGATGAACTCCGTGAACTGGCCGCTGATCTTAAAGATCAGGGTTTGTCCGGTCTGAATGATGATGTACTGAAACGATTGGGCAACGAAAACACCGACTGGCAGAGCGAGATTTACCGGAATGCCATTACCCAGGACCACAACCTGAGTTTCTTTGGTAACCTTAAATCGCTGCCTTACCGTGCTTCATTCGGTTACACCGATCAGGACGGAATCTTGCGCGAAACCAATATGAACAGGGTTACAGGAGCGTTGTCGTTGAATCCGACACTGCTCGACGAACACCTGAAAGTTGATATCAATCTCAAGGGAAGCCAGGAAAAACAGCAGTTTGCTGACTGGGGCGCTGTGGGATCAGCCGTGGCATTCGACCCGACGCAGCCTGTGCGCAACGGAAATACCCGTTTCGGCGGCTATTTTACCTGGGCCAACCTCAGTGATGTGTTGCCCGACGGAAGTATGGATCCAAACGGAGACCCCAACCCCATTGGGGTGAGCAACCCGGTTGCGCTGCTTGAGCAGACCGATAACAATTCAACCGTGAACCGTGCCATTGGTAACGCGCAGTTTGATTATAAAATGCATTTCCTCCCCGAATTAAGGGCAATCCTTAACCTTGGATTTGACTATTCGATGAGTGAAGGTGTGAACAATGCCCCTGAAAACGCCGCTTTCACTTTCCGTGACGGAATCGGTCGCTTTACCGATTATTCACAGGATAAAAAAATGCAACTGCTTGACTTTTACTTTAATTATGTAAAAGATCTGCCTTCTATCTCCAGTAAGATTGATGCTACCGCCGGTTACTCATGGCAGCATTTCCAGCGGGAAGGTACCAACTGGGTACGCACTGCTCAGGGTAATATTGACGGCGACAGCCTCCGTTACACCGAATACATCAATGAGAATTTTCTGGTTTCATTTTTCGGAAGGTTGAACTACAGCCTGATGGATAAATACCTGCTAACCTTCACCCTGCGTAACGACGGATCTTCAAGGTTTTCGGAAGAAAACCGCTGGGGACTTTTCCCGTCGGTAGCTTTTGCATGGAAAATGAACAATGAAGGTTTCCTGCGCAATTACGACAAACTTACCGATCTGAAACTCAGGTTGGGATGGGGTGTTACAGGTCAGCAGGATATCGGGGATTATTATCCTTACCTTGCCATCTACCAGATCAGTGATCCGACCGCGGCCTATCAGTTCGGCGACCAGTGGTACCTCACCCTCAGGCCGAACCGCTATGACAAAAACATCAAGTGGGAATCAACCACCACCTATAACATCGGATTCGATTACGGCTTTTTCGATAACCGCGTAACCGGTGCCATTGATGCCTATTTCAGGGAAACAGAGGATCTGATAGCCAATATTCCCATCGCTTCCGGTACCAACTTTTCGAATTACCTCACCACCAATGTTGGAACATTGGAGAACCGTGGTATTGAGTTTATGATTGATGTGAAGCCGGTGGTTACCAAAAATGTTACCTGGAATATCGGATACAATGTTTCGTTCAATAAGAACGAAATCACGAAACTTCTCCTTACCGATGATCCTGATTTTAACGGCGTACCAGCCGGAGGTATCAGCGGCGGTGTCGGAAACTATATCCAGCGCAATACGGTGGGTTATCCGGCTTACTCTTTCTATGCTTTCCAGCAGGTATACGATGTCAACGGCATGCCGATTGAAGGATTGTACATCGACAGGAGCGGAGATGGCGGAAATGTTGCCGGGAATGACGAAAACAAGTATTATTACAAGAAACCCGCCCCCGATGTAGTGATGGGACTTTCTTCCAGTTTCAGGTACAAGAAGTTCGACGCTATGGTTTCAGCCAGGGTTAATCTCGGAAACTATGTTTACAACAACGTAGCTTCCGACAGGGCTGTATACAGCAGTTTGTACAACCAGTCGGGCTTCTTCAATAACCTGCCTACCCAGGTTAACCGTACCCGGTTCAACAGACCCCAGTACTGGTCCGATTTCTATATTGAGAATGCATCATTCCTGAGGCTTGACAATATCAGCATCGGATACAATGTTGATAAGCTCTTCACGGAAAAACTGGACGCCCGGTTCAGCCTTGCGGTTCAGAACGCATTTGTCATTACAAATTACAACGGACTGGATCCTGAAGTTGACGGTGGGATTGACAACAATATCTATCCCCGCGCCAGGACTTTCGTTTTGGGTATAAATGTTAACTTTTAATTGATGAGCAAGATGAAAAAGTATCTCAAAATAGGATTGGCTGCCCTCGCGATGGTAGTCCTTACAACATCGTGTCTGAAAGACCTGGATGTTGAACCCCTGGATAAGAACCTGCCGGTAGCCACCAACGTGTTTGATTCTCCGGAAGCTTATATGCAGGCACTGGCTAAATTATATGCTTCCTATGCCGTGAGCGGCCAGGAAGGCCCTTCGGGCAAGCCTGACATTGAAGGTATCGATGAGGGATTCTCGAATTACCTCCGTCAGTACTGGAATGCCCAGCAACTTTCCACCGATGAGGCGGTAATTGCCTGGAACGATGCGACCATCAAGGATTTTCACTGGCAGACCTGGGCGCCGAACGATGTATTTATCGCGGCCCTTTATGCCAGGGTTTTCTATACTATTTCAATCTCGAACGAATACATAAGGAATGCTTCCGGCAAGGAGGAATACAAGCAGTTTCTCGCCGAAGCCCGCTTTATCAGGGCCCATTCTTACTGGCATGCCCTCGATTTGTTCGGCAATCCTGGTTTTGTTACCGAAGATGATGCTCCCGGGGCATTCTTCCCCCGTCAGATCGGCCGTACCGAACTGTTTAACTACATAGAGTCGGAATTGAAAGCCATTGAAGATGATATGGGTAGTCCCAGGTTCATGTATGGCCGTGCCGATAAAGCCGCTGCCTGGATGCTGATGGCAAAATTGTATCTGAATGCAGAGGTTTATACCGGACAAAACCGGTATGCCGATGCAATCACCTACCTTGAAAAAGTGCTGGATGCCGGATATACCCTGGCACCCGCTTATACCGACAACTTTATGGCCGACAACCACACCAGTCCCGAAATGATTTTCTCAATCAATTACGACGGAGAGTTCACCCGTTCATTCGGCGGTATGGTCTATCTGATTCATGCTGCCATCGGCGGAACCATGCCTGCCGATGAGTTTGGAGTTGGCGGCGGCTGGGGAGGTTTACGGACCACCAAGGCTTTTGTTCAGAAGTTCTATCCTGATGTTGTAAACGGCATCTACAGCACTCCTCGTCCAAGGAATTACAAGAACAGTTATCCGGTAATTTATGTCCCCGGTAATTACATGACACCTGAATGGGATCCCGCAAACTCCGCCCAGCTTGCTTCAGTGAACAGCGATGGCAATTACGAAGGCTACATCTGGGTTGAAGCCGGAAAAGAATTCAAATTCACTGATGGTCCTTCATGGGACGTTAATTACGGTGATGACGGATTTGATGGCACACTTGAACCGAACGGAGCAAACATTGTTGCGGCCGAAACCGGATACTATAAACTGAATGTGAACCTGAATGATTTTACCTATACCATGGTAAAAACAGATTGGGGGGTAATCGGTTCTGCTACGGCAGGTCAATGGGATTCCGACCAGAATATGACCTATGATCCCGCTACCGGATTATGGAATGCAATTCTCGACCTTACAGCCGGGGAAGTAAAATTCAGGGCCAATGATGGCTGGGACATTAATTATGGTGATTCAGGACTCGATGGTATTCTGGATGCCGGCGGTGACAACATTGCAATACCCGAAGCAGGTACCTATGTGTTTACCATGAAGCTCGGCACACCCGATTATACGTACTCTATAACCCGCACTGCATTCGACAAACGCGCCATGTTCTGGACAGATGGTCAGACCCTTGAAATCAACGACATCGGTCAGTTTACCGAAGGATATGCAATTACCAAGTTCAAGAATGTGAACAAGGATGGTTCTCCGGCCCGTTTCCCGCATCCCGATTATGTTTGTACAGATTATCCGGTATTCCGTCTGGCAGATGCCTACCTGATGTATGCCGAGGCTGTGAAGCGCGGAGGCGGCGGAAGCGAGAGCCGTGCACTGGAACTTGTTAACCAGCTCCGTACCCGTGCTTATGGTGCCCCTGATGGCAACATTACCGGTGGTGAACTCACCCTGGACTTCATCCTCGATGAACGTGCCCGTGAGCTTTATTGGGAAGGCCACCGCAGGACCGACCTGATCCGCTTCGATAAGTTCACCACTTCGGCTTATCTGTGGCCCTGGAAGGGTAAGGTTCCCAATGGCGCTGCAACCGGAAGCTTCAGGAATCTTTATCCCATTCCTGCAGCAGAAATGTCGGCCAATCCAAACCTGCAGCAGAACACTGGTTATTAATCTTATTAAAATACAGATATCATGAAAAAAACACTGTTTTTCATTATAGCACTTGCCGGAATTCTTGTATTCAATTCCTGCGAGAAGAGAGAGCTGGAGCCGGTTCTGGATATGGAAAATACCATAAACCCGGTGATTTCATCTCCGGGCAATAATTCAGAATACATCCTGCTCGAAGCACAGGAAGAAGCCCTGTGGGCCAACATTACCTGGGATCCGGCAGTATACAATATCGAGACCGGGCGTAACTGGAACCTGCTCAATTCTGACAAGTTGGGAACTGTTACCTATACCGTTCAGATTGACACGGAAGCCGATAATTTCAGCAGTCCGCTCGGACTTACTGCAACTACCGAGACCAGCTATTCCATGACCGTTGCCGAACTAAACGGCAAATTGTTAAGCATGGGCCTGGCCACCGGCGAAGCGCACAACCTGGTTCTGCGCGTAATTGCGGATGTAACCGATGGTTCGACTTATGACAACGCGGTATCGGAAACCGTTAAAATGAAGGTTACCCCGTATGCTGCCGAAATCGTTTATTCTCCTATTTATCTGCTCGGGGATGCTACCGTACCCGGATGGGATAATGCCAATGCTTTACCGATGCATGCTTTCAACGAGACGCAGTTTGCCATCGTAGCCAGCCTGGCCGGTGAAGGTAAATTCGTGAAATTTATCCAGACCCTGGGTGCCTGGGCTCCGCAATGGGGTACCGATGGAACCGGTACCAGTGAAAGCGGTCCCCTGGTGTTCCGTCCCAGTGAAGATGAGCCGGATCCCGCAGCCATCCCTGCTCCCGCAGCAGCCGGCGACTACCGGATTTTTGCTGATATCCAGGCGCTGACCTATACCATTACCAAGGCTTCTGAAACGCTCTATCTGCTGGGTGACGGAACCCCGGCCGGATGGGATAATACTGCCGCGCTGCCGATGACCAAAGTGGCTCCGGGCCTCTTTGAGATTACGGTGAACCTTGCGGGCGGAAGTACTTACTTCAAGTTCATTGAAACACTGGGCCAGTGGGCGCCGCAATACGGAACGGATGCCAGCGGAACAGGCGATGCGGGCAACCTGGTATTAAGGCCTGACGAAACCGTTCCTGATCCTCCGGCAATTCCGGTACCTGCCATTGCCGGTAGTTACAAGATTACGGTCGATCTTGCTAAAATGAAATATACCGCCGTTATGGCAAATTAGTGATTGGAAATTTCTTAATTGAACGGCAGGCTATCCGCAGGGGTAGCCTGCCTTTTTCGTGAATGGCAGGTTGTTGCGCTTACTTTATGGTGTAATCGGATTGTTGTACTTTTGCAGTTCAGCTGATAATTATGGGTAGAAAAGTTAAAAATGAGGGCCCCCTCATCCTTGAAAATGTTGAAATCATTGATGCCGGTGCCGAAGGAAAAGCCATTGCACGGGTAAATGAAATGGTGGTATTTGTGCCTTTTGTGGTGCCCGGCGATGTGGTCGACATCAGGATAGTTTCGCGCAAGCGCAGGTTTTTTGAAGGAAGGGCAGTGAAATTCCATAAATTGTCCGATATGCGTGTAGATCCCGTATGCAGTCATTTCGGAATCTGCGGCGGGTGCAAATGGCAGGGAATGGATTACAGCCGGCAGCTGTATTACAAGCAGAAACAGGTACAGGATAATTTCAGCAGGATCGGACACCTGGAGTTTCCAGGCATAATGCCCATAAAAGGGGCCCCTAATACCGAATACTACCGCAATAAACTCGAGTATACATTTTCTACCCACCGCTGGCTGACCGATGAGGAAATGAATATTCCTCCTGAAGCGCGTGTCATGAATGCCCTGGGTTTCCATATTCCCGGTATGTTTGACAGGGTGCTGGATATTCAGCACTGCTATCTTCAGTCCCAGATATCCAACAGGATACGACTGGCATTGAAGGATTTTGCCATCAGCAGGCAGATTTCATTTTACAACATCAGAAACTTTGAAGGAGACCTGAGAAACCTGATTATCAGGAATTCCAATACCGGCGATCTGATGGTGATCGTCGTTTTCGGAACAGACAACCCCGGTAGGATTGAAACGGTCATGCGGTTTGTTTCCGAAAGTTTCCCTGAGATTACGTCGCTCTTTTATGTAGTCAACCAGAAACACAATGATACGATCAATGACCTGACCCCGGTACTTTACCAGGGGATTCCATATATGACAGAAGCGATGGACGGCCTTAAATACAGGATTGGCCCCTTGTCATTCTTTCAGACCAACTCGGTTCAGGCGTTGGAGTTGTATTCCATCACCCGGGAATTTGCCGGCCTCACAGGAACAGAAACGGTTTATGATCTGTATACCGGTACAGGTACAATTGCGAATTTCATCGCTCATCGTGCCGGACGGGTTGTGGGGATTGAGTATGTGGAACCTGCCGTTCAGGATGCGCGGATGAATTCGGAACTGAATGGTATTTCGAATACCGTCTTTTATTCGGGCGATATGGCAAAAGTGCTGACTTCTGAATTTATTATGAAAAACGGTAAGCCGGATGTGGTTGTGACAGATCCGCCCAGGGCAGGGATGCACGAAAAGGTGGTGAAAAGTATCCTGGAGGCGGCACCGGAAAAGATCGTTTATGTAAGCTGCAATCCAGCCACGCAGGCCCGCGATATCAGTCTGATGGCAGCGCAATACCGGATTTCACAGGTGCAGCCTGTAGATATGTTTCCGCATACCCACCATGTTGAAAATGTCTGTCTGCTGGAACTCAGGTGACTCTCCTGCCCTAAGGCCTGAATGTTTTGATCTGTCCGGCAAGTTCGTTCAGATCCGGATTCTCTCCCTTAAAGATAATGTGTGCTTTTTCATAAAACAACGCCCTTTGTTCCAGATGCCGCGTTACCCATGGAAGCAGTTGGTCCTGGCCGATTCTCTTAATCAGCGGCCGGGTAGTTTTAGATTGGGAGAGCCGCTTCACAATGGATACAGGATTGAGTTTTATATAAACGGTTATGCCGCTGCGCTGCATAAGACTGAGATTGTCGAAATAACAAGGCGTGCCGCCTCCTGTGGCAATCACCGTGTTAATCCTGCCGGCCAGCGACCTGATGACTGAATGCTCCAGAACCCTGAAAGCATCCTCTCCTTCACTGTCAAAAATCTCTTCAATGGTTTTGCCGGTCATCGTTGATATCAGCTCGTCGGTGTCTTCAAATGCATATCCGAGCATTCGGGCAAGTTTTCGTCCGGCGGTCGATTTGCCGCTGCCCATATAGCCAATCAGGAAAACTGGTTTTGACATGAATTAAATGAATCTGACTGACAAAAATAGCATTAATCCCGGAAATGGACTGCAATGGAGATGCGGAATCCACTGGACGGATATCTGCTTATTTTTGTAACTTTATACCGCTTATGGCATACTTTAAGGTTTACAGAGGATCACTTATATAATGACTTCAACCATTCATCAGATACTGGCGCGATACTGGGGATACAGTGCCTTCAGGCCCATGCAGGAAGAGATTATCCTGTCGGTATTGTCGGGTCGCGATACGCTTGCCCTGCTGCCCACCGGAGGAGGCAAGTCGTTGTGTTTTCAGGTTCCCGGAATGGTGACAGAGGGCATTACCCTTGTAATCACGCCCCTGATTGCCCTGATGAAAGATCAGGTTGAAAACCTGAAAAGCAAAGGGATTCCCGCCGAAGCTGTCTATTCCGGTATGACGCCCAGGGAGGTTGAGCTTGCCATGAATCATGTACTGCACGGTCAGGCGCGTTTTCTTTATCTTTCCCCTGAACGGCTGCTAACCGAACGGTTTCTCACGGCACTTGAGCACATCAAAGTCGGAATGATTGCAGTGGACGAAGCCCATTGCATCTCTCAATGGGGCTACGATTTCAGGCCGCCCTATCTGCGCATTGCGGAATTGCGCGACCGCCTGCCCGGTGTTCCGGTGCTGGCCCTTACTGCCACGGCAACCCGGAAAGTGGTGAATGATATTCAGGACAAGCTCAGATTTTCGCAATACAATGTGTTTGAACGCAGTTTCGAACGCAATAACCTTGCATATGTCGTTTCAAGGACGGAGAATAAAACGGACCGTCTTCTCAGGATTTGTACAAATGTAAAAGGAAGCGGAATTATATATGTGCGTAACCGCCGGAAAACCAGGGAAGTTGCCGGGTTGCTGGCGAGAAGCGGCATCCGGGCAGACTTTTATCACGCGGGCCTGGATCCGCGTGAGAGGGAGAAAAAGCAGGATGCCTGGAAAAGTGGTTCGATACGGGTTATGGTTTCTACCAATGCCTTCGGCATGGGAATCGATAAGCCGGATGTGAGGTTTGTGGTGCACCTTGATTTGCCCGACAGCCCAGAAGCCTATTTTCAGGAAGCCGGAAGGGCCGGCAGGGACGAGAAAAAAGCTTTTGCCGTGCTGCTTTTCGAGGAAGCCGATATCCTGGATGCCCGCCATAACCTTGACCTTTCATATCCTGAACCTGAGTTCATCCGCAGGGTTTATAAAGCCCTCGGTAACTATCTGAACCTGGTTCCCGGTGCCGGTCGCGATACTACGCATGTATTTGATATCAATAATTTTTGCAACCAGTACGATTTTAAGCCGGTGGTGGCTTATAATTCCCTTAAATTCATTGAAAGAGAGGGATTTATTGTGATGAATGAGGCAATGTCAACCCATTCAAAACTTGTATTTAATGCCCGTAAGGATGACCTTTACCGCTTTCAGGTTGAACATGCGGCATTTGATCCGCTCATCAAGATGATCCTGCGCTCATACGGAGGGGTATTTTCGGAACCCGCTTCCATCAGCGAGGCAGAATTGGGACAGCGCCTGTCAGTTCCTGCTGAAACGGTGAGTCAACTGCTTACGCGACTACATCAGCTGGAAGTCCTGACCTATGTTCCCAGGACCGATAAACCCCAGATTACTTTTTCCAGTGAACTGATAAAGGCTGAGGACCTCCGGATTTCACCTCAGTTTTATCATGAAAGAAAGCAGGAAGCAGTTCAAAGGCTTGATGCCATCATTAATTATGTATCTACATTGAACCGATGCCGTAGCCAGATGCTGATCTCCTATTTCGGTCAGACCGACAGCCGGCGGTGCGGAATCTGCGATGTATGCCTTGAAAGGAACAAGGCAAACCTCAGCGAGCTGGAATTCAACAATATTCTTGAAGTTATCAAACCCTTACTGAAAGCGGCTCCCTGCAGCCTGAAGGAGCTTACGGATGCCTGCCCCAGGATCAGTGAGGAAAAAGTGATCAACGCGGTAACCTGGCTGACCGATAATGATAAAATTGATGTTGTTTCGGATGGATTCTTCAGATGGAGATCAGGAAATGAGGATCAGTGATAGGCTGCCTGACAGGGATTTTTACCTGGATGGTGATGTGGTCGGAATATCAAAACGGCTGCTGGGGATGAAGATTGTTTCCAATACTCCTGAAGGTATCTGCTCGGGCATCATCACTGAAACGGAAGCCTATGCCGGGGAAACTGACCGTGCATCGCATGCCTTTGGCGGAAGGTTAACGCGGCGTACTGAAGTGATGTATCGCGAGGGTGGTATCGCCTATGTCTACCTCTGTTATGGCTTGC
>JABNAD010000372.1_pt1 | contig 29006 bp, 21 predicted proteins | sample 7240381 | NCBI WGS metagenome assembly JABNAD01 (sample SAMN11332834, study PRJNA596920) | anaerobic digester metagenome | biome: digested sludge; isolation source: digested sewage sludge-derived enrichment culture grown on H2/CO2 | place: Germany: Goettingen
ATGGGGCAGGGCCAACATCGGGCCGGGAGATGAGATCCTGATTTCAGGGATGGAGCACCATTCCAACATTGTTCCCTGGCAGATGCTTTGCGAAGAAAAAGGGGCTGCACTGAAGATTTGTCCCCTGCACCCTGACGGAAGTCTGGATATGCGGGCTTATGCTGACATGCTTGGAGAAAAGACCCGGATGGTTGCCATCACCCATATTTCCAATACGCTTGGCACCGTTAATCCCGTGAAGGAGATTACCCGCCTGGCACACGAAAAGGGCATCACTGTGCTGATTGACGGGGCTCAGGCGCTATCGCACATGAAGGTGGACGTACAGGACATCGGGTGTGATTTTTACGCTTTTTCGGCGCATAAGGTCTACGGACCTATGGGTATCGGCGGCCTTTACGGGCGCGAAGAAGTGCTGAATGCCATGCCGCCTTACCAGGGCGGAGGTGAGATGATCAAAAACGTGACCTTTGAAAAAACCATTTACAATGAGCTCCCCTTCAAATTTGAAGCCGGAACCCCCAATGTAGGTGATGTGATTGGATTTGGCGCTGCCATTGATTATATCAGCGGCATAGGGCTTGACCAGATCGGAGCCTGGGAGCACGAACTGCTTGCTTATGCCACGGAAAAACTGGCTGCCGATCCATTGGTCAGGATTATAGGCGCTGCTCCCGGAAAGGCCAGCCTGATTTCATTTCTGATCGATGGCATTCATCCTTACGATGCAGGCACCATCATCGACCACATGGGCATTGCGGTGCGCACAGGAACCCATTGCACCCAGCCTTTGATGGACAGCCTCGGCATTTCGGGAACCATCAGGGCGTCCTTCGCTTTTTACAATACGAAACAGGAAATCGACCGCCTGATGGAGGCCATTGATAAGGTGAAGGATTTTTTTCTGTAGTACTGACAGGACAAAACAAGCATTATGAAAATAGAAGAAACCACCAGCGCGATTGTCAGCGAGTTCGAAAATTTTGACGACTGGATGGATAAATACAACTACCTGATTGAACTTGGGAAATCGCTTCCGCTGATTGACGAAAAGTATAAAGTTGAAGCGAACCTGATCCAGGGCTGTCAGTCGAGGGTTTGGCTGCATGCCGAGTTCGACGGAAACCTGATTCATTTTACGGCCGACAGCGACGCGGTGATTACCAAGGGCATCGCCAACCTGCTGATCAGGACCTTCTCAGGACAACCCCCGCAGGAGATTCTCGATTCCTCCACTGAATTTCTGAAAGAAATAGGGCTTACCGAACACCTGTCGCCCACCCGCTCAAACGGGATGCTCTCGATGATCAAACAAATAAAAATGTATGCCCTGGCATTTAAAACCAAGGCTGCCATGGGCAATTGACCGGGTAAGCAATTTAAAGCAGGCAATATGATGGATCACGAAAAAACCCTGGATCTTGGCAACCAGATCATCGATAAACTTAAAACCGTTTACGATCCCGAGATTCCGGTCAATATATATGATTTGGGACTGATATACAATATCAGTATTGACGAACAATCGGTGGCGCACATCACCATGACTCTTACCGCACCCAACTGCCCGGTGGCCGAGACCCTCCCCGTGGAGGTGGAAGAAACCGTGATGTCCATTGACGGGATTGAAGGCTGCAAGGTGGAAATTACTTTTGATCCTCCCTGGACAAAAGACATGATGAGCGAGGAGGCGATGCTGGATCTGGGGTTTTTGTAGACAGGATCAACAGGATTTACTGATTGGGTTATCCTGGTCCCGTAGTATTACTGACAGGATTTACAGGATTCACAGGATATATAGGTTCCTGAGGTCTGACATTTGCCGGACTGGTTTTATTTTACCGTTTTTTCAACTCTATTTCCGGATTGATTGACTTAAGCAACTCAATAAATTCTTCCTGTTTTACCGGCGATATCATTACTGTTTCCTTATTCCGGAAGCGCAGTTCCAGCCGTTTCAGCGAAAGGGCCGGGGATGAGAGCGGATTGCTTGTCGGACGGATGCTATGCAATTCCTGAATATCAAATGTTTTTTTGTAGAGTAGTCCGCAGGTAACGGTTAGTCCGTTTACCGGATGGATGTGGTAATGGGTCCGGAAATAAATCGACACCATGAAGACGATCAGCGGCAGCAACAGCAATCCGATAAACCAGGGGTCCTGCAACAGCAGCAGGATAAAAATCCCTATGGTAAGGAGGGTTGCCAGGGTGTACCATACCGAACGTTTCGACCGGAAGAAAAATGTTGCGTTCATTTTTCGAAAAATGATTTAATGTATGCAACGATATAATCGGTTTCGTCTTCACTTAACCCGAAAAACAAAGGCAATCTGATCAATGTAGATGCGTAGCGCCCGGCATTGGGCAGTTCGCGGCCGTCGTGTTTATCTTTGAAGTAGGGTGATGCGTGAAGGCTGAGGTAATGAAATACTGCATAAATACCCTGTTCTGCCAGGTGGCTCAGTAGCAGGTTCCGCTCTTCTGGCGAACGGGCAGTGATGTAATAAAGATGGGCGTTGTGTGCGGCATAATCAGGCACATAAGGCAGTCCGATATATCCTTTTTCTGCAATCGGGCTGAGCAGATCCCGGTAGCGTTGCCAGCTTTCCATCCGGTTTTGCTGGATGATGTCGAGGTGTTCGAGCTGGCCATACAGAAAGGCCGCGGTCAGTTCGTTGGGCAGGAATGAACTGCCAAGGCTTACCCATTCGTATTTCTCCACTTCCCCGCGGGAAAAGGCAGTGCGGTTGGTTCCTTTTTCGCGTACAATTTCAGCTCGTTCTATAAGGGAAGCATCGTTCACCACCAGCATACCGCCTTCGCCGGAGGTGATGTTTTTGGTTTCATGAAACGAAAAGGCTGCCAGATGCCCGAAAGATCCCAGGGGGGTGTCATTGCAGAATGCATCCACACACTGGGCAGCATCTTCAACAACAAAAAGCCGGTGCTTCGCGGCAAGTTCCATGATGGTCTGCATTTCGCAGGCGATCCCTCCGTAATGCACCACCACGATGGCACGGGTTTTTTCAGTAATCAGACCGGCAAGGGTGCCGGCATCAATATTGGGGTTCAGCGGGTTGCTGTCGGCAAACACGATTTTTGCGCCCCTCAGCGCGAATGCATTGGCTGTGGAGACAAAGGTATAGGAAGGCATGATTACCTCGTCTCCCGGAGCGATACCGAGCACCAGGGCGGCGAGTTCAAGTGCATCTGTACAGCTTGTGGTAAGCAGGACCTTACGAAAGCCATACCGCTCTTCGAAAAATCCCTGGCACAAGCTTGTGTAGTGCCCGTTACCGGCCAGGTGACCGAGGATGGCCGCTTCGGAAAGATGAAACGCTTCCCTGCCGGTGAAATGAGGCTTGTTGAAAGGAATTTTCATACCCCTTGTTTATTCCGCTAAAGTAGCCAAATATGGTAAATGTTTTGCAGTTGGCCTGACATACCGCTTTAATTCAGCTTTTATTCAATTGACAAGTGCAATTTGTCTATAAAACTATATTTGTTGTTTAAAAAATTGGTTTATGGTGTTATTTTTGCATGAGCCTCAGAAATTATCCCAAATCCATACACCTAAACCATTTTACCATGAAATTCAAAGTTTTGACGCTTGCACTCATGTTTGTGGCTTCGGCAATGTTTGCCCAGACTCAACCGGTAAAGCAGTCGACCAAAGAGACAGAAACCGCGAAGCCATCTGTAGTGGTAAAGCAGATGAAGCCCGCTGCTACGACCGGGAAGGCGGCGAAAGATCAGACAACCAAAGAGGTGGCTCCCAATCCTGCAACCAAGGTAGCCCCGGCAAATCAGAAAGGCGTACCTCAGAAGCAACCTTCAGGAGCAGTAACGCCGTCGGGACAGAAGGGTACCCCTCAAAAGCAGTCATCTAAAGAAGCAGCCCCTGTAAAGCCCAAATCTGTTGCTCCCGTAAAGGTTTCGGACGAAAAGAAATCACCGGTGACCACGCCCAAAGACATTACCGGGTACTGGCTTACAGCCAACAAGGCTTCTATTATTCAATTTACCAAAGAAGGGGATGTTTATAACGGCAAGATCGTCTGGTTACGCCAGCCCAACGACAAATCGGGCAAACCGGTAAAAGACCTGAACAACCCGAACAAAGCCAAAAGAAATAACCCTGTGCTTGGTACACTGATGGTTTATAACCTTAAATACAATGCTGCAAAAAAGATTTATGAGGGAGGAAAGGCTTACCAGCCGCAAACGGGGCGTACATTCGACTGCAAAGCCAAAGTTACCGGCAATGGAAACGTGCTGGAAGTCACCGGTATCGCGGGCTTGTCGATGATCAGCAAAACCCTGACCTGGTCACGGACCAATGGCATCCCGGGCAAAGGAAGCCTGAAATAAAATATTGCATAGTATCCGCTTAAGGATTCAACTGATATCCTAAACCTGACGAGCCGGTTCACCCTTAACGGGGATTTTTCCCGGCTTGTCAGGTTTCTTTTTTCGGGGAAAATGTATTCAGGAGTTGTTGACAGGAAATTCTGCCTGCTTGTTCACGCAGGAGTTGGAATATAATAAGCGGGTATCTTGTTTGTTGAAGTCCGCTTTAACGTGAGATGTGTGCCTGCATCTTTGCCCTGAATTTTTCGCTGATGATGTCGGCGCCCCGGGGGTTCACGTGATCTGCATTGAAAAACAGCTCAGGTTTTCCGCTCAGCGTTTCCCTGAAGTCAAACATTATGTAATTACCGGTCTCTTCAGCGGCGATCCCTTCGATCTGCCGGTCAAGGTCATCCAGATCGACCAGTTTACGGGCGTGCATCAGGTACTCATCGGTGAGCGGCATCCTTACCAGTACGGGGGTTATGTTGTAATCCCGGCAGAGGCTGAGGATTTTCCGGAAATAGGTTTCAGGGCCTTTGTCGGGCTTATTGCCATAGCCTGACAGGTAAGCGGTAGCCCTTTCAAGCCCCAGCGCATTCCGGTCAGGTTCTTCTGCAAAGTTCCGGTAATCGCGCGGAGGGCGATACCCGTTTTTCACCTGGGTGAAATCGGCATCGCGAAAGAGTACCGACATGTAAATAAACTTGTAGTTTCCGATATAAGCGCAGAAGCGGCCGGTAAACCATTTGATGTAATAATCGAAATCTCCGGTTTCCCTGGCCAGGGCCTGATAATCCACATATTTGCGCCAGTACCCGTCAAATTTAAGGGTGTTCTCGGCTTTGGGGCTGAAGTTGGCGGGATCCACTGAGAGTACTGCATATTCAGGGACTTTCCCGGAGTTCTCAAGGATGTATTTCAGCTTATAATAGGTCTGGGTGTACACCTCAGCCGGCGATGCATAATTGAAACTGTTGCCGGTAATTGCCGGATTGATCATGTCGTGGGAATTGCCCAGCATCAGAAAGGTCAGGGTGTCGTTGTATTCCTCAAACTGCCTGTCCTGGTTCCGGTTCAGGCGGTGGTAGATCATCGTGCGGTCATAAACAGCATTCAGCACTGCATTCACTGCCACAGTCAGCAGCACGATTATCAGCGCATTTCTGAAAAACTGTTTTTGTCTGTCCATCTTTAAAACTGAAAATAAAAGAATTCCTGTCGTGCAAATATCCCGAAAATAAGCAGAAAGAAAAACATGGCCAGATAGGCCGCTGCCCTCACCGCAAGGGGCCGGCGCATGAATTTCTCCTTAAAGCCTGGCCGGTCGGCCAGCGCCTCAAAGCGCAGCATAAACACAATCAGGATCAGGCTGAGGATAAAGTCGTTGTTTTGTAACATTTGCCTCAGGGCGATGCCGGTATCGCTGAAATCGGCAATATTTCCGATCAGGGTGAGGGTGGAGGAGAAGCTGTGTTGTCCGAAAAAAAAGCCTGTGGCACTGACCAGCAGAAAAGTTGACGCCTGGTTCAGTGCCTTGAGCAACGAGGGAGCGGCAGCCAGTCCGCTGAGGCGGTTAAACTTTTCCATCATAGGTCTGCTGATGTTGGCCATGGTCATGAACAGGCCGTGCAACAGTCCGAATATCAGGAAATTCCAGTGTGCGCCATGCCAGAAACCCACCAGGGTGAAAGTGATGATCAGGTTCAGGTTCAGGCGCCAGGCAACTGCTTTCCCTCTGAACCTGGAGGGTAACGAAAAATAGACATAATCCCTGAGCCAGGTGGTAAGGGTAATGTGCCAGCGGTTCCAGAAATCAGCCACTGAGCGGGCTGAGAAAGGCCGGTTGAAGTTCCGGCTCAGCCTGAATCCCATCAGCCGGGCAGAACCAATGGCAATATCGGTATATCCCGAAAAATCAGCATATACTTGTATGATCAGCAGGGGGAGTGCGATGGCAATCTGTATACCGTGGAAATATTCAGGCTGTCCGTATACCGGCTGCACCAGCACGGCGATGCGGTCGGCAATCACGATTTTTTTGAACATCCCCCAGAGGATCAGCCGGAGGCCCGAGGCGAAAGCATCCGGATCGAAGGTGTGTTGCTGCCTGAACTGCGGCAACAGGTTGCGCGCCCTTTCGATGGGCCCGGCCACCAGCTGAGGGAAAAAAGTGACATAAAGGGCATAAATGCCGGCGTGTTTTTCCGGTTTCGTGACTCCCCTGTATACGTCGATGACATACCCCAGCGTTTGAAAAGTGTAAAATGAAATCCCGACAGGGAGCAAAATGGCATAATACGGGATGTGTCCGGGAAGTCCCGTCAGATCTGACAATCCGGAAATCAGTCCGGTGAAAAAGCCCAGGTATTTGAAAGCGAACAGCATGCCAAGGTTGACAGTCAGGGCAACCCAGAGCCAGGGCTTCTTCCGTTTTTTTTCGGTATGGGCTGCCATGCCCAGGGCCGCAAAATACGAAACGGCGGTGGCGGTCATCAGCAGTAGCACATATTCTACCTTCCACATGGCGTAAAACAGGTAGCTTGCTGCCAGCAGCAATGTCCAGCGCCATTTGCCCGGAAGCGCATAATACATCGCCACGGTGAGCGGAAGAAATATCAGGTATCCGATGGAGTTGAACAACATGTTGCCGGTGCATTATGCCGGACAAAAGTAGGGAAAATGCGGTTTTTAAGCGAATTTATTCCAAAATAGCCCGGGCTGTTGGCAGGGGGTTCCCGGATAAACACTTACGGGTCAATCTGAATTTTATGTTACTTTGCGCCTGAAAACGGAGATACCCGGCTGCCGGGATCTGAATCCGGCGCTTTACGTAACCAGTGCAATATGAGTACGCCCAAGAAGAAGAGCAAACCCCTGACACCCAGACCGGAAAAGCAGGCAAACAACCGATCATGGGGCAATCTGCCATATTATCTTCTGATCACGACATTTGCGTTTATTCTATACGGAAACACCATCAGCAACAGATATTCTCTCGACGATGTCTATGTAACCGGAAAGAACCCCCTCACCCAGCAGGGCATCAGGGCCATCCCCGCCATCTTCTCATCGTATTACATCAACCTGAATGCCGAGGAGGGCGGACAGCACAACTTCGGTTACCGCCCGCTGGCCAAAGCCACTTTTGCCCTTGAATGGCAGTTTTTCGGAGAGAATCCCCACGTGAGCCATTTTGTAAATGTCCTGCTTTATGCCCTTACCGGAATCCTGCTGTTTATGCTGTTGCGGCGGCTGCTCGGAAAATATCATGTGTTGTTACCCCTGCTTACCGTGATGTTGTTTCTGGCGCACCCCCTGCATACAGAAGTGGTGGCGAGCCTGAAGAACAGGGAAGAGCTGCTCAGTTTTCTGGGAGCCCTGCTTTCGCTGAAATACTTTCTGAGATTCTACGATTCAGGTAAAAAGATTAACATATTGTGGGGTACCTTGTTTTTTGGGCTGGGCTACCTGTCCAAAGCCAATGTGATGACCTTTCTGGCGGTGATTCCGCTGGTGTTTTATTTCTTTACGGATGTCAAACCACGGCGGTTGTTGCTGATGCTGATTCCGGTGCTGCTGGTGCTGGCCGCTGCGGTTGTGGTGCCTAGAATTTTCCTGGGTGAGACTACCCGTTCCCTGCAGTTTATCGAGAATCCTCTGCTCATGGGCGCCACCCTTGCCGAACGTCTGGGTACTTCCATGATGGTAATGCTGTTTTACCTGCAGAAACTGGTTTTCCCGCATCCTCTGGGATTTTACTATGGTTTTGATATGATTCCCGTTACCGGGCTTGCAAACCCGTTGGTATGGCTTTCGCTGCTGATCCATTTGGGGTTGCTTGGATTTGCATTGTGGAAGATCAGGGAAAAGCACCTGCTTTCATTTGCCATACTTTTCTACCTGGTGAATATTTCGCTGTTTTCCAACCTGATTGCGCCACCCACGGGAATTGTGGCGGAACGCTTCCTTTATATTGCTTCCCTGGGGTTTGTACTTGCGCTGGTTTACGGGATATTCAGGATTTTCGGACCGCTTGCTGCCGGAGACCAGTTGCCGGCCAGGGTAAAGAATTATGCGGTGCTTATTGCAGCGATTCTCGTCATCCCGGCTGCCGCCAAAACCATTGACCGCAACCGCGACTGGGAAGATGAACTGACCCTTTATGCCGCGGATATGTCCTACCTTGAGCAATCGGCTAAAGCTAATTTTATCTATGCAACCAATCTGCGTTCTTCGGTTGTGGAAAGACTGAAATCGGGCGTGCCGCGTCAGCAGATTGTCCCTGATGCCCGGATTTGCATAAAGCATTTTAAACAGGCAACCAGGGTTTATCCTGCCTATGCCGATGCCTGGAATAACCTGGGTGAGTCATTTCTGCTGCTGCTCAACGAGTCCGATTCAGCGATACAGTACTTTGAAAAAGCCGTGGTGCATAATCCGCAGTTTACGGCTGCGTTTTATAACCTGGGTTACACCTATCAGGTGACCGGTCAGCCTGAAAAAGCCATTCCGAATTACGAAAGGGCGCTGGAACTCCAGCCTTACGAGATCAGGGCCATGTCGAACCTTGCCCAACTCTATCAGAAGACCGGTCAAACCGAAAAGGCCATTGCCCTGAATGAAGATATTATTACGATAGAGCCCGGGCTGGACCTGCCCTACATCAATCTGGGCACTTATGCCATGCGCGGCGGGGATGCTGCCAAAGCCCTGGAATATTTTGAGCAGGCCATCCGGATTAACCCGAATAATTTCGAACTCAATATGCGGCTCCGGAATTACTTCCAGAAGGTTGGCGATTCCGTGAAAGCTGATTACTATCTTGACCTGGCACGCCGTTCAGGACGGCCTCAACAATAGAACTGCCAATGCCCGAAATCACTGTTTATTATCAGCCTGAGCTTACCCTGCCCGATCTGCTGAAACGGGCCGCCGCTTTTCCGGAGCCATTGTATATCGGCTATATGGACGAGAAAGGGGAAATTGACAGACAAACATACGCTGAACTGCAGCGTGAAGCCACAACGCTGGCCTGCGGATTGCAGGCGCTCGGGATGCAGCCTGGCGATAAAGTCATCATTGCAACCCGGCAGAACCGGGAAACCATCACCCTGCTCTGGGCCTGTTTCCTGGCGGGGGTGGTACCTACGGTGCTCCAGCCGCCCCTTACCTTTTCGGGATACAACCCCGCCGTGGAGAAACTGAAAAATGTTTACCGGCAGTTCGGAGAACCTTATATATTTTTCAGTGAGGCAATGACTGAGACTGATGGGCTTCCTGCTGAAAAAGTTAAACATGTCAATGATCTTGACTGTAGCGGAAACTTTGAAACACCGCATCTGCAGCCCGGCGACCTGGCATTTGTACAGTTTTCGTCGGGCAGCACGGGCGATCCCAAAGGCATTATGCTTACCCATCACAACCTGATGGTAAATATGGATGCCATCCGCATTGGACTGGATCTGCATTTCCCTGACCGCACCGGCAACTGGATGCCTTTGTTCCACGATATGGGTCTGATCGGTTACCACCTGGTGCCACTTTATTGTTCTATTTATCAGTTTCACACTGAAACCATAGATTTTATCAAAAATCCCGGTTTATGGCTTGATCTGATGAGCGGGTCCCGGATTAACGTTACCGGCTGTCCGAACTTCGGGCTGGCGCTGGTACTCCGTTACCTCAGCAGAAAAAAGACCTTTCCGGAGTGGAACTTTTCAGCGTTGAAGGCCATGCTCAACGGGGCTGAGCCGATTTCGGTGCAGATTATGAACGATTTTGTGGAGCGCCTGCAGCCCTTCGGATTCATGCCCGAAGCCATGATGCCGGTTTACGGGATGGCCGAAGCCACGCTGGCCATTTCATTTACGCCCCTGATGCGGCCTTCGGTGATCACTGCCTTTGATGCGACCAGACTCGATCTGGAAGGCATAGCCGTGGAAGTGCCGGTGGATGATCCGGGTGCCAGGCTGCTGTCGGGCGTGGGCATTGCCCTGAACGACACGTGGATCCGTATCACCGGTCATGACGACAGTCCGGTAGAGGACGGAATGACGGGCCACATTCAGTTGAAAGGACCCGGTATCACCGGAGGATATTACCGGAAACCCGAAGCCACCCGGGCTGCCTTCTGCGGAGAATGGCTGCGTACCGGCGATATCGGTTTCTTTTATAAAGGCAACCTTTATGTGAGCGGCAGGCACAAGGATATTATTTTTAAAAACGGACGTAACTATTTTGCCAACGATCTGGAAACCATGGCCTGTACCGTCGACGAGATCAGTTATGGCAAGGTTTGTTTTGGTGGTACCACCAGCCGCGAAACGGGGCACGATAAGGTGATCGCTTTTCTGGCCGGTTCACCCGGCGAAAAGGCCACGGAGACCTTCAGGCAACTGCGCAACCTGCTGCGGGCCAACCTGGGCATTACCGTTGATGAACTGGTGATGGTGAAATCAAACGAAATTCCGAAAACATCAAGCGGGAAATTGCAACGGTACAAACTGATGCAACGCTACCTTGCCGGTGAGTTTGCCGAAACAACCCTGCCGGCCGCTATTCTGAATGTATGACAACAAATATTGAAAATGTCCCTTTCTTTTTTATCATCGGCCGCCCGCGTTCGGGCACCACATTGCTTCGCTCCATTTTTGATGCGCACCCCAACGTGGTGATTCCATTCGAAAGCCCGGTAATTCTGAATCTTTACCGCAAGTACAAAAAAGTACGCGCCTGGGACGAGGCCGCCGTTGATGAACTGTATGCCGACCTTAGCAAACAGCCCTATTTCGAACGCTGGAGGGTGGAGAAAGAGGGGTTGAAGGAACGGATACTCGGTTATCAGGGAGAAATCAGTTTTCACCTGCTGATAAGGCTGGTTTACCAGGGGTACCAGTCTGTGTTCGACAAGACTGAAACCCTGTGGTTCGGCGATAAGAATCCGGTTTATTCCTTTTATGCCGACCGTCTTTTCAGGATGTTTCCCGACGCGAAGTTTATCCACATTACCAGGGATTACCGCGATAACCTGGTTTCGTTGCGAAAAGTAACCTTCGAGGCGCCCATCCCGGCCCTGATCGCCTATCGCTGGGTCAGGGCCAACAAGCTGATGGACAAAATTATCCGCAAGGCGCCCGATCAGGTACTCCGCCTGCGTTATGAGGAACTGGCCGCTGCCCCTGAGGAGAAAACCCGGGAAATCTGCAATTTTCTGAATCTGGAGTTCTATCCGGAGCAGCTTGAATACCGGAAAAAGCTGGAAGGAGCGAAGGAGCGCGCCGCCGATTACCAGATCCGGAACCATGAGAGCCTGATGAAACCGGTAAACACGGGCCGTATCGCCATCTGGAAAGATGCGCTGACTCCGGCAGAGGTAAAGGTAATGGACATGGTTGCCGGTCGCAATGCAGACGAGCATGGTTATGAAAGGGAGTTCAGGGGTAGTTATCCGTTGCTGTGGCTCAGATCGTTGCCGGTGTTGTTGTACGCCCGGCTGATGAACACGGCCATGCGGCTGGGCAGTCTGCTGCCTTACGGACCAGCTTCATGGGTTTTTATGAAGTTGCAGGTATTCTACAAAATCTACCGCAGGGCTGCCAGCCGTAAGTCCGGAGGTTAATACCTGCCGGTAAACCGCCTTACCATATATTTCCACCAGATGGCATAAATAATGGTCAGCACAGGATTGGTCAGGCGGATATACCATGAACGTTTACTGCCTATCCATTCGAGGTTGCGGTTAAGGTCGCCCGGTTGATCCCCGAGCAGGTCCTCCAGCACTATGCGTCCGTAATTGTGGTTGGTCCCGTAAACCCAGTAGGCCGCTTTGAAGTTTCTGGTTTTCCGCAAAGTTCTAAACATCATTTTACGGATATTCTCCTTTTTGTAAAGCTTCATCCAGATGTTGCGCATGGTATGCTGCAGTTCTTCGCGGGTCATATGGTTGGTGCCCATTGTTGCTTCCTTGAAGTGGTAATGCTTCCAGTCTTCGGGATAATTACAGAGATCGATTTTTTTCTGATCGCGCAGCCGGAAAAACAGGTCGGTTCCCGGCAAGGGTGTCATAATGCTGGTTTGCATGGCATCAATGCCGCTTTTCAGGCAAAATTCCATACGGTTGTATAAATCCTGTTCGTTGTCGCTCTCCATGCCGAAAATCATGGCGCCCAGAACGGCGATACCGTGTTTGTGGATTTTTCTGAAGGCTTCCTGGTAATAATCCACGCCCCTTTTCAGGTTCAATCTTTTGCGCGCGTCTTTGAGGGCTTCGGGTTTTTCGGCTTCGATGCCCAGCAATATCAGGGTGCAGCCGCTTTTGGCCGCCCAATGCAGCACTTCATCGTTATCGGCAAAATTCATGGCCGCCTGCCCGAACCACAGCTTGTTGATTTTCCGCTCTACCATTCCCCTGAACAGCCTGATGGCCCGCTCCTCTGCTCCTTTATTGGTGTTGATCAGATGATCGTCAACAATAAACAATAGTGGCCTGTCTGTCTGTTCCAGTTCATCGAGCACCTCTTCAACCGGCCGCTCGCGGTATTTTGATCCACACATCTTGGTGACCGAGCAGAAGTCGCAGCCCATGGGACATCCCCGTGAGATTTGAATCAGATCATATACGTAGGGGTATTTTTTGTAAATTTCCCTGCGGACAAAGGGTATTTTATCAACCGGGGTAATCCCGCCCTGATACAATTTTTGAATTCTGCCTTCTTCAAAATCTTTGATTACCCTGGGCCAGATCAGTTCGGCTTCGCCCGAAACCGTGGTATCAACATAGTTAACAACCTCTTCGGGCATCATGCTGGCGTGGATGCCGCCCATTACGGTATGCACCCCCTGACTTCTGAACATAGCGGCAAGTTCATAAGCACGGAAGGCATTGGCCGTAAATGCAGTGAAACCAACCATATCAGCAGGCCGGAAGGTGCACAGTTCAAAACTTTCATCAATCAGCTCCACCTCCCAATGGTCGGGTGTAAGTGCGGCAATAATGCCCAGCCCCAGTGGCATGTAACTGGTACTGGGATCATTCGAAAATCCCAGCCGGTACTGATTTATCGGATTTATCAGAAGCAGTTTTCTCTTCTTTTTTTCGGTCATCTCCATCTGCAGAATTTCATTCCGGTGGCAATATTACTAAATACTTTTATCCTGATGCGTGAAATTTCGTTTTACATTTCCGGCTTTGCTGTGTTGGTATTTGAAACTTCCTAACTTTGCCGTATGAATTAATACCGGTTTTATGAACATTGACGACTTTATTACCCGCATTGAAGAAGAATTTGACGACCTGACACCAGGAACCCTGAAGCCGGAAAGTGTTTTCAGGGAAGTGTTTGAATGGAATTCCATCAATGCACTGATCCTGATCGCCATGGTTAAGACGGAATACGACGTGGCCGTCAATGCGGAAGATATTGCCAACTCAAAGACGGTTGCGGATATTTACAGGATTATTGAAGAGAGGGTCAGCTGATCCGTTTACGGCTGATTTTCAGCTTTTCTTCATGAGTTTCTCGCCTTCTTCAGCCATTTCTGCAATGGTCAGCCCTTCAAAGAACAGATACGGCGGCCATTCAAAACCATAAATCCTGCTGGTTTCATCGGAGAGTTCAACTGCCCTGATTGAATCGAGGCCGTAAGATACGAGCGGTTTGTTCCTATCCACGGGCATGCCTCCGTTAAGCCTGCCTGAAGCCCAGTTAATCATAAATTCTGACAATGAGCCGGTTTCCGGCAGCGGGTAATCAGCCGGTATTAATTCCAGTTCAAATTGCTTCTGAGCTATAATTTCCAATGTTCCTGAAAGCAGGGCTTCCTTTGCAGCCCGTCGCATAATCTTTCCGCTGGAGGTTTTCTCAAGGCTGCCGGTTTTTATCAGTACAACCTTCCACGGGCGGATTTCAAACTCACCTGCCACTGCCTCAGCAATGTTTTCAGTTATGGCCGCTGTGTCGGGGCGCCTGAGGAAGGTGCGCTGCAGCTCGGTTACTATGCATAGTCGTTCTTCACCCTTGTGCTCCACCGAAAAAGCGGCGCAGTAGTTTTTTCTGACAGAATGATGGCTCTCCTCCGTCATATGCTCGATATCCTGGGGGTAATAATTTCTTCCTCGGATGATGATGATGTCTTTCATCCGGCCGGTAATGTACAATTCCCCTTCGTAAATAAATCCCAGGTCGCCCGTACGCAGCCAGGTTTTTCCTTCCCTTCCCGGGATGATTACCCTGAAGATTTCATTGTTCAGCGCTTCATTGTTCCAGTAACCCATAGCCACTGAAAGGCCGCTTACAAGGATTTCGCCTACCTGGTCATGGTTGGCAGGTCTGAGCGTTTCCGGGTCGGCAATCATGATTTCCGTATCGCCCCGGGCGGATCCGTTATTTACAATTTTTACGGCCAGCGGATGTTGATCCTCCATAGGAACTACCCGGTTCTCCCTGAGTTGTGAACTATCAACGGAAAGATACGGCCTTTTGGTCCCTTTGTCCGACACTGCAATGGAGAGGGTGGTTTCAGCCATGCCGTAGCCGGGGAATAAGACGCCTTGCGGAAGCCCCGATTCCCTGAATGTTTCACTGAACCTTTGCAGGGTCTCGTAACGAACCGGCTCCGCCCCGTTAAATACCATTCGGAGAGAGGACAGGTCTAAAGTCGCCCGCTCTTCAGGATTTATCTTTTCAACGCAGTGGTCAAAAGCGAAGTTCGGCCCCCCGCTGAAGGTCCCTTTGTAGTCTGTGATGGCTTTCAGCCAGTTGTATGGTTTGCCGGCAAAGCTTACCGGTGACATGAAAACAGCGTGATAACCGGTGAAAACCGGCTGGAAAACGCCCAGCAGCAGCCCCATATCATGAAACTGGGGCAGCCACATCACTGAGCGGGAAGAGTCGTCGGTGTGGAAATGCAGGTGAAGATTACGGGAGTTGACCATGATATTTCGGTGGCTGATCATCACCCCTTTGGGGGTGCCGGTCGATCCGGAGGTGTATTGAATAAATGCAAGGTCTCCGGGTGCCGGAGAAAATGAAAATGTTCCGGTGCTTTCCTGATTTTCCGTATTGGTGATCAACCAGGGTATTTTACTGAGCAGCTCATCTTCCGAAAAGTTACGTTCCAGATCGCGGGCAATCGAATCTGTGGCTAAAATGGCAGCAGGGGAGCAATCTTTAACGATGGCATGGATGCGGTTCAACGTCCTGTTTCTCCGGGGTGGGTAGGCCGGAACGGCAACAATTCCGCTCCTCAGACAGGCAAAAAGTGCCCGCAGGAAATCAATGCCCGGAGGATAAAACATAAGTACCCTTCCGCCTTTCAGCGATTTGCCTTCAAGCCTTTGGGCAAGTGCAGTCACATGTTCGTCGAACTCCCTGAAAGTAACGGTTTCCCGGGCATGGATGCCATCATGAAGGTAGGTGAATACAGGCTTATCGGGATGTTGCAAGGCCCTCAGATGCAGCACTTCTGAAATGGTGAACCTTTCAGGAACAACTTTCAGGTTCCCGGGCAATGTGAAATATCCGGCTGATTCTGGCATGCTTCTCCCGTTACAGATTTGTGAGTCTGATTATCCGGCAAAATTAGAAAATTCCGGCCCTCAAGGAAAATTAAAGTATTTTTGTAGGATAACCTTTTGCCGATGCTGTTTCACATTCAGGCGGCAGAAGTCAAATTGCAGATTTATGGCAATATTCGCGATACCGGATGTACGGATGGCAGGCCTTTCGGCCTGTGTTCCCCCAAAAACGCTTTCAAACCATGATTATAAATGGATTAAAGTGAAGGAACGGGAACAGGTAATCAAAACCATTGGCGTGGAAAACCGCCATGTGGCCGAACCCGGACAAACCACTTCCGACCTTTGCTTTCAGGCGGCTGAGCAACTGCTTGATGAACTGAAGTGGGACAGGAATGAGATCAACATCCTTGTTTTTGTCTCGCAGAGCCGTGATTACATCATTCCGTCAACCTCCGCCATCCTTCAGGACCGTCTGAAACTGCCGAAAACCTGCATGGCGATCGACATCAACCTGGGGTGTTCGGGATACGTTTACGGCCTTTCGGTGATCAGCAGCATGATGAAGGCGGCCGGTCTGCAAAAAGGATTGTTGCTGGTAGGCGATTTGTCGAACGTTACTTCCAGTTACCGTGATAAAAGTACCTATCCGTTGTTTGGCGACGCCGGCACTGCTACCGCCCTGGAACTATATCCCGGCGCGACGCCCATGCAGTTCAACCTGCAAACCGACGGTAGTGGCTATGAAGCCATCATTATCTACGACGGGGGCGTGAGAAATCTGGCTGGCAAACATTCGTTCGCTACAAAAAAGTACGGCGAAGGTATTTACCGCAACCGGCTTCAGATTGCGCTGAACGGTATTGAAGTGTTTAATTTTTCGTTGCGAGAGGTGGTGCCAAACATAAAAACCACCCTCAAGCACTTTGGTCGTGAGCTGCCCGAATTTGACTACCTGCTTTTTCATCAGGCCAACCGCCTGATCAACGAAACCATCCGCAAAATGCTGAAGGTGGAGCCTGAGCGTGTTCCTTACTCCCTGCGCGATTTCGGCAATACCAGTTGTGCTTCCATTCCGCTGACGATGGTCACGCAAATCAGGGAGGCCCTGGAGCAAAGACCTCAGAAGCTGCTGCTTTCAGCTTTCGGTATCGGATTGTCGTGGGGCAGTGTGCTGATGGAAACTTCAGGGCTGGTGGTGCCTCCGCTTACGGAACTGGAACCTGTGCCGCAGCCAGAAACATAAGCAGAGCCGGGCTTGTGGCAATTCGCTAATGCAATTTTTAAACTAAACCCGTAATTTCAAGATATGAATGCATTTGATCTAAGCGGTAAAACAATTTTAGTAACCGGCGCTTCGTCAGGGCTTGGGCGGCAAACCGCGATTACGGCCAGCACGTATGGCGCCAGGGTGGTGCTTACAGGCCGCGACGCAGCCCGGTTGAATGAAACCTTTCAGCTACTCGAAGGGGATGGGCATCTGCAAATCACGGCCGATCTTACCCTGCAACCGGATATTGACCGGTTGGTGGCCGCCCTGCCCGTGCTGAACGGGGTGGTATACAGCACCGGCATTTCCGACCTGGCTCCGGCGCGCTTCATCACCGCCGAAACCATTGCGAAAACCTTTCGCGTGAGTTTTGATGCAGCCGTATTGCTCACGGCGGGGTTGCTCGGCAAAAAGAAGCTGGCTAAAAACCAGTGCTCGCTGGTGTATATTTCTTCTATTTCGACAAGATATCCTTTTGTGGGCGGGGCCATGTACATCAGTGCGAAAGCCGCCCTGGAGGCTTATGCCCGCGTACTGGCGCTGGAACTGGCGCCCAAAGGCATCAGGGTCAATTGTGTGGCTCCGGCATTTGTGCGCACCCCTATGCTCGACGATACCGCCGCCAACTATTCGCAGGAAGCGGTAAACATGATCGAAGCCCGTCAGATTCTGGGCCTGGGCGATCCGGAAGATGTGGCCAATTCAATAGTTTATTACCTTGCTGATGCCTCGAAGTGGGTGAGCGCCACCAGCCTGGTGCTTGGCGGAGGTTAATACATAATCGCCATCCACGCCGGCAGCATTGCAGCATCAGAAATACAGCGTAGCGACGTTCAACCCGGTAAATCCGCAACCGAACGAAGTGAGTTCACCGAAGGTAATCCAAAATCCGCAACCGAACGAAGTGAGTTCACCGAAGGTAATCCAAAATCGCAAATCCGAAATCCGAAATTCCCATGCCTGATTATTCAATTATAGTCCCGGTTTACAACAGCAAAGACAGCCTCGGGGAGCTGTTTTCACGGATAGATCAGACCCTGGAGCGCCCGGGCCTTTCATTCCGGGTGATTTTTGTGGACGATGGCAGTACCGATCAAAGCTGGGAGGTCATCAGCGCTATTCGCCAGCAGCATCCCGGCAAGGTGACCGCCATCCGGCTGGCCCGCAATTACGGGCAGCACAATGCCACACTCTGCGGTATTGCTCAGGCAGATGGTGACTGTATCATCACCATTGATGATGATCTGCAGAACCCGCCCGAAGAAATTCCCCGGCTGATCGCCGCTATGAAGGAAGAAGACGCCGACCTGGTGTACGGAATTTATAACAGGAAACAGCACTCCATGATGCGCAATATGGGCAGCGCCATTATCCGCGGAAGTTCCAAACGCCTGTTCAGCACCAAGGGGCAGGGCTCTTCCTTCAGGCTGATGAAGTCATCGCTGGCCAAGAACCTGCTGAACCACCAGATCAATTTTGTTTACATCGATGAGCTGTTTAACTGGTACACCTCCCATATCTCCTTTGCGCTGGTTGAGCATCACAAACCACCCTACCGGAAATCGAATTACTCCCCCCGCTCGCTTATCAGAATGATCAGCAACCTGGTCATCTATTATACCGCTGTTCCGCTGAAGCTGATGGTATACGGCGGTCTGATTTCGTCCATCATCAGTTTTATTGTGGGTGTGGCGTTTATTTACCGCAAGGTCGTTTCCGACGTTCCGCTGGGATTCACCGCCCTGATCGTTGCCATATTGTTCTCCACCAGCATCATCCTGCTTTCGCTGGGTGTGATCGGCGAATACCTCAGCCGCATTTATGCTGTGCAGAACCGTAAACCGCCGTTTGCCATCAGAGAGATGCGCTGATAATGGAAAGAGGATTATAGTGATGGTAATAAGTCTATTAGCCACAGCATAATGAATGCAGAAGACCCGGAAGATGAAACTTTTTAAATACGGTATTACCCTCGAACGCCTGAAAGAAGCCGATATTGAACTGGTCCGTCAGTGGCGGAATTCCGATCCTGTGCGGCTGAATATGGCATACCGTGAAATCATATCTCCCGGACAGCAGTTGGATTGGTTCAGGTCTGTCAACAACCTGGAAAACAATTACCTGATGATCTGTTACAAAGGGGAAAAGATAGGGTTGCTCAACGACAAAAATGTAGACTGGGAGGCGCGGACTTCAGAGTCGGGGTTGTTTCTGGGGCGCACGGAGTTTTATGCCACTTATGTGCCTTACCTGGTATCCGTAGCCGGGATAGAAACGACTTTTTACTTTCTGAACTGGAACAAACAGTTCGCGCACATCCTCCGCGGCAACACCCGGGCCATCAGTTACAATACGCAGTTGGGCTACCGCCTTTGTCCGGGCCAGGAAGATGCAGAAAACCAACGTTATGAGCTGACCCGGGAAGGGTTTGAACAGACGGCCGGCCGGATCAGGAAGGCGGTGCGCCGGCTTGCCGGGGATGAGCTGAAAACCGCGTTGCTGCTGGAGCCGGAAGACTATCAATCGGGGCTGGCCCTGCGCTACGAGTCACTGCTTGCAGCATATCCTTTGCCGCTCCGGCGCGATGAAGATGCTGCCGGCGTCTGGTACCGCGAGGAATAAGACCTGCCTTAATCCTCTGTTCCCTCCGAGAGTTTTTTCAGCGACCTGGCAATGCCGGTAAATTCCTCCACATTCATTTCCTTGATATACAGCAATCCGTGGGTAGCCCTGATCAGGGCATTGTCGTTTTCGTAGAAGAAGTTTTTCCCCAGCAGCAACTGAATCTGTTTTAGCTGTTTAACCCAGGTTTTTCGTGTCAGTTCGCTGAAAGGCCCGTCGTATTCAAAGCTGGGAAACGAGGCATTCACCTGGCTGAGGTAGCTTTCGGCAAATGATTTCTCCAGCACGGCCAGTGAGTTGAGCGAAACGGGAACCAGCAGGTCGGCATCGGCGGGATGAAAACGATACCAAACATTGCGGTAGCCGAGGATCCGCAATTGTGATAGGTCGGTCTCCCTGCTCCATTCCTGCACCGCCCCGGCAATGGCCTGCAGCACTTTGTAATGGGTGTCGGGCCCGCTGCCTTCCGGATCAAGGGCCAGGCTGATGATGGTCGGCTTGATTTCCCTGAACTGCTGCAGAATGGGGAGCATATCCCGGTTTTTCTCGGGGTTCTCGGTAAAAATCTCCCCCTTGTAAAAGCCCAGCCGCAGGTGATGCACGTTCTTAACCGGCACGCCGTAATAAGCCCACACCAGCTCCTCTTCAAATTCGCGGATCATCCCTTTCAGCTTCTGGATATCAGGCGGGTTTTTACTGCCGTCATAGCTTTCCTTCAGCGTATTCACGACGTTTTTCAGCACTTTCCGGAGTTCAAAACGGTCTTCTGTTCCCCAGATAACCACCGCCGAACGGACAATGCGGTGGCACAGCCCCCGGCGTTTTTCATATTCATTCTGCCGGGCCACATTGTCGAGGAAGTGGTACACATCCTTGTCCCATTTAAAAGCATAGCCCTTTTTGAAGAAATCCGGATAGCTGATCATCTGGATTTCACCTTTCTCAAGCATTTCCAGGGTGTCTTCCAGCGCGCTGACAAGGAAGTGGTTGGTGACGGCCGTAAAGCCTGAAGTCATCACTGCAAAATGAATGTCGTTGGATGCTGTACGGAGCTGCCGGTTGGTGTAAGGCATAATGCCCAGCATAATATCGTCGTGGTGTGGCCCAGTGTGATAGATCACCTGGTTTTCGTCACGCTTCATGCCTCTTTGCAGCTTGTCCATGATTGACCTGACCACCTCAGGAACTGTTTGTCCACCCAAATCCGGAATCAGCGAACACCAGGGATCTGCCCTGAGGTCGTCAATTGTCAGGTTGTGGCCGTATTTATCGAGTTTTGTGCATAGATCAATCACCGCCCTTTCGGTTTTGCGCCGTGTCCACTCACCGGTTTTATAGTAGCGCTCCACGGAATCGCTGAGCCGGCTGGCAGCACCTTCAGTGAGATAGAAGCGGGCATTGGGCAGCCGCTGAAGCACCGTGGCCGGAAAGACGGTATTGATTTCGCTTTCGAGCGCTGATTTTACCACTTCGGCTTTGGCCTCTCCGGCGGCAAAAATGATGGCCACTGCATCCGGATTGTATGTGATGGTTCCCAGCCCGATGGTAATTACCAGGCGGTTTCGGGAGATTTCAATGCCACCGAGGTCGCCGGCGGCTACGGCCTGGGTTTCAAAATTGGTTTGTGTTAACCTTGTGGTTGACCAGAGGTCGGATCCCCGGGTGTTGAAGGCAATGTGTCCATCCGGGCCTATACCGCCAAGAAAGAATCCTATACCTCCCTTTTCACGTATTTTTGCTTCATACTCCGAACACCAGTTGTCGATGGCAAATATGGAAGCCTTGCGCACCGCTTCTTCCACCGACCGGGCTTCACGGTAACGCAGGCTTAAATCGATGGCTGATCCGGGGAAGACCTCGCTGTAATGCCTGCCTCCGGACAACGGGATTTCTTCGGCATTGATCAGCAACGACCTGCCGGGATCCAGCCCGAATCCGCGGATGTAATATTCCGTTACATAGTTGTGAAATGAATTGTGCTGAGCCGGTGAAATGGGGTAGAACTCGTCGATCTGTACAAACTGCAGTCCCCTGAGATCAGGTTTCCTGAGCGACCCTAGTCCGTATCTGCCCAGCAATTGCCGGATTTCCACCCTGTTCCAGTTTCCGAGGATATGGTGGGTATACTTGATGAAATACTCGGGCGTTTTTCCGGTAGGCAGGCTGATGACCCCTTCCGGATTCCCGGAAACCCACTCCAGAAAGCGCAGCGAGGTGAACAGCCCCAGTGAGGGGAAGTCTCCCGTAATGATGTAAGGGATGCGTGCCGACATCTTCTCAACTCCTGAAAGTGCCGAAAAGGCCTGCTCGACAGGAGTAAACTTTGTGTGATTCATATTACTCACTTTTTTACCGGCTCAACTTATGAAATTCGCTGCAGGATGACCAGGCCCCGGTGTTTTGATGCCACTCACTACGGTCGTTGGTGAATATGAAGGCAGTGCCAGACCGGAAAAATGTATCTATACATGCGTCAATTTATACCTGCGCGACTTCTGCAAAGCATGACTTTCAGTATCTTAAACCATGATTGCTTTGATTGCCATTGCAAAGATACGCTATGATTAAAATTAACGGACAACTTCTGAAAAAAAATTAAAAAGGCCTGGTATTTCACGCCTGCTTTTGTACATTTGCAGGAGAGTCGGAAGCTAAAAATTATCCCGGATGAAAAAAATGGTTCAAGTACTAATGGTTTTACTGGCACTGTTGCTCACAGGCGCAGCGCCTCTGAGCGCACAGGACGACGGTAAGGTGTCTGAAATTCCTTCATGGGAAACCTTGCGCAGTCGTGAATACCCCCGGTGGTTCAGCCACGATAAGCTGGGAATTTTTATACACTGGGGCGTATATTCAGTGCCTTCGTATGGCGGGGCCGAGTCGTATGCCGAGTGGTATCTGCTCGGGCTGAAACACGGAACGCACAACCGTGTCGATTTTATGAAGAAGAACTACGGGGAGAACTTCACGTACAGGGATTTTGCGCCACTGTTCAGGGCCGAATTATTTGATCCGGATGAATGGGCGGAGATTTTTAAGAAATCGGGAGCCGGCTACATTGTATTGGTAACCAAGCATCACGATGGTTACTGTCTGTGGCCCAGCGCCTATGCGCCGGGCTGGAACAGCGTGGATGTTGGACCCGGCCGCGATATCGTGGGCGAAGTGGCGGAAGCCGTGCGGAAACGGGGAATCCGCTTTGGCTTATACTATTCCCTTCCGGAATGGGATCATCCCCTGTACCGCTGGTATGAGGACCCGAACGACTCCATTGGCGACTATGTGGAGCAGCACATGATCCCGCAGTTTAAAGAACTGGTGTCGGCTTACCGTCCCGACCTGATTTTTACCGACGGGGAGTGGTACAATACGGCGGAACAATGGCATGCCCGTGAACTTATCTCCTGGTATTACAACCTTGTCGGTCCCGATGCAATCGTCAACGACCGCTGGGGCAGCGGAGCCGATATCGGATTCCGCACCCCCGAATACAGCTCGGGCGGACTGGATGCCGACCGCCCCTGGGCTGAGGTAAGGGGACTGGGCCGCTCTTTCGGACTCAACCGCAACGAAAAGCTCTCCGCATATATGTCGCCCCGCGATCTGATCCACCTTTTTGCACGCACCGTAGCTTATGGTGGTGGACTGATTATCAATGTCGGACCGGCTGCCGACGGAAAAATTCCGCTGCTGCAGCAGGAGCGTATTGAAGCGCTCGGTGAATGGCTGGAGATCAACGGAGAGGCCATCTACGGAAGCGAACGCTGGATCCGCAGCGGGGAGGAAAAACCGGTTGAACTCAAACGCACCGACCCGCAGATTAACTTCAACTGGGTCCGCAATTCGCCCGGATATCCGGTAGTGGAAGACAATTTTACAGCTGAATGGACCGGCTGGATCAAACCCGAATATACTGCGAATTATACCTTTTCGGCAACGGCCAACGACGGCATACGTTTGTTTATCGACGGCAAACCCGTGCTTGACCAATGGGAGTCGGAAACCGGCGGAACCGATTCTGAAGCCATGCGCAGCAAAGCCGGGGCGGATGTAAACGGCACCATTGCGCTCGAAAAAGGGGAATTCTATGCGGTTACGGTCAACTTTACCGAGAGGACCCACGATGCGGACATTGCGCTTTCATGGGAATGTCCCGGTCTGCCTAAAGAGGTTATCCCTCAGAAAAATCTGTATACCCAAAAAGAACTTTCTACAGGAAACGGCCTGAACGCCATTTACCGCTCCATGCGACAACATATTGCCTATACGTCAAACCACGGTAACCTCTATGCCATTTGCTTTGAATGGCCCGGGCAAAGCCTGCGCATAAATACCGGAGCTAAACCTCCGGTGAGCGAAGTGAGCCTGCTGGGCCGTGATGGAAATCTGCCCTGGAAAATGGAAGGCGATGAACTAATCATCGACCTGAGCGGTATAAAGTACGGCGAAATGCCCGGTCATTACGCATGGACGTTCAAGATAGAAGGCCTTGCCAGACCGTAAGCCTGATTACAGTAATATATTAATGGAACTTAACCGAAATTGAATATAATCCCGTACCCGATGAAAATGCTGTCCGTAACAATAATTACTTTGCTGTTTGCTGTTTTTTTCAGCGCCTGCGGGCGACAGGCCGAAACCGGTGAACCTGCGTCTTATGTTGACCCGTTTATCGGTACCGGAGGGCATGGGCATACCTATCCCGGGGCAACGGTTCCGTTCGGGATGGTGCAACTGAGTCCGCAAACCCGCCTCGACGGCTGGGACGGCTGCTCGGGCTATCATTTTACCGACAGCGTGATTTACGGTTTTGCTCACACAGCCCTCAACGGTACCGGCGTTAGCGACTACGGTGACATACTTGTAATGCCTGTCTTGGGCGAACCGGTTTTTAAAAACACAGAGTACAGCTCTTCATTCAGCAAAAGCAGCGAAAAAGCCGAAGCCGGTTATTACAGCGTAAAGCTTGATAAACCGGGGGTGTTTGCCGAAATGACCGCTACTACCCGCGCGGGCTACCATCGTTATACTTTTCCGGCTTCCGAAGCGGCTAACCTCATCGTCGATCTTCAGCACCGCGACATCGTGCTGGAATCGTGGATTGAGTTTGTGAGCGATACCGAAATCAGGGGGATGCGCCGCTCCACCAACTGGGCAAAAGATATGGTGTGGTATTTCCATATGCAGTTCTCTAAACCCATCGCCCGCAAGGGCATTGCCGTGAACGACACCCTGCTGGCAGATGCTTTGCATGCCGAAGGAACAAACATCAAGGCTTTTGCAGGATTTACCACCACAGAAGGCGAAAAGATTGAGGTAAAAGTAGGCCTCTCTGCCGTTGACAGCGAGGGTGCCCTGAAAAACCTGACGGCAGAAATACCAGGCTGGAATTTTGATGAAATCCGGAAACAGAGTTTCGATACCTGGAATAAGGAACTGGGCAAAATTCGGGTGAAAGGCGGCAGCGAAGATCAGTTGAAGGTGTTTTATTCAGCCCTGTACCACGCCATGCTGCAGCCCAATACCTTTATGGATGTTGACGGACGTTACCGGGGAATGGACCGCGGCATTCATACGGCCGAAGGATTTACCAACTATACGGTATTCTCCCTGTGGGATACTTACCGCGCCTGGCATCCGCTGATGACCATCATTGAACAGGAGCGAACCACCGACTTCATCAAAACCATGCTCAATATGTATGAAAAGGGCGGGTTGCTGCCTGTTTGGGAACTTGCCGGTAATGAAACCTGGTGTATGATCGGCAATCATTCCATCGCCGTGATTGCCGATGCCTGGATGAAGGGAATCCGGAATTACGACGGAGATAAAGCGTTTGAAGCCATGGTAAAGAGTGCCTCGCAGGACCACCACGGCCTGGAGTTTTACCGCAGATATGGCTACATACCGGGCGACAAGGAGCATGAATCCATTTCGAAAACCCTGGAATATGCCTATAATGACTGGTGCATTGCTGTGATGGCAAAGGACCTGGGCCGCGATGACCTGTACCGTGAATACCTCCGCAGGGCACAATCGTACAAGAATATCTTCGATCCATCCACCGGCTTTATGCGTCCGAAACTCAACGGAAACTGGCTTACTCCCTTCGATCCAACGACTGTCGACTGGCATTTTACGGAAGCAAATTCGTTTCACTACAGCTATTATGTTCCCCAGGATATCAGCGGCTTGACGGCGCTTCACGGAAGTAAGGAAAAGTTTGCTGCAAAAATTGATGAACTGTTTACCACCGAAACCGAGGTGGGCGGTCGCGATATGAAGGACATTTCCGGCCTGATCGGCCAGTACGCACAGGGGAATGAGCCCAGTCACCACATGGCTTACCTTTACAACTTCGTCGGACAGCCCTGGAAAACCCAGCAGCGGGTCCGCCAGATTATGGATGAATTTTACACGCCGCAGCCCGATGGACTGATCGGAAACGAGGATTGCGGACAAATGTCGGCATGGCTGATCATGAGCGCCATGGGATTTTATCCGGTTACCCCCGGGCTACCTGAATATATCATCGGGACTCCATGGTTTCCCGAAATGGAGATTACGCTTGAGAACGGCAATGTGTTAAAAATCATTGCTAAAAATGTTTCTAAGGAAAAGTTTTACATTCAGTCTGCGACCCTTAACGGGGAAAAGTACACCAGATCATTCATCAGTCATGACGATGTGATAAAAGGCGGCGAACTTGTTTTTACGATGGGAAACAAGCCAAACGAATCGTGGGGCACCGGTGAAGGCAATGAACCGGTGACCGCCATCACGGAAGAGCTGATTCTGCCTGTTCCTTTTCTGATTGCTCCTGATTCCCGCTTCCGCGATGGTATGCAGGTAAGCGTGGGAACCATCGTTCCGGGGTGCGAAGTGTTTTACACCACTGATGGCAGCGCTCCCGACCGCAACTCGGCAAGATATGCGGATCCGTTATCATTGAATGCTACCACTACCGTCAAAGCCATTGCATACAAGGAAGGGTTCGGATACAGTCTGCCCGTTGAAGGCAACTTTTATAAAATTGACCTGAACCGCAAGGTGGAGTTGCTTTCGGAATACCATCCCAATTACCATGGAGGCGGTCCCGAAGCGCTGATCGACGGGCTGCGTGGTGCCGGCAACTGGAGGCTGGGCGGCTGGCAGGGCTATCAGGGTACGGATTTCGAAGCCATCGTTGATCTTGGGAGCAAGAAAACGGTACGCAGATTGGCTGCAGGTTTTGTACAGGATGTACGCTCCTGGATATGGATGCCCACCGAAATCGTTTTTTCGGTATCCGACGATGGCAGCAATTTCAGGGAAATCAGCAGGGTGAAAAACACCATACCATCCGACGATTACGAAATGCGCACTGCCGATCTGGGCGCTAAGGTCAGTACTACAGCCCGTTATGTTAAGGTGAAAGCTAAAAATTTCGGAACCATCCCTCCATGGCATCTGGGTGCCGGGGGACAGGCGTATATTTTTGTGGATGAAATCATTGTGGAATAAACCGGAGACTGGCGGGAAAGGCTGTTTTTCAATTTGCAAGTCAATGGTTAGAATGACCTAACTAGTTTTCTTCCAACTTGTCAGGTCTTCTTAACAAGGGACTTCCTGAAATTGGATTGGCCTAGCAAGATTTCTTTCAACTTGTCAGGTCTTCTTGTTATTTTGTTTTTCTAAAAAAATCCAATTTTTCAACGCTCAATCCTGCTTTCAGGTTTCTTTTTCCTGTCGATGAATCGTTTTACAAAACTCCAGTCCTCTTTCCCAAACCTGAAAATCTCTCTGACCGGCATTCCGCTGATTCGCGAAAAAATAAAAAGATAAACCACAGATGCCAGGGAATAACTCAGGTTGGTAGCCATCACGGCACCGTTGGCGCCATACTGTGGTATCCAGAGGTAGTTCAGCGCCACATTCAGCACCAGGGCGGGGGCAAAGGCTTTCAGGGCCGCGTCGGGTCGTCCGGCGCCGGCAAGCTGACCGCTCAGGATGCGGAATACAATAATCATCAGGATGCCGGGCATAATGGTCTGCATCACCCTTACACTGGGCAGGTATTCCGTACCAAAAATCAGTGGAACCAGCAGGGGCGAAAACAATACAATTGCGGCCGAGATTATAATTCCGGCGATCAGTGAGATCCTCAGCAGCCTTGCGGTACTTTGGTTCAGCAAATTCTTATCGGTGGCGTTGGCACTGCGGCTCATCACTACCACCCCGATGGCCAGTGGGATCTGCCATAGCATTTCGGCTACTGAAACCCCGAGTGAGTAGATTCCCACTTCACGCGGCACGGAAAGCACCTTGAGCAACACCACGTCAATGCGGTAATTAAACTGTATTGTAAGAAAAGAGAGGGCATATACCACGCCTGTTCCGAGCATTTTAAGGATCAGGGGATTTTTAAACGAGAGCCGGGTTTTAAACCGGCGCAGCAACATGGATATGGCCAGCAGGGCAACGATGGTGTTACCCATAAGCAGGGAGGCTACAGCCCCGAAGATCCCGAGTTTCAGAAAATAAACCATGGCGACAGCCAGCAGCAACGTGAAAAGTCCGGTCAGCCAGTTCATCATATTGGCTTTGGGAATCTCCTCTTTGCCGAGAAAAACACCGCCGGCATAAATGGTCGTCAGCCGCATGGGTATGGTGGTCAGGGCCATGGCCAGCAGGGCAGGTGTATAGCCTTTGGTGCCGATCAGTGCATATGCAGCGGCACTGAAAATCACGCCAAGTACCGAGGTGAAAATAAGTATGGTAAGCATGGCCGAAACAAGGTTGTTTTCATCTTCGCGGCCTGAGCCGATCAGAAATACAGTGGTCGGACGTATGCCCATCTGGAAAAAACTCACCACCAGCGTCGGGACAACAATCAGGGCGGTATAGAGTCCGTAGCCATCGGTACCCAGCAGGCGCGAAAGCAAAATCACCAGCCCGAAGTTGGTCAGCAGGGTAAACACATTGCTGCCTAAAACTCCGGCAATATCCTGAAAATTTGATCTTTTTGGCAAGATGGGAAAGGAATAGGTGTTTAGGATGCAAATATAGCGAAAGAGGGATTCTTCTTTGTTATCATTGTGAAGTAGTGATAAAACTATACAAGTTGATTTGCAATCAGTCAACAACCGAACCCCGAAGTCAGGATTCCAGAAAGACAAGAATGTTTTTAATAATCATAAAAATAAAAATGCTTTTTGCTCATCCGTTATTATACCAGTAATTATTTGACACAGCAATTGCAAGCCT
>JABNAD010000373.1_pt1 | contig 29006 bp, 27 predicted proteins | sample 7240381 | NCBI WGS metagenome assembly JABNAD01 (sample SAMN11332834, study PRJNA596920) | anaerobic digester metagenome | biome: digested sludge; isolation source: digested sewage sludge-derived enrichment culture grown on H2/CO2 | place: Germany: Goettingen
ATAGTTAAGCTTTTATGATTAATTGAATTTTATAAAAGGATATGCGGAATGTGGGATAAACAAGTCCGGAAGGCATTTGTGATGCGATATGATTCCAACAATCCGGAACACGATTGCGATTGCAGGTAAAGGAAAAAGGATAAGGAAGGATGCTTTCTGATAATCAACGAGAGGTTTTTGGTATTCTGTTCAGGGTTCCTCTTGTATCTCAGAGCAGTTTAAATACCTGCCAGCTCCGACGATATACCGGACCTCATCGGTACCGGTGCAGAGTTCGATATAACTCTTCTTTTTGTAGAGGATGAGTGATTTCGGGTTTGAGTACACGTAATTAATCCAGCCTTTTCCCTCTTTTAAGGCAAGCTCCGTCAAATCATCCCGGAACATGTTCCCTACTGCATCAGGTTTTCCCGAATAATGGGTTCCCACGGTCTGGGGATTGACTCCGTTTCCAAGAAGGGTTACATTGGTATCAAAGACGAACACGTATAGATTTGGATTGGTAGAATCCACATACGGGCTCTCACCTGCGTTAATACTGGCAATTGTTCCGCTGGGATCACGTTTCAAGTTTTCAATGGTCTTACGGACAAGACTGACCAGCCTCTCGTCGGTAATATCACTATCCATACATCCTATCGGAAGATATTTCAGTAAAATCTTCTCATAGTCAGTGCTACCGCTTTCAGCCCGGTTCATCTTGAGTTCCTTGAGAGTATTGTTCACCGCGTTTACAAACTCCTCAGGCGTATCCGGATTAAAAGCAAAGTAATCTTCAAAATAAGCTATCTCTTTTTGTTGTGCAAATTTGGATGGATCTTTGGCATACGTCGATATTGCTTTCTGACCCGGATAATCTCCATATGCAAATGTATCGGCTGAACCTTCGTCAACCAGTTTTATAGCATCTTCTGCCGTGAGGACTTCGATAAGGTTCTGTTCATTAGCACCTGCCTTCAGCGTTGAATTGATGGTTCGACTATCTTTAATAACCGCTATCTTCAATGCTGCGATATCACTTTTATCTGACAGATTTAGGCCCTCATTCGTATAGAGGAGATCACGATCGGTAAAGAAGGGCCCTGCCCATAAGAAATCCTTCTCCCGTTCAGGAGTCCTGGTGATGGTAAAAAGAACCGTATCAGGGGTTGTTCTTACGAGGTTATATCCCTCAGACCAGGGAAGTTGTTTGAATGAACTCCGGTTTATGTCACTTCCCATTTTCTGCAAAATCTTCTCGAAGAGATCCACAGAAATGCCCTGTAATGTTCCATTATCAACGAAGTTTAGAGGATAGTAATCTTCTGTGATAATCTGGATGTCTTCTGGTATTACCGTTCCGGAACAAAAGGACGGAAGAGTGAGAAACCCTATGAGGAGAAATATTATTAATCGTTTCATACATTCAGGTTTTTAGGTCAAATGTAAAACTATAAATATTCACCTCATTGCATTAGGATTCCTTTCATCCCGTCGGAGAAAGAAATGAGTTTCATAGATACGGGTTTTTTTGTATTATCCCCGCAGGTGAGTTCAAAGACCTCTTTTTGAAATTCTGACGTATCTTTCTCATTCTTCTTTTCCATCTCTTCCAAAATCTTTTGAGCATTTTTGTCCGGAAATGCCTTCTCTGCCCAGGTATTCCAGGAAGAAATAGCACTCAGATCATACCCAAATTCATCTGAAAACTTCCGATTCAAATAAAATATGGTGTCCTGTTTGTCCAGTATCATGACCGGAATATCCAGGGCTGATGCAAATTCTTTAAATTTCTGTTCACTCCTGGATAACCGCTGCTCGGTCATCCTTCGGGCAAGTGCTATTGATGCCTGGCGAAAGAATGATAATATTGCCTGCTTATTTTCGAGTTTTTCATCCTTACCAAGACAAATCCCAACAAGACCGAATAATTGTTCCTGCCAAACGAGGCCGGTGAGATATAACTTTGCGATGTTAAATTTCAAAACCGCTTTATCACATGCATCTTTTGGAAAGATGTGTGCACAAGAATCATAAAATGAGTATTCTTCTTCATCATAAAATGGTTTGAAATGCATGACCCGCATATCTTTAAAGGTAAAGGCATTTTCATGAAAAGGAGCAGAGTAAAAGAAGTCTTTTACAGGAAACTTCATTCCGACCGGATTAAATCCAAATAATTGTGTGACTCCTTCGCTGGTTTTTTCGTCTTCAACAATTCGAAAAATAAATTCTTCCTTTGTTTCATCATAGGAATGAATATAGTATCGTGGATTTTCCGGGACGAGGCTTTTCAATTGGTCTGCAATATATGCATAGATGTCAGATTCCGGGGGAAGGTCAACCAGTTCTTCAGCCGTTCTGGCTAAAAACTCCATATTTTTTAGATGACGTTTCTTCTCGGTTATATCCTCAAGCACTATGGTGAGGCCCTTCTCTTTTTCCTCAAATAGTGTAGGAATAACTTCCATTTTGTAAAAAAAATCTGCATTGTCTTTTGAAAACCGGATATCATGTATGACCTGTTCTTTTGTAACCGAGGTGATTATTGAGAGGGCGTCAGGGGTGGAAATGATTGGAAGTCCATTTTCGAGAATATTTCGCCCAATGAGAACTTCCTTGGATAGTCCGGAAAATGTGAGATACTGATCATTCACCTGGACGATGTTCATGTTCAGGTCCAGGATTATGATCATATTCTTAGTAAAACAGAGAAATGCTGACATTGGGACCCGGAGCGAGAGCCAGTATACTTTCGCTGAACCAACCTGTCTGGCCTCCACTTTGCCTTCTGCATGGAGTACTTCCAGATACTTTGCGGTAAAATTGCGGTCCTTTTTTATCTTTTTTGAGAGATCCGTGATAGTAAGTCCTCGTGGGCTTGACTTCAGGCTCTTGAGGATCGCAGTGTATGCTTCCTGAACCTCTGTCATGTTAAAAAATTATTGATAGACTTCCGGGAGATTAAGGTTTATGTTGGTCCGGGTGTGGGAAAAAATGCTGGTGGGAACAATAAAAACTTATGTTAAAAAAAACACCCATGAAGCTCTGCCTCATGTTTAACTCATGAAAACCTATCATCCAGAGTCCATTTAAATTTCACATAGGTTTTCATCGAAAATTATTCAATTCATAGATGCGGACAAATCCTAAATTGTATTCCAATTTGGCTGCGCAATGTAAAATCATAAAAATGAATGAATTACAATTTATTTTGTACCAATATTAAATGATGAAGAGTGAATTACTTTATAACAACGAACAGAAATTCCCATAACATTTAATGGTTTGAAAATATATTTCATTGCCCAGTTCTTAACATCCTCATCTTTAACATCCCAAAATATCAATTCCGGATCTAAATTTTCTTTTCCATCTGTTAATTTTTGGAATAAGAGAGTTGGTGCAGTATTTTCATAGGAATTGTCATATATCAAAACCTCATCTGCTGCAAGGATCATTTGGGGCAAAAAAGAAATGGAACGTTCATATCTACTCCTGATTTTATCTTCTGGAACATCATGTCCTCCTTCTAAAACACGATTTCAAACCCTGGCTACATTTATATCCGGATTTTTTGTTGTGACATAAGTCAGATGGACCCTATAGCCACAATTTTTCGCATAATTCATTATGTCAAGGCGGCTTTCATGAGAAAATACCGTTTCCCATGTGAAAGACAAGCCATTAGATAACATTTCACGAATTTGTCTGTTGGTTTCTTCCTAAGCACACTATAATTTTTCAAAACTATCAGGCATCTTTGAAATTATCGGATGTTCTCGTGCACAATAATCTGCATTTATGAAAATTCGATTATCATCTTCAGGAACTAAAGTGGACTTACCAGATCCGTTTGGTCTGGCTAAAATAGAGAATATCCTCATTATTCAGAGTAACCGAGGATTTTATATGCCCTACGAGAAGCTGCTATCAATTTTTTATCAGTATTTTTAAATGAAGGAATAAACCCTTTTTCATTCCATTTTGTTTCATTTGAAATCCTGATACTTTCAGGAGACATCCTCATCATAATCCGGTTTTTTTCAGTTTCTTCTAATGGAACACAATGTAATAAAGTACTATCTTCTTTTTTTGCCGGGAATATTTTTTCTGTGGTTATTTTTTGGGTCTCTATTTTTCGAGAAAATGATTGTTCTCTCTGATTCCGGGTTTTTCTGGTTTTTCTCGTGGGTAAATTAGAAAATCTCATAACTTAATTATGTAAAAATATTGGTAATCTAAAAATTATGTATTTTCCTATATTCAAAAATGAAAAATGAAATTCCCATCGTTAACCGAAAGTAAGATATCATCTTCGGACAAATTGTAAATTGAATTTCCAATTTGTCCAATCAATTACATTCATGATCCTACGAGCAGCCGGAGAAAAAATACGAGAATTAGCATCAGGATTTCCTGCCGTAGTTGTTACCGGACCACGTCAATCCGGTAAGACAACCCTGGTAAAACACCTGTTTCCTGACAAACCCTATCTCCTTCTTGAAGAACCTGATACCCGGAGATTTGCAGAAGAAGATCCCAGAAGTTTTTTGGGTCAATATCTGGATAAAGGAGCAATCATCGACGAAGCTCAGTATGTTCCTGAACTCTTCTCATATTTACAGGGAATATTAGATCAAAGTGAAAGTCCTGGCCGGTTTATCCTGACCGGATCACAGAATTTCCTCATGATGGCTAAAATAACCCAGTCACTAGCCGGGAGAATTGGAATTATAAAACTTCTACCCCTTTCAATGAATGAATTGAATCAGGCAGGACAAGAGTGTGACCAGTATGAGGAATACTTGTTCCGGGGGTTTTATCCACGGCTCTATAAATTTTCGATCCTTCCATCAGATTTCTATTCGTCCTATGTTCAGACATATCTTGAACGGGACTTAACCCAACTAAAACAAGTCCATAGTCTGTCTACTTTTCACATATTTCTCAAAATGTGTGCAAACCGAATTGGTCAGGTAGTTAATTTCACATCCCTTGGTGCTGATTGTGGTATCAGCCACAATACTGCCAAAGAATGGATATCCCTGCTTGAAACGTCGGGAATTGTATTTCTCATTAAAACGCATCATAAAAATTACAATAAACGCCTCATTCAGATGCCAAAATTATATTTTTCAGATCCCGGACTTGCAGCATATCTTGCAGACATCAAATCTGCCGACGAGATTGTAACTCATCCCCTGAAAGGAGGACTTTTTGAGACGTTAATCATCGGAGAATTTTTAAAATACAGATATAACAGAGGCCTGGATTCTAATCTCTACTTTTGGCGTGATAAAACAGGACATGAAATTGATTGCATCATAGAAAAATCAATACATGAAACAATATCTGTAGAAATCAAGGCCGGCAGGACAATAGCCGGAGATTTCTTTAAAAATATTCATTATTACAATAGATTGTCAGGACAGAGTCCGGATAGATCATTCATTGTGTATGGGGGTGACCAGGATCAAAACCGGAGTGATGGAAGAATAATAGGATATTCACATCTTGATTCGATATTCGAATTTCTCTAACAAAAACAAGATAGTAATCCTATCTGTGGTTATCTTTAATTCAAACGTATTATATGAAAAAAGGGTATGATTCATTCCTTCATATAACAGGTGATATCAGAGTTTTACTCCGAATTCAAAAAATTTCAACCCATTCATCACCAGAATAAATTATACTTTTATCTCAATTATTCCCTTGTCCTCCATATACGGAGTTCGCTCCAATAGCCGGGCCGAATCAACTGCCTCGGTGGGCATACGTCCACCAAATTCCCGTGGACCCTTATACACTCCGTCCGGAGATAAGTCACGGTCATGTTTTTTGAGCCAGTAAAACCGGTGACAATACAAATACACTCCTTTCGTATTGGAATTCCTTCTCTCAACCAGTTCATATCCGATAAGTTTTGAAAATTCCTGAATTCTCCTCCCGATGGTTTTTACCGGAAACCTGGATGAGGTGCTCAGATATTGGTCCTGTCGCAGGTATGAATAATTTTGAGGATTTTCAAGCCATGTAATCATAATTTCGTCTCCTTTTCGTTCAGGTTCTTCATTTCATCGTAGTGTTTCTGACAGACCTGGTTATAAGGCCTGCCTGGAATCCAGTAGAGTGGTGATAACCGGTCTGGTTCTCCGCATCCTTTGCATCTGCAGAATATATCAATCATGTTCTCCGTTGGGACAGGCACGTATTCATCAACAGAAAGGTAAGGATCCAGGCCATGATATGATAAAAACTCCTGGAGTGTTGCAATTTCAGATAGCTTAGAAGAATCCGTTCCGGCAGAAGTATCCTCTGGAACATGTTCTGCCCCTTCATCAGATCTACCTGATATTTCATAAGCAGAGGGAACCGGTTCGGAGGAAGGACTACTGTCAGAAATTCCAGACTGCCGGGTATGATACTCAGGTCCTTTCATACATTCAGGGCATTCCGGGATTTCTCCTCCTGATTCGTCAAAGTAATACCTCTGCATAATCTCCATCCATTTTTTCCTGCTCGGAATGAATAATGCCCGGACATTCTTAATCCCTTTCGCTGTCTGAATTCTTTTCTGCCTGATTTCCATGTCAATTCCTCCAAGCGTCCGTGTTACTGTTCTTGAACTGCATTTCAGTCCTTCGGCTATCATTTTAGGAAGAATCACCTGGATTCTTCCCTCATAGTAATATTTCCCGAATTCAGGGTCTCCCATCAGATCTTCTTCTCCCTGTGCCGGAGACAGGGCATAATTAAATATCCCTCCTTCCATGGATTCTGCTCTAGTACGTCGGATCTCTTTCTGCCTGGCGTTCAGGTAATGCAAAAACCGTTCCTGACCATCCGGAAAAAGTGTCAGGATAACAGAAAGCGGCCTGGCCATCTGTTTTAGCCGCCCTTCTATTCCCATCCCATTACAGGAGAGCATGCAGTCTTCTGATACCTCTGACCAATGCTCGAGGGTAAACCTGGCAATAAGAGCTCTTATCTCTGCTACTTCATCAGTGTACCGGGATGGAAGTTCAGGGGGAATATCCTCCCGTGTTGTCTCATCCGGAGAGAAGGAAAGGCATCTTCCTTCGGTCGCAGAGTCCCTGAACGGCTGTCTCATGGCGATGAGCTTGGGACCAAAAGGATCAAAGATATGAATCTTAGAGAGATCGCCTTTATCTGTGAGAAGGAACGGATTATCTTTTTCAAATCCCAGGTTAAGGTATTTGATCAGGGGATCGGACTGGTCTCCTTTCAGGTCTGATTCGTCAATGAGTAGTGTTCCCATCCATTTCTCTTTAAACCGCATGATACCGGAGAGTGAAGATGCTCCCGAAGCACGGATAGGATAAAAACAGAGATCTGAGATGACTTTCAGAAATCGGCTTTTTCCTTTCCCGGTATCTCCAAGAAACCGGAGGTACGGAGTTGTACTGCACTTTGGAAAATACCAGGAATAAAGGGCATAGTAGACAAATAACTCATAGTCTCTCTCTTCAGCATCCAGGTACCGGTACAGATGGTCTCTTATCCGGGTATAGAGATCTCCTGGAGAGAGGAACTGTGCATCTTTTAGAAGGTCCGTCCTTGGCAACCCTACAATATAGGACGTGGTACCCCTGTCCTGGTGGATAGGTAGCTCTGGAGGAACTGTCCTAATACCTGATGTATCAGTCTCTTCAACAGAGAATACCACTTTTCCTTCCGCTAGATGAGCATACGAATACCGGTCACCTTCACTGATACAGGTAAGGTAGAGGATCCCGTCTTTCTCAAAATACGGAATATGCCGGATTAATTCCTCTTCCTCAGGAGTGTCATATTTTTTCACGGTTTCAATATATGAAAATGCCAGGTCCTTGATGTCCCGAAGGGTTTCATAGTCAAGCTGTTGGTATTCTTTGAGCTTTTTATTTCGTTTTTGCAACGTTTTGATAACCACATCTGACCGTTTCCGGTTGGAGAGCAGATACACTGCAATATCCCAGTATTCACGGTTAAGATCTCCTTCTTCGTCAGGGTCTTCGGAGATGAGGTATGCTCCGGATTCTTTCACAGCTGAATAGGATCTGTCTCCGGCCATGACTAACGCTCTTCTCGTCTTTTCGGTAAACTGGGGCATTGATGTTATTGCTTCTGTCATCTTCTTCTCCTGGCCTTCTTCCAGGCAATTCTCTCTAAAAATCTGACTTCCGGCATCTCGCTATTGAGCTGGTCAAGATGTCTTTTCATCACATCCGTATCGTATGTCCCTCCACAGGGCATGATCCCCCTGCATACTGCATCCCATTGTGCAGCATCATAGCCGGCAGCACACCGGAAACAGTATACGAGGCCCTTTGAAGGATTCATAGATATATTTCCTCCCCGCTCAAGGTGTGCCTTTACATTTGGATCATCATACCGTTTGCCATGTGATACCTTGTTCCAGCCTTTTTCTATGGGTCCCTTCTCTCCGGCCGGGATTTGGAGAAATACCAGGTCTTCACACTGTATCTGCCAGGGAATAAGATCGCAGGAGGTGTGGTTGAATGATATTCCCACACTCATGTACTTCTCCTGCGGGGTCCACTATACGGAAATATGCATTGAATTTCTCCTGAAATGGTCCCAACCATAGGGTTTAAACAGGTGCAGAATGATTGTATTTTTGTTTTGTAACTCATTATTATCCCGATACTGGTCCAACAATAATACGTGATTAATGGCCTTTTTTCTCTCATTTGTTCTCTATACTGTCGTATGTTATCACTCACATATAATTATTTGTATTATATGCCTAGTAATTAATTATCAGCAATCTATTATTACTAATAGATTCTTATACATAAGATATGAGTGAGAGGAGAACGCGGGGTCAGGGCAATAATCCGGGTGTTACGAAACGAAAGATAATCGAGATATTATTAAAACAATCAGACTGGACACCTGAACCAGATATCCGGGATGAAATCGCCAGTGAACTTGCAATTAAAGAGCCTAAAAGTACGAAAATCCAGTTGGCTGCTGCACTCGAAGAAGGCCTCCTCCTCAAAGAAAGCCGTAGCGGGGTGAATTACTGGAATATTAACTTCAATTCTGATGTAATTCCTGAATTCATTAAGGATATTGTAACGACGCTTCCGGAGAAGGACCGGATTTTGTTTTTCAAATCTCTCTATGTCCAGGAACTGGTGCTTAAAATTGCAGGATTTTTAGCAAAAACGAATCATCCAAAAACCCGAATGGGATATAGCAGCACAAAAATTTCATATTACTGGGGATTTTTAAACGGTGAAATAATCCAGAACAGCGAAGATGACGATCTCTCTGAGGATCTGAAGAAGAGTGTAGCTTTTTACCGGTATGTTGTGACTCACTCTCCCTCTTTTTTCCTGTATTACTTCCAGGATGCTGCAGGTATTGAACCATACCTCAGCTCGATTCTTGGATCCTATATGCTCAAGACCGATTGGAAGGATTTTGATTTCCTCTATTTTGTCGGAACAATGGGACTTATCGTTGATTATTGTCGGTCTGAAGGAGAGATGTATGAAGAAATCGCTCAATTCCTGACAGATAATAAAAAGGAGATCTTTTATCATACATCCCTGAAAAACCCGGAACGGTTGTTTGAGAATATGATTCAGGCACATAAGATGTTACATGAGCGGCATACGTTCGATTCCGGGGAGAATGGCACTCAAAAAACCTTTACTCTTGACTCCGGTATGTTTCAGAAACTATAGTTCGTCAGGGTCATGATTGGTGCAGCTCATGCAGCTCTTGTAGCAGGATCTATGCACACACCTGATTACTTTTTTTCCGGATTGGGTGATATCTGGAAGTTAAATCATCTAAATGAGAAAATATCCTGATAAATCCTGGATACCAAGGAGTTTATTTGTCCTTCGGGTTGCTTCTGTCAATATTCGCTTTGCCCGGAGATATGGTTTTAATATCAGGAATTTTAATTTTTTTGATGATATACCTATATATTTCAGGTTTTTGGTAGTAGATATAATAGGAGTTTCTTTTTTTTGAAAATTTTTCGAAGGGGGACTTCCCTGAATGTGCTACAAGAGCTGCATGAGCTGCACCTTGTCATCTCATCATAGTAATCCAGATGACTGGTAGATTATGAAGGGAAAAAAATTAAATATGATTCCATAATTATAGTGCAATGCAAAAGGTTTTAGAATAATCGAAGTAAAACGATGGTTATTCTAAAGCCTGGACTCTATATGCACTTCATTGTATAAGCACAACTTTCAGGATTATTCCAGAAAGTTGTGCATTATACTATTAATCAAGGATGAATAAAGAAGATTATAAACAATAATGTTAGAAAAAAATTCGGACTGGGTACTTGACCCGGAGAAGCTTCACAAAATCTTCTGATCTTTTCCTTATGTAACTTTAATCCGGTAATTTAGCTAACTCACTTAAAACCCAGGAATAAACATTTTCAGCAATTTCAAGAGACTCTGCAAATTCTTCTCCGGTTATGGGTTCATATATTCCTGGATATCGTGTTTGCACTGCAAATTCTGTGAGGTCTGAAGCAATTATTACCTGATGCGGTATTGTAATCCCGGTTTTTGCAAGGTATTCTATTAATATACTAATATTATGAGTTCGTGGAACTTCGATATCAATTGCAATAAGAAGTCCTTTCAACGATTTTTCTACCGATTGTTGACAATCAAAGCAGAGATCTTCAAATAATATCTCATCAGAGGTCTGCCCAGATTGTGCTCTGCAAAGATTACTTCGTGAACGGATTAGCCAGTCTTCAACAATTGGTCGGTTTTTCATAAAGTACCTTTCCAAATTGAGCTATTTCACGATATATCAGGTGAGGATTATTTTTATGTGTGTTGAATGAATCAGGAGTTTCGACCAGGATGTCCACCGGGACTCCAACTCCATATAGGGAACGATATAGCATCTTGGCTGTTTTTCTCCTCTCTTTTAATCCGGTTTTAAGGACACAGATATCATAATCGCTCTCATTATTGTGACTATCCTTTGCCCGTGAACCAAAAAGGATGATAGAATCGGGATCTATTGCTTCGATAATTATCCGGATCACTTTTGCAAGAGATGTATCATCCATTATCATTCTTTTCGAGAGGAAAGGATAAATGGATTACTATGAGGTACTGATGAGAAACCAGGGATAGACCAGGGATCGGATGTGAGTTTTATACATCTTTCTGGTACATGACCACATCAAGGATTTTGCCGAATTTTTCCCCGACGTTCCGGAGATGAGCGGCTTTTGTGTACCCCATATGTTCCAGCAACCGGATACTGGCATAGTTTTCCCCACAATGTGTCCCTATTAGCACATGGATACCTCCTATCTTTGCTGCCTCCTCAATATGGTGCATGGCTAAAGTTCCGATTCCCTTTCCTGTAAAACCCGGTTTTAAGTATACACTTACTTCTGCAGTCCGGTCATATGCCTGTCTTTTTTTGAACCGGGAGAGAAAACAGTATCCGATGACCTCGTCTGCTTCGTGAATGAGAAAGGAGGGGTACCGGGGATTATCCAGGTAGATGATCTCTTCCAGTTCCGGCAGGGTTATATTTTCGCTGTGGAAGGTTGCGGTTGAGTGGAGGATGTAATGATCGTATATTTCTTTGATCTCCGGGAGGTCTCTATGGGTTACGGGAGTGAAATGAGTCCATACCATCTGGTATGGATGGGATAGTATTGATTGTTTTGAAGGAGGGAATTATGATTTTTCCGGGATGAGGGGGGGAGAATATGGGTTTTTATTTGCAAGGTTTATAAAAAGATTGAAGTGATTAGCTCATATTAAAAACCTTTGTAACTATTCAGTAGGTTGATTCAACTGTTAACGTATTGGGTACCCAAGAGGGGCTCATCTCAATTTTTGGCAACCATGGTGTATTTTCAAACGCCAGTATCACCCCCTCAATAACATTAATTCCATTCTTTCGAATCGTTGAGATGTAACTTCTAATAAGTGCTATCGCTTTTCCTGTTAAAAAGTTTCTAATTCCTCCAGAAATCTTCATTTTAACCTTTATCACCCGGAGATCCCGTTCGGTGAGATTATTATCAAATGGAACGATAGGTTTGTCAATAAATCTGATAATACCTTTTTTCCATATTTCCAGTCATCTACAAGGTAATTTCCTTGTTCTCACCGCGGAATTTCCTCATTTATAATAGCATCAACCAGCATGAGATGGAAGAGCAGGAATTGGAGTGATATCAAGAGTTCTTCTAAGTAGTTTTTATAAGTAGAATTTCCTCGTAAATGTTGAAATGAGTTATTTTTATAGTCAGATTGACAAGGATGATTATGATAACCTGATATCAGAATAAGATAAGAAGTTCACTTGATATAAAGCATAAATAATGAGCAGGAGTCCTATGTATCTTGATCTAAAGGGTAAACTGAGAACTGATTTGAAGGTTTTTATTGATATGTCCCTCATTTTCCGGGTTTTAGGTAATGGATATCTATAGGAGTTTTTTTTAAAATTTTTTCAGTGGTGACTTCCTTAGAAGTGCTACAAGAGCTGCATGAGCTGCACCATGTTATCTCATCATCGTAATTATTTCATAATGAAAGTATCAAGCGAATATGGGATTTTTTTGCACTTAGATGGGCAGGTATCTAAAAATTTGAACTATTCTGGATTAAACCCTGAATATCAGTGATAACCTGAAAATAACTTACTGCAAATACCATAATAGGAATTACAGGATGCTGAGGGCATATAAACCAGTTCATAAAAAATAATCATATTGAATGGGAAAATGACGTAATGAAATAATAAACTCAGTTTCTCCGATTCCTGTGAATATTATTGGAAGACCATTTTCAAGAATATTTCGCCCAACGAGATTTTCCTTGGATAGTCCGGAAAAGTGAGATACTGATCATTCACCTGGACGATGCTCATGTTCGGGTCCAGGATAATGAACATGTTATTTGTAAAACAGAGAAATGCTGACATTGGGACCCGTTGCGAGAGCCAGAATACTTTTGCTGACCCTACTTGTTTGACTTCGACCTTTCCTTCTGCATGGAGTACTTCCCGATACTTAACGGTTAGATTGGTGTCTTTTTTATCCTTTTTGAGAGATCCATGATTGTAAGCCCTCGTAGCCTTGTCTTCAGGCTCTTGAGGATCGCAGTATATGCTTCCTGAACCTCTAAGATGTAAAAAAAAATTGATAGAAATTCGGGAGATTAAGGTTTTTGGTGATCCGGGTGAAAGGGGAGATTTTTCTAGGTGAATAATCCTGAATGATATTTCATTTTAATTAATTTTTTTAATAAATTGATCCTAAATGATTTTTTTCAAATCCAGTGATCCAATAAATAATTAATATTTTATTTTCCATATTATATTATAATGATTGAAGTGAATGCATGAAAAAAAGCCAGATTTTCAAATATGATTTTGCAATTTCATATGCAGGAGAGGATATTAAAATAGCTGAGGGCATTAAACAGGCAATTATTGAATCTCATGGAAATTATAATGTATTCCTTGCTGCAGATGAGCAAGAAATGTTAATAGGAAAAGATGGAGAAAAATTTTTTGAAGAATTGTTTAAATCCTCTAAACAAATAATTGTCCTGTTTTCAGAAAATTATAAAAAAAAGAGATGGACACGATTTGAATATGATATTATTGACCAACAAGATGATAGAGATCGATTTTTTCCAGTAAAAATTGATGATGTTAATATCCTTGGGTTACCTTCAAATATAATTTACTTTCCCTTTAATAACAATTTTTTTGATGTTGCATCAATAGCAATAAAAAAATTAGTAAAATATGAAAAAAAGCAAGATATTTATAGAGAAACTCCTTTTAAACTCGCTAAACGAAAAATAGAAAATTCAAAAGGAGCCGTTGACAAATCTATTCAATTAATCCGTGACAAAAGGCAAAGAACTCCACTAGAAAATATTGAATTTCCACAAGGAGATTATAATATAAAATATTCAATTATTGAAGAAAGAGATTTACCCTATTCAGTATTTAATCGAAAAGAAATAATCATCAATGTACCTCCAAATTTAAGTAAAGATGAAATTATTTATAATATTAAATATTGTAATACTGTCTATTTTAATAAATTTAAACCCGAAGCGATAGCAATAACTGTTTTCTCTAATCATGCCTCTAATTTTTTAGGATTTAACGAAAAATATAACGTAGCATATTCAATTTTTGCATTATATGGTGATTGGGGAAAAGCTGAAGAAGGATTTGCATACAACATGCCAGCAAGTAAATTTGATTATAATATAATATTTGAAGATAGTTATTTCAAAAAAAATTTAAAAATGATAACGAATTCGGATATTGTAGAACAGACAGTATATGATTTATTTGAGGAAAAAATTTATGAATTTATTAGTAATTCATCAAAAGTAAAAACAAGAGACATTTATAAAAATATTAAAATTAAAAATGAAATTATTAATAAGCTATTAAAAAAATTACAAAAAGAAAATAGAATAATAAAAAATGGACCTACTCATGATTGGTATTGGGAAATTGCTTATAATGATTAATTGAAATATGGTTTCCATCGTTACAATACACTACTAGTGCCCCTCGCCACTTAAAATTGTGGATAAAGATGATGTAATTTTATTCTCGCAGCATCAGTTTTAAACTGCCAATTCACGGACTTTTTATTTGAATTCCTTTTGTGTTGCTGTACCCTACATTCCCGCCCTCTCATAACGATGTAGGGGGAGTTACCCCAAGATCGTAATATAACTGCTTTAGTTTTTCCACTATCTCCCCCACCCGCAGAGCTTTTCCCGGCTGTTCGAAACATTCAATCACATCCAGCTTATCCAATAAACCAGGAATTGAGAATCTTTTGACAAGATCCTTCTCCTGCATCTGCTTTTTTATATATGAGAGATAAATCAGGGCTACAAACTGGACAAACAGTTTTCCATCAAGACTTTGTTCTGAAGAAACCAGGGTTCGACGCATGTTCAACCGTTCTTTGAGATTTCCGAAGGCTTTTTCAACCACATCTTTGTTCCGATAAAGTTCAAGGGCAGTTACTGCATTCATGGTCTCATTGGTAATCAGGGCAAAGAAGCCAAAATAGCGTTTCGCTTCTACCACACTCTCCTGTTTGACTGTCACCTGAGATCCCCGTTTAGGTGTTGTCTTCCATGTGAAAAATTGCTGATAGAGTTTGTCATGTTGTAGAACGCGTTCACCAGACTCTAATTCCCGTTTTAATGAGATTAGCTTTCGATCAAAGTCTTTTTCATCATCAGCTGCCTGATCGATGTTATAATAATAGTGGATGTAAATCCGACGAGATTCCTTTAGATTATCCTCTTTGTATGGGCGCTTTTGAGTGTAGTTCCAGGAAGAACGAACGGTTCTGCAATAGAGTTCATAATTATCGTTGTAATATTCGAAACTGCGGAATGATTCGTAGATCTCATCTAATTCGTTTCGGATGAAGTTTAACGACATCTTTGCAGACACAAGGAATTTTACATGATTCTGATACAGGCAATTAATATTGTACTCACTATAAAACCCTCGATCCATGACCAGTTTTACTTTAGAATAACCAAGAATCTCCAGTTCTTCTAACAGACGATGGATAGTTTTAGAATCGGGAATATTGCCTGCAAGTTTTCTGTAATAGAAAGGGAGGTTAGAATCCTGTCCAAAGACAAGTGCAAGTTTCAATTGAGGTAACTGATCATGCTCTTTGTTATGTCCATACTGGACTTGTCTCAGGGTTTCTGAATAGCTTGACAGGGTTGTGGTGTCATATGCCCAAAATTCCTGTTCAACTCTTCTCTTACCTTGTAGGGTAAAGAACCGTTGTTTGTCCTCTTCAGTAATACTGGCAAACAGTTCGCTACTGCGTTGAGAGGTGATATTATCCCCGCATGGATGCTTATGAAGGATTCCCCATTTCTCAAAGCGATACATGGGTGTACTGTCTTCGAGGATCAAATAGTACGCGAGCGACAGAATTTCCTTGTAGGTATCAGGGAAACACTGTTTTAAATCCTGAGTGATCCCTAATTTTTCTCCGATAGCATCCAGGAGATATGTTGCTCCGAAGAAGGTCCGTTTAACACTATTGATTGCTGGCTTCCCCTCATTTATTGGGGGGTTTTCCTCGGCCTTCTTTCTATTCCTTCCATCTGTTGGGACTATTTCTCCGGTGATGTTGTCAACTCGTCCAATCAATGTCCGACGGGCCCGTGATTGTTTCTTTTCTTTGTCCCAGAAGGATATGGAATGATATGCATACGTGATCCCGGATCGTTTATCTTTTTGGTATACAATTGCCACCATGATCATTCTCCATCGTTATGTATATTATTTGACACGTAACGATGATAAAGGTATCGGCCCATGATTGAGGATATTTAGAAGGATTAAAAGAGAATGAGGGAGGTTATCGTTATGCGTCAGCGGGAATCAAGGTAATAATGGCATGTTGATATTTTTTCGCCGTTCCAATTTTGACCCTTACTGCCGATCCAAAAATGATCCCACCCCCTTAATAAATAGAAGAAAACGGAAGAGGATCAAAAAAAGTTTTGCTCATAACTTACTTGAAAGACTGGAAATCTGGAAAGAAGGTATTTCAGGTTTATAGACAATCCTATCGTTCCATTTGATAATAATCTCGCCGAGCGGGATCTATGGATGATGAAAGTTAAAATGAAGATTTCTAGAGGAATTAGGAACTTTTTAAAGGAAGAACGATAGAACTAATTAGAAGTTACATCTCTACGATTCGAAAGAATAGGATTAATGTTATTGAGGGGGTGATACTGGCATTTGAAAATACACCATGGTTGCCAAAATTTGAGATGAGCACCTCTTTAGTACCCAATATGTTAACTGTATATGATTCAACCTGCTGAATAGTTACAATAATAATTATAATTCATCTACATCAATACTTCCCAATCCAGAGATCATAGGTAGTAAAAATGGTGCTATCATTTTTGTTATCTTGCTAATCTCCTGCAATGGATCTTCAATTTCAGGATTTTTATTATTAGATGGTTCAGATGATGATTGTGGATTTAAAAATGCAAGACCAATTAGTACCATCCCATATTTAAACCTCGTCTCCAATATTTTTGACAGATTGTTTTGTCCCTTTGTTTCAGTGAGGAGGTATTTATTATCCATATTTATGTAAAAATCGAATCCATCTTCACTATTTCCCTTAACTTTCAATGCACTATTCTCATCAAACTCTTGCGAATCCCATTTATCTTTGTGTATTTCAGTAACATTAGGCATTTCTAATCGGCTATGATGTTTGTCTCCTAATCCTCTGTTACCATTTTTTGGCGAACTTGGGCTACTTGAATGTGGAACTCTTTCTTGCTCTTTTTCAATTTTAAGATAAAATTCACTGATAAAGGGTGTATCATTTTGACAGTCAGAAACCTCAGTTTTAATTTTTAGTAAAGAACCAATTGGTGTATTATTTGGAGCTTTAATATGAAGATGAGCTGTTCCATTCCAGAGGTAGCATGAGGAATCTCTACATTCCTCATCATTCATAAATACCTTTAATAAACCTGGATATGTTTCGCGATTAAAATATTCATTTACTGCGTCTGTGGAAAAATCGACTCTACATTTCACGTTTATTGGACACTTTTTGGGATTACTATTACTATAGTCATGGATAAGATCGAAGAATGTGGGAAATTCTTTTCCTTTATACTCTTTTACCCCTTCTATTGGATGATAGTTTATTGGAGAAGTAATTCTCACTCCGTTTAAAAAAATTTTCGATAGAGTGGGAGATTTCTTCATAATTTTCTCAATAACTTCAGCAAGTGGTTTATCGTCTTTAACCTTTTCTTCGAGTTCCTCTCTTCTTCGTTTTTCTTTTAGTTGACGTAATCCGTCGTGATTTTTTAATAATTCTTCTAAATTTTTTTCAATCTCTTTTTTAATCTCTCCGGATCTAAGACGATCTCTGCTATTCATGAAAAGATCTTCTCTTGTTCTCCCATCGAATTCAGAACAGTCTAGTAATACCAAGATGGAATTCGAGAGATAACTCATTCCTACAGAGTTCCTAGAAAAGAATGCCTTTGGAATAAAACCATGAGTTTGTCCATTAATAGTGAATAAAATTCCCTCTGATTTTTTATATTTTTCATCCTGCTTTCGTTTAAACACATAAATAGAAGCAGTCATCTTTTGACCACTGACCGTGATACTTGCTGAAGTGGGAAAACCCTCTTCTAAGTTATCGCGTTTGTCTTCTTCAAGTCGAACAATCAATCCTGATAATGTTGTTTCTAATGAATGGCCCGAATAACCTCTTCTTTCAGAAAACCGAATGGGTAATGCTATTGATGGTAATAGCAGCGAAACACTGTTATAAAGATCAAATAGAATATTCGTCTTTAATCCTTCCATTTGATATTCATACACTTTGATAAAGGTTCCATAAAATAAGGGAATATTATATGCTATAGGATATTTATCCGGCAATAATGGGAGAGATTCGGCATTAAACGACAAAATTTTTTTATCTGGTGCCAAATATCGATATGAACTGCTCCTTATTCCTTTGCCTGGATCTTCTCGACGGACAATAGTAAAAGCCCATTTATCCCAAGTTGAATCTAATTTGTTTGTTACAATATTTGAATTTCTTTTTGAGATGATTAACTGAAGATTATGTTTTCCACAAAATTGGAGAACTCCAGTTCCTCCCATGTTGAATTTACCTTGAACAAATGGAATTCTCAACTTATTTGACTTATTAAGTGAGAGAATGGTATCAGGCATCGATTGAGCACTTTGTCCCTCACCAACATCGATAATGGTGTAACTCGGAATGGTTTTCTTTCCAGTAGCAACAAGATTTATCTTATTTGCTAATTCAGAACGCTTTTTAGCCGAGATGTTAGTCAATCGTCCATCTGGAATTTCAAAAAAGGATTCCAATGCATCTGCAATATTATGAGGGGCATCGGTTCCATCTGGTTGAATTCCTTTAGATAGGCATTCAGCCATGAGAACAGCATCAACAGAATTAATGAGTTTTTCAACAAGTGCTGCATCAGGCCTGCTTTGCTGGTTTCCGATGGTAGAAAAATTGTTTTCATTTTCTCCATAGTCAACCCATAAAGAGGAATCATCCCAATAACCTGCCTTCTTAAGATATGATATTACCTCCTCTTCTGAATCAGATTTCGCTAATGATAAACATAATTCTTTTAAGCTTTTTTCTGTTAAACTCATGATTACATCCCCCTCTTGTGAATGATTTATCGATAGAGCAGTTTCTCTGTTATGAGATGAATTTCAACTAATATATGGTAAATATATTGAAATGATATTGAAGAGTCAACTAATGAAATTTAAAGGATTCGCTGAGCTTAAATTTAATATTATTACGATTTTCTCAATTATTAAATAAATTTTTCTAACTATTCAATCATAATCCCCTGAATTGACAAAAAAAATGAATTTAGAAAAATTAATAATATTAAAAATATATTTGAATAAATATGTCTCCAGATTCTGAATCAATAGATAGATCACAGAATTTGATAAGTGAAATAGATGCAATTAAAGAAAAAATTCAAAATTTTGAGGACATAGTAAGTGATCTTCAATCTGAAAACAATGAATTAAATAATAAATATAACTGTCTTGGTGAATCAGTTGATGAACTACTTGAAAAGGATGATAGTGGCACTAAAACTACTGAAATGATAAAAAGTGGTATCGAAAATAGTAGAAATTGGTTTTTTGATAAATTAATAAATTTTTTAACATTAACAACTACCTTTTCTTTTGGTGTGTTAATTTGGGTTGGAAAAACGGAAAGTAAAGATTTAGTTTATAATCCGTTATTGTTGGATTCATTAGTTTTAATAGTTATTTCAATAGTTTTCGCGTTTATTATTCTTACATTAATTATCTATCAATATAATACAATATGGGATGATTATCGAAATCAGTTAAAATTATGGAAAAGAGTAAATCAACATCAAAGTATACAAGATGAAACACAAAATGGTCATCAAACTACTAAAAGAATATTTACAGATGATTTGTATGAGTTTTTCCAATCTATAGTAAAAACACTGGAGTACAATTCATTTTTCCAAAAACCAGTCTCGTATTTGTACCTATATTTAATAGATATAGGATTTCTATTCAGTGGAATCATATTATATATACAAGCTAGTGCATAATACTAATTATAAATTATTTTTTTAAAAAATAATTAGTATATACTCAATTTTCTCTCTCAAAAATTAATATAATTTACAAATATAAATTTAACTATTATTTATATGTATATTTCATGAGTCTGTATAGTGAAAGAAATCCAAGGTATATTTGGGTCCATTTGACCATTTTTCGCTAAATATTTATAAATTTTACTCCTCACTGGATAGCTTCTCTCAAATAATTAGATAATTCACTCTTTAAAAAAGATTTTTTATAACTTTCCTAGACCATACAAATGCCAATATCGGATCCAACAGGAATGAAATCATATAAAACATCATTACACTGGTAAACGATGCAGGAATAATCCCTGATTTTACCAGAGTTACAAAAGGAAGAATTAATCCAATATTTACAATACAGGCAATATAAAAAATATACCTGGTTTGACCGGTTCCAATAAAAATACTTCTGAAAATAGTTCCAATTCCAAAACCAATATATGGAATAATCAGCCAGCTGAATGTTTCAACAGATATTTGAACCATTTCAGGATTTGTGTTGAAAAACGTAGACATGTCATCCCACCAGAATATACCGATTATGGCTATTATGAGCATTATGATAGTAACTAGGAGAAGTGATGTTTTTACTACATTTATGATATCATTGAATTTTTTCTCTCCGAAATAGTTCCCAATAACAATACTTGTACCTTCACCAAGAGCAAGAACAGGAATAAGCAATGTCCACATTACAGCCATGGCTAAACCATAACCTCCGAATTCACTCACCCCCATGGTATTAAGGACCAGTAATAAGCCCATATATCCAGCATTTCGAACTAATGAATCAAGCCCGGTCCAGATACCGATAGCAAATAGAGGATATATTTGTTCTTTCCATTTAGCTTTGAAAAATGATATCAGATCCAAATGTACTAATTTAAAGAAATAAACCGTGGAAATTCCCATCAGTAACATCTTTGAGATGACATATCCTATGGCAACTCCCTGGATTCCCATATTTAAAGAAATTGAAGTGTTTGAAATGAGTATCAAATCAAGGATAACATTCAGAATCACTGATATCGTTACTAAAATCAGGGCTTCCTTTCCTTTCTGGAGAGATTTTATTGCAATCAGAAATAAATATGCAATTGCTTCAAAAGGCAGAGCGACTGATTTTAAAATAAGGTAATTCGAGGTTTCCTTAACGATTTCTATAGGTGTTCCAATGGTTGAGACAAATATATCGGGTAGGAAAATTACAATGGATGCTAGAAATACTGAAAATAAGATCTGAAGCAGAAGACCGGCTTTAATGATTTCAATAACCTTATTCAGATCATGATAATATCTGGCAACTAATGCCAGAATACCAAACGGAATTGTCTCATTAATAATTTCTATAGTAATAGATACGAATTGATATTGTTCCGTTATAGCTAATGCTTCTGTACTGATATGGCCTATCCAAAAAATATTCAATAATTCATAAATTTTTGGAATAAACATAGCCAATATTAAAAAACCTATAAAATGCCAGGGATACGAGGATGTTAATATTTCTAAACGATTCGATAAGGATTTGAGATAATTCACAGCATAACCTCTGGTAATTCCTAATATGAATTGAATTTTATAAATTAAAATTCGTAACTATTCAGCCGGTCTCAGCGCTCTCCTCTTCTCTCCCTCTAAATCTCCATAAATATCGCCATTATAATTCTATAAATCAATAATGACCGAAAGATCTTTTTATATTGAGTTTTAACGTTTTTTAACCTGCAATGGAATTTCCTGACGAACTTCAATCGAAATTACTTGAATGCCCTCCTGAGGTTATTGCATATCTTATCCATCTTCATGAAGTCATTGAATCATTGGAATTTAGGATAAAAGATCTTGAATCCCGACTTAACCTCAATAGTTCGAATAGCGGGAAACCTCCCTTATCAGATGTGTATGCTCGAAAAAATCGTAAAAGAGAAGGCGATCAAAAGAAAAACTTGAAGGTCAACTTGGGCATAAAGGAAAAACCCTCAAACAAAGTCCCCATACAGATCATATCGAATTTCATAAACCTCATGAATGTTCCCTATGTGGTCATACCCTTAAAGGAGGCAAAATCCTTGGAATTGAAAAACGCCAGGTTTTTGATCTACCTCCCCCATCCAAATTTGAGATATCTGAACATCAATCAATTTCAATCTGTTGCCCTCATTGTGGAACAAAAAATTCAGATGATTTTCCTGAACATGTAACACATCCCGTTCAATATGGTTCCCGAATTAAAGCATATCTCACGTATCTCGCTCATTATCAATTTATTCCATATGAAAGATTAACTGAATTATGTTCTGATCTTTTCGGATTTACCATAAGTCCTGGAACAATAGTGAATCTGACACATAAACTATCAAATAAATTATCCTTGTTTGAGGAGGAATTATTGACTTTTTTAAAATGTGAACCCGTCATTCATAATGATGAAACCGGAGTGCGTATCGAAAAGAAACTGGGATGGCTTCATGTAACCTGTACTCCCTTACTTACGCATTCTTCAGAAGATTAGAGGGAATAAGGGAATAGATGAAATTGGAATTCTACCCAAATACACCGGAATAAGTGTTCATGATTTTTGGAAATCTTATCTCACATATCCTTGTGAACACAGTTTTTGTTGTGCACATATTATCCGGGATCTTATTCGAGTTGAAGAAGAAACCTCTCAAAAATGGCCTGCAGAACTTATAGAATTGTTAGTCCAGGCAAAAGAAATCAAAGAAACATATCATGATGACGGGGTTCCAATTCCTCCAGTAATTTTAAATAGTCTGAAAGTTTCGTATGATGAATTGATACAAGCCGGGTTGAATGAAAACCCTCCTCCTATCATTAAAATTGTGAAAAGAGGACGAAAGAAATTGGGATTTGTACGTAACTTACTCGAAAGGCTTCATAATTGGAAAGAAGGAGTACTACGGTTCATTGATAATCCAATCGTGCCATTTGATAACAATCTCGCGGAGAGAGATATACGAATGATGAAAGTGAAAATGAAGATATCTGGAGGATTTAGGGATTTTGATACCGGAAGAGCCGTTTCACGGATTAGAAGTTATATCTCAACAATTAGAAAGAATGAAATTAATGTTATTGAGGGGATTAAATTAGCCATTGATAAAAAACCATGGATGCCAAATCAAAATTTGAAATGGATATTTACTATTCCTCATGAGGAATGTTCTGTCTGTGCATAGACCGACTGAATAGTTACAAAAATTCTATCTTTTCACTTCATGGGTTTCTTGATCTTGACCAGGATCTGGTATCCCATGAACAAGACAGACGATTTATATCTAACCAAATCCGAATTGTTCATGAAATTTCTGAACTCCTTACATTCACAAATCAATTTCAGGATCTCGGAATCAAGCCTCCTAAATTTCAAAATGTGAATCAGACATTCTTGTATGGAATTTCACATCTCGATCTATCCTCAATTAATCGGATAGTAACTCTGGATAAACTAGAAATCTTTTCAGATCCGCTTTTAGAAACTGTTTTTTTACCCTTGCTCAAAATTCAATACTCCTGGGAGGAGAGATTACTGAAATTCGTGTTTATTTCGTTGAGGAAAATGAATCAGTAACCATATATTTTGAAGATAACGGAATTGGATTATCTCCGGAAATAAAAGATAAAGTTTTTGAATGGAAAGTGGGAGACAAAACTGGAATGTCTTTATTCCTTGCAAGGGAGATCCTGTCAATTACCGGAATTTCAATCAAAGAAACGGGACAATATGGAAAAGGATCAAGGTTTGAGATTTCTGTTCCGCATGGGGTATACCGGTTTTCTGATATTGAATAATCAGATAATTGCATTTTTTCTTTGATCCGAACATATTATCAAGGAATAAGATTTTGGCTATATCAATTCAGGAAAAGAGTATAGGAATCTTTTATTGTTTTCGATCAAATCAGAACAACTGTAGTTGAGTAGTGTCGTATGAACCTGATTGGAGATATATAAAAGAAAATAGTGCAGAACCCTCATTTTTATATGAGAACTTTAAACATCATATATGAATCTGAACATGAACCTGGGAATGCTGCTGGCATTCCTCATTATCTGTCTGGGTATCGGATCCTGTACTGCTGAAGGGAACATTGATTTTATCACCTATGTTCAGGGCGGCGTAAGTTCGCTGACAGAAGGTACAAATGGAACGAAGGTTCTGGCCATTGCCGATGTCATACCGTATTATGCCCTAGAGGTTGCTAACCGAACAATTATGCTACCTCTGACGAATGATTTCGCATTTCAACTCCCTCTGAACGCAGCCCTTGTTCTGAATGGTGCTGATGGGGAAGGAATATACCTGGTAACCATCATAACCTGGTCTTTTGATACTGACAAAAAAACTCTGACATTTGATGTAGAGCCGTTAGAATTTTATGAAGGAGCAGTTCTCAAAAAGTTTTCCGACGAAAAACAGAGGTTATCTGCTGATAAGGTTGGAGAGGAATTGAGCACCGGGGTATATATTGAGGTTATAGGTAAAGCACCAGTGAATTCGGACTTCCCTGATGGTTTTTGTGATCCTAAAAGTCCATGCCCTTGCGGTTATTGTGGTGGCTGTAATAAATGGTGTTTTGGAGAATCTAATCCACTGGGTCCAAATACCCAGTATGCGTATTGTTGTGACGGAATGTGACTGTGGGTGCTATATAGATTCTAACAGTCGAGCATGGTGTTTGTATGCATCCTGCTCTAGGTAGCTGGTAAGAATCATGCTACCAGTAATTATTATCGAATTCATTACGTTCCCTTTTTTTCCGCGACTTTCCATCACAACCACCAGTAACAAACCAATATTCAAGAGATATAAGCAACATTATTCTGATTTGTATCCGAAACCTTGAGAATCAAGATTCAGTATTTTTCTCTTCCACCTTACCTCCAACGCTCTGCTACAAAGAGTTCCATGATAATAATTGTTGGGATAATCATTAAATTTAATAGGACTTATGCATCGTTCTCGAAAAAATTATTGCACAGATTTTTCTTTCAAAAATTGAGAGAACCCCTATTTCTTTATCTCCCTCATTATCGTAATTGAGTGAGATCCGTTCTTGAGCTGTTCACCTACAAATCGAATATATGCTCTAAAAGAAGAATTAATAGAGTGTTTTGAGTAATTCGCTTTCTTACAGGGCAATTGAGTATGGTGGTTTTCCCCTGTTACTATTATTGAGATTTAGTCTGGATTCAAGATCTATGATTCTGGACTCTAATTTTTCAAATCTTTCATGAACATGAAGAATATATTCGATTCCTTCATGAGAAGTTTCCTTTAAAGTAGAATTCAATTTTTCTTGAAAGTCCATTTGAAAATTTTGCGGTAAGATTCATTATACAAAGATCTTACGGTAATAATTGATTTTTAAAATCTGTAAATATTTGAGCAGATTTATTGGTGATTGGGAACTGGGCTATGAGACCGGCTGAATAGTTACTAAAATTCTTTTAAAATGATTTTATAAAATTTCTTTCAGGATCTTTTTAATTATAGTTGACTCGTCAACATTAAATATTATGTTGACCAATCAACTAAATACATGAGGGAAACAGACGGACCATATGGAAAGTATGTTACTCTGACATATTGGCTAATCCAGAAACGATTAAACAGAGAATTATCCGAATTTGGAATAATGAATACGCAATATTCAATATTGCGATATCTCTACAATCATGACGGATCCAATCAGGAACAAATTACCCGGGATTTGGTAATTGACAAAGGTCTCTGCTCCAGGGAAGTCAGAAAACTCGAGGACTCGGGATTAATCACCCGGAAGAGAAACCTATCCGATAACCGGCAATGGATCTGTTCCCTTACTCCTGCCGGATGGAGACTCAGAGATGATCTTGTCCGGATTGGAGATGAGATTAATGATACTGTTCTGAATGGATTCTCGAAAGATGAGGAAGAGGCTCTCTATTCGTTCATTAAACGTGTTATTACAAATCTTAAAGCGGGAGAAGAGTAACGATGGCAATTATAAGTGAAATCGCTAAAAAATCCGGCCTTACTACAGAACCGGTCGCAATCGTATGGAGCAATACAAAACCAGAAGATGCTCTTGAGATTCGCCCGGGAACCTGGGCTTGTCTCATGTGGTACTATGCAAAAGCAGCTCTGGATGGGAAGGTAACTGCAGTATCAAGAACTTCTTTTGGATGTTCCGGGGGGGCAATGGGAATTGGATTTGGGCGTCCTTTTGAAAAACACTCTTCCGGAAATGAAGAGAACTTTTGCTGTTTCCTCTCGAACGGACGAGAGGGTTCGAAAGATACGGAGGCCTATGATGCCCATCTTGATACAATATCCACTCCTCATCAGAAAGAAATGCTTGAAATAGGGGAACGGATTAAGAAAAATCCATCAATTGCGAAAGAATTTCTGAACGCTTTACCGTTTTATGATGTACCAACTGAATACGTTCTTATAAAACCGCTATCTTCTACTGATCCAGATGAGATGATAAAAAGTGTTATCTTTCTGGTAAATCCGGATCAATTATCAGTATTATCCATTCTGGCTAACTATCACCGCGGTCAGATCACTGATGGGGTTGTTGTTGCAGCCGGAGCTGCAGGATGCCAGGCTATCGGAGTATGCACCTATAACGAAGAACAATCTGAGAATCCCCGTGCTATTGTGGGCCTTACTGATTTAATGGCAAGAAAATCAGTCCGGCGAACTTTGGGATCAGATAAACTTACATTCTCTGTCCCCTATTCATTATTTCTTGAGATGGAAGCGAATGTTCCGGGAAGTATCCTGGAATCAGAACTCTGGATTGAACTCCGGGATGGAGCAAAAAACCATTAGAATTTTTTTAAACGAAACGAATGAAGAATAGGATCATTCTCATTCTCCTTCGGTTATCTTAAAACCACTTCAAAAGACAATAATATACACGAAAAAGAAGAACAATAATTGAAGAAGTATGACTCGTTACCAGTATCTTAGCCTCAGTATACTGATATCTCTCCTATCACTGGCAGGTATCTGCTCTGCTGTAGAATCGTATAACTATCTTGCAATTTTGTCCGGCGGAGAAAGTTCCATTGTGAATGACACAGATGACATGATGATCATCACCATTCATAATCCTGACCCATATCTCAATATTACGAATAACACGAGCACTATTCAAAGCCCTGTAGACTCCTTATTGAATGCTTCCCTTCCCATGAATGCCGTGGCAATTTTCTCTGGTTCTGACACCGATACAGCCTCTACGGTAATAATTGAAAATCTTTCCATTTCAGATGACAAAGCAGATCTAACCCTTCAGGTTCGTCCACTTGATTACTATGATGGAGAAGTCCTCACACCCTTTATACAGAGCATAGTAGACCTTCATCAACTGGATGGTATAACCTTCAATGAAACCAGATTATATCTTGAGATGCTGATGAATGCCCCTGAAAACTTTATTCCTCCCGGGAACTTCTATCCGCCAGGATCAGATGAGGAAACAATCGAATAAATGGTATTGAGGATTCTCAATATCTGATTTTATCTGATGTATTCAGAAAAATATTTCGTAAATGAATTTGAATACTCTTTTCCCTAACCTTTTTGTTTTTTTTCGGATTTCTGCAATAAGTGGAATGGACTTTAAAAAGGGTTATGTCCCGTTCTGGTTTTCCGAATGGGATGGTAAGAATTCAGGTTACATCGAATCATTGAAATTTCGCCATTTCAAAACCTGTTTAACCGGTATGGATGGTAGTACTCCTTTGATAAAATTAAAAAATTTTCTCTCTGCATTCTCTTATTCTATATGGTATAGTAAGGGATTTCTTTCCAAACCAACCGACGTAAACGGAAAATTGAATAACTCTCGTCATCTCACGGTTATCTAATGACCACTTTGACGAACAATAATATACCGGGTAAAGAATAACAATAACTGAAGACGTATGACTCATTACCAGTATCTCAGCATTACCCTACTGATATCACTCCTATTATTGACAGGGCTCTCTTCTGCAGCCGAATCATATGACTATCTTGCATTTTTGCAGGGAGAAGAGAGTACGATTATGAATGACACAGATGACATGATGATCATCACGATTCATAATCCGGACCCATATCTCAACATTACCAATAATACGAGCACTACTCAAAGCCCGGTTGATTCTTTAATGAATGCATCCCTTCCTATGAATGCCGCTCTGATATTTTCTGCTCCTGAAACAGAAATGACCTCCATAATACGAATTGAAAACCTTTCCTTTTCAGAAGACAAAGAATCTCTCACCCTTCAGGTACGTGCACTTGATTTCTATGATGGAGAAGTCCTCACACCCTATGCACTGGATACAATTAACCTTCATGAATTGGATGAAAAAACATTCAATGAAACCAGATTATATCTTGAGATGACGATGAGTGCCTCGGAAAATGCTTTTCCCCCAAATTCAGCGTGCGAACGATGCAATAGGAATTGTTATGTGAATTATCAATTTAATCTGGATCAATGTCTGGCTGAATGTGATGTATTCTGTTAAATAACCAAAAATGGGTATGGAATACTCTTCCTCCCAATCCTCTTATTATTATTCTTGAGGATTTCTATCTGTAGAGGAATGGAGCGGAAAATGGGGAATAATCCAGTTCAGTTTCGTCATTTGCAGTAGTGCTCTAAGTCAGATGTTGACTTCCAATTTTGTCATGAAAAACCCGGTCAACTAGATCGGGTTAACCAGTTTCTGGGTCTG